>OKIM01000028.1_pt1 | contig 60273 bp, 47 predicted proteins | sample 1612191 | NCBI WGS metagenome assembly OKIM01 (sample SAMN04436781, study PRJEB24849) | human gut metagenome | biome: human gut; feature: NICU; material: stool | host: Homo sapiens | place: USA: Saint Louis, MO | collected 2011-03-31 | reverse complement strand
CATCAAAACCCACGCCGCCTAACCCCGGCTTCGCGCTCAAACTATGTGAGGCACCGAAAAACTTTCGCGCTCAAATTGACATGAGGCACCACGGAGGGAAATAAAACTACGGAACAAATAAAGGAGGTTAGGTGAACCAGATATCGCAACTATCCCCGCCTAAGTGCGAAAACATTATCAAAGTGCGTGGTGAGATCCGGTTACCCGACGGCAGCGCCTTCTACCCACAGTGGAAAACCTCTGGATCTAACCCGGTATATGGCGGTTACCAAGATGCTTGCGAAACTCTGGTTTATGACACCAAAACTTTTGATGTCATCACCCACAAATCTGGAAAATCATTCCCTCTAGGACAACACATTAAACCGATAAAAGTACTCGACCAGGAGCTCTATTTACAAGGCTCCTCCTTTATTAATGCTCCCCGTCTTTACCGTCTTGATCGGAAAACTGGAGAACTAACTTTCGCCAAGAATGACACCTCCGAAAACGCCAACACATTTACCTGCAGACAAATTTGGGCTCATAGCGAGGACGGAACCCGAATCCCTATAGACTGCTTCGGAACGTTAGCCGGAAAACAGCCGACAATCGCATTCATTTACGGGGGATTCGGGAGGAACAATCACAGTTTCTATAGTCCAGACATTTATTCAAAATGGTTAACCCTTGGTTACAGCGTTGCCGTCATTCACTCCCGAGGCGGAGCTGAATTCGGGAAAGCTTGGCATCAAGCCGGGGTTAAAGCAGGAAGACGTAAAGTCAGGGCAGATATAGCCTCCTCTATTCGTGAATTGCATCGTCAAAATATTTGCACCCCCGAGACTACATTTGTACACGGCATGTCTCATGGAGCATTGCTGGCGGCGAATACCGCCATTCACCATCCGGAACTGGTATCCCATGTAATATGTCGCGTCCCGATCAGCAGCACGAAAGACCTGCCAAAAACAACCTTAGGCCGTCAATGGTTAGACGAGTACGGGGATCCTCAAACCTCTGATTGGGATAACTTTATGAAAGAAGAAGATCCCCTAGCCTGTGAAGCCACACCCCGAAGTTTAAGCACCACATCTTGGCTGATTATTGGCTACTGTCACGATGCAGTCACCACTATTTCTCATGCAGATTCCCTAGTCGAACGGGTGAAAAATTTGGGAGGGGAAGTAACGTACTGGCGTTATTCCAGCAAAGGCGGACATGAAGGGGCATTTGATCCCAGCGAGAGGATAGCCCACGAACGCAGACTGTGGAGCTATCTCAGCCAAAAAGCATCTGAAACAAAACCGGAAGCAACAGGTTCACCATGTTAACGAATAGAAAGCAACGCCTAATTCTGGCAATCGTTTTAGCGATAACGCTAGCTTGCTCGTTGATAGTGGCTGTCATTGTGGGAGCTACTGATATTTCACTATCGGCCGCACTTGAGGGCATCAATGCCACCCTGAGAAGAACTGCTGACGCTGACGTTGACACTCAGATTATCGGGGAGGTCAGATTTCCCCGCGCTGTTCTGGGAGCAATCGTAGGTGCCGGCTTGGGTATATGCGGCCTGATAACTCAGTCGTTACTGCGCAACCCGTTGGGAGATCCCTATATTCTAGGTATCTCCTCCGGAGCTTCCACCGGCGCAGCAGCAATCATCGTTTTCGGAACGACAAGCAACATCCTATCCGCACTAGGAATCACGTTCGGTGCTTTCTTGGGGGCAGTAACCTCCATCCTGCTCGTTACCCTTTTGGCTTCTGCGGGAGGAAAAATCACTCCGACACGCATCATTTTTGCAGGTATGGCGGTAACCTATTTTTTTTCCGCGATCACCAGCCTAATAACCCTCATGGCTAAAAACGCTGCAGGAACCAAATCCGTAATGTTCTGGATGCTCGGATCAATATCTAACGCCACCTGGCATGACGTCATTATCGCAGGCAGCGTGGTAACTATTGCATTAATTTGCTTCACCATCTGGGGAAGACGGGTTGACATCCTTAACCTGGGAGACGATGCCGCAATCTCACTGGGTACTAGTCCCCGCCTCTATCGAAACCTCCTATTTCTCATAGTGGCGCTCACTATAGCGGTGCTTGTCTCCCTTACCGGTGCCATCGGATTCGTCGGCCTGGTCGTTCCTCATGCCGCGAAGCAGCTGGTAGGTTCCACCACCCGGGCAGCATTACCTATCGCTGCCCTGGGAGGCGCACTGCTTGTCGTCATTGCCGACACCTGCACCCGCGTGGCTATCAGACCAGCGGAACTACCAATCGGAATACTAACAGCCCTGGTAGGAACCCCTATGCTAATGGCTCTCATCAAGAAATATTCCAAATAGAAAGGAAAAAGAATGATAAAGAAACGAATTGTGGCTGGCGCGTTGGGCGCATGCCTTGCGGTCGCCGCCCTCACTGGCTGCTCCGGGACAAAGGATTCTTCTAACGCTGCTGCTGACGAACCCCTTACCGTAAAGAACTGTGGGGTGGAAACGAAGTTTACTACCCATCCTAAGAAAGTTGTTTCGATGGGAGTTACCGGTTTGGCGTACCTATTTGCTGCCGGAGCAGAAAAATCCATTGTTGGTCGCGCCAATGAATGGGGTGAAGAACCACCCTCCTGGATAGGTAAAAAAGCAGACGGAATCAAAGTGCTGTCAACGGAATCCATTTCTATGGAAGCCCTCATGAAACTGAAACCTGATCTTGCTTATGGTGGCGGATTCAGTTCCGAAACTACCGCTCCGAAAGCGGTAGCAGAAAAGGGAATCCCTGCCGTTGTAGATGCTACCGAGTGTAACTACTTCTATCCGGATCAAAAATCCGATGAATCGTTCGATACTACTTTGGCGGAGATTACTCAGCTAGGCAAGATCATGGGCACCTCCGAAAAAGCGGATGCCACCGTCAAGGAACTTAAAGAGAAGCTAGAGCAGATTAGTAATGAGAAAATCGGTAAAGACCGCAAAGTTTCCTACGCCTACTACTACGGAGAAGATGCCGACCTATTTAGTTACGGAAACAAAGGGGTCATGGGGGAAATAAATAAGACCCTTAACCTTGTTAGTGCTATCGACCCGAACTATCATCCGCACCAAGGTCCCATTGCGCCAGAAGCATTTGTTAAATCAGACCCCGATGTAATCATCTTGCTCACCGGAATGGGGGGTGCCACCAAAGAAAGTTCAATGCAACGACTTGAAAAGATTCCTGGCTTCAAGGACATGAAAGCGGTTAAAAATGGCAACATTATCTACGCGGAATCCGCAGTAGCCTATGCTTCCCCCACCGCGATTTATGGAACATTTGAACTGGCTGATCAGCTCAAGAAACTAGGAAAGTAAACGGATGACTGATTCTCCCCTCACGATAGACAAAGCTAGCGTCCATTTCGGTGACACCAAAGTTCTTGACAGGGTCTCCTTCGAGGTACCTCAAGGTAAAATTTTAGGTATCGCCGGCCCTAATGGTTCCGGGAAAACTACCCTCATGAGGGCTATGTTCGCTGCACAAAAACTATCGGAGGGGAGAATCCTCCTCAGTGGGCAGCCTTTAGACCAAATGCGTCCCGGTCAGGTTGCCCGGCGTATCGCAGTCGTTTCCCAATTTGAGCATGACATGGAAAGAACCCGCGTGCTCGATATTGTTCTCCTGGGACGATCCCCGCATCGTAAAGACATCCAAGGATATAGCGAAGCTGATCGTAAAATCTGTCAAGAGGCTCTTGCCGCTGTTGGAATGAGCTATGCACAAGACCGCTACGTGGACACCCTTTCCGGTGGGGAGCGTCAACGGGTACTAATTGCCCGCTCCCTCGCCCAACAATGTAAATGTATCCTGCTAGATGAACCCACAAATCATCTAGATATCAAATACCAACATCAAATTCTTAGTATCATCAAGAAAGTTAGCGACACAGCTGTCATAATCTTGCATGATCTTAACCTGGTAACCCGCTACTGCGACCAGGCAATTATTCTTAAAAATGGTCGGGTACACACTCAAGGTATCCCGGACACGATTCTCACTTCTGAACTCATCCACGATGTTTATGGCGTAAGCGCCAAAGAAGTTCAAGACGGAAACGTCAAACAATTTATTTTCAAACCATTGCCATCCACCACCTGACAGGTGAGCTAATGCCGCAGGCTCTAACGGTGTACTGCAACCAGGAAAACACGCCTGTTAGAGTTACGAAAGGGCAAGACTTCATGGTTGGTTTAAGGCGATAGGCTGCGATTAAAACGCGCTGTCCGCGAGGAAATGGTTGGTAGTAAACTAGCTGTTTTCTACCGAAATATCGAAAAGTAATCTGATTAGGGCGTCGGCCTCGGGCTTGGTTTTTTCAACAATATCTTTATTGGGGGAATCAACTTCATCTACCCATTTAACCGCGAGTTTTCGAGACCGTCCCCCAGCCATTTGCCTTTCAATAAGCCTGTCTTCAAGTAAAGAAGTATCAGTATCCAAATACCACAGGATATCCAGCATTTCTTTAACATTTTCCCAACCACCATACTGGGTGGCCAGATAATTCCCTTCAGTGACAATAACCTGAGTGTCTGGCTTGATCTCGATAGCAGCCGCAATCGGCTCGTGTAGCGTGCGAGAATAGGTAGGGACGAAAAGAGGGTAATCTACTATTTCCCGCAACCGTTGCAATACATTGAGGTATCCGTTCACATCAAAGGTTTCCGGAGCGCCTTTCCGATCTAGTAGCTGTTTTTGCCGCAATACGGCATTCGAAAAATGAAACCCATCCATAGGCAGGTACGCACTATGAATGTCTAAAACATCCGTTAAATAAGCAACAAGTTTCTGCGCTAACGTAGATTTTCCAGCGCCAGGAGCTCCGGCGATACCCACAATACTGCGACCAGGGCGCAACTGCCGGCATAGATCTCGCGCAAGATATTCCAGGCATCCAAATTCATAAATCTTCACTCGAAATCCTCCTAACAGGGATTTTACTCCTTTCATATTACTGGGAAGAGAAGAGTTTCGGCTGGTATTAGAGGTACAAACTACCAGCAGAAGGAGCAGGGGCTACCTCCCCGCGCCAGCCCTCGCGGGTTCTCGTCCCTAAGCTCAAAACACTGATGCCCCGGCACAAGGCCGGGGCATCACCATCGTGCTAGCAACACTTCGTGTTGCGCACCGTTTCCTCACCCTCACTAATACGAAAACCCGAACGGTTTTCGTACCGTTCGGGTTCGTCACGGTGGAGCTAGCGGGACTCGAACCCGCGACCCTCTGCTTGCAAAGCAGATGCGCTACCAGCTGCGCCATAGCCCCTTCGAGCCGGAAAACCCGCTTACAGGTACTTCCAAACTCCGGAATCGTTGCGAAGATCATTTGCTGCATTTAGCAACCAGGCGAAAAACACCCCGATAAACAACAGTTTTAAGGTCTTTTTCAAATCTACCTACCTGGTCGATTACTAGAACAAACTTCCCTCGCAGTGGGCCTAGCTGGGCTCGAACCAGCGACCTCAGTCTTATCAGGACTGCGCTCTAACCAACTGAGCTATAGGCCCATCGTGTCCATCCGTGAACACCATTGCAGATTACAACATTCCTAACCCGGCTTTCAAACCCGTCCTGGGTGCGTTCCGTCACGCCGCCCTCGAGTCTTAGCACCCGGCAAGGAATGCGGTAATATTACTCGTCGATCAGCGCTAGCCGGATCCCGCCAACCAGCGAAGTCACTAAGTTGTAAATAAGCGCCCCCACCGTAGAGAAGGCGGTCATTAAAATCACGTTCGAGACTGCAACAATAGTGCTCATCGCCATCACCCGCGGTAGCCGCAAGTAATCAATAATCGAAGCAATCGAACCGGTGGGATCGATATCGTTAATAAAGTTTTCCACCGAACTGAATACGCTCATCGAATTTAGCAGCAGCCAGACCAGCAACCCCGCCAGCACCATGGCGATTCCCAGCGCTACCGATAGCAGGAAGGAAACCTTCATCACCGACCAGGGGTCAATCCGGGAAACCACCAACGAGATTTGGCGCGGCTGATACTCGGCAGTCTTCTTTGCCGAGGACGCACCCGCAGCCTCGGTCTCTCCCTTCTTCTGCATAGCGGAGGATACTTCCGGAACCTGTGGAATCGCAGAGTTTTTACCACCCTTAGAACCAGACTTAACGGCGGCTTTCTTTCCCGCAGCCTGAGGTGATTTTTCGTTCTTTTTCACTTGGCTGTCCTCATCCTTCTTTTGTGTTTCCTCAGTTTGCGGGGTTTCATCCCGCAATGACTGGTGAGAGCGATTATCTTCGCTCAGATTAGGCGATTCACTCTCCCGGGAAACATTATCCGCCTCTTGCTCTGAGCGAGCCTTATCTTGATCTTTACCATCAGTTGTCATTGGTCAGCCTCTCACTAGAGCTCAGTTTTTTCGGTTTCTAACGCGGCCACTTCTTGATCGAGATCCTCATCCGTAGCCTCTAACGATTCATCATCTTCTGATTTCTCATTATTTAACGCTACAGCCAAAACCGCATCACCTTCAGCCGGACGAGTGAAAATTACTCCCTGGGTGTTGCGTCCCGTGCGGGGAACTTCGTCCACCCGGGAACGCTGCACTTTACCAGAATGCATGATCACCATGACTTCATCATCGTCATTAACAATCAAGGCGCCCACCAGGCCGCCACGCTCAGCCACCAGATTAGCGACCTTAATCCCCAGGCCGCCGCGTCCTTGCACCCGGTATTCCTCTACCGATGTGCGTTTCGCGTATCCGCCCTCGGTCACCACCAAAAGGTCACTATCGGGACGGATAACTGTCATCGCCAACAGGTGATCCCCTTCGCGGAACTTCATGCCCCGCACCCCAGAGGTGGCGCGACCAGTAGGACGCAAAGCCTCGTCGGAAGCTAAGAAGCGCAGCGACTGTCCCTTATGAGAAACCAATAGTAGCTCATCATCGCCATTTACCAGTTCGGCAGACACCACTTCGTCAGCTGTTCCATCAGGCATTTCCCGTAGATTAATCGCGATTAGCCCGCCGGTACGATTGGAATCATATTCGGTAAAGCGAGTCTTTTTCACCAGCCCCGAGCGGGTAGCCAGCGCCAAATATTCGGCATCATCATAGGAACTGAACGCCAAAACCTGCGCGATTTTTTCTTCCGGTTGGAACGCCAACAGGTTAGCTACGTGCTGCCCCTTAGAGTCGCGTCCTCCCTCGGGAAGTTCGTAAGCTTTCGCCCGATAAACCCGTCCTTTATTGGTGAAGAACGCCAACCAGTGATGAGTAGTGGTGGTAAAGAAGTGATCTACCACGTCGTCTTCGCGCAGCTGCGCACCCTTGATCCCTTTACCGCCGCGCTTTTGGCTGCGGTATTGATCCAGGCGGGTGCGTTTGACATACCCGGAATGGGTAATAGTGACCACCACGTCCTGTTCCTCAATCAGGTCTTCCATCGACATTTCCCCGGCAAACGGCATAATCTTGGTGCGCCGTTCATCGCCGTATTTATCGACGATCTCGCCCAGTTCGGTGGAAATAATTCCCCGCTGCCGCTCGGGACGAGCCAAAATATCCTGTAAATCCTTCACCCGCGCCTCTAGCTCGGTGTGTTCATCCAGAATCTTTTGTCGCTCGAGGGCGGCGAGGCGGCGCAACTGCAAAGCTAGAATCGCATCCGCCTGGACTTCATCTACCCCGAGCAGTTCCATCAGGGCGCTACGCGCTTCATCAACCGTGGGAGATTTACGGATGGTCGCAATCACCGCGTCCAAGGCATCCAGCGCCATCAGGTAGCCTTGCAAAATATGGAGGCGATCCTGCGCCCGCTTCAAGCGGAAATTGGTGCGACGCACGATTACTTCTAGCTGGTGAGTGATCCAGTTAGAGATAAACCCATCGATAGAAAGCGTCCGCGGAACCCCATCTACCAGAGCCAACATATTGGCGGGGAAGGAATCCTGCAACTGGGTGCGCTTGTAGAGGTTATTCAAAACCACCTTGGGAACCGCGTCCCGTTTAAGCACAATCACCAGGCGCTGCCCAGAGCGATCCGAGGATTCATCGCGAATATCTGCGATGCCCTCGATCTGTCCGTCTTTAACCAGTCCGGCGATTTTTGCTGCCAGATTATCCGGATTGACCTGGTAGGGAAGTTCGGTAACCACCAGGCAGACCCGGGAGTTGATTTCTTCTACGTTTACTATTGCTCGCTGCACAATGGAACCGCGACCGGTGCGATAGGCACTTTCAATCCCTTTACGCCCCAAAATAGTGGCGCCCGTGGGGAAATCTGGTCCCTTAATCCGCTCGATTAGGGCTTCCATTAGCTCCTCGCGCGAAGCCTCGGGATGCGCTAATGCCCACTGCACCCCATCGGCAACTTCCCGCATATTATGGGGAGGAATCCGGGTAGCCATCCCCACTGCGATCCCCTCTGAGCCGTTAAGCAGCAGGTAGGGCAGGCGGGCAGGCAAAACCGTGGGTTCTTGGGTGCGCCCATCATAGTTGTCCATGAAATCGACAGTGTCTTCATCGATGTCCCGCACCATTTCCATCGACAAAGGCGCCATTTTACATTCCGTATAACGCGGAGCTGCTGGCCCCAGGTTACCGGGAGACCCAAAGTTACCTTGACCAGCCACCATCGGATAACGCATTGACCAGGGCTGCACCAGGCGTGCCAAGGCGTCGTAAACCGCGGCGTCACCGTGAGGGTGGAAGTGCCCCATCACGTCGCCGACTACGCGCATACATTTGGAGAATCCGGCGTTGGGGCGGTAGCCACCGTCATACATGGCATACAGAATCCGCCGGTGTACCGGCTTCAAACCATCCCGCACCTCGGGCAGGGCACGCCCTACGATCACGCTCATCGCATAATCCAGATAGGAGCGCTGCATCTCGGTTTCTAGGTCAACCTGATTAATATGCCCTTTTGCCTGGAAAAGACCGGAATTATTTTCGAGGGCGTCTGGCGAGGAGGCATCCCCCGCACCCGCCCCGAAAGCCGCGCCGGAGTGCTGGGGCTTTTCCGGGGAGTCTGCTTGCTGATTTTGATCCTGGTTGTCTATTTCACTCATTTTTCCCGTCCCTTAAATATCCAAGAACCGCACGTCAGTGGCATTGCGCTGAATGAAAGCGCGCCGCGACTCCACGTCCTCGCCCATTAGCATGGAGAAAACTTCATCCGCGCTGGCCGCCTCGGATAAGGTCACTTGTTTGAGCATCCGATCTTCGGGGTTCATAGTGGTTTCCCACAGTTCCTGGGGATTCATTTCTCCGAGCCCCTTGTAGCGCTGCACCCCGCCTTCTTTCGGCAGGCGCTTACCATCGGTTTTGCCGTCCTCTAGATATTCGTCGCGTTGGCGATCCGAGAACACGAACTGGTGGGGCGCATTCGACCATTTCAGCCGGTAAAGCGGGGGGCAGGCGATAAATACGTGCCCTTTTTCAATCAGGGGACGCATATAGCGGAACAGCAAAGTCAGCAACAAAGTAGCGATATGCTGACCGTCCACGTCGGCGTCTGCCATAATCACAATGGCGTTATAGCGCAGCTTGGAGATATCGAAGTCCTCCCCAATACCGGTACCGAAGGCGGTAATCAAAGACTGGATTTCTTGACTGGACAGGGCGCGGTCTAGCCGCGCTTTTTCTACGTTTAGGATTTTCCCGCGAATGGGCAAGATTGCCTGGTGAGCCGGGTCGCGCCCCTGCACGGCCGAACCACCTGCCGAGTCGCCCTCTACAATATAGATTTCACATTGGGAGGCATCGCGGGAAGAGCAATCCCGCAATTTGCCGGGCATAGACACGGACTCGAGGGCGGACTTGCGCCGGGTAGCTTCCCGGGCTTTACGGGCTGCTACCCGCGCGGTTGCCGCCTGCTGTGCCTTTACCAGGATCGCTTTTGCGTCCAAGGGGTGGGCATCTAACCAGTCACCCAGTTTGGAGTAAACCTGCTGCTGCACAAAGGTACGTGCCTCAGTGTTGCCCAGTTTGGTTTTGGTTTGCCCCTCAAATTGCGGCTCGGTGAGCTTAACCGAGATAACGGCGGTTAAGCCTTCCCGAATATCGTCACCGGTCAGGTTATGATCCTTGTCTTTGAGGATTCCTTTGTCCCGGGCATATTTATTCATCAAGCTGGTCAAGGCCGAGCGGAAACCTTCCTCGTGGGTACCGCCCTCGGTGGTGTTAATCGTGTTCGCGTAGGTATGCACGGACTCGGAATAGGCGGTGGTCCACTGCAACGCGATTTCAAGGCTGATGGAAGCGTCCTCGTTAACCGCGTCAAAATCGATAATCTCGGGGTTGATGACCTCGGATTTCTTGGAGTGGTTAATGAACTCTACATAGTCGCGCAGACCGTTTTCGTACATGAACGATACTTGCCGGAAACCGGGAACCGGATCATCGGCGGTACCTTGCGCATCGCCAGTCACTAAATCGCCGGCATCGGTCGCCTCGGGGCGTTCATCAGTTAAAGTAATCCGCAGCCCCTTGTTCAGGAATGCCATCTGCTGGAAACGCTGCCGCAAAATTTCGAAACTAAAAGTAGTGGTCTCGAAGATTTCCGGATCCGGGTAAAAGGTCTGTTGGGTACCGGTTTCCTCGGTTTCTTCCCCACGTTCCAGCTCGGTAAGGGGATGCCCGCCGTTACCGAATGACTGTCGCCAGACGTAGCCTTGCCGTTTTACCACGGTATCCATCCGCACCGAGAGGGCGTTTACTACCGAAACCCCAACCCCGTGCAGACCGCCGGAAACTGCGTAACCGCCAGATCCGAACTTGCCACCGGCGTGCAAGATAGTCATTACCACTTCCACTGTGGGGCGTTTTTCGGTGGGGTGCATATCCACCGGGATTCCGCGGCCATTATCGCTGACCCGCAGACCCCCATCTGCCTGAATGGCGACCTCGATATGGTCGCAATAGCCGGCCAGAGCCTCGTCAACAGAGTTGTCGACTACCTCGTATACCAGGTGGTGCAGACCGCGCTCCCCGGTAGAACCGATATACATACCGGGACGTTTGCGTACTGCCTCTAGCCCCTCTAAAACTGTGATGTCGTCCGCGCCGTATTCGTGCTGGACTTGTTGGTCACCCAGGTCAGCCACCTGCTGGATCTCCTTGATCTAGTTCGTTGACCCCGAGCCGGACATTCCCAGCCGCCGAGCACTGTATGCCCCGGGGCATTCACGCCGAAAATCCGGCGCTCACTAGCTCTATTCTACCGTGAAAGCCTCAAAAACCCACATTTTACGGCCTCACCCCACTTTTCGGGGAAAAGTCACTTTTTTGCTTTCGGCGCGTCAGACGCAAATTTTTTCCGAGGACGTGCATGGGGCGCCCCGGAACGACAGTCACGATAATCTTTCGCGAAGTTAGGAGGTTAATAACGGAGGATCAAATCGCTGCGACACCCTTATTATTATGATCTGATTTCTCAGTCACCTGGGCTAATAGCTTGCAATTATCTTGCTCTCCTCGGAAAGCTAGTGGTGTAAGAGAGTTTTTGAGGACGCTTTTGCGGAGCAGAGCTGACGGCAGTAGTTCTTTCTGACCTACTTGTTTGATGGTTTTGATATTGATTGAAGCCACTTGAGTCAGTTACTTGCCTTGGCACCGGCCGTTTTATACAGATAACTCCGCAGAACATCCTTTAAAAAATCCCTATCATCAGCAAAAACATAGGAGAGAAAAGATGAAACTTGGCAAACTAGCTGCCGGGGCAACCGCCCTCGCCCTTTCATTAGCGCTAGTGCCCTCCGTGGCCAGCGCCGCTGAAACCGGGTTGACTAACAAGGATTATTTCATGATCATGCAGGCGAAAAACCCACCCGCACCTGGAGTGTTCCCGGAGGGGGTCTCAGTTTATGCTTACACGGCTAATCTAACTGCCACGCGGAATGGGAACCCAGTGGATACTAAACAGGTTCACTACGGTGACCAGATTGTGGTGACCACCGGAAAACCTACCTTGGCTAACGGATCCGAGCACGATTGGAAAGAACCGTTTTCCACCAAGCAGACCCTGAAAATTCACAGCGGATTTACTTCTAACCCCACCCCTCCTGTTGGAGAGAAGTATCTGTGGCAGCCCACCGGCGTTGTTAACACCTCGGAAACTAAGACTGTTGCTCCGACCGAGGAGGGCAAGTTTACTTATACCGTGGGCTGCAAGCTTAAACCCGGGGAACGCTTCGCGTTCTTGGAGGCGCTATACGACAAAACCGTCAAAGACACTTCTCCGACCACGTACGGTTCTGGATACGATGACGCCCACAACGTCGCCTTGCTAAGTTTTACCATTAACGATCCGGAGGGCGCCGCTAACTGCGCCAAAAACGATCCCGGGAACCCGGGAACCGATCCCCAACCTGAAGCCACTCAAAATGAATTGGATCAAAAGGCCAAGGAGCTTCAAGATAAAGAATACGGAGATAATCTCACTAAAGCAGCACTTGCTAACCGCGCCCTGGTGAAAGATCGATATGTTTCCGATATTGACAAGCTGCTACAGCAAGATGCACAAAAGTACGCTGCTCTTGAACCTTATAAAAAACAGATTAGCGACGCACTAGCTGCAGTTGATACAGCTGTTGCAGCTGCCCAGGATCCCCTATCCGACAGCGCAACAAAAAATGCGATGGCAAAATTCCGTCGGGCTTACCTAGACGCCTGGGAGCAGGCGTTAAAGATTCAAAACCCGGAACTAGCCCAGCAGTACCAGGCTTTGCAACGCTTGTATTACCAGGCCAGGACCAGTGGAAACAGGCAGTTGGTTAATGAGGTTACCGAAATGCAAAATGCGCTGAACAAGGCTTGGCCGGCTTGGTTCTCCCCCGAATCCACCGCCGAAAACCAATACTCCTTCATGGTAATTAATACGGAGAATAAAGACCTTACCGCTTACACCAAAACCGTAAAGGAACAGATTACTTCTCTGAAAGCTGCTCTAGATAAACAGGGTGCGAACAGCGATAATCACGATAAAAAGGTTGAGCAGAAGCCTGTCAAGAAAGATTCTCTGCCTCCTACCGGCGCCATTGCCCTAGTAGCTACTGCCCTAGCAGGAACGCTAGTTGCTGTAGGTGGCGGTATTACCTATCTGTCTCGTCGCAGTAAACAACGTTCCTAACTCTCAACTAGATTAGGTTTTTGCCCGGCAGGTTTTCCTGCCGGGCAAAGCTTATCTCCAAGAACTATTTTGGATCCATAATCCGGTAGCCGAGCCCCCGCACAGTCACGATAATCTTCGGCGAGTGCGGATCGTCCTCAATCTTGGAACGCAGTCGTTTGACGTGCACGTCCAAGGTCTTGGGGTCTCCAAACCAGTTTTCGCCCCACACCCGATCCATAACCTGTCCGCGAGTCAGCACTCGTTCAGGGTTACGTAAGAAGTATTCCAGTAGTTCAAACTCCCGCAGCGGCAACTCTTTAAGTTCTCCGTGTACCCGCACTTCGTGGCGGTCAACATCCATCGTCACCGGACCGACCTCCAAGACGTTTCCTATTTCAGGTAGCTCTTGGGTACGGCGCAAAACCGCAGTAATTCGTGCCAGCAGTTCGCGGAACCGATAGGGCTTAGTCACGTAGTCGTCGGCTCCCAGTTCCAAACCGATTACCACATCAACCACGTCATCTTTAGCCGTCACCATAATGATGGGGGTATCGAAGTTCTCGCGTACCTGGCGGCAAACTTCGGTACCGGGGATCCCCGGAAGCATCAAATCTAGCAAAATCAGGTCGATATGGTTGGATTTAACCGCTGAAAGCGCCTGGTCACCGTCTTCTACTCCGATGACTTCGTAACCCTCACGTTTTAGGGAATATTCGAGAGGCTTGCGGTAGGCTTCCTCGTCCTCCACTACTAATATGGTGGTCATTGCTCTTCCTTTGTCAGAGTTATTTGGTCAGTTTGCTTAGTGTTTGGGATGTGGCGCGGCAAAATGATGGTGAAAGTTGCGCCCTCCCCCGGTTTCGAGTTCACGTGGATGGAGCCATTAAGATCCGAGACCACGTGTTTTACAATCGAGAGCCCCAACCCGGTTCCGCCAGTAGAGCGGGAACGAGCCGGATCAACCCGATAAAAGCGTTCAAAAATTCGTTTTTGGTCTTCCTCAGAAATGCCGATCCCATTATCAGCAACTTCGATAACCACATTGTCGTTTTCTCGCAAGGTGATATCTACCTGCCCACCGGAATCAGAATAACGAATCGCGTTTTCCAGCAGGTTCTGCAGGGCAGAAGTCAGCAGTTCCAAATCGGCATGCACCAACACATCTTCACCCTGTGGGAAATGGGTGTTTACCGTAATATTTGCGTCTTCAGCAGCAGTAGCCACCTGATCGAGAGCATCATTAATAGCTTCGATCACCAACATAGAACGCGGCTTGGCTGGCAAGCGCCCATCTTGCAAACGCGCTAAGGAAATAATTTCGTAAACCAATTTGGTCAGCCGCCGCGATTCTTTAACTAGCTGAGTGGAAAAACTTTCCACTGCCTGCACATCATCAGCGTTATCGTGAATCGTTTCTGCCAGCAAGGAAATTGCCCCCACCGGGGTTTTCAGTTCATGGGACGCGTTAACTACGAATTCCCGCCGGGTAGCATCTGCCTGGAGGACGCGGGTACGATCCTCCAGCAACACCAGGGTGTGCCGGGAGGAAATGGGAGCAACCCGCACCCTGACCGACCAGGGGACGGCCGCATCCGGATGCACCAGATCGTATTCTTTTTCTACGATTCGCCCAGTCGCGCGCGCCTTTTCAATCTGCGCTAGCAGCTGATCATATTCGATTTTCCCATTGTGAAACAAGGGGATTAGGCGCGCCAACTGCGAGCTGTAGGCAAAGGAATTATCGGGATTCAGCACCACCGAGGCTTCCGGGAGGGCGTCAAGGATCGTGGAGAGATCTTCAACTTTCCAGCCGGATCCATCCCAATGTGGCTGGCCGCTTTGGCTTTCCATAATTCATATATTAGGGGGGTAAATATCTGAGTCACTAATTGCAATGACTGCGTTAACCAAACGTTTACCATGGGTAACAGTTACTCTAACGACAACAGACGAAAGACAACTTTCTGTCGATTGCCGCTATCGGTGTCCTAGTTTTTCAACCATCGGACTGCTCCCTCAGAAAACCGCTACTACTGCTTAACCAAAACGCCCCGCAATATAGTTTTCGGTGACCTTTTCGTGCGGAGTGAGGAAGACGGATTCGGTCGGCCCGATTTCGACCAGTTTCCCGGGTTTACGCGGCCCGGAGATATTAAAGAACGCGGTCTGATCCGAGATCCGGGCGGCCTGCTGCATATTGTGCGTGACAATCACAATTGTGTAGGTCTCTTTCAACTGGGCAATCAAATCCTCAATCGCCAAGGTGGAGATGGGATCCAGCGCCGAGCAAGGCTCATCCATCAAGAGCACCTCTGGTTTAACCGCAATCGCCCGCGCAATACACAACCGTTGCTGCTGGCCACCCGAGAGGGAAGCGCCCGGTTTATCTAGCCGATCCTTAACTTCCTCCCACAGGTTCGCGCCCTTAAGGGATTCTTCTACGATCTGGTCGCCCTCGGATTTGCTGATTTTGACCCGATTTAGATGCAAGCCGGCGAGCACATTGTTCTTAATCGACATGGTAGGGAAGGGGTTCGGACGCTGGAACACCATGCCGATCATCCGCCGTACCTCCACCGGGTCGACATCTTTGCCGTAAAGGTTGTCCCCGTTCAGCAGCACTTCCCCTTCGATGCGTCCTCCGGGAGTAACTTCATGCATCCGGTTTAAAGTGCGCAGCACCGTGGATTTACCACACCCAGACGGCCCAATCAGCGAAGTTACCGTTTGGGTTTCAATCGTCATATTTACGTCCTCTACGGCTTTAAAATCTCCGTAGTAAACGTCTAAATGTTTAGTCTCTAAACAGATTGCCATTTTCTTTTCCTATCTGCTTTTGCTTCTTGCAGCCCTGCCCCAGGCGAGGGCGAGTTAACTATTTACCGATCGAGAGTTTTTTGGCTAGGAACCTGGCTCCCAGATTCAAAACCAATACCGCGAATACCAGCACCAAGGCCGCTCCCCAGGCGCGATCCACATTGATAGTGGGGTTACAGTTCACCGCGTGGGCAGCACACGAAACCGTGGAGGTGTACTGCTGATAGATATAGACCGGCAGAGTTTCCATGCGACCGGAAAACACATTGCTATTGATGGCGTCAAACATGCCCGCAGTAATCAGCAAAGGAGCCGTCTCCCCCACAATGCGGGCGATTGCTACCACCACTGAGGTCACCAAACCTGCCGCCGAGGTACGTAGCACAATCGAGACTACGGTGCGCCATTTAGGAACCCCCAAAGCATAGGAAGCTTCCCGCAAATCATCAGGTACCAGCCGCAACATTTCCGACGATGAGCGTACTACCAGGGGAATCATCAATACCGAAAGGGCAACTGCCCCCATCAGACCGGAACGGTACGCAGAACCAATAACCATGGTGAACAAGGCAGCCGCGAATAAACCAGCAACTATGGAGGGAATGCCGGTCATCACATCTACCAAGGTGGTAGTGAGTTTTGCGAACTTAGTATTGCCCGCGTATTCGGTTAAGTAGATGGCTACCAGCAACCCTAGGGGAACGGAAATAATTGCTGCTACCAGGGTAATCAGCAGGGTACCGACCATCGCGTGATAAATTCCGCCAGCTTGCATCCCTCCATAGACGCCCTTCATAGAAACGCTCAAGAAGTAGGGGGAAATAATCCCAATGCCCCGGCTGATCAGCTCGTATCCGATAGAGATTAAAATCGCTAGCACCAGCAGACCGCACAGCCACATAGAAGTCCCGATCGCGTTATTGGTGAACCGGCGGCGAAAACTCAGCTTTTTATCTCCACCCAGCCGGGCATGCTTTACCTCGGTTTTTGGCTCTGCGTTTTCTGGTTTTTCCTGATACTTCAGCTTTCTCTCCAGGATTACCGCCTGCAAAGCAGAGGTATTATCCGAGGAAGATAAAGTCGCAAGCTTATCGCTTTTACCTTGGCTAACTGCTCCGGTGCTGGCGGAATCTTTGCCGATGCCTATAGATTGTTGCTTTAACTTCAGGTCACCCTGATTTTGATTTTCTTCCCTCATTTATTTCCCCGCACTTTCTTTACGGGCTACCAACCAACGTGCACCCGAATTGACCAGTAATGTCAGCACGAACAGCACTAGACCGGTGAAGATTAGCGCTGCCGCCATATTGGAATCAGCCTCTGGGAACTGCAGGGCGATATTGGAGGCAATCGTAGAGTGCGCTCCCGCCCGAAACAGCGACCATACGTAGGAGGCACCGGGAGAAAGTACCATCGCCACTGCCATGGTTTCTCCCAGAGCCCGGCCGAGTCCGATCATCGCCGCCGATACCGCACCGGAACGTCCGAACGGTAAAACCACGGTTTTTATCATTTCCCACTTGGTGGCGCCCAACGCCAGCGCCGCCTCCATTTCCAAGCCGGGAGCGCGAGCATAAACCTCTCGGCACAGCGCGGTAATAATCGGAATCACCATAATCGCCAACACTACTGAGGCCGAGAAAATTACCCGTCCAATCGGAGAAACCGGTCCAGAAAACAACGGGAACCAGCCAAAATAGGTGGCAAGAAACTCCATAATCGGCTGCAAGATTGGCAATAACACCAACCCGCCCCACAGGCCGTAAACAACCGAAGGAATCGCTACCATTACGTCAATCAATCCTGCGATGATTGCCGAGATTTTCTTCGGAGCATAGAAGTTAATAAATACTGCCAGCGCCATAGATAGTGGCATCGCAATCGCTAAGGCTACTGCTGCTGCCAGGACTGTTCCAAATAGCTGCGGCGCTACGTATTCCCAGATGCTAACCATTTCGGTACGTCCGCGCATCCGTAGCCGCAGATCCGGGTTAGAGATTGCCGGCCAGGCTTGCAAAGTTAGGAACATTGCTACCAGGGCTAGCACGGCGGCAATGACTACCGCTGAGCTTTTAGTAGCTAGGTAAAAAAGTCCATCCCAATTGAAAATTCCTTTTCGGGAGGGAGTTTGCAGAGATTGTCGTTTATCGGGGAGGGTTTTGGTACTCACGTTTCCTCCAGGTGGTTAAGGCCAGGGGTACCGGTATTTCTCCGGTACCCCTGGCCACCATTGCCCAAATTTGGGGGGGGTCTTACTTGATTGCGTCGAGCGCAGTAGTGATCTTCTTGGTGATTTCGCTACCCAAGGGAGCAGATCCGGCCGCCTCGGCAGCTTTTTGCTGTCCCTCAGCGGATACCACATAGTTAACCCAAGCTTTCACCATTTTGGCAGTGTTGGCATCCTTGTACTGCGGGCAAACCGCGTAGTAGGAAACCAGTACCAGCGGGTAGGCTTCGGGATCATCCGGGGTGCGGTTCAGGTTCAACGCCAGGTCGTTCTTTTCCCGCCCGTCCTCAACTTTGGCACTTTCCACGATCTTGGCAGCTGCCTCGGCCGAATATTCCACGAAACCGTCTCCGGCCTGCAGCGCGGCAGTTCCGAAGTCACCGGCTTGCGAGGCATCGATATAACCGATCGCGCCTTCAGTTTTCTTCAAGTTATCGACTACCCCAGCGGTTTTATCTCCGGATTCGCCCCCTGCTACCGGCCAATCCTTAGAAGGATCATCCGGCCAAGCGCTAGGAGCTGCCGCGTGCAGGTAATCGGTAAAGTTCTCAGTGGTTCCCGACTGGTCGGCGCGGTGAATAGCCACAATCTTGGAATCGGGAAGTTTTGCATCCGTGTTATCGGCGGCGATTGCCGGATCATTCCACTTGGTGATTTCCCCGCGGAAAATCTTGGCGATGGTTTCCGGTTTCATATTCAGAGTCTTGATTCCCTCCAAGTTGAAGGCCACCACCACTGGAGATACATAAACCGGCAGGTCAATCACCTTGGAGTCTTTACAAACCGCAGCGGATTTATCGACCTCTTCGCTGGAAAGCGCCTCGTCAGTGCCCGCGAAGGCTACGCCTCCCTGTAGGAAGGTAGTAACCCCTGCCCCGGAACCAGTCGGGTCATAGGTTACTTCTACATTTTTAGCTACATCCGCAAACCCGGCTTTCCAGGCCTCAACTGCGCTCTTTTGGGAGGATGCGCCCGCGCCTGCAAGTTTGCCAGAAATATCGGTGGTCTCTACTTTCTTGGTGTTTTCAGCTGTCCCCGTGGCGTTATCGGAACCACAGGCGGCCAAGCTGGTTGCCGAAAGGGCAAGACCAGCGATAACAGCTAAAGATTTAATGCTCTTGCGCATGTCTTTCCTTCAATTCTTTTAGATCTTTCATTGACACTTGCAAGCTAAGACAAGAAGTTAACGCCTCTCTGAAGCCAGCGTTAATTTTTGGTAAACATTATTTCCAAGTCCCGAAACTAGTCAGCTAAACCGCCTCTACCTGCAATAAGGCAGATATCTAATTAGCCACCGGGGCGATCCACACCAGGGTGTAATACGGCAAAGTCACGCTTTGCTCAGGGTTTAAAGCTAAATCATCGAATAAATAAGAGCTCAGATTAGTCTGCAAATGCCGCTTTCCGTTGGCGCTGGCTCGCAGATAGGATGAGCGGGTTTTCGCCAAGGTAAAAAGGGCAGCTACCGGTAGCGATATTCCCCAGTGGAAAAGTTTTAGCTCCGGTTTTGCGAATCCCTTGCCCAGCTGAGGTACGCGGTCAGGATGGTGTACATCCCCCGAACGCATCACCCGTGAAAGTCGCTTTACCCAGGGGAAAGACACATTCATCTGGTTATAGATAATCACTAGCCTCCCGCCGGGCTGCAACACCTTAAGAGCCGCTGCGCAGGCCGCCTCCTTATCGACCCAATGCCAGGATTGCGCAAAACAAAGCGCATCGAAAGTTTCAGGCGCAAATAACTCTGCCACGTCCTCGGCTTTACCCTCGTATAGGGGGATTTGAGGAAGGGATTCACGGAACATTTCCCGCATTGCTGCCGCGGGCTCTAGGGCACTAACCGTTACTCCCCGCGCCGCTAACGCCCGAGTAAATTTGCCGCTACCAGCCCCAACATCTAGTATTTTCGGGTTTTTTAACCCAGATAGCGCCGCGTCTACTGCCAACGGCGGATAGGTGGGACGGTAGCGTTCATAATCGGTTCCGGCCAAAGTGTAGGGGTTTCCCCCGCTAGCAGCGCCCCCTACCTGCTGCCGATCGGTAATACTGCCGGGAGGTGGACCTAAATCAACCATAGGTATCGCGCGGACCGCGCCCTTTCACCGAACGCGGCCCGTATTTCCACGAGGGCACCTTCGGACCCAACACAATCAAGCGTTTGATCACTACTGTCCCCGCATGCTCTTCGATTAGCCCCATTAGTTGGGGAATCAGGTTGCGTAGCTCGCTGGCCCAGCGGGTAGAGTCACAACGTAAAATCACATCCCCATCTTTAATGGATTCAATCTGGGCGTGTTGGGCTACTTGACTGCCCACTATTTGTTCCCAATTGGCCTTTAGCTTGCCTTCATCAAGCAGTTTTCCGAGCCCAAAATTTCGCACATAATTTTTCCAAACCGTCCCTAAACTGCGCGGTTCTCGGCGCGACCATCTGCCGCCATTCCCTGCCCCCGCAAGTCCGGGAGAGGGCTGCAATTGAGCCAATCCCGGCACCTGATCCCGGGCATAGCTGTCATTGATGCCTGTAACTTTCCCTAAAGAAATCTCCCCAAACTCGGTGGCAGATGCGTCCTCGACAATAGCGGGAGCCGCCAACCCATCCCAGTTTCGTCTTCCCCGAAAACGCCGCAGCTCACTAGCGGACATGCGGATTAGACCCTGCGAAAAAGCGTGCTCTTGGGCGGAGCGTAGCATCCGCTGGGTGTAAGTGGGAGTTTGCTCTGGCTGCTCACTCACGAAGCATTCCCCCGGTCGTTTTCCGAGGCCGCATTAACGCCCTCCTGCTCAGTCCGGCTGGCAGGTTGAATCTGGGTTCCCTGCGCTCCGCGTAAGACTTCAAAGAACTGTCCTGCGATATCGGCAGGCAAATCCTTACGGTTAGTAGCAGTAATTAGTACCTGATCAGCGCGATCCATAAAATCCAGGAGGGCGGCTCGTCGGGAAGGGTCTAGCTCCGCGAACACGTCATCTAAAATCAGAATCGGAGTTTCCCCCACCTGCCTTAACAGCTCGAACTGTCCCAGACGTAAAGCCAGGGCAGCGCTCCAGGTTTCCCCGTGGGAAGCAAACCCTTTTACCGGGAGGGCATCCAGCATCACCGCCATATCGTCACGGTGCGCACCTGCCAAGTTAACTCCGCGAGTAAGTTCTTCTTCGCGTCTCGCGGCGAAAGTCTCCTGCAAAGCACCAGCTACCGCCTGGGGATCTGCCAGGTCAGTAGGAGGATTAAAAGATGGCAGGTAAGAAAGTCCCAAAGTTTGCGAGGAGTTCGCCAAGTGTTCTTCCCCTAGCACCAGCAAATAGGCCTGCGCCGCATGCGGGCTAAGCGCCTGCAAAGCCCTCACTCTCCCCGCGATCAGGCGCGCCCCCACCTGGGATAACTGATTATTCCAAACATCAAGGGTAGACAGCTCTAGCGACAAATCTGCCCCGCGGCGCTTCTTTTTCGCCGCCTGTTTTAACAGGGCGCCGCGCTGGCGCAAAATCTTTTGATGCTGAGTGATCGTACCGGCCTCTACCGGCCATAGTTGCACTAGCAAATCATCCAGGAAACGGCGCCTAGCTGCGGGGTCGCCCTGCAAAATATCTAAATCTTCCGGAGCGAACATGGTAGTAGGTACCAGGCCGCGTACCTGTTTTAAGGGAACCGGGCTGCGCGCCAGACGCGCGCGATTTGCCCTCCCAGAACCTATCTCCAGGTCAAGCTGCACTTCGCGCTCTTGAAAATGCGCTTTCACTCGAATAACTGCCGCGGCAGAAGCCCCGCCATCAGCAGTATTACCCGCTGCAGTCTCCGAAAGTTCTAAATCTTGCTCCTGGCCGGCTGCAGGTTCCGGGCTTTCGCGCTGCGCCAACGCCGCTGACTGCGGCGCAAACCGTACCAACGCACTGTCTGCGCTCGCGCGATGGGAATGAAAGTTCGTTAAATATCCGATCGCCTCCACAAAATTGGTTTTACCTTGGCCATTCGGGCCAACCAGGATATTTACCCCCGGCGATAACTGCACCACACACTGATGAAAACTACGGTAATCATCAAGGGCAATACTGGAAATATACATAGCCGGGGTACGTTCTACCCTACCCTTTAGGATGAGTAGCGAATCGGCATCAACAGGTACCGGAAGTCTTGGGAGTCATCCCCGTCTAGTTCTTCCTGCCCCGTGATTACCGCGGGTTTGGTGGGATGGGTAAAGGACATGCGCACATAGTCAGAATCTAAAGCCCCTAATCCATCCAATAAATACTGGGAGTCAAACACGATCATCATCGGTTCATCGGCGATAAAAGTGCAGGTCATCTCTTCATGAGCCTGTGCGTCATTACCCTGACCGGCCTCTAAAGTGAGGGTGCCGTCCGCAAAATTCATGCGGATCTGGGCGCTGCGATCAGTCACCAAAGAAACGCGCTTAATAGCCTGTTCCAGTTCTTCGCGGCGAATAACTGCTTTAATTGGTGCTTCCTTGGGGAAGAGGCTGGTCACTGGAGGATAATCGCCCTCGGTTAGCTGGGAGGTAATCTTGCGTCCTCCGGCTTCGAGAGCAATAATCGCGCCCCCTTCGGAAGAGTTTTCCAAACCGAGGTGAATCTCTCCGGAACCAGACAGCGCCTTGGCCATTTCGGAAAGAATTCGCGACTTTACCAGGGCATCGGCAGAAAAATCAGTTTGTTTCGGTTGCCAATCCATTTGCCGTACTGCCAGGCGATAACGGTCGGTAGCCATCAAGGTCAGGTGGGAATCTGATAGCTCCATCCGCACGGTCGCCAGCAAAGGTAGCGCTTCATCGGAAGAGGCCGCGCGAGAGACCTGCGCGACCGCCCGCGCGAACTCGCCGGAGTCAATCTCTCCGACTGCTTCGGGGACTTGCGGCAGCGCCGGGTAGTCATCTAGTGGCATTACTGCCAGCTGGAAACTGGAGGCGCCGCAAGAAATGCTGACTTTGCCCCCCTCCATCTCTACTGTTACTGGTTTCTTGGGCAGCTGCTTACAAATGTTGGCGACCATTTTTCCAGAAACCAGCACCTCGCCCTCCGATTCGACCTCGGCTTCAAATTGGTTTCGGGAAGAAACTTCATAGTCGAAACTAGACAGGGTGACAATCCCGGCCTTGGCGCTCATCCACACCCCACCTAATACGGCCACTGCGGGACGTGCCGGCAAAGTGCGGGCGGTCCAACTGATCGCGTCCTCGAAAATGTCACGCTCGACTACGAACTTCATGCGCTGCCCCTTTTATCTTCTTGACCATGGTTTATGGCGCGGAATCTGCAAAATTCAGCCGGAAAAATTAGGCTGAATCATTTGTTCAGTCTCCCATTATAAGGTTTCGTACCCCGATTAGCACTAAAGTGCTCAAAACTGGGGATAACGCGCCGATTCTAGCTGCAGACCAAAATTTTTTATAAGTCTTCCACGCTGCCTAGCGGAACATTTTCACGGTAGACGTGGGGCAGCAGCGATGAGTTCGCGAGTGTAGTCCTGCTGCGGATCAGAAAATACCTGCGCAACCGAACCGGTCTCCACGATTTTCCCTTCTCGCATTACCACTACCCGCTGACACAGATGGCGCACCACCGCCAGGTCATGGCTGACAAACAGTAAGGTCAAGTTATCTCGCTGCGCCACCTGCATAATCAAATTCAAAACTTGGGCGCGCACCGAAACATCCAGGGCGGAAACCGCTTCATCCGCTATTAGCACGTCCGGGCGGGCAGAAAGGGCGCGAGCCAGGGCGATCCGTTGCCGCTGCCCCCCCGAAAATTGATGCGGATATTTATCGGCGTCCTCGCTACTTAAACCCACTTCGGCCAGCACTTCTTTTAGGCGTGCCGGAATATCGGTAGGCACCCCTTCCCGCCCGCGTACCCAGGGAGAACGCAGCGGTTCTGTAACTATCTTTCCCACCCGCATCCGGGGGTCTAGGGAACTGAGCGGGTCTTGAAACACGATTTGTACCCGGGAACGCAGATTTCCCAATTGTTTTTCTTTTAGCCCGGTAATCTTTTGCCCCGCAAACCTGATTTCCCCGCTAGTAGGACGAGATAGGCCGCAAAGCATCCGCACCAGGGTGGATTTTCCGGAGCCGGATTCTCCCACGATTCCCAGGCGCTCCCCGGCGTTAATCTCCAGGTTTACTCCCGCTACCGCCCGCACCTGTCCGGTAGAGCGCGGATAAATTTTCCCTAAATCTTGGGCGCGAAAAATTGGTTGCTCACTCATCGCTCCCCCTAAAGAAATCGCTAAGCACGGGTAGGGGCTGGCCGGGTGCTACTGCCGCGATATTAGCGGTTGCCAGCAGCCCGCGAGTATAGGGGTGTTGCGGCTGATCCAAGACTTGCCGGAGGGGACCGCGTTCAATGATTTGTCCCTGATACATAACTAATAGGTATTCACAGATTTGGTTGACTACCGCTAAATCATGGCTGATAAACAGGCAAGCAGAACCGCCCCGCGCCAGTTCTTTATCTAAAAGCCGCAGCACTTTCGCCTGCACCGTAACGTCCAAAGCGGTAGTGGGCTCGTCGCAAATCAATAGCTGGGGGGCATTTATTAGCGTCATCGCCATCATTACTCGTTGACGTTGCCCTCCAGACAACTGATGGGGGAAAGCGCTGGCACTTTGCCCCGGATCAGGTAACCCCACCCTCTCCAGCATTTTTATGACTTCTTCGCGTTTGCCCCGCTTGCCGCGTTGATGCAGCGCTAACACCTCGGCCACCTGTTTTCCTACCCGCATAGTGGGGTCGAGGGCGGTCATGGGTTCTTGAAAAATCATCCCGATTTTCGCGCCCCGCAACTGCGCCAGCTGCCGATCTGCCAGCGACAATAGTTCTTGGCCGTCAAGAGAGATGGATCCGGAAACCTGCGCGCCCTCATCGAGCAAGCCCATCAGAGATAACGCGGTTACCGATTTACCGGAACCGGATTCGCCAATCAATCCCACGCGTGCCCCGGGCGGAATATCGAAACTGATTCCTTTAACTACGGGGCACCCTGCAAAGGAAACCTGCAGGTTATCTACTTTTAGTCCTTTCATGGCCGCTCCCGAAGTTTCGGATCGAGCACCTCGCGCAGTCCGTCCCCTAATAGGTTGAACCCCAGAACAGTCAAGGCGATCCCTAGTGCTGGCCACAGCGCCAGCTGCGGGCTGACCAGCAGCGATTTTTGGGCTTCAAACAACATCAACCCCCAGGTGGGAGTGTCCGGGCGGGTTCCTAACCCCAGATAGGAAAGGGCGGCCTCCGCCAAAATCGCGAGGGCGAAACTCACCGAGGCCTGCACGATGATCGTCGGCATAATATTGGGCAACACGTGGGTAAAGGTTGAGCGATGCCGCGGAGTACCTGCTGCCCGAGCCGCCACCATATAGTCCTGCGAGATTACCCCCAAAGTAGCGGCGCGAATATTGCGGGCAAATGCGGGCACCGAAGCAATCCCGATCGCCACCATAGCGGTCCAAGTAGACCCGGATCCGCGTGCTGCCGCCAGTAAAATCGCCAGTAGCAGGGCGGGGAAAGCATAGAGAATGTCCAGGCCGCGTTCAATAATCTTTGCTGGCCAACCTCCGCGCCCCGCAGCATAAATACCCAGGGGAACTCCGATAAGAGCACCGATACTTACCGACACTATCCCCACCAACAGACAGATTCCCGCTCCTGAGAGCATCCGAGAAAATACGTCGCGGCCAAAATCATCGGTACCGAAAATATGGGTTGCGGAGGGCGCGCTTAAACGCTGCTCACTAACTTCCGTCGGGTCGAACGGCAGGTAAAGGAAAGAAACTATTCCCATCAGCACTATTAGACTTACCAGCGCGATCCCCATCCACAGGCTAGGGTGGCGCCGTAGCGATATTTTCTGATCGGTCTTCACCGTTCCACCCCCTGCCGAATTCTGGGATCCAGTAACTGGTAAACCACATCCACCAGGGCATTAATCACCAATACTGCCGCAACTAGCAGCATTACCACCGCTTGCACCACGGTTAAGTCTCGCTGCCCAACCGCGGCGATTAGGTAGGTACCCAAACCGGGAATCGCAAACACCTGTTCTACCACGATTGCTCCCACCAGCAGGGTGGAAAGTTGCAGTCCCAAAACCGTGATTACCTGTAAGGAGGCGTTCCGTACCCCGTGACGCACGAGCGCTGCGGGAAAGCGCCAACCAATCGCCCTCGCCGTGCGGAAATAATCCTGTTTGATCACTTCAATAAAAGCGGAACGGGTATAGCGGGTCAGCACCGATCCTTGCACGATCGCTATCGACAGCACCGGCAGGAATAGGTAGCGTGCCCATTGGAGAGGATCTTCCTGGAAAGAAACATAGCCATTGGCCGGCAAAACCTGCAGTTTCACCGCAAAAATTATGGTTAGCAGCATTCCCGCTAAGAATGCGGGGATGGCCATTCCCAGCTGGCTGAGGGCGGAAACCACGATCCCGCGCTTGCGGTTACGCCACAGCGCCCCCGCCATTCCCAGAGGAATCGCCAGCAGTAAAGCCAGGATCATCCCCCCGAAGACCAGTGAAAATGTGGCTTCTAACCGGTGCGGAAGTTGCTCGGCGATTGCTTGTCCGGTGAAAATCGAATTACCCGGATCCAGGCGAATCATTCCTGATAGCCAGCTAAAATAGCGAAAAATCAGTGGCTGATCTAGTCCCATAGCTACCCGGAGCTGCGCCACCGACTCTGGGTCGGCATTCGCCCCTAAAATTACTCCGGTAACGTCCCCCGGCAGCAGATTTATCAGCAAAAACACCACCAGAGAGGCCACTATCAGGCTAACTAATAGGGTGGCAATCCGTTTAAGGATGGCTTTTGCTGGCGCTTTCATTTCAGCTTTGGTAGCTAATCGAGGACAAATCGAAGGATAGTCCGGTTACATTCGCGGCCAAACCGCTAATATCCGCCTTGGTTACGATCAAATTCGGCAGCAGCCACAAGAATCCGGCAGCGGCATCATCAGAAAGTACCTTGGCTGCCTGCTTCATGTATTTAACTTGGTCTTCCGGGGAAGACTCATCGGCTTTTTGATACAAATCCCGGAACTGCTGCGAATCATAATGCCAGTAATAGTCGGTGTTGGTGAAGCGAGAGATATCGCGCGGCTCCAGGTGAGAAACAATGGTGAGGTCATAGTTAGATTTCACCATCACTTCGTCTATCCAGCGCGCCGGGAACTCTAGCTGTTCAATCTCTAAAGTAATCCCCACTTTGGAAAGCTGACTCTTGATATGGGTAGCGGCTCCCGCAGCATAGGGCAAAGTAGGTATCCGCATTTTGAGGGTAAGCCCCTCGCCGTATCCCGCCTCTGTCAGCAGTTTCTTGGATTTTTCCCGATCCAGGGGATAGGCAGTCGACAGATCTTCATACCAGGGATCTGTCGGCGGCACCATCGATCCAATCAATAGCCCTTTACCGGCCCAAACTGCGTCCCGCACCGCTTTGCGGTCAATAGCATAGTTAATGGCTTGACGCACCCGCTTATCTTTAAGGGCCTCTCGCTGCTGATTCATCCCCATCACCACTTCGCCATTAGTGTGGCCTTCCAGCACTTTAAACCGGGAATCACTGGTGAACTTATCGAGCGCCTGCGGGGCAGCCAAGTTAGAAATAATATCCAGAGAACCAGACAGCATCGCGGTATTCATCGCATTCGGGTCAGAGAAGTAGCGGAAGGTCGCTCCCTTAACCTTGGGTTTTTCACCCCAATACTTCTGATTAGTGGCTAACTGGATTTCTTCGCCCTGCCGCCATTCTTTCAAGGTGTAAGGGCCAGAACCAGCCGGTTTAGTTGCCAAGTCGCCCTTATCCAGTGCCTGCGGGTCGTAGATAATCCCGGCTGTGGAACTCAGGTAATACAGCCACGCATTCGAGGGGTGAGACAGCTCAAACTGAACTTTATTGCCGCCAAGGTCTTTCACCGCTTTCAGGGCTTCCATTTCTTGTTTGCGGGTGGGGCTCACGGTCTTATCGTTGAGCAGATAGTTAAAGCTTTTCGCGACTGCCGCCCCATCCACCGGCGCACCGGAAGCAAACTTAGCGTCCTTCAAAGTAAAAGTGTAGGTCTTGCGATCAGCAGACACCTGGTAATCTTTCGCGAGTAACGGCACCAGCTTGCCCTTGCCGTCCACTCGCAGCAGGGTTTCATACACGTTATAAAGCAACGCATAGGTAATCGCCGCCGCATCGTTATGCGAGGGATCTAAAGTCGAGGGCGTAGCATGCACCCCAATCGTGAGCACGCGCTCCGATTTATTACTGGAAGAATTAGTGCTGGAACAGCCAGCTAACACCAAACCGGCTACCGCCAGTACGGCCAAAAGACGCTTACGCAAGGATCTCCCCTTTATCGGCAATGGGTCATGATCGCTTCAATCATAGTCGCTTACCCGCCTTGCTATAATTTTCCGCCAGCTAGCAGCCCTCACGGGTTCGACCCCCCGCTTGTACTAAAAAATGGGCTGCGCCGACAGGCGCAGCCCATTTTTTAGTACGCCCGCAGGGGATCGAACCCTGGACCCACGGATTAAAAGTCCGTTGCTCTACCAACTGAGCTACAGGCGCCTGCCTTAAAGGCACGTTTTATTGTACAAGGGCATAGGGCATTTCCCCAACTTACTTTTTGGTTGCTTCCATCACTAAAGAACCCGTAAAGTAGTATTCAAATCCCTACATACCAGGCGGAATTTATATTAGGAAAGGGTTTTTATGCTAACGCCAACTACCTTCGGAACTCCCCTATCAAAATCTTCACTCCGGGTTCTCCTGCTCGGTTCCGGAGAATTAGGTAAAGAACTGGCGATTGCATTCACGCGCCTGGGAGTAGAGGTCCACGCCGCTGACCGGTACCAAAACGCGCCGGCGCAGCAGGTGGCACACTATTCCTACGTCCTAGATATGACCGATGGTAAACAGGTTGATTTCCTGGTGAAAAAGGTGCGACCTCATTTCATTATTCCGGAAATAGAGGCGATCGCGACCGATACTTTGGAAGAAATCGCGGCTTCTCGCCAGGTGACGGTAATCCCGACTGCCCACGCCACTCGCCTGACTATGGATCGCGAGGGGATCCGCCGCCTCGCCGCCGAAGAACTAAATATTCCTACCTCTCGTTACGTGTTTGCCTCGGGGGAAGCAGAAATGCGCCAAGCGGTAGACCAAATCGGGCTACCCTGCATCGTTAAACCAGTAATGTCTTCTTCCGGCAAAGGACAGTCCCTGCTGAAAACCGCGGAGGATATCGAGCCTGCCTGGCATTACGCCCTGGAAGGGGGACGCGGCGCCAGTCAGGGACGAGTAATCGTAGAGGGGCTGGTGGATTTCGACTATGAAATCACCCTCTTGACGGTGCGTTCGCGTGATCCTCAAACAGGAGAAACCATCACCAGTTTTTGCGAACCGATTGGCCACCTACAGGTAAATGGGGACTACCACGAGTCCTGGCAGCCAGCACCGATGGACAGCGCGGTACTAAAAAAGGCGCAAGCTATTGCCACCAAAGTTACTTCCGCGCTGGGCGGACGCGGGCTGTTCGGGGTGGAACTGTTTATTTGCGGGGACGAGGTCCTCTTTTCTGAGGTGTCGCCGCGTCCTCACGACACCGGGATGGTGACTATGGCTTCTGGTTACCTGTCCGAGTTTGAACTGCATGCCCGCGCTATTTTAGGTTTGCCGGTCGATACCCGCCTGCGCACCCCGGCGGCCTCGGCAGTTATTTGCGCGAATCTGCAAAGCGAAGGTCCGGTATATCGGGGTCTGGCGGAAGCCTTAGCGGTGCCGGAAGTGGATTTGCGGCTTTTTGGTAAACCTGATTCTCGCCCCGGCAGGCGCATGGGAGTGGCGCTCGCGCGCGGAAATAATATCGACCAGGCGCGGGAGCGGGCAAAGAAAGCCGCGGGATTAATTACGGTAGCGGACGCCTAAATCGGTCACGAAAAAGCTATTTTCTTAAAGACCGTAAGGTTTTCTCTGGTTTTTATAAACTGGATTTACCTACTACTTGCAGGTAGCCACAATATTTGTGCGCTAGAAAGCGACATTTATTGCCGATATTGCCACCGCCAATTATTAATTGAGTTAGCGTCTAAATATATATAGAAATGTCTCTTTAATAGCGTTAATATAAAAATCAGCATTAACTTTTTAAAAATGGAAAGGCAACATAATGGCCAGGAAAACCAGAATTGTTCTTATTGATGACATTAATGGCGAACTCGGGGATGAAACCATTAAGTTCGGTCTTGACGGTGTTGATTACGAAATTGATTTATCTGCGGAAAATGCCGCTAAGTTACGAGAGGTTATAGATCCCTGGATTCAGGCGGGACGCCGGGTAGGAGGACGCCGGGTGGCCGGTACTGACACTCGGAAGGTTTCCGATGCCTCCAAGATTCGCGCCTGGGCTCGGGAACAAAATATGCAGGTATCGGAGAAAGGACGTATCTCCGCGAAAGTACGTTCTGCCTATTACCGCACCCATTTGAAGTAATTTCGGGACTTATACCCCGTGCAGCTACGACTAGAAAATGAGACACTTAAACTATGACTTACAAACTTATATTGCTCCGTCACGGGCAAAGCGAATGGAATGCTAAGAATCTTTTCACCGGTTGGGTGGATGTTCCGCTCTCCGATCAGGGTCGCCAGGAGGCCACCCACGGCGGTGAACTAATGAAGCAAGAGAACATCTTGCCGGATATTGTTTTCACTTCTCTGCTACGCCGGGCGATTATGACCGCTAATCTATCTTTGGATGCGGCTGATCGCCACTGGATTCCGGTTAAGCGCAGTTGGCGCCTAAATGAACGCCACTATGGCGCCTTGCAGGGCAAAGATAAGAAAGCTATCCGCGATGAGTACGGCGATGAACAGTTCATGTTGTGGCGCCGTTCTTACAGCACTCCTCCCCCAGAAATTGAATTGGGTTCGGAGTTCTCGCAGGATACCGATCCGCGTTATAGCGGGGAACCGATTCCGCGCACCGAATGCCTAGAGCAGGTGCTAGAGCGGCTGCTTCCCTATTGGGATCAGGAGATCGTCCCCGAACTCAAGACCGGTAAGACGGTACTGGTCGCAGCGCACGGTAACTCTTTGCGCGCGATTGTAAAGCACCTTGACCAGATCAGTGACGAGGATATTTCCGGTTTGAATATTCCTACTGGGGTTCCCTTGTACTACGAGCTGGATGAAAATCTACAGCCGGTCAAGAAGGGCGGAACCTACCTGGATCCGGATGCTGAAGCGAAAATTGCGGCAGTAGCCAACCAGGGTAAGTAGTTTCTTTTCCTAGGGAAGTCCCCGAGGTTTTCCTCGGGGACTTCCGCAATTTTCCCTAGCATGTTGCTGGGGGCCCCTGGAAACCTCAAAGTCCCGAGTGAAAGTGAGGTTCAGGTTCCCGGATCCCGCCTCTGAAGAAGAATTTTAGTGGGATTGACGGCACTATGAGGGATTACACTTCCTCCAAGGCTATAAATATGGCAAACTGAGTTTAGGCGCTACCTGCGCCTGTGTCGCAGGTGACACGTGGGGAAGCGATTTCCCACAGTTACAAAAAGACACTCCACTCGGATCGTCGGGCACGTACCTGCCCGTGGAGGAGATATATAAATATGGGAAAAGTTGTATTTGATTCGGTAACTCGAATCTATCCGGGTTCAGATCACCCGGCGGTTGATAAGTTGAATCTGGAAATCGCAGATGGAGAGTTCCTGGTTTTGGTGGGGCCTTCGGGCTGCGGTAAAACTACTTCGCTGCGGATGCTAGCCGGTCTAGAGGATATTAACTCCGGCAAAATTTACATTGGGGATAAAGACGTAACCAATGTGCAGCCGAAAGACCGCGATATCGCGATGGTTTTCCAGAACTATGCGCTTTACCCGCACATGACGGTGCGGCAGAACATGGGCTTCGCCCTCAAGATCGCGAAGGTTCCGCAAGAGGAAATCGATAAGCGGGTTGAGCAGGCTGCGGAGACTTTGGATCTGACCGAATATTTGGATCGTAAACCGAAGGCTCTATCTGGTGGTCAGCGTCAGCGTGTGGCTATGGGACGCGCGATTGTGCGTAAACCCCAGGTGTTCTTGATGGACGAGCCGCTGTCGAATTTGGACGCGAAGCTGCGGGTACAGACCCGTACCCAGATCGCTCAGTTGCAGCGCACTTTGGGGGTCACTACTTTGTACGTGACTCACGACCAGACCGAGGCGCTAACCATGGGTGACCGCATCGCGGTGATTGCGGGCGGTATCCTGCAGCAGGTGGGCACCCCACGGGAGCTTTATGATCGCCCCGCGAATGCGTTCGTGGCTGCCTTCATTGGTTCGCCGGCGATGAACATCGGTACCTTCAAGGTACAGGATGGTTCCGCGGTACTTGGCGGAGCCAAGATACCTTTGGCGAAGGCTACTTTGGATGCGCTCAAGCCCGAGGATAACGGGGAAGTCATTATTGGTTTCCGTCCGGAGGCTCTCGAGGTTCAAGAGGGCACAGTGGATCCGGAACACACCATTCCGATCAAGGTTACCCATGTAGAGGAACTGGGTTCTGACGCCTATGTTTACGGCACTTTGGATGGTCATGAGGCCAAGGAGCATCGCAAAGATGGTCGTCCTTCTTTGAACCAGGTAACTATCCGGGTGGCTCCGCATTCTGCGCCGCCAGCAGGATCGGTTATGCCGGTTCGGATTAAAGAGGGCGGAGGGCATATTTTTGCGGCCTCTACGCAAGAACGGCTACCGGAATAAGCTAATCGAATAGCAACCATTATTGTGGGGGGCAGGCGTTTCGCCTGCCCCCCACTGCTATATAAAAATAATCTGGCTCCTAGACTGGGAACGTCCTAGGAGCCAGATTTTTTCTTTTCACTTATTGAAGCCAATCAGCCAGGTAACGACTGGATTCTTTTATTTTTCGAGGAGCCGCATCCTCGTCCCTAAGGACGCGACCCTCTTTGGGACCGTTAGGCATAGAAAACGCAAGTTACCCAACGGAGTATGCGGGCAGCTTCAGCTCGTAGAGAGAAGCTGACATGAACGAGGTAAGCCAGAACTGCACGGTGGGGCGGATCTGCTTGCCCTTCATATCGGGGGTCAGAGTCAAAGTGTCACCGGTTCCGAGCTGCTTACCGTTTTGGTCTTTCCAGATCACGTCACTGAAACGCTCCACCGAATCGGAGTTACCCTGCAAGGTAACCTTCGCGATCAGCTTGTCGCCCTGACGAACTACCTTGTCCTGATCGAATCCGTAGTATTCCAGTTTCATCGGTTCCGAGATCGAGGTACCCACCGGGTTGGTGACCTTCAAGCGGAAGCGCAAGGATTCGGCCTCGGCGCGGTTAGCAATCGGAGCCGACCGCAGCAGACCCCATTTGTCTTCGGTGCGAGCACCCGGGGCGTAGTCCAGATCGTTCGCGGTTCCGTAGAAGCTGTGATCAGCGGGAATCCGGAACTTGTCTTTGACGTCCTCCCAAGTCTTACCGGCATCCTTGGAGCGCTGCCACTGGTATTTCATCCCGGTGGAGCCCTGCACAGTCAGCTTGGCCGGTTCGGCGTATCCACCCTGGGCTACGCGAGGAGCGGCATTCACCTTGATCTGGGGAGCCATCTCGGAAGAGGAGATCATGGGATCGAACAGTTTCACGGTGTAGGTGTAGGAGGAACGAGCCGCACCCTTAATCCCGGAAACGCTAACCGTGTAGTCACGGGAGCCATCGGTGCCCACCGGAAGATCGGTGATCTTCGGCATCTTGATTAACAGGGTGCTGTAGTAGTTCCAGGTTCCCGGGCCTTTGCCATTGAGCTTGTTGTTCAAAATGGTGGTGGGAACTTCCGCGCCAGTCGGGCCGGTCACGCGTACCTGGGCACCCGAGAGGTCGGGGCGCTGCGACTTGCTGTCTCCCCGGAAAGAGATGCTCCAGCGTTCCACATCGTCGCGGTCATCGCGGTTGGTGGTCAGCAGCTGGTAGGGGAAGTAACCGGCAGACGGCCAAGTCATAACTTCCGGCTTGTAAGCGGCATCATTGGTGATCTGCTTGTTATTGAAATCCGGGGTGCTGACCAGCTGGTCTCCGGTGACCGCAATGGCGTTGTAGCCATTTACGTTTCCGTAAGAAGTGGTGGACAAGGTGGGATCCATCAAAGCAATCCGGTGTCCCAAGCGGTCGTTAGCGCCCACCTTGGTCATGGTGGAAGCACCCAGGCTGGAAGGATCGATGAAGTACCACAGAATCTGTTCTGCCGGAGTCTGTCCCGCGCTATCAGAAAGGTTAGATATGGCTGCTCCCTGCTGAGCTTTAAAGCTAAAGCATTTGGAGCCTTTTTCAATCGTGTGCGAAAGGCGGCCATTGGCAGCCATATTAAGGGCGGCCTGCTGAGTGTAATCTTGCAGCGGAGAAGTGGTGTCCATTTTTACCGCTTCGGCTCCGTTGAGACCGCGGAAGTAGTTAAGCGCCCGACCTACCGAGTTAGCGGTGGTGGGGTTGACCACGCCGGCGCGGCAGTTCTTATGATCCGCACCGTTGTTGGGGCTTTCGGGGTAATCAGTATCGGCAATATCGCTCAGGTAACGGGTACGAACCTCTTCGCGGTTGTCAGTGTTGATCGCGTTTGCAGTCACTGCGCTCGAAGCAGCGGAGGAGGTGCTGGTGAAAAAGGTAGCTGCGTCGGCCAGGTTTACCCCTGCGGCGACAACACCGGCTACTAGAACACCTACAGCCAGAGTCTTGGCGTGTTCTTTCCACGTTTTCATCGTAGTTCCCGTTCTTTGCGTTTTCCTCTTGTGGAAACCAAATCCTTTGATTCCCGTGAACTTCACGATCCTTCGCTCCGTTCATTAACTATTATCCACGAAAACGAACATGAAGAAAGCGGATAATGTTTGAAAATTAAAGTTTTACACCTGGTAGGTCACTTTTGCGAATACTTACCAACCATAAAGTAGGCCTGACCTGGGCTATTAGAATGTTTTCAGAATTTTTTAACGATAGTAGCACCCTGGGTCTAAATTGTGACTTCCATCACCCATAATTTTGACCATTTGAATGATTTAATGTTTGCTTTCATCTAGAAACAGCCGATACCTGCGTAGATGTACTAAAACATTCGCTTTTCTCATAAAAAGTTAGAAAAATGTCGGGTTTTGTTAGCGGGTAATTTTTACGCCTGAGTTTTCACTCATTTGGCACTGAGTTTTCACTCAGCCAGAAAACTAACAAGCAGTGTGAGAACTATTTGAGTCTACTCATGTTCAGGCAATCTTTATGCCAGGTTTTTGAGTTTTGTATTGATTTTTCCTAACCATCGGCATCTAAAAACAGTCGCGCCTGAGAGTTGCTCCCTATAACCTGGCCAATAGACCTCATTTGTTAGCCTTCCAAGTTTGCAAGGTATATATAAGGTATAAAGGTAGATCATTAACCCAAGGGAAGAGGACGTCTTGAGCGCTAAGAAACTGGTAATCGTCGAATCTCCAGCTAAGGCTCGCACAATCAGCGGGTACCTGGGCGCTGACTTCCAGGTAGAAGCCTCGGTAGGGCATATCCGGGATTTGCCGCAACCATCTGCCTTACCTGACAAGCTCAAACAGTCCGGCTACAAGAAGTTCGCGGTAGATGTGGACGATAACTTTAAGCCCTACTACGTGGTCAACCCCGATAAGAAAAAAACTGTAGCGGGACTACGTAAGGATCTAGCGCAAGCCGAAGAGCTCTACCTCGCCACTGATGAAGACCGCGAGGGCGAAGCGATTGCTTGGCACCTGCTGGAAGTACTAAAACCCAAGGTTCCCGTAAAACGGATGGTATTCCACGAGATTACCCGGGAAGCCATCGATCGCGCCCTGGAAAACACCCGGGATATTGACACTGACCTGGTAGAAGCCCAGGAAACCCGGCGGATTCTCGATCGCCTCTACGGCTACGAAGTTTCCCCGATTCTATGGCGCAAAGTAGCTCGCCACCTGTCAGCCGGACGGGTGCAGTCAGTGGCCACTCGCCTAGTGGTGCAACGCGAGCGGGAACGGATCGCTTTCATTCCCGCCAACTACTTTGATCTGAACGCCACCTTTAGCGCTGATGGCACTGACTTTACTGCCCGCGCCTTGGAAATGGATGGGGTGCGTTTTGCCGTTGGCCGGGACTTTGATGACCGCGGTCAATTAAAACGCCAAGCCACGGTGATGGATGAAAAGCTGTGGGAAAAACTGGTGGCAGCCTTAGAGGACCAGCCCCGTTGCCAGGTGACTTCGGTAGAATCCAAACCCTATACTCGCCGTCCGGCTCCGCCTTTTACTACCTCTACCCTGCAGCAAGAGGCGGGAAGAAAACTACGCATGTCTTCGCGGCAAACTATGGCGCTCGCGCAATATCTATACGAAAACGGCTACATCACCTATATGCGTACCGACTCGACTGCGCTTTCTAGTCAGGCGATCTCGGCGGCGCGGCGCCAGGCTAGGGGCTTATATGGAGCAGACGCTGTCCCCGAAAAACCCCGTTTTTATGCCAAGAAAGCCAAGGGCGCACAAGAAGCGCACGAAGCTATCCGCCCCGCGGGAGATAACTTCCGCACCCCGGATCAGGTGCGAGGGGCTCTGACCGATCAGCAGGCCGCCCTGTACGAACTGATTTGGAAACGCACCCTGGCCTCACAAATGAATGATGCCCGCGGAACCACCGACACCGTGCGGGTAAGCGCTCAAATTAAGACAGAGGGCGAAGCCCACGAACTGGTGTTCACCGCCTCAGGAACCGTGATTACTTTCCGCGGCTTCCTGGCTGCCTACGAAGAAGGCAAAGACAAATCCCGCTACGCTAGCACCGACAGTTCCACGGCTCTGCCGAAACTAAGCGAAGGACAAGCAGTAGCGTTTAGCGAGGTAGACCGGGAAAAAGCAGCGCATGTTACCAGCCCGCCTCCGCGTTATACCGAGGCCTCGCTGGTGAAAACCTTGGAAGAAAAGGGAGTAGGGCGTCCCTCTACCTATGCTTCGACTATCGGGGTGATTATTGAGCGCGGCTACGTCCATCGCGCCGGGCAAGCGCTAGTGCCGTCCTGGCAGGCTTTTTCGGTGGTTCGCCTACTGGAAGAAAATCTCGCCTCCCTGGTGGACTATGATTTCACCGCCACTATGGAAGGGGATCTAGACCAGATCGCCGCCGGGGAGAGGGACGGCAAAGAACTGTTGGCACACTTTTATTTTGGGGGCGGGACTGGCGGAGAGTTTTGGGCTCGCGGCCTCAAAGATACGGTGGAGGGGCTGGGGGATATTGATGCCCGCGCCCTGAACTCGATCGAGGTGCAACCCGGAGTAAATGTGCGGGTAGGACGGTATGGCCCTTATCTAGAGGACGCAGAGGGCAAGCGTGCCTCGGTACCCGAGGAACTAGCTCCCGATGAACTAGACGCCGAAAAAGTAAAAGAACTGTTCACCATTTCGGCCGATACCGGCCGCGAACTGGGTAAAGACCCCGAAAATGGGAACACGATTATAGTAAAGAACGGCCGTTACGGCCCCTACTTTACCGAGGTACTACCCGAGGACGCCCCTAAGGGCACCAAACCGCGCACGGCCTCCCTATTTAAGACCATGTCGATTGAAACCGCCAGCCTCGGTGATGCCTTGAAACTGCTTTCGCTGCCGCGGGTGGTGGGTAAGGATCCCGAGTCCGGCACCGAGATTACTGCGCAAAATGGCAGGTACGGCCCCTATTTGAAGAAAGGGACGGATTCGCGCTCCCTAGAATCGGAAGACCAGATTTTCTCCCTCACCCTCGAGCAGGCTCTAGAGATTTATGCCCAACCGAAAACCCGGCGCGGGCGCACTGCGAAACCGCCGCTGAAGGAGCTGGGAACCGATCCTAACTCCGGGAAACCGGTAGTAATCAAGGATGGGCGTTTTGGCCCCTATATTACCGACGGCACCACCAATGTGACGGTACCTCGCGCTAGCACCGTAGAGGATATTGACCCTGATCAGGCCTATACTTTGCTGGCGGAGAAACGGGCGAAAGGGCCGGCGAAGAAACGCGGGACCCGTAAAACTACTAAGAAGACCGCAGCGAAAAAACCGGCGAAGAAAACTGCAACCAAGAAAACTACCACCAAGCGGACGACCGCCAAGAAAACCTCTGCTAAAACTGCTAAGCAGTCGGCAGCGAAAAAGTAGGTAGTATTCTTGCTGCTAGTGCAGGGTATGTCCGGTTACTAGTTAGGGTTTTGCGCAGAGCACGACCCCGCCCCGAGGCTGGTTTGCCACCGGGATCGCTAACCGTTCGCAGGCATAAAATAGCCACCGGGGTATGCGCGCAGGAGGATACGAAGATCCTCCCCCACAGGGGGCATTGCTGAAGTCTAGTAGGTGGTGTGGTCGGCTTTACGCATCGTAAAGCCACGACCCGTCCGGGAGTTCCAACAGTTTACGCCGGTATATTTACCCACTTCACAGGCGAAGTCGGCGTTGTAGTAAACCGTGCCATAGGTGGCTTGATGCTGCGGATCAGAACCACCGGCATAATCGCACTGTTCGCTTACTCCGGATGCGTCAAGCTGCACTCCCCATAAGCCGTCACACCCCAATTGCCACTGCCGCTCCGCAATCTGGCATTGCACTCCGCCAGAGGACATTAAGCAACCAATATTACCGGTGGGGGTATAGAATCCTTGACCTTCGTACACCGCGTTTCCGGGGATCGGTTGGCCTGTTTGGATGGGAGACTGAGTACTGGTCACCGTGGTTTCCATGACCGTCGCCGTCCGGGTGGTATCGCTTTCAGACTCACTGGCGCTAGCTTGCCCTTTATTGTCTCCGCGCGAGGAAACAATCCAGGTACCCACAATTGCCAATCCGATTAACGCCACTACCAGCAGTACCGTCAGCACAATAATCCCCCAGCTGCGACGGGATTTTTCCGGTTGCGAACTCTCCCCTGCCGGATTTTGGTAACCCGGGAAGGGCGAATAGGCAGCTGGCGGCGGACTCATTATTGGTTGGCGGGGTGGCTCCGGATAGGCGGGCTCCGCATATACCGGAGATGCATATGCCGGAGGCATGGCCGCGGGGGCCGCCATCGGACTCGCCATCACTGTCGGATAATCCTCAACCGTTTGCGCAGAAGATCCGGGATTTGCTACCGGCAGGCTTCCCAGACGAGTAGCATCATCATCACTTTGCTGATCGCTACCCGCACCTGGTGAAGATTGGGCACCGTCACTGGAGTTTTGGGAGTTATCTGCCGCTGCCTCCGCGCCCGCCACCGGATTTTCCTTTAGCTCTTCGGTCTTGGCTTCTTCGCCCTCAGCAGCCGAGTTTGCTTCCTCTAGCTGCTCGGTTTCCACTGCTTGGCCGGTAGTTTCGATTTTCTCGGTAGCTTCCGCTTCGCTTTCGGGATTGGCGGGGGGCGCAAAAGCTAGGGGCGACGAGTCAGCAGAGCCGGCTTCCTGCTCTGCCTGGTCACCTTCGGAAGCGCTAGCTTTTTCTGCGGAAGTGGCCTCCGCAGCCTCCTGCCTGCCTTTTTCTAAGGCTTCGGTGCCAGAAACTCCGTCTCTCCGCGCGGCTACCACCGCTTTTACCCGGTCATCGCCCACATTTTCCAACCAATCAAGCAGATCCGGATAGGAGTTCGGATTCGCCGCGACCTCTGCATACACCTCGGGATGTTGCGCAGATATTTCGAACAATTCATTTGCGTCTGTCTCCGGCGCCAACGCGCGCTCACGCAATTTCTTTAAATCATCACTATCAGTCATGGCTTACCTTTGGGTTGGGAAAACACTGCTCCTATTCTAACTGGCTTCTAATAGCGGCGTACAGCGCTTGCCTGATAAGTCAGTTAAACCCGAAAGCAACAAAAATCTGGTATACCAGCAATTTGAAGAAAAATGCCGCCTCCAAGACGCGGGTAGGGCGCGCGGCTAGCCACCCCGGACGCAGCGAGCTCGGTAGCCGGGCTATTTGGACAAACTATGCAAAGTAACTGCCCACGGGTAGCCAGCTGAACTTTAGTAGGTGGTGTGGTCGGCTTTACGCATCGTAAAGCCGCGACCCGTCCGGGAGTTCCAACAGTTCACCCCGGTATGTTTACCCACTTCACAGGCGAAGTCACCGTTGTAGTAAATCGTGCCATAGGTGGCTTGGCGTTGGAGATCAGGACCAAACGAATACTCGCACTGCTCCGTTACTCCAGATGCGTCAAGCTGCACTCCCCACATGCTCTCGCAACCCAATTGCCATTGGCGCACCCCAATTTGGCAGTGCACTCCGCTAGAGGACATTAAGCAAGCAATATTATTGGTAGGGGTATAGAATCCTTCACCTTCGTACACCGCGTTTACGGGGATCGATTTGCCGGATTGCGCGGGGGCTCGGTTAGGGGCCCCGCGGGGGGCCTGGGTGGCAGTCACCGTAGTTTCCAGGACGGTATTAGTTTGGGTGCTTTCACTCTGTGACTGGCTGGCAGCCTCGCCCTCTTTCGCCTCGCCTTTAGAGGTAAACAGCCAGGTAGCCCCAATCGCTAAGGCGATTAGCGCCACCACCAAGAGGACACTCACCCCAATAATTCCCCAATTGCGCGGCGGCGATTCGGGAGACGGCATACTTGGGGGAACGCTTTGCGCTGCCGGGCTAGAATAGCCCGGAAAAGGCGAATAGGCACCTGGCGGCGGACTCATAACCGGTTGCCGGGGCGGCTCCGGGTAGGAAGGAGCAGAATAGCTAGGAGACATCGCCGCGGGAGGAGACATCGCCGTCGGATAATCCTCCCACGTTTGTCCTGCCAGATCCTGATTTACCCCAGATGGGCTCCCCAGACGGGTAGCATCTAGATCAGGCGGCATCGCCCGCTCGCCCAGTTCCTTTCGATTGTCGCTATCAGCCATGATTTACCTTTGGGTTGGGGAAAAACTGCTTCCATTCTACCTGGCAGGCCCGGCCCGCGGCGCAGATTCCTAACCCAACTTTGACCGGAAACTCCGGCTCTCAATATTTTCCGCTGATGGCAGCACGCGCAAACCACATCCAAATCCCCAAAGGTACTTAAGCAGGACGGAAAGAAAACTTTTCCCACCCCAGCTCCTCGATTTCCTCAGCCCAGGTTTTTACTTGACTATCCCAACCTTGAGCTCGCGCCTTAAACTCTGGAGACGCTCCCAACTCGCGTGCCTGCTGTAAGGCAAAGTTTTTCACGCCTCGCGCCGCCAGATCCCGCGCCAACTCGAGCACTTTTCCCGGGTGGCCTGGGTAAACAGTTAATCGCACCTCGTAATCGACACCGCTAGCCAAAACAGCCTCTAGACAGGTAAAAGCCTTATCCCCGCCGGCTACTCCGGTCACCTGTCGGTAGTCGGCGGGCATGGCTTTAATGTCTAGCCCCACCCAATCGAGCAAACCATCCGCCAACATTGCTTGCAGGCGCGAAGGATAGGCTCCCGCGGCATGCAAACCCACTTGGAAGCCTTGAGCCTTTACCCAACGCGCCGCCGGGATTAATGCCGCTTGCGCCAGCGCTTCCCCGCCGGAGAACACCACTCCGTCAAGTAGCCCTTTTCGACGCCCTAGTAACTCCTCTAGCTCCGCAAACGGCACCGCGCCAGGGACTTTGAAATCTAAGATTTCATAGTTTTGGCAATAGGCGCAGCGCCAGGGACACCCCTGGCAAAACACGCTGGCCACGATCTTCCCCGGCCAGTCCACCGTGGAAAACGGGACTAGACCCGCAATGTTAAGCTGCCTGGCCTGCCCCAGCAGGCTCGGTTCCCCGTTAACTGCCGAAAAATCAGACACCGGCTAACTCTTGCGAGAAAGTAGTGCGCTCGGCGTACTCGCTCTGTTTACCGGTATTGAAAGAGGTAACCGGACGGAAGTATCCCATCACCCGCGTCCACACCTCACAAGGCTGCTCGTGGTTACCTTCCTGGGCACACTTGGGACAATCGAAATGTTCACCCGACAAATACCCGTGGACTGGGCAAATTGAGAAGGTGGGGGTAATCGTAATATAGGGCAGCTTGAAGTTTGCGAGCGCCCGGTGTACCAGGGTCTTGCAGGACTCCGCAGAGTTCATCGCCTCCCCCATATACAGGTGCAACACGGTGCCCCCAGTGTATTTACCTTGCAGTTCCACCTGTTCTTCTAAGGCTTGGAAAGCGTCCTGGGTGTAGCCTACCGGCAGCTGCGAAGAGTTGGTGTAGTAGGGCGCGTCCGCGGTACCAGCCTGAATAATGCCGGGGAAGCGTTTAGCGTCCTCTTTCGCAAAGCGGTAGGTGGTACCTTCGGCCGGGGTGGCCTCCAGGTTGTAGAGGTGACCGGTTTCTTCCTGCAGCTGCACCATCCGTTCCCGGATATGATCTAGCAGGTCGGCACACATTTTATGCCCCATTTCACCGGTAATATCTTCCGCGTCATCGGTAAAGTTACGCACCATCTCGTTCATGCCGTTTACCCCAATAGTGGAGAAATGGTTGTCGAGAGTGCCCAGGTAACGGCGAGTATAGGGGAAGAGCCCGGAATCCATGTGCCAGGAAATAACTTCCCGTTTCTTCTCTAGGGACTGGCTGGCCAGGTCAATCAGGTGATCGAGCTGGCAGGTGAGCCCTTCTAGATCACCCTTATAGAGGTAGCCGAGGCGCGCCATATTGATGGTTACTACCCCCAGGGAGCCGGTTTGTTCTGCCGAACCGAACAGTCCGTTGCCTCGTTTTAAGAGTTCGCGCAGGTCTAGCTGCAAGCGACAGCACATGGAGCGAATCATATGGGGATCCAGATCTGAGTTCAGGAAGTTCTGGAAGTAGGGCAGGCCGTATTTCGCGGTCATCGCAAATAGGCGTTCGGTGTTGGGAGAATCCCAATCGAAATCGGGAGTGATGTTGTAGGTGGGGATGGGGAAGGTAAACACCCGTCCATCGGCATCCCCAGCGGTCATCACTTCGATGAACGCCCGGTTAATCATCTCCATTTCTTCGGCCAGATCCCCGTAGGTGAAGTCCATCAGTTCATCCCCAATCAAGGGGTATTCATCGACGAGGTCGTCCGGGCAAGTCCAGTCGAAAGTCAGGTTAGTGAAGGGGCACTGGCTGCCCCAACGGCTAGGCACGTTCAGGTTGTAAATCAGTTCCTGCATGCACTGGTGAACTTGCTCGTAGTCCAGGTTATCTTTGCGGATAAACGGCGCCATATAGGTGTCGAAACTAGAGAAAGCTTGCGCCCCTGCCCACTCGTTTTGCAAAGTTCCCAGGAAGTTCACGATTTGCCCGCAAGCAGAAGAAAAATGGCGCGGCGGATTGGAGGCAATCGCGCCCGGAACTCCGTTAAAACCTTCCTGCAACAGCTGCTTTAGGGACCAGCCGGCACAGTAACCGGCGAACATGTCTAGGTCGTGAATATGGTAGTCACCGTCGCGGTGGGCTTGCCCAATTTCGGGAGTGTACACCTCGTTTAGCCAATAGTTGGCAATCAGCTTGCCCGAAGAGTTAAGAATCAGTCCCCCCAGCGAATACCCCTGGTTCGCATTGGCGTTTACCCGCCAATCAGCCTTGGATAGATACTCATTCACGGTCTGAGCGGGATCAACCAAGTGCTTCATTTTCGTTTGGGGTGCCATTTTTATCCTCTTCTGGTTCTTTCAAGTTCTTCTTGTTTGTATACGGCTGTGTAGCCACCGCTATCGACTATAGGCATAAACGCGCGGAAAAAGGTAAAGACACACGAGATATAGTAGGTTTTCTAAATGCCAACCACTAGATATTGTGTTTGCGCTGATTCTTCTCATATTTGCTGGCGAGGGCGGAAATAACCCCCCAGCGCAAACTGTCGGGAGCGCCTGATACTCCAAAAATCTTTTAGGGCAAAGGGCCTAGACGGGAGCAACGAAGGATTTTCGAGTACGCATTCCGGCTCGCGCGACCTCGAAAACGAAAATCCAACAAGTTCCAGCGAGGGCGAGGACGATTCCTCCCGCCAGCAAAAGGGCGAGCCAGTGACGCGAAGCCGCGAGCTGTCGCAGGTCACTACTGGCGCTACCGACAGAAAAATAAGGGGTGCCGGCACCTAGTTGAAAATAGCCGTAGGCGACCATGATTATTCCTACCAGAACCATGATCGTCGCCAGGAAGGTGACGATCCGTCCTCGTCGCAGAGCCTGTTGCCCCCGTTCTCCCCCCAGCTCCAGAGGAGACAGCAACAGGGAGAATACGGCGACTACGCAGATGGCGGCAAATACGTCCGAGGGACGATGCCAACGCGCTACGATTACCGCTAAAGCCACCAACCACAGCACTAGCGCTGACAGATAGGTGGCTACTTCTCGCCAGCGATCGGCCGCTACCATCACCAGCGCCACCGCGGCCGCTCCGGCGGTAGTGGTGTGACCCGAGGGGAAGGAATTCGTCATATAGTAAGTGATTCCGAGCGCGGGACGCGACAGCAAAAAATGCTTGAGAACCTGGGTGGTTACCGTGGCTGCCACCACCATCACTAGCATCCGGGCACCCAGAGCAAAACGCCGTCTTACCAGGGCAACTATCACTGCCGCCGCGACTAGCGGAACCAAAATAAATAAGTACCATTCCCGCAGCAATACTTGATCCCAAGGCGCAAATGCGCCGTTGAGTTCCGATAGCGCAAACATGGCCAAGGTATCGGTAGCTTGCCCCGCGCGGGTACCCACAAAAATCAGGTAGCAGGCTACAAACAACAAGACCGCAAATAGCGCTACCGAAAAACGACGCACGTAACCGGCAGTCAGTCCCCTTCTCAGCGCGCTAGTCATGCTTTAACCTTATTTTGTCACCCCTGTGGTTTCCACAACCAGAGGGATTTTGGGCGCAGACTCTAATTAATAATATTTTCACGTCAACAAGGAGACCCCGGTGAGTATCGCTGACCTGGCGAACGGATTACGTTCCTTTAGCAGCGACCAGTTGCTCTACGAAACCGTACTGCCGGCTCCGCGCTCCAGTTTTGCTCCCTGGCCAAGCTGGGTAGAGGAAGATTTACAGGCAGGGCTTAAAGCCGACGGAATCGAACATCTCTGGGAACATCAAGTTAGCTGCGCAAATGCTTTATATAGTGGGCGGGACGTGATTCTGACTTCCGGAACCGGATCCGGTAAATCTTTGGCGGCCTGGCTGCCGTTCTTGGCTCGGCGCCAAAAATCTGTGGTAGGTACCCGCCCTACCGCCCTCTATTTAGCACCTACTAAGGCCTTAGCTCGTGACCAGGCGACCGCTTTAACCCACTGGGCCAGCCTGGCCGCATTGGATCTCCAGGTTGCCCCGGTAGATGGCGACAGCCCTACGGAAATCAAAAAATGGGCCCGTGCAGGCGCCGACGTAGTGCTGACCAACCCCGATTTCCTACATTTTGCACTGTTGCCTCATAACGAACTTTGGCGCCCTTTTTTGCGGGGATTATCGCTGGTGATTGTAGATGAGGCGCACTATTACCGCGGGGTACTTGGGGCAAATGTGGCCCTGGTTTTACGCCGCCTGCGCCGCCTCGCCCGTAAATGCCAAGCTGACCCGGTCTTTGCTTTACTCTCGGCTACTACCGCTAATCCGGCGGTTCACGCCGCTAATCTATTGGGGCGAGGGCGGGAATTAGCGGTTATTGACCGCGACGCTTCCGCCTGTGGAGCGCGCACGGTTTTTGTGTGGCGCCCGCCGTTAATCGATGCTAGTGACCCTGCTTCCTGGGAAGAAGAAAATCCGTGGGAAACCAGTGAAGAGGGCGCCGGGGACAGTATTGGGGACGGTATCTCTGTAGAGAAGGAGCCAAAAGTAACTGAGGAGACCGCCGACCTAAGTACGGCTGAGCCGGCAGAGGGGCCACGCTACCCCGCGATTTGGGAAGGCGGACGCCTGCTGGCGCAGCTAGTAAATAACGGAGGGCGAGTTTTGACCTTCGCCCCCTCCCGGCAAGGAGTGGAAACTATTGCCCAGATCGCCCGGGATCAGTTAAGCACCCGTAACCCGCAGTTAATGTCGCGAGTGGCCGCCTATCGCGGCGGTTACCTGCCCGAAGAGCGCCGAAAGTTAGAAAAAGAGCTACGCGCAGGTACGCTGCAAGGCCTGTCAGCGACCTCCGCCTTAGAATTGGGGATCGATATTTCCGGGCTGGATGCCACCATCACCTGTTCTTGGCCGGGAACCCGCGCCAGTTTCTTCCAACAACTTGGTCGCTCCGGCCGCTCTGGGCAAGATGGCTTGGGCATCTTGGTGGTTTCCGATAACCCCTTAGATGATTTTCTAGCTCACCACCCGGAAGAGATTTTTCGCTCTGCCGAGCAAATAGTTTTCGACACCGAAAAGCCCTTTGTGTTGGCTCCCCAATTGCTGTGTGCCGCGGCAGAACTTCCTTTAACCAGTGAAGATACTGCTTTATTTGGAGAGGCTAGCGCTCAGATTATGGCGCAGCTTCGCCAGCAAGGCTTGCTGGTAGAGCGGCCGGGGGGACTTTGTTTCGATATCACTAAACGGTTTTCGCCCTGGCAGGCAGTAAAACTTCGCGGAGATAGTGGCCAAGTACAAATTATTGAATCGGAAAGCGCCCAGGTAATAGGCACGGTTGATAGTTCCCGGGCGGACAGCGTGCTGCACCCAGATGCGATTTATGTACATCAAGGCCGCGTCTGGCAAGTTTCTCGTCGAGAAGACGACATCGCAGAAGTGGTTCCCGGTCCCAAGAAGCTACGTACCCGCCCCAACACCGATACCAGTATTTCGATTTTGTCAGAAGAGGAAGCCCCACTGACCCCTTCGCAGGGAGTCAGCTGGCATTACGGGCGGATCGAGGTGCAAACCGCGGTTACTTCTTTTGATCTATTACGCCTGCCGGGTCATGTTTATCAAGCTACTTTCCAATTGGATTGCCCCACCCGCACCCTACAAACTACCGGCACCTGGTTCACGCTAGCTGAATCGGTAGTTAAACAGTTGCAGCTAAACGAAGAACAACTGTTGGGCGGGGGTTTGCACGCAGCTGAACACGCCCTGATTGGTTTGCTTCCCTTGGTGGCCACCTGTGACCGTTGGGATCTGGGGGGACTATCTTTAACCCAGCATCCGCAAACCGGCCTGCCCACGGTGTTTATTTATGATGGAACCCCCGGAGGTGCCGGTTTTTCGCGGCAAGGTTTTCGCCAGCTAGCAACCTGGCTAGATTTAACCTATCGGCAAGTAAATGAGTGTCCCTGCAAACAGGGGTGTCCGCGCTGTATCCACTCCCCCAAGTGCGGGAATAGAAACGAAATGCTCTCTAAATCTGCCGGAAGTGATCTTTTAGAATTCTTACTGAGCAGTTTTGGGCGGGAAGATACTGCCGGTTAATGCGACCGCTCTAAGGGGGATTAATGGCGGGACCGGCTCGGGCGTGGGCTTTAAGTTGCCAGTTAAAAACGGTTTTTACCCGCACCGATACTTCCGCGTCTCTAGCGCGCAAAATACAGGAATCTAAGGACGCCGCATTTTCCTGAGCAACCTGGGACGCTAAGGCACAGGGAGCGTTAGCGGTGCCATAAAAATGCGCCTGAGCAGCGGCCAAAGCCGCAAAGTCCGCCCCGTTTTGTGCTCGTGCCTTCGCACTTAAGGCTCCTCCTAATAGTCCAATCCCTACCGCCAAAGCCACTAACAAACAGATAAATCCCACCGCCCAAATAGTGGCCGACCCGGCCTCCGCCGCGGTGGGGGATAACGGGCCGCGACTCTTCTCGGTTTTCACGGCTCTATCCCCATCGCTAACTCGGGTTCTTTCAGCGTGCTAGCTTTGCAGGTCACCGCGGGTAAAAGTTTTGCTTTCCCCACCAGGTTCTTACTGGCCGTGGCGCGTACCCACTGCCCACTGCTGTCTACGCTGACCGTCATGGAGCCGCCGCCTGGCCAAGATTTCCCGATACTCACCGCGCGCGCTGCGGTTCGAGCCACGTCACAGGTTTGCACCTTGGCGGCGCCAGCTGCCCCGGCGCCTAGCCCCATCACCGCTACCGCTATTAGGGCAGGAAGGGTCAGGGCAGTTTCGACAGTGGCGTAACCGTCCTGACTATCTCGACGCATTTGCCACAGTCGGCGCAGCCATCTAAAGAACTGCGCCGACTGCGGATGTTTCCCAAATATTGTTGTCACTTTAAATCGAAAGTGCTTGTTTAATAATTGCAGTTAACGCGCTTTTTATCCCCCCTCCCTTGATGACTGCCATCAACAGACCGGCGAAAGCGGCGGCCGCTAAAGTTCCGATTGCGTATTCGGCGGTGGTCATCCCGTCCTCTTCGGTTCTTAGTCGCGCAATTGCCTGCCGGGTTTGCGCCCAAACCAAGGCGCGCAATCCGAAATCTTTCATCCCTTACCCCTTCCTGTTCCCCCAGCCGGTTCGAACTGAGGTGGTATCAGCTTCGCGGAGGCAGAAAAAAATGGAAAAAACTAAATAATGTTCTGTGTAAAGGCCGCAATTATCGCCTCTTGGGGACTTGTGGGCGATAATGGGCGCATGAGTGAGCAAGAACCCCTAACCGATAAAGAACTATTTGCCCAAGCCAGGAAGGCGATTCCCGGGGGAGTTAACTCTCCGGTTCGTGCCTATGGAAGCGTGGGTGGCACTCCGCACTTTATTAAAGAGGCGTTCGGAGCGTATGTACGTGACGAGGAAAACCACACTTTCGTGGATTTGGTGGGGTCTTGGGGACCGGCGCTACTGGGACATTCGTGCCCCCCGGTAGTACGCGCAGTGCAAGAAACTGCCGCCAAAGGCCTTTCCTTTGGCGCGCCCACAGTAAACGAAACCAAGTTGGCACAGGCGATTACCGCCCGTATGCCCGCTTGTGAACAGGTGCGTATGGTTTCGACCGGCACCGAAGCTACCATGACCGCGATTCGTTTGGCACGCGGAGTAACCGGACGTGACCTAATCATTAAGTTCGCCGGTTGCTACCACGGTCACTCCGATGGGCTGCTAGCTGCCGCTGGGTCGGGGGTGGCCACCCAGGGGCTACCGGGCTCTGCAGGCGTAACTGCCGCAGTCGCTGCGGAAACTATCGTGCTTCCCTATAACGACTTTGACGCCCTCACCGAAACCTTCGAGCGCAAAGGCGAACAGATCGCGGCAGTTATTTGTGAATCCTGCCCCGCCAATATGGGGGTCGTGCCCCCACTTCCCGGTTTTAACCAGCACATTCGCGCGCTTACCAGCAAGTATGGGGCGTTGATGATTACCGATGAGGTGCTAACTGGTTTCCGGGTCGGTCCTTCCGGATACTGGGGACTGCAAAATAATTACTGGGTAGACCTCCCCGCTAAGCTTCCCGATTTTTCCGATGAGGACGAGCTAGCTAGCTGGAGGGCAAATGAGCTCGAAAAAGCCGAGTTCGTGCCGGATCTGTTTACTTTTGGCAAGGTTATCGGAGGAGGCATGCCGCTAGCGGCTCTAGGCGGCTCCCGCGAAATCATGGAGCAGCTTTCCCCGCTCGGTCCGGTTTACCAGGCAGGTACGCTTTCGGGTAATCCTTTGGCTACTGCCGCCGGGCTAAAAACTTTAGAACTGGCAGATCACACGGTATATGCCCGCACTACCGCAGTTGCCGATGCTCTCATCGGGGCGATTGAGCACGAGGCCCAAGAGGCGGGGGTTGCCCTGAAAGTCAACCGGGCGGGCAGTTTGTTCTCCGTGTTCTTCGGGGAACTTCCCGCACAAAACGGAGTTACCAATTTCGAACAGGCCAATGCGCAAGAAACTTTCCGTTACCGCGCTTTCTTCCATGCGATGGAAGAGGAAAACATTGCCCTACCCCCCTCGGGTTTCGAGGCTTGGTTCGTATCTTCGGCTCACGATGATCGGGCAGTAGGACGGATTCTAGAGGCCTTACCTTCCGCGATGCGTGCCGCTGCCGAAGCTGAAAGCAATGATAGCTAAGTTAAAATTGTTCACATTGTTGTTCTCATCGAGGCCTCATTACCCCAGGACTTTAGTCGCTTTTGACCGAATTCGATTAAAACTCTATCGCTAAACTTTAATGTTGTGATACACTAGGCGTAAGAATATTGGTTGGGTTGGAAAGTTGCGTTCAACTATGAGCATTCTGCGCAAGATCAGCAGTTTTGCTGCCGCTACCCTAGTGGCAGCAGCGCCGCTGTGCATTGGCGTCTGCTCCGCTCCCCTAGCCCAAGCCGCTCCTTCCGACACGCCAGCGACCAGCACTTCCACTACCAACCCAGCTGGCCAAACCCAGGATCTTACTGATTGGGCACAAAAAAATTGTCCCGGTGGGAAGCAATTCGACAACGACACCGCCAGCAACACCCCGATTTACTTGGGCTATGCGAACGGGGAAACCTACCTGGGATATACCGAGGCAAAAAAGGCAACCCCTGAGGGAGTGGAGAAGAATTTTGTTGATCCCCGACCCGACGATCCCAACGATCCCAACGATCCCGATGCAAAATACAAGAAAGAAATCGGTACCTGCGTGCGAGTAGCTGCGGAAGAAACTGGGCAGGCCACCGCGAACGTCTATTACGGAGCCCTATTTAAGGCAGACAAATCCTCCCTATCCGCCTCCGGTTTTAGCAAGAACACGGAGACTGTTTTTCAGGTAACCAAAAAATCAACAGCATGGGAACCGGGAACAAAGATAGAGTCGCGGGCTAGCGAGTCTAGTGACAGCTACCAAGAAATGCCCTACTCCGTGGCTAACAACAGTTCCGACAGCGGCTTTAATAACCTCCTAATAGGTACAGAAGACTGGATTAACCTGCGCTTTAGCCAGTCTGGTTTTTACACCATCTACCTAAAAGCCATCACCACCGACCCGCAAAATGCTGGTAAGTCTTACCAGGCTGAAATGGCCTATACCTTTATCGTTGGTAAAGAAGCCCGTGTTCCTGAAGATTTACAGGATATTGTCGATGGAAAAGACGGGGAAGGATCTGATAATCCCCCCACTCCCGATCCGGGGGAAACCACCCCTGATACTCCCGATCCGGAGCCCGGTGATGAGGGTGGAGGCACCCATCCGGGAACCGATCCCACCCCTAACCCCGGAAAAACTACCCCTGGCACTTCCACACCCGGTCACGGGGATCAGGGTGGAACCTCGAATCCGGGAACTAGTCCCACCTCGAAACCTGCGAACGGGCATAATGGTGCGGAGCGTAACCCCAACCTGTCTTCCTCTTCGCGACTACAAGCAAGTTCGCAGCTAGTGGGCACTAACTTGTCGCGCACCGGTGGCTCGCTAAATCGCACGCGGCTAGCCCAACCACCGGCAAACGCTTTCCCCACCCTGCCCGACCCGGCAGCTGGTTCTTCCCCGGCAGAAAATCCCGCGGGAGATAATCCCAGCTCTGCCGCTGATAAAGACTCCAATTCCGATAGCCAGGCAGCTAGCGGCAATCCTTTAAAGTTCCAGGCAGATAGCACTTCTACCGATCTGGCTTCCAAACAGTGGATTCGTTCTTCCTCTTTGGCTGTATTTGCCTTAGGGCTGGGAGCTGCCGGGATCACCGGTATCGGATTACTTATTTTTTCCCGGCTACACCCCTAAATGAAAAAAACGCTACGCAACCGGGTGCGAGATTACCGGTTAAAAAGGGAAAAAGACGGTCCCCTCGATCAAGCCATATATATGACGAGAGCTACCGGCCGGCTGGAGCCGCTGCTGCGCGCCCTCGCAAGCTATCCCGTCTATAGCAGCGGCGAACTGTGCTCCCAGGGGGACTCCCAATTTTTAGTTGCCTACGCTAGCCGGTTGCGCGCCCCCGCATCCGCCGAGGTTAACGCCGCCCTCCTAACTGAACATCTCGATGCGATCCGCGAGAACGCCAAACACCCCCAGCCGATAGGCGCCCTCCTTAACCCGGAGGGACAATTTGAAATCACGGTGGAAGCTCATAATCTGCCGCGTTTGACACCCCTGGTAGCGGGGATTCCCACCGAGGATGCCCTCACCCCGATTGCTTCGGAATCCTTAGAGGTCACCCCGGCAACCAGTGAACACGCCCAAACGTTGGCTTCTTTGGCATCCGAGCTACCGATACCAAGCGGACAAACACTGCGAGCTTTAACCGCCAGCTTTCAAGGCTTTAAACCTGGTACTTGGCCGGTAGTTTTTCTACTTGATAGTGCCGGTACTCCCCAGGCGATGCCGGAGGACCTTAGCGAACAGCTCACCCAGCAGCTCCCGTCAGCGATAACAGTAGATCCGGCCGTGGCCGATTGGCGGCGCGATCTGTTTTGGCGCTACCGCGATTTACTGGTTTAAAAATTATCGGCTCCATACCCACGAAAAACAGTAATTTAGCTGGGTTTTATACTGCTAATAGCCGTCAAGAACTGATCATTTTCTGCCCGGCTACCGATAGTTACCCGCACGCCCTCGACAAATCCCCGCGTTTGTACTCCCTGGGAAAGTGCCGCCGCCTGAATTTGTGCCCCTACCGGAGCGCCAAACCAGATAAAGTTGCCCCCTGCTTGCGGGATTGTCCAACCAAGATTACGCAATTCACTAAGAACCCGCTCACGCTCCTTACAGATCTGGGACACCTGAGAGAGCATCGCCGCATTATCGGCCAGTGCCGCCAGGGCGCAAGCTTCCGCTACCCCAGACAGTCCAAAAGGAGTAGCCACTTTGCGGATCGCTTCCGCCAGGTAGGGGCTGGTTAAACCGTAACCACAACGCAGGCCCGCCAATCCGTAGGCTTTCGAAAAAGTACGCAGCACCAGCAAATTAGGAAAGTCCGCGAGTAAAGTCGCCCCGTCAACGTGACCGGGGGAAGTATCAAATTCGAAATACGCTTCGTCCAAAACCGCCAGCACCTGCGTAGGCAAAGCCGCCAAAAAATCGCGAACCTGAGTCCCGGTCAAAGAAGTCCCCGTAGGATTGTTCGGGCTACACAGGATAACCGCCGCCGTGTTTTCGTCCACCGCGCTTAAAATCGCGTCCAGGTCATGGCCGCCGTGACTGTTAAGCGGGATCTGCCGGGAAGAGGCGCCGGTGATTCCCACCAGGATCGGGTAGGCCTCAAATGAGCGCCAGGCATAGACCACGTTATTTCCCGCCTGCGCCACGGCGCTTAAGGCATTCGCTAGTACCTGAATCGATCCGGGGCCTACCACCACCTGCTCGGGGTTTAACCGGTAATGCGCCCCCAATTTTGCTGCCAGGGCGCTCCCAATGGCATCCGGATAACGGTTAATACTGCTCAGAGCCTGCTCGCCGGCCTCGATAATCGGTTTTGCGGGCGGGAAAGGCAGCTCATTACTAGATAGCTTAACTACTTTGCCGGCATCGCCTTTCCCGGCCACATAGGCGGGCAGGTCGGAAAGCACCTGCCGTAATCGAACCTGACTCATAGCTTAAGTTTGCCTTGTTTCTGCGCGCTGCGCTTTCGAGTTTCAAAATCATCCGCGGCATCTATCGCTAATCTCCCCCTGCCCGCCAGTTCCTAACTTCGCCCGAGCATCCGCTGTGACTTGGCCGCGCGGCCTCGTGCCATAATAGGAGTTATGCAAACCCTTTTTGATGACTGCTTTGATTTCGCCAAAACCGATATTGCTTTAGGTCCCTTAGATGGCCGCTACCGCGCTCAGGTTAGTGCGCTCACCAATTACCTATCAGAACCGGCGTTAAACCGCGCCCGGTTATTAGTCGAGGTAGAGTGGCTAATTTTCTTGGCGGATAACCGGGTATTAAAAGGGGTAAGCCCCTTTAGCGAGGACGAAAAACGCTATTTGCGTTCGCTGATCACTACTTTTGGCGAAGCTGAAGTGGCAGAGCTAAAGGAAATCGAAGCCGAAACTAAACATGACGTGAAAGCAGTGGAATATTTCCTGCAGGCGCGGCTGCGCGGTGCTTCGGAAGTCCTGGGTAAAACTTCCCTGCCTAACTACCTGGCGGCGGTACATATTTTTTGTACCTCTGAGGATATTAATAACCTGGCCTACGGAATTGGGATTAAAGCCGCGATTCAGCAGGTGTGGCTACCGCAAGCGCGCCAGCTAGTCGACCAGCTTTCGGAGTTAGCTCGCCAGGCGGCAACAGTTCCTATGCTGGCACATACTCACGGTCAACCGGCCACCCCGGTGACTTTAGGCAAAGAGATGGCAGTGTTTGCTTTCCGCTTGCGCCGCCAACTTTCCCGGATCGAAAAAACCGAATATTTGGGTAAGATCAACGGTGCTACCGGCACTTGGGCAGCACATAAAGTGGCGATTCCGGGTGCTAACTGGCCGCAGCTCGCTAAGTCGTTTGTGGAGCATTTGGGTCTTGCTTGGAATCCGCTTACTACCCAGATTGAATCGCATGACTGGCAAAGTGAGCTTTATAGCGACTTAGCGCGCACTAACCGGATCCTGCACAACCTGGCCACCGATTGCTGGAGTTACATTTCTATGGGTTACTTCCACCAGAATCTGGCGGCGCAAGGCTCTACTGGGTCTTCTACTATGCCGCATAAGGTAAATCCGATTCGTTTTGAAAATGCGGAAGCTAACCTCGAGATTTCCTGTGCGCTGCTAGAAACTTTGGCGCAGACTTTAGTTACTTCGCGTCTGCAGCGCGATTTAACCGATTCTTCTACCCAACGCAATATTGGGGTGGCTATCGGGCACTCGCTGCTCGCGCTATCCAATCTTCAGGGAGGCTTGCGGGGATTGGATGTGGCGAAGCAGGTAATGGCGCGTGACCTTGACCAGAACTGGGAAGTACTGGGCGAGGCCGTGCAACAGGTGATGCGAGTAGAGGGACTAGCCGGAACCCCGGGAATGGATAACCCGTACGAAAGGCTGAAAGAGCTGACTCGCGATAGCCATGTTGATGAGGCAGCGATGAAAGACTTCCTACTTTCCTTAGGGCTATCTGAGGAAGCCGAGTCTCGATTGTTGGCGCTTACCCCCCAAACCTACTTCGGTTATGCTGAAGAACTCGCCACCGGGGAAGCATTAAAAAACTAATACTTACCGGGTGGTAAGTATTGAAAATAGGGTTTCTTCGGGGAATTTCGCAATTTTTAACTCCGAAGGAGGTACTCTTTAGCGCGGTCAGAGCGTTTTGTGACTCATATCACCTAGATTAGATAATTATCAGCTGGCAATTTATTAACCAAGCGGTAAGATTAGAACAGGTACCAGATAAATGGAGCGTTCCCAACAACGGCTCCGCAATAGATGAGGGATTTGATCATGAGGCTTAAGAACTTCGCCAAGACCCTAGTTTCCGGGGTTTGCGCAACGGCATTGATACCTGCCGGTCTCTTAGCAGTCGCGGCGGCCGGTAACGTGGCAGATGAATCGCCAGCCGGTAACGTGGCGGTATCTACCTCGGTCGCGAACACTCCCAAATTTTTAGCCGGATGCATTGGCTCAGATCAGTTGGGCTATGAAAACGTGCGAATTAATAAACTCCCTGCCGGTAAAGATTGGTTCCTAACCGTTTCTGACTCTGAAAACAGCCCCTTCCCCAGCCGCGAAAGCTACACAAATCCAAACGGCGGCGGCTATATGTACAGTTTTGAACCTGGCGCTGAGGAAAGCTCGCGGTGGTTACAAGGCTCGGTAGGGAACTCGGGTCTCGGACTGGCTGGCAGCTACCACTTTGACAGCTCGGTCAAGAACCTTCACCCCTGGGTATTTGTCCAACTAGAGGACGAGATCTACGGAGCCTTGAAAGTAAACACTGGCTGCGAATATGATTTCAGCACTGTTTTGGAGAACAATACTTTTGATAAGTACCTGGAAATCAAAAAGTTCCTAGTAAATCCGCAGGCGGTAAAGCAGGATTGGAATCCCCTCTTAACCTTGCACCAGTTCCGCGCCCCGGAAGCGGCCGACTTAAAGGTTCTAGATACTCGCCCGACTCCGCCACCGGAAACTGACCCGGATACGGAGCCCAGCCATCCTGATGTTCCCGAAGTTCCCGATACTCCGAAGCCTCCGACGGTAGAACGTTCGGCACCTGTTCTGGATGCAGCGGACAAGAAGACGACCCCTCGAGCAGCAAAGCCCAGCAGTTCTTCCCCCGCATCTAAGGCTGCAACTAGTCAGCGACAGGCTGCCAATCCTGCGCCCGCGCAGCCCGCTCCGGTACGCACCATTATTCAGAATCGGGAAAACACTCGCACCGTGACGGTTCCCGGCCCGGTTCGGTACCGCGAGGCTCCCGTAGCTTCCTCTAATAACGCAAGTAACAATAACTCTTCTACTACCTCGGACAACTCCGCGAAACCGGCTCAGGAAGGGTCCGGTAACGCGCAGGAAGACACTGGCAATGGGACCGCCAGTCAAGTTCAAGGAGTAGAAGAACCCAAGGCGGCGCCCTCGGCGCCCGCCGCGGCTAGATCCGCCAATGCGAACCCGAGCGTGGTTGACCGCATGGGTGGACTCGGTACCATTGCCGCGATTGCAGTTCTTGGGTTAATCGGCGCAGGTGGCGCCATAGCCCTGACCAGATCGTTGATGAACGGTTAAGTCCACTGGGAACTGGCCTTAACGGTTTCTAGATCGGTCAGGTACGGGGCAGGAGATTCCCTCAATCTCCTGCCCCGTCTTGCTATCTCTAGGCCTTATTAACACCTGGCGTTGCAAAGCTTCTATAAGAGATTAAACTTTAGGCTAGGTAGAACTACTAGAGAAGAGGATGAAATATGCGGTTTTTCCCAGCAAAACAACCCGGTAAGAAAGCCAATGACCGCACCATAGATGTTTCAGTCACCGGCATGACTTGCCAAAAGTGCGTAGAACATATCACTGCAGCTCTAGAAAGTTTAGAAACCGTCAAACGGGTGTCAGTGTTGTTGCGCAGTAACGAACCCAGCCAAGTCACTATCCTCACGGATTATGAAATCGAGGATCAGACTATTCGCGACACCATTAAAGAGGCCGGTTACGAAGTAGTAGCCATCGAGCGCGACGAATAATCGATCTCCTTCGGCTAGTTCTTAACCTGCCCTATTTGGCGGCTTTTTGCTTGCTGGATCGAGTTTTAAAGTAGCTAACTACCATCGGCAACACCGAGATAGCCACAATTGCAATCGCGATTACCTCTACGTTATTAGCTACCACCGGAATATCTCCCAATAGTACTCCCGCCAGCATGAAAACTCCGATCCAGAGGGCGGCTCCCACCATGTTCCAGATCAGGAATAGGCGGTAATTTTGTTTACCGATACCGGCAATGATGGGGACAAAAGTACGTACAAAGGGTACAAAGCGGGCCAGGACTAGCGCCACCCCACCGTAGCGGCGGAAAAAGTCCTCAGATTTGTGCATGTTTTCAGTTGATAAATAACGGGCATCATCTTTGAAAAGCCGCCGCCCAAATTTACGTCCCAACCAGTACCCCACCATATTTCCGCAGATAGCAGCCACAAATAGCACTAGAAAAGTTAACCATTCCGGGACTCCCGGTATCCGGTTATGCAAGATACCAAGCGCAAAAATCATAGAGTCACCCGGCAGCACCGGGAATAACACTCCCGACTCGATGAAAACTATCAGGGCGACCGCAGCCACCATCCAGCCACCAAGCTCTGCCAGCAAAGTGTTAAGCAGAAGATTAGGGTCGGTTAGATAATCTAAGGCTCCTGCGGGTATTACAGACGCAAGCATTCGTCCTCCTGATGCTAATTCATGATCCTTTCTCATCCTAGACGAGCATGCCAAGGGGCGGACAGGCCGCAAAGCCGGCTGGGCGCAAGTTCACATCTAGGTATGCACCCCTAATAACGCATAGAATCAAAGCATGAGCATTTCGGGAGATGTAGCTAAGGGGCAGCTAAATCAGCATCTCACCGAAATTGTTGACGCTAAGAATTCCCATTTGCGACGCATTGACGACCTGGCTCGCGCCGGGATGTACCTCGCAGCTATAGTCTTGATAGTTCTAATGGCTATCTACGCCCATGCCACTACCCAGGCAGTTGCCCAGGATCTGACCAAAGTATTCGTAAATACCACCTTGGCTCAAATCCTGCTACTGCCGCTCTCGATGTTGCAAAACCTATTTATTTTGGCAGCTCCGATAGCTTTAATTGCCATGTTGGCTTTACGCCGCCAATGGGTACGCACTTTTCAAGCTGCTTTTACTGCCGTAGTCGGAGGGATGGTGGCTTTAGGGGCTGCCACTTTGATCTCTGCTCTTCCCCACGTATTTTCCAATGCTTTGAAAGTGTGGTCCGTAGAGGGATCAATAGTAGCAATCTCTATTCCCTTCACTTCGGTAGTGGCCATGATGACTATGGCCGGTGAACGCCGTCGTGACCAGTTAGTGCGGGTGCTGTGGGTATTAACCTGGGCCATTTTACTCTTAGCGGTCTTACAGGGACGCATGACCTTACCCTCCGCGCTAATCACGGTATTTTTAGGAACTTTAACCGGTTGCCTAGGACGTTACGTTTGGGGGGTACGCAACTACCGTCCGACGGGACGGGCGCTGATTACTGCTCTGATCCAAGTGGGAATCACTCCCCGGATGATTTTACGTCTCGATCCTCCCACGGAAGGTGATCTGCTTAGCGTAGAGGAGGTTACCTTCACTACCGAAAGCGGTTCCCTAGTACCAGTCGGGGAGATGGAAAAGAAGAACCTAGACGTCGATCCAGTTTTAGAACTAGCTACCTTTGCCGGTGGCGACCTAAAATCTTTTACGGAAACGGTAAGACCCGGTGAAAGGGTTTATTGCGTTATTGCTGAGAACAACCGTCGCTATCGCATGATAGCTACCGATGGAGATTCCCGCCTTTCTACCTGGATCACTGGAATCTGGACCAATCTGCGGCTACGTTCTTTTTCAAAATCAACCGCTGCTACCGTGCGGCAAAACGGAGAATACACGGCGCTTATGGGAGCGATGACTACCCGGGCACAGCTTAAAACTCGCCCGTATCATGGTCTGGCTCACTATGGAAGCACCATGCTAAATGTCTTCGAAGACGATGTTTCTTTGCGCTCTTTTTCTAGCCTCTCTCCCTCTGACATCTCCGATGAACAATTAGGTGCTGCCTGGTCACAGCTTTTAAAAGCCCATCAAAACGGCCTGGCTCACCGTAACATTAATGCAGATAACTTATGTTTAGGAGCAGATGGATCCCTATACTTTCTTAACTGGTCCGATGGGGAAGTCGCTGCCTCGAAAATGTCGATATTAATTGACCAGGTTCAGTTGCTAGTTTTAACTAGTCTTTACCTCGGAAAAGACCGGGCAGTTGCGGCCATGCGAGCAGTAGTCCCCGCTTCCCAAATCGAAGCTATGGTGCCAGTACTGCAAACCTTGGCTCTGCCTTCCGCGACCAGACAAAAACTTCGCAAAAGTCCGCTGCTTGCAACGCTACGTCAAGAACTCTTCTCCCCAGCCAAGAGCGATCCCACCCCGGTTCCGCGGGCTCAGTTACGCCGTTTCTCCTACTCTTCTTTGCTATTCACCGCCCTGGGAGTTATGGCAGTACTGATTATTTTGGGTTCTTTAAACTTCAAAGAAATCTATACCACCATTTCTACCGCCAACGTTTGGTGGATTCTCATCGGGGCTTTCTTTGCCATAGCTATGAGTAGCGGCCAAGCGCTGTCCCTGCAGGCAGTAACCCCCAATCGCTTAGGCTACGGCGAGCTATTCTTATTGCAATTGGCGGGCTCGGTGACCTCTTTAGTAGTACCTGCAGGAGTGGGAGTGGGCGCCCTTAACCTGCGGTATCTAACCAAGAAGCAGATGAGTGGCGCTCTTGCGCTGGCAACCGTTTCCCTAATGCAACTATTCCAGTTTGTTATTACGGTAGCGCTACTAGCCGTCATGGTTATGTTTACCGGAACCTCAATGAACGTGCGTTTACCTTCCTCGACAGTATTGGCGACCGTCTTGTCGATAGTGGCGCTACTAGTGGCGGCTATGTCGGTTCCCCAGGTGCGTAAATGGATTTGGGCTAAGGTGCAACCCACTTTTCGCCAAGTTTGGCCACGCCTAATCTGGATTACTTCCAGTCCCCGCAGAATGGCACTCACCACTGTGGGATGTTTAATGCAAACCGGTCTGCAGGTAGCAGCCTTTTATTGTGCTCTGGCAGCATTTGGCTACCATTTACCAATAGCTACTATTACGGTTACTTTCCTAGTGTCAAACACTTTGGGTTCTGTGATTCCCACTCCCGGCGGACTCGGTCCGGTAGAGGCAGCCCTAACTGCC
>OKIM01000027.1_pt1 | contig 60277 bp, 65 predicted proteins | sample 1612191 | NCBI WGS metagenome assembly OKIM01 (sample SAMN04436781, study PRJEB24849) | human gut metagenome | biome: human gut; feature: NICU; material: stool | host: Homo sapiens | place: USA: Saint Louis, MO | collected 2011-03-31 | reverse complement strand
TGGGTGAGAGAGAATTTCGGTATGGATCGGAAAGAAAATAAATAATTCTGTGAGTGTAGGAGTATGCCTGTAAAAAGTGGCACTTTTGGCACTTTTGGCACTTTTACAAGCGTTTATGCTGGTAATCATAGGTTTGAAGCGGAAGTTCAAAGTGGCACTTTTGAGGTATCGACTGGCACTTTTGGCACTTTTGAACCCATAAAAGTGCCACTCCGGCTAAAAAATTGGCACTTTCACCCTTCTTGCAAGTGCCACTAGAGGCAAAAAATGGCACTTTTCATCCCTTCCAGAGGGATTTCACGTCTTAAGTAGTCGGTTTTGGCGATTTTCTAGGCCTGCACGGGGGTAAGAAACGAAATTTGCAATTCCGTGAGTATAGGAGAGTACCTCCCAAAAGTGGCACTTTTGGCACTTCTGGCACTTTCACAAGCATTTACGCTGGTAGATATAGGTTTGAAGCGGAAGTTCAAAGTGGCACTTTTGGGTGATCGACTGGCACTTTTGGCACTTTTTAACCCCTAAAAGTGCCACTTAGCCGGTGTCAGCTGAATCCGTTCTGAAACCAGAGCCACCAGTTTTTGCCAGTTCTTCTCCCCAGAAATCTCAGCTCCCGCTCCTTTTTCGCGCCCTACACGGCCCTTGACGCATTGCCAACTGTGAAAGGCGAAAACCAAAGGAGGAGTCGTGGGAAGCCTAAGAGACAAGTTTGCTGAAGATATTGCCGACCAATCCAGGGAAGTAAATAGTTTCCTGAAAGACGGTTGGGGCAAGTTTCTTGCCGTCGCTATAACCGTGCTTATCGGGCTCGGGGTCATATTCCAGATCGTCGTTCCCATGATTATGGGGGTGATCCGATGAGCATTTACGGAAGGGGCGGGGCTAGCGCATCCCAAGGCGGTGCGTGGGCCAAAAATGACAAAGTGGCCAAAATCGGGGCGGCAGGAGAGAAGAAGGTTGCTAAAGCCTTAGAGCCATATTTCTCTTCGCCCTCCTCAGCGGCGTTGTTTCATGACCTAGCGGTGCCGGGCAGGGATGCAAACATTGATCATCTAATCGTTAGTGGGAAAGATGTGCTGCTTGTAGATACGAAGGTGTGGGCTCCAGGTATTTACTTCACTATTTTTTCGCGCACCTTCCGATGGGGGAAAGGCAAGAAAGGAGCGAGGTTTAAGCGTCTAAAGCACGCAGATAAGAAAACCTACGAGATGCTTAGAGCTGACCTAGAAAAGTACCTAGCCCCACTGGGGGCGAGGATCCTTACTCCGGCGGTTGTCGTTTTATGTAATAGCGGCGAGGCGAATGTTTGCTTATATAAGCCTTTAGGTGCTCGTGCCTATACCTTGGATAGGTTTATTGCTAAACGGGTATCTGGCTCGCCCCTAGCTCCTCCCGACCCGGCGCTTCTAAATGAGATAGAGCTGTTATTCAGGTCCAAGGGGAGATAGTGGATCAAATTTTATTTATTCCTGCCGGTTTTGTTGCCGCAATAGCCGCTATTTATTTTGGGTATCCTGGCGGGGCTATCTTAGCGTTTTTGCCTGCTATCTATTGCGAGATCGCGTCCAACCCGCCAGTCCAGACCCAAGGCCGTAGCCGAAGGCAGCAAGACCTCGACCCGTCTTTTGCGGCCTATAAAAGGGCCGTTCTGCCGGTAGCGCTGCCGCTAAACCTGAACGTTTTGCTTTCTCCACTTCCCATCGCTGCCCTTGGTTTTGGTTTGTTTACTCTTGGGTTAGTTACCCCAAAGCCTGCTTTCAGTCTGCTAAATGGTGCAGGCATAGCATGGATGGTGCTTGCTATCGGGACGACCCGCGATTACACCTTTGATCCGCTCAGGCGGCGCGAGAGGCAGAAAATAACTGGGGTTTATGGCTACCAAGCACTTATCGCACTAGCTATTTTTGCTGCCAGCTTCCTAGCTGCCTTCTTTGCGGCACGCCAGATCCCCACCTGGTTTGAATACGTGCGTTTTTCTCCTGTCCATTTGGCAGGGTTTGCTCTCGGGGTAGCAGGTATTTATTTGTCTGCCGCGCTAGGCGATAAAGACGCACCCGTAATTAAAAGCGAGCGAGATAGATGGAATAAGGTTTTCGGGGCGATCACTTCCAAAACCGAAGGCCTGCCAGTTTTAGAGGCCATAGATGACCTGGAGATGGTTAAGGTCATGACTTTTAGAGCCGGGCTAGTACATTCGCAAAGCTCGGAAAATGCCGTTAGCGCGCTTGGAAGCAAACTTGCTATCGGCACCGGGAGCGGTCAGGACACCCAGGTGTTACTTAAAAGTGAGGACGGGGTAGTTGACCCGAACCTGTTTTTGGTTTGCGAGAAGAAACAGGGCGCTGATGTATCTAAGACTGCCGACGAACTACAAGCCAAAATACTAATCGAGATGGATTTGAACCAGGCTCAAAAAGAATATGGCGATCCTACGATCCCGCTATATCTAACCGAGATTAGTCTTTGCACCGAAGTAGAAAAGCAGCCGAAAAAGATTCCTAACATTTTGCGTATCAAAAAACCGGTGAGCGTTCCACCGTCCTATCCGTCAATCTTTTTGGGTACCCCCTCCAGTTCCTTAGAGTTAATTAGTGATCAGATAGCGGGTATTTACGATCCGGGGAACACTTCCCTTACTGCTATTGAGGGGATGGTGGTCTATGGGGACAGCTCTATGGAGCATTTATCCCCAGATTCTCCGCTCGGTCAGATTTTGGCAAACGTTAGTCCAGATGCCGGGGAGGCCTTCGATGAAGTAGTTAACTCTATTGAGGTAGGCGCGGAGTGGGCGAGCCACTATGCGCAGATCACGATTAAGGGCATATCGGATACTAACCGTCCCCGTCTGCAATGGGCAGTAAGAACCAGCGCGGAATACGGCGGCAACGAAATTTTGAGCGAGTCCTTCCTTACTCGCCAAGGCGTAGAGATGGACCAGATTCTAACCGCTAGCTTAGAAAAGCAGCTTTCTACCACTTTGAAAGGGGCAGGATTTGTTAGTGCCGTGCCCTACTACATGAGGGGAGCGAGGCACCCGCTAGCCTTCACCGTAAGATATTGCGACTGCCCGATGCCGCTTAGCCCCGAACAGGTTAAAGAAGACGGTAGAACTAGCCCTGGATGGATTATTAAACATCAGTTAGATACGGCCTTCGATAAGGTTAAATTCCCTCGCCCAGATCTAATGGAGTCCAAATGCCTAACCCTTCCTGCCTCTAGAAAATCTTTGTGGCAGCTTCGGGTAAGACTCGCGGGCGGGGTTACAGGCCCGATGCTGCGAGACAAGGCAGATAAAGTCGCGAGCGCCCTTTGTGGGTCGGGAGTATTTTGGATAGGACCTGGCTCTCATGCTGGCGAGGTCACGATTGTTACTGGAGCGCATTACCGCGATACCGGCGTAAAACTTAAACCTAGTGCGCCGCTAGATTTGCTGGCGAACCTTGCCTGGCAAAACGCTTTTTCTTCCGTTCGGGTTGCTGGCACTTCCGGGGTAGTACCCGAGGTGGTGGAAGCAAAGTTTTTGCCGTCTAACCCCAAGATTGAGCGAATTGAGTTTAAGACCCCGCCAGGGATTACCGCCGGGCGAGTTAAAGAGAAACTTCCAGCTTTAATGGCGGCCACCTCGAACGCATTTTTAACCCTGGGGGAGACGAAAGACCCTACGCATTTCGCTTTGCTAGTAAGCCCGGAAGACCCGGTGCCGTTCCCTGCCCCGCCTAAATGGGAAGTACTAGACGAAACTGAACCGCTCCAGATTCCATTTTGCGACCTGATTGATGGCACGAGCGGGTATTGGGATATGAAAACAGATCCGCACCTTATGGTGGCTGGTGGCACGGGTAGTGGTAAAAGTATTACCGCTGACTACATTTTAGCCTCGGCGCTCGCTAAGGGAGTCCAGGTGTGCCTGATTGATACTCAAAAACGGGGCGCTGATTTTAAGATGCTACTGCCTTTCATGGCGGGTATGGCAACTAATCATTTAGAGGCCAGTGCCTTAATGGAAACGATTTACGATGAGGTACGGCGCAGGGTTGACCTTAACGCAAAATACGGATCGCAAACCATAGATGACTTACCAGATGAGGTACGTCCCCCGCATTTTTTGGTGTTTATTGACGAGTTTACGTCCCTGGTGATGCCCGATAAGCTGCCACCTAAACCGGTAGGGGAAAGCCCGGAGGTTATTCGGGATTGGGAAGAAGCTCGGGCAAGGCGGGATGCTTCGCTAAAGATCGGAACGATATGTGGGAGATTAGTCCTGGAGAGCCGCAGTTCAAGAATCTCACTGTGCATAGCCGGGCAGAAAATAAATTCTCGCGTTTTGGAAAAGGTGCCGTCAGGGACTGTTTTACGCACCAACATGGCCAGGCTTTACCTTGGCAAAGCAAACTACACCGATCTAGCCCAAGCCTTGCGTGACCCTTCCAATGCCCCTAGTACAGGCGATGAACCACCTAAAGGACGCGGGGTTTTTGAACCAATGAGTGAGAAGGCTATGCTCATTCAGACCTGGTATGACCATCCACCGTCTGAAACTATCCCTGCAATGCTCAATTCTCGGGGGATAGGTGAGGCAGAAAAAATTGACTTCTCCGCTAAGTTGAAAAGTTCTTCCCCTGTTTTTGAGGGGGATATTATCGGCTCAGAAGGTGAAGACTTAGGGGTTATCGACTTCTCATCGGTGGACTTTGGGGCATTGGTCGATGAGGATGAAGTAGCTGAATCAGAAACCGAAACCAGTGTTGAACAGGAATATGTAACAACTGAAACAGGCGCGGATAGTTTTGCTGACCTTTTCTCAGAAGAAGGTTTAGACACCGAGGAAGATTCTGAACCCGTGGACGGGTTAGAAACTGATGAGTCCGAGCCAGAGGTTATGGTTTATCCAGAATCTAATGGACCTGAACCTGTGGTTGAGCCAGCAGCAAGCGAGTCCGAACCAGAAGTTAGGCTGGTAAGCGAGCTTAGCCCCATTCCCAAAGCGGAAAACATAGATGATCCGGTTTATGTACCCGAGTCGGTAGACGCTGAACCTCCCTCGGATGTTAACAACCCGTTGGATTCTCGCGGCAGGGGAACCTACGATCCCTTTGCCTAAGGGGGGTAACAAAACGGAACTCCCTCTAGGGGGTAGCGAAACGCGACCCCCTTTAAAGATGGGGTAACGAAACGGACCCCCACCCTCAGCCTATTTTTTCTTCACAGATTTTTAGCGCACGAGTGATCTTGCTGCAAAGCGATAGACAGTCGGCATACACCTGAGCGTATTGCTCACTGCCACCAGCTTTTAGTGCCTGCAACTTTTTCTCGGTTTTTTCTAAGTTCATAATCGCTAATTCCAGCTCCCATTTTTCATTCATACGTTCCTTGTATGGCGCGGGGTTACGCAGCCTTCTTCAGCGCGGTTACCACTATTTTCTCTACCCTCTTTACTTCCTTGTCATGGTTTTCAGTCCAGGGCTTTTCTCGCACGAAGAACAGATTTATCCCCTGTTTCGCGCATTCAGTTTTCTTAAAATCGTCAAAGGCTTTGGAGCTTGGAAAGGATGACTTCGTGGCTCTTATTACTTCATCTGAGTGCCAATAAGTGCCGTTAAACTCAAACGCTAAATCTAGGCTAGGCACAAGAATATCCAGCTCATACGGTTTTATCACTTTGCGGTCATTTCGCAAGATTTTTACGTTTTCCGGGAGTAATGACTCAACCAGTTCGGCTAAGTCTCTTTCTGCTTGCGAGCCAGCGCATTGAGGACACCCGCTCCCGGATATTCTGTGTGAAATTCTCGCAGCCCACTCGTGATTGTTTTTGCACTTCCAGACTAGCTTTTTGTTACTTCCACAAGTTACTTCGTCCGCTTGCATAGGAGATTTTACGGAAACTTCTTTAGCGAGAGATGGATACTTGGTTTTCAAGTCATTAAATCCCTTCATTACTCTCTGACCACTGCAATACGGGCATCCAAAACCTCTAGACCTCGCTGTCACGCGCTCAGTCCATTCGTGCCCTAAACGACACTCCCAAAGGAGCTTTTTCCCGGAATTTGCTGTAACTTGTTCGGGTCTGATTTTCGACTTTTTAGACACTTCACTTGCCAGCTTGGGATTGACCGTGGCGAGGTCAGTTTCACCAGGGATAGGGATTTGGCCCGAGCAGTACGGACAGCCATACCCGCTTTTCCTGTTGCAAGCTGAGGAAGCCCAAATATGTTTGCGTTTACACTCCCACAACAAAATTTTTCCCGATCCTGCCGTAACCTCTGTTGCTTTGATTGGTGATTTCGGAGACACCTGAGAAGCCAAAGCAGGGTTTATGGTTTGTAGATCGTTTACTCCTACTACTAATTTCCTACCGTCACAGTGCGGGCAACCCGAACCGTTAGTTCGGCTGCATATTCCGCAAGTCCACTGGTGCCCGCTTTTGCATACCCAGATGGCTTTTTTGCGACTTCCTGCGGTTACTTCGTCCGGTTGTACCGGTGATGACGGCGATATTTCGCTTGCTAGCTCTGGATGGGTTGTAGCCAGATCATTAAACCCTTTTAGAACTTTCTTACCAGCGCAATACGGACAGTTTCGCCCTCGATCCCTGCTCCAAACAGCGGCTTTCCAAGAATGTCCCAAAGGACACTCCCATAACAATTTTGCTTTGCTCCCTTTCGTTACTTCGCACGCTTTAATAGGCGAATCTGGATGTACCTGACTCGCAAGTTCTGGATTGGTGGTTGCTAGGTCAGTTTCGCCAACTATGGGTTTTCTTCCTGAGCAATACGGACAGCCATTACCTTCTAGCCTGTGACTAGAAGTGGTTTCCCACTCGTGGCCGCTTTTGCACAACCACAATAGTTTTTTACTACTATTTCTTGTCACTTCCGCAGCCGTTGTTTTTGAGTTGGGGGAAACTTCACTTGCTAGCGCAGGGTTTACGGTTGCTAAGTCATTAAAACCTTTCAGCACTCTTTTATTGGAGCAGTAAGGACAGCCTCTCCCTGCGGAACGGTGAGCAGTGGTGTCTCTCCATGAGTGTCCAAAATGACACAACCAAAGTGGGCTTTTGCCGGAATTTGGCATAATCTCGTCTGCTTTTATATCGGAATCTGGATGCACTTGGGCTGCCAGTTTCGGATTTACAGTGGCTAGATCGTTTACACCAGTGGTAGCTACTCTCCCGGAGCAATATGGACAACCACTCCCTCGTGACCGTTTTCCGGCGGTAGTTCGCCAAGTATGATTACGGTCGCAAAGCCAAAGTAATCTCTTTATATTATTCCCCGCCGTTACCTCAGTAGCTTTAATATCTGAGTCCGGGTGTATCTCGGCGGCTAGCTCCGGGTTTGTCTCGGCTAAACTTTTCTTTCTCACATATTCCCATGTAGGGCGCGAGGGCTTACCCGCAAAGAAAATGCCGCAAGGCGGGGGACACCCCCGCCTTGCGGCGGTGCGCGCACAGCTTAGCGGCCTCTGTTCGGCAGGAAAGGAGACTGCCTGCGGCAACCGCTCTAGCTTTTCGATGCCCCAAGACAGCGCGCGTGCCTTGGTGTCCCTTGCCGCATCTCCTATGTAGGGCGCGGGGCTATCGGCGGAACATACGACCCACAAGTCTTTGTATCCAAAAGGTCATCTTGACTACGCCGTAGGCGGACCAGAAGGCGCTTCTTGCACCCATTCCTCTACGCCTGCCGCCGTATCCTGATCCGCCGCCGAATCGGGGATGCTGGCTTCGCCCGATTCGTTCCCTGCGCGGCCCCTCTTTTTCATACCTGGCGATATGTTCATTCAGACGGGCAACTTCTGCTTGCGACTCGGCAAGTTGTTTTCGTAAGGGATCAGATGCGCTTTGATATAGGTATATTGACTGGGCAGCATCCGTGCCTGCCTGTTCGTACGCCCTGGCAAGCTGCACCATTTCTTCCCGGTTAGATACTTTTTCCATGTCCGGGTTGGCGTTTAGAAAGCCGTCAAAGCGTGCAGTAGTTTCGATTTCTTCTTTTAGCGCCGCTACTAGTTCGTCCCTTGGCATATCTTTATACACCGGGCGGGTAAGCTCATTTTCCAAGATTTCTTTGAAAGCCATTTGCCCGTCTGCCCAATGTTTCATGGACCGGGTATAGCTATCCAAATCTTTGTCGGATAAATCTTCTAGCTTGATTCCGGCTTCCAGTTTTGGTTGTACCCCGAACTTGCCATCTTTTTGCCTAGCTTTTTCTCTAGCCGCTGCGGCCTTTCCACTTACCTTGCTCATATTTTCTATTGTTGGCGGGCTTGACGCATAGCCATTTTTGGAAGCGAACAAATCCAACGACACGGAGGACAATAAATGGATTTTCCAACTAACTTTTTTGACCAGCAGGGTGAACCGGAAGAAACCGTACCGGAAGTAACCCCCGAGCCGGAAGTAGCGGCACCTGAGCCCGAGCCGAAACCGAAGGCGAAGTCTAAGCCGAAAGAAAAAACCTACTCAAAGGCGGCCCTAGATAATGCTCGCCGGGCCGGTGCTAAGGCCGCTAGCGATTATCTGGCTCTAAACGAGGACGCTCGCGGGGTTGTTAGAGCCGTACTGGGGGTGAAAGAAGATGACGTGCCCCGCGTAGCTGTGGCCGTGGCTAAAACTAGCGCAAGAGACGCGTCAGCCCTTGACCTGTTGGTTGATATTTGGGGCGAAGAGAACGAGACTAACCGTCTTATGCAACTTCTGGGGGCAAGTGAAGAAGAAACCAAGATTCTGAAAACTATCCTTGAGCATTTCGACCAGAAAGTATCGGGCGGGTCCACCCCGCAAGCAGTGCTTAAGACCGCGAACCAGGTCAAGGAACTGTGGGCGGATCAGATTGACGCGGTGAAAGCAGCCAAGGAGCTGTTCTAAACCATGTTTTGTCGTTCCTGGCGGCCTATTAACCCTAGCGAGGACGTGCCGTTTCCTCCCGACCGAAAATATTGGCGAGCCTGTTTTCGCCCTACAAAGGGAGTTAGATGCGAGAAGTGTACTAAGGCTTTAGCCACGCATCCGGACGGGAAGATTCGGCGCGCCCTGGTTAGGGAGGGCGGCTTAGATGAGGAAACTTTGCGCAGTCTGGTTTTCGATAGAGACGCAATAGTTGCCCTCCACGCGAAAAGGCAATTGGAAGCCTTGGAAACGGCAAAGGTTGATGAAGTGTCGGAAACTGGCGAGAGCATTTTGCCCGTGGAACATTCGGGCGAAGAGCCGGAGCTTGCGGAGGTTAAACCAGAACCAGAGCTCGTAGGGGGCAACGAAGCGTCTGAACCAGAGCTTGCAGAGCTCGAAGAAGAACTAGGGCCTATCGAAGAACCAGAACCAAACGAGAAAGAATAGACGGTGGGGAAGAGAGCAAAAGGCAAACGTAAAACAGGTTGGCGCTCAGGTATATCTTATGAGCGGCCCACTACGGGGGTGTATCAGCCCCCCAATATTCGTAAGGCATTTTTCTTGCGTAAGTATGTGCAGGTAGCGGCTTACGGTTTTTTGCCTTTGCTCCTTGTAGTGGTGACGTTACTTGCCGGCCTTCCTGCCGAGATTGCCAAGGTCACTAGTAAACCCGAGCAGGAAGTATCTTTAACTGCTGAAGTGCAAGGACGAAGCGTTGCCATCTCGAAAGTTCAAAAATGGCTAAATAGCGATGTTCCTCCGCTTCCAGGGGCCAGGTTTATCTCTTGGGACCGCTACGAGCTGATAAAACCCTTAACTGGGGGCTCTACTAAGCGCGAGCGAGAAGATATTGCCAGCCAAAAGAACTATCTGCACTTTATGACTATTGCTGACCCGGCAGGGAACCTTTACACCGCTACTGTCCCGGTGATTGGCTCTTCTGGATCGGTTAAAGCTAACGGGGAGCCCTCTCTCACTCCGCAGCGACCAATGGGAGGCTCGGCTGCACTTAAGACTTGGCCGGGCATGACCCCGATTAACGCCCCGCAAGGCTTAGAAGCGGCAGTTAAGGCCTGGGCGGTAGCGTTTACTTCCGGGGATCCTGGAGCCTTAAAGCAGGTGACCGGGGACGGTAAGGCCGGGCGTGTCTATATTCCATTAGCAAAAGTTCAAACTCTAAAGAAAGTCGATATGGGCGAAGTTGCCCCTGCTAGAGGATATTCCTCGCGTGATAAGGACGGTAACCGGGTGATTCCCTCTCGCGTAATCGTAAGGGTGAGCCTGGCGGTCATTTGGGAAGGCATGGACACTACTCGCTCGGTGAACCTGCCGACTTTCGAGATGGATCTGCTGGCAGATCGGGCTAATACTGCTTCTCCGGTGATTGTGGCTTGGGGAGGGGCTGGCACTGGCCCGATTTTGACCAAGTATCAAAACGGGGAGGAAGGCATTGATGACACGGAGGCCACCCCGGACAAGATCGAGGAGGAAAAGAAACCGAAGTACTATGACCAGCTTGGTAAAGAGATTAACGAAAAAGGGGAGCGGGTGGAAACTATAGATGAGGAGGAATAGAGGACCTGCTAACCCAAAGAAAGCTGCTGATCTTGCTTGGCGGGAGATTACCGCCATGCCGGACCGGCCACCGATTCCGACTGCGAAGATTGAAACCTATTCCGATGGGCGCATTCGCGGCATTGATGGCTCGGTGTGGGCATATTTTGCTGTCCCTATGGGGCCAACGGTAGAAGCTAAAACCTTAGCGCTGCGTCTTCGCACGGCAGAACCTTTATATCGGGCGGTAGAAAACCTATCCGGACTTACCAAAACTGGCGGGATTCAAAACCGAAAAATGTCGAAAGCAGACTACCGGGATATTCACCTGCTGGAGATTTCGCTTCGCCGGTATTATTCCCCGCCTGAAAAGCATCCTAGTTTCAACAGGTTAAGTGCCCTTTATGGGGACAAGACTGTTTCAGAGCGCTTTACTTTGCTGGGGGTGCGCCTGGTGCCAAAGCTAGCGGCTAGTGGTTTTAAAGATGCGATTGCCTCAGTTATGGAACAATTTGTTACCCCGGAAGGAGCCCCGCTTCGTGACTTTGATGCTGATTTTGAGCGGGTAAGTGCCGCTATGACTAGGGCGGGCTTGCAAATGGCGCTTAGAAGCCAGCTTGAGTATGCCGACAATTGGTGGAATAGCGGGCAAAATGCGGCTACCCCGATCATGAGCGAGCCTGACCGTCTTCATGTGTTTTCTTCTGCCGGTGCGGCGCGTGCTGGCCAGGACCTTTATTACCGGGGTGTTGATCCTGCTAAGTGGCCAGTCATTGACGGGCACCATGCGATCCGTTTTGGAGCGGTAGAAGATATTAATATCGACTGGGCAGACGCTATAGATGAAGAGGCTGGTTGGTGGGCGCACCTGATTGATTCGGGAGCCATGTGTGTGTCACTTAGGGCAAAAGTGGAACCTGGAACGATCACCGCTAAAGAGCTGGATAGGCAGCGGAAAAACTATATTGCGGATATTAACGAGCGTTATAAGGAAAATAAGCTAGACAAGATTGAGCTAGAAGAAAAAGAACAAACCCTGTCTTACCTGCGGACCCTTTACCGGGGTAATAATCCTCCGCCCACGATTATTGAAGCGCGCATTACGTTTGCAATGCCAGAATCCTACGGGGCAGTAGAAGAAATTGGGTCGAACTTTTCTGCCATGTCCACCGTGGAGATGACTTCTCGGCAGATGCTGGCCTTAAAGGAATGTTGGCTTACTTCCCCGGTTAGGGCTAACCCGATCCAGCTGGAAATGCCGCTAACTTTAATGGCTCATTCTGGGTGCGTAAGTCTATCTCGGGTAGGGGACAACACTGACAAAGGGTGTCTTGTGGGTATGACGGAGGCTGATAGCCTGCCAGCTTATTTTGACCCAAGGAGCGCTATGGACCAAGATGCGCCCCCGATTTTCGGTATTTATGGTGAGTCCGGGTCTGGTAAAACCATGCTGGGTTTGTGGCTGGCTCACCAGTATTCTTGGCAGCGGCCTACGATTTTTGTTAACCCGAAAGCTAAATCATCCCTCGCGGCTTCGGTGCTCGCGGCGGGAGGCACGGTAGCTAACCTCTCCGACTTGGTAGGTATTGACGGGATTCTTGACCCGATGCGTTTTAGTGAAGAAGGCTTTGGCTTAGAGCTTGCCTCCTCCATGCTTGCTAGCGTTAACCCTTGGGGCCCGCATCTATCTTCCTATGAAACTCCGCTGCAAATGGCCCTGTCTTATGGCCACCGTAAAGGGCATCGCTCTATCGGGACTTGCCTAGTGCGCGCACTTAGAGACGGTATCGTAGAAGACCAATACCGGGATATGGTTGACAGGGTTGTTGGCCTGGCTAAATCTTCTTCTTTGTTTAGGGCTATGTGCGGGTTAAGTGATAGCGGGGAAGTGCTTAGCGCTGGAGACGGGCTTACCTTAATTGAGGTTGGTAACATGTCTCTTCCTCTTCCTGATCCTGGCTCGGAGGCAGAAACGCAAACGCAGCGGGTTGCTATTAACCTCATTCGGATGCTGGTAAAGGGTTGTTCTAGTGCGCTTATGAACCGGGACGGTCTGGTGATGTTGGACGAGGCTTGGATTTTCTTAGGGTCTACTGCCTCCGAGATTGACCAGCTTGGCCGCCTTGCTCGCTCTCAGCGCGTAGCCGTAGGCTTGCTTACCCAAAAGGTGTCGGACGCGCAAGAAGCAGACCTCGAAGAGTTTCTTACTTCCGGATTTATTGGCCCGATGAAGGCTGAAAAGGAGGCGGTTGCGGCCTGCGTCCTGTCGCACCTTGAGCCTACGGGGGAGAGAATCGGGAGGATTATCGCGCCGGGCACGATTAAGGGCACTGCCGGGGATCAAAATAACTGGGAGTCAATGCGCCACTTAATGCGGCTCGATAAGAATGGCAGGCCCACCAGGCAGGTCGAGCGCGGATCGGTATTTATCTTCTCTGACATGTATGATCAAGCGATCCCGGTTGAGGTCAGATTGCCTGATAAATTCCTGGCGGCAGCATCGACCAACAAGGCCGATATAGACCTGTATAAAGCTGGTAAACAGGGTTCTATTTGGGAGGATTAGTCCGCGCCCTACAAGGGGTATGTGGAAAGAGGATACGAATACCGGATTTACCCGAGCCAGCAGCAGACGGTGTTGTTGGCTCGCAATTTCGGCTGCGTAAGATGGGTTTACAACCTTTTTCTACGAACATGTATCGACTTTTATGAGAGGACAGGTAAACAACTTCGTCCTTTCGATTGTATTAAGATGCTTCCAGGATTAAAGGAGCAAGAGGGGAACTCTTGGCTGGCTGAATCCGATTCGGTTGCTTTGCAGCAAGCATTGTTTGATCTGGGTAAGGCGTTTCAGAACTATTTTGAGAGAAGAAACCAAGGCGTAGGTTTCCCCAGTTTTAAGAAAAAGAAGTCTCGGAAAACTTATCGCACTAGCAAGGCAAAAATCGTCGATGATTCCCATGTTTGGATACCCAAGATTGGGCTAGTTAAAGCCCGAATCAGTAGACCTATCCAAGGCAGGATAACTTCGGCCACGATTAAACAAGTACCAAGCGGTAAATACTTCATCGTATTTACCTGCACCGATATTCCGCAGCAGCCAAAGGAATCTACTGGTAAAGCTATTGGCATTGACTTAGGTGTTACCACCTTGGTTACTACTTCCGATGGCCAAAAGATCGGTAGCTTAGAAGGCAGTAAAAAACTAGACAAGAAACTTGCGAGAGAACAACGGAAACTATCGAGGAAGAAGAAAGGATCGAATAACCGAGCAAAGCAAAAAATCAAAGTCGCGCGGGTTTACGAGAAAATAGCGAGTAAGAGGAAAGACCATCTGCACAAGGTTACGGCAAAGATTGTCAGCGAGAACCAAGTTGTATGCGCCGAAACCCTTTCCGTGGATGGAATGATGAAGAATCATTACCTCGCAAAAAGCATCGCAGCCCAAAGTTTCGCCACCATTTTAAATTTCCTGGAATATAAGGCCAGGAGCAAAGGCAAGACTTTTGTCCAGGTGGATAAGTGGTTTGCATCCTCTAAAACTTGCCACGAGTGCGGAGAAAAAGACGCATCTATGACTTTGGACGTGCGTAAATGGCAATGCAAGAACTGCGGGGCTAGACATGATCGCGATATTAACGCCGCTAAAAATATCCTTGCGGAAGGAATAAGAGTTTTACAAGGTACCGAGGGACACTCGGGAACCACGGCAGAATCTTTTGCCGTAACGCTTGTGGAGTAGATGTAAGACCTGCCTTCGGGCTAGGCAATCACGTTGAAGCAAGAATCCTATCTATTAGGAATGCCAAGTACGACCAGGCCATTCCGGCCCAGGTCAGATTGCCCGATAAATTCCTGGCGGCAGCATCGACAAACAAAGCCGATATTGACCTCTATAAGGCCGGTAAACAGGGCTCTATTTGGGAGGACTGAACGCTCCGTGACTTGCGTCACTTCCAAAATGACAAACGCTACCCGACCTGCGGATAAGGGACACTTTTCGCCCCAAAAAATACGCCCGCAAAAATTGCCTGAAAATAGCGATTTTCCCAAAAATACAAACCCGGCCTGACCGGCGAGTAAGGGACGCTTTTCGCCTTAAAAATTGCCTCGAAAAATAGCCAAAATCGGCTCTTGTAGCGCGCGTAGCCCTGTGACACTCGCCACCCAAAATAACCCAAAGCCCATCTGACCTGGGGTTAAGGGATACTTTTTGCCTAGTTTTGGGAACGATCAAAAATTGCCCCAAAATTAGCGTTCTCACGCAGGCGTTAAAACGCTTTGACCAGCACATAAGGGACACTTTTCAGCCTAAAAAACACAGGTGGAAAATCCTTGCAAATATTCCCATATTTTGCTTTGCTGCACCGCAATCTCCGAAAAAGCCGATCCTTGCCCCCACTTTTAATCTTTGGGCTTGACCTCGCCGGTTTCCTTAAGGGGACAGCAAAAAGCCCTAGTTGAAAGGAAGAACATGGTTAACCGTCACCCTAAAGGAGCAAAACTTGGCATGGAGTCTGTAGGAGGGCGATTTGCCCCCAAGATTTATGCTCACTCAAAACTATCCCTAACTGACCCGTTCGCTAAAGATATTCAGCGAGCCTATGACGAACTTTTAAACCCAGCGACTAGAGGGTACCTCCCTATTGAAACTGATGCGCAAAAAGTAGCCCTAGAGCTGATTGAGTCTCGCGAACAACTGCGCACACCCGCCTACCACAAGGAAGTGGACGAGGGGTGCTGTCCATCCCGGTCCGCCGTTCTTGATCCTGCCCTAGAAGGGCAATGGGGGACTTTATATAAGAAATTGCAACGAGAAGCGAGGCTGCATGACCTAGATGGAGCAGGCATCGACGTTGCCGGAGAAGTCGTAATCGAGATGCTAGAGCACGCAAAAAGCTACCAGCGCGGCGGGAAAGGCGCTAAAGCAGGCCTGCCCACCCTAGCGCTTGCCAAATCGGCAGTCAGAATGGATGAGTCCAAGTATTCGCTACTGCTTCGCTTCAACATCTCGCTAGACGAGTTCAAAGCCGTAGATGGAAGAACTTTTTCTTACCTTAAAGCGTTAGCTGAAAAGCATAACGAGGGCCTTAGGGGCGCAGAGCTAGTAAAATTTGCCAAAGATTATTGCGCATCTCAAGCCCCCTCCAAACGCCCCACTTCTAGGATCGTTAAAAAATCGCTTTGGGGACTAACTGAAAACGACGAGGCCGATTTAGAAAACTTGTCAGATTCTAGCGAAGATAGTCCGACCCGCGATTACATTAGCGAAGTCGGGATGGACTTAAAGAAACTAACCGCTAAACAAAGGTCACTACTTGCCTGGGAAGTGCTGGCTGAATCTATGGATATGTCTGGCAAAGTAGTTAGCCCTAGGGAAGGCACCATTGATTCTCGCCGGGCGCAGGTCCTAAAAGCGGAGCTAAATACTAACTCGGCGGTAATCCAAGGCTGGCAAGATATTTCGGAAGGTAAAAACTCGGTCAAGGCCGCCGCGATTTTGTCCTTTTGCCCTGGGTGTACCCCGCGTCAAGCAGAACATACCCTTTTTATGCTTAAAGAAACTGGTGGTGGAAAATATGCCACCGATCTTACCGGCGCACTTATCGACCGGGCAGCGCTTCCAGAAGGTACTTTAGCTAAAGCCTTATCTGGCGCTCAAAAACAAGGCGGATATATCTCGCTAGAAGAGCTGGAGAAAACTTCCAGAAGGTCGATGAAAGTAGCCTCCTACCAGCGAGAGCAAGAGGCAATGTCTTCTGGCTTCGATGAAGCCTGGATCTAGCGGGCCTGACGGACGCATTACCTATAACGGAAGCGTTCGGTACGTAATCTAAGGGGGAAAAATGACGCTTATTCCATTTGCAGGTGGAGACAAAGTTGACTTAAAAGGCAAGTTTGAAGAACTAATAGATCTTTTCCAGGGGGGAGACCTACAAGCATTCTTCAAAGTTGCTGCCTGGATTGGCGCGATTATTCTAGCCATTTCGATTATCACCTATTTCTGGCAGCGGCGTAGAGGCGGAGCCGGTGGCGGAGGTAGGGGCGGTTCTAAGGCCGTGATTTTGTCTGCTATCGTGGGCGGCATTTTGGTTGCCCCTGGCGCGCTATTGCCGTTACTTCTAGGAATGATTGACTCCATCATTAACGCCTTTATCAATATTGGCGGGACGGTTTTCGGTAGCTAATCGTGGCTGAGGCAGATGGCATACCGAAGGTATTTTCTTTAACCGACCTTACCGGTAAAGAAGCGGGTAAAGACCGCACAGTTATTATCGCAACGTTCGAGGTATCGGCTAGATACGCTTACGTTGCGATTATAGCTTTTTTGCCTTCGGTGCTATTTGCCTCCATGCTTATTCCCTTTTTTGGTACTTGGAGCTTGGCTTTAGTTGCCGTTTTTGAGGTGGGGTTAGTGGTGCTATATGAGCGGCGCTCCACCAAGGGGCTAAAGCAGCGCACCTATAAAACCTTGCTGGATTCAATCAAAAGTGGGGATGGCACAGTCCAGCTTTGCGGCAAGGAAATCTCAGTAAATAAAGCCGACGTTTTTTGGCTGGTTAACGGGGCAACAAGGGTTGATAAAGATGCAGAACGTTAAACATTTAAGGGTGCTTAGAGCCTTACTGGTGGCTTTCGCGATCCTTTTTGCTATTAATATCTCTGCTCCCGTTGCCCAGGCCGCGCCGGTAGATGCTAGCCAGCAGACAGTTGTATCGACTGATAACTCGCTAGATAACCGGATTAAGGGGGACCCGGAGGGCGGCAAAAAAGATATTGAGATGGCCAACACTTATCTTCCAGTGTTGCGCTGGAACGGGCTGACTGGTAACTACCACAGCCGGTATTCATCGGACGCGTGGGATAGGGGAGACGCGGAGTCTTCCGGCTTATCAACTATGGCTCGCTCGATCATGCAGTTCGGGGATGCGCTCTGGTCTTTTACTGCCACCACCGTTAACCTGTCTTCTTCGGTAGACGTGTACGGGACTATCGGCAGCAAGATTGACGGAGTACTCGCTAATATCGGCAAAGCAATGTTCAACGGAGCTGCGGGAGCATCCTCTATTGTCGCGATCCTTATTGGGGCAAACGTTATCTATGCGTTTAATAAGTCCCGAAAAACCGGTGGATACGGCCCGCTAAAAGACCTACTGAGCAAAGTTTGCGTCACCGGGTTTATTGCTTTTCTAGTCTTTGGCGCAGCAGCCGGGGGTAGCCCTTCCAAGAAAGTTGTCGGTGGGATTGTAAGCGTAGTAGATAAAGTGGGCACCTCAGTTGCGACTGTTGCTGATGGTGCTTTGTCTGAAGCAAATAAAAGCGGAACTAAAGAAAAAGCGACCGGATGCGATGATTATGTTAAGACCTTACATAAACTGTACAAAGCTCCTACAGATTTAGAAGCGTCTGGTAGCTCATCGGTTATCATCGACTCTTTGTCGAAAATCTGGGAGTCCTCTGCTATTCCAGTTTGGAAAAATATTCAGTTTAGGAGCGTGCCAGGGCCAGCAAAAGAACAGATAGATATTTCTAACACTTGGTGCCACACCGCTGAATCCTTGATGCAGCAAAGCGCTCTTCGCCAGGCATACACCTTTAAGAATTCCTCTAACTATCCCGACACCACCGGCAGGTCTGGTTGGTACGCGTTTGCCGCTGGCGTTGCGGGCGGATCCAAAAACCGAGATCAAGCCATCATGTTCTGGACAGCCTGTCGCAATACCGGTTCTACTTGGAAAATGGATCCCAAGGCTAAGTTGCTACTAAAGGATTCTTCAAAGGGTGATCAGGCTTGTAAGGACTTTTGGGAAGGTTCTAAGAAGGATAAAAACTTAGATCCGAAGGCGAAAACCCCGGATAAGACTGTTAAGGCAGCTATGAACGATGCTTGGTCTGATGTTCTTGTGAAGGCAAGGGGTAAGGCTGACTGGGACGTAATACGAGGGGCTAAGTCTTTTGAGGATTGGTGCTCAAATAAAAGAACTCAGAGAGATGATGGGAATAATTTAGAAAAAGAAGCCGACCTTCAGGCGAGATGGGCCGTATATTTCCTGAAGAAAGTGGGTATCAACCAGCTCGATGGCGCTGTAGACAAGCAAGATATGACCATGCACAACTTGCGCTATTACACAGGGGAACGATTTGCTACTCAGCATGACGCAATGGCAGATAGGTACGCTAACGCGCTGAAAGCTAAGCACCCAGACCTGGATGTAGAAGAAACAAAGAAGAATTTCAGAAATGTTCTAAAGTTGGCTGACGAAGATGACACAGAATGGGGCTTGAATCCCTTTGGCACTGCTCGGCCCTCCTTTTGCCAGCTATTACAGCTAGATCCCTCCACGGGTGGCGACGAAACTTCAAGTTCCCTCACGACCGATAATCCTAATGGCGAGCCGTTTGATTGGGCACCGTCTGATGGTGGGGCATTAGCTAAGCTGGTTGATAAGGGCTCTGCTGGTGAAGGTGCGGCTTCTTTTATCCAGTCGGTGCAAAGTCCTACCTGGGGGGCGGGGCTTTACGGTATCGCCGTGCTGTACCTATTATCCTCGGCAATCATCTTCGCTATTTTCACGGCGATGGGGGTTTCGATCCTTATTGCTAAGGCTGCGTTAATGCTAATGATGCTAGCGCTTGGACTAATGCTTGTCCCGGCGATTGTTCCAGGGGTTAATACCGGGGAAAAGTTTAAGAAAGTCTTTATCACCCTGATTGGTTTTTCCGGGGTGGCCGCCGTGATGATGCTTGCCGTATCGGTAGTAACCATTATTTCTAAGGTCATGGTGGACGTGGGGGTAGGTATTTTGCCTTCTAATTCATCCTTTAGCGTGCTTTGGGCAGGCATTGCACCGGGAGCTACCATTATCGGGCTAAATATGTTGCTCAAGAAGATCGGTATGCCGAGCCCGCTATCTGTTAAAGGGGCGCTTTCTTGGGGGTCGAACGGCGGCTCCATGCTTAAGGGCGCTATGGCCGGAGCGGCAGCAGCTAAGGCTGCATCTGCTGGTAGGTCCTTGGCATCTCGTGCAGGGTCAGGTATCGAGCGGGCGGGATCGCGCATGGGGCGCAGAAAGGCCGCACAAGATGCGCGCAACCGCGAAAAAGGCTCTAAGAACGCCGAGCCAGAACCCTTGCCAGCAAAGAACTCTCAAGCCGCATGGGACAAGAAGAGCGCTGTTGGTCGCGGTATTGCCCGTGCTAAGACGGGGGTTCGCAATACCGCCATGTCTGGTTATAACCGTTTTGTTGCTAATACGAAGCTCGGCAAGAAGGTTGCTTGGGCCAATAACGCGTTTGCTTCCGAATGGAATGCCACTAAAGGTCAGCGCGGGGTATTTAGGGCCGGGGCAGGTGTTAAGGCTTGGACTGGCTCAATGATGGCTTCTCGGGCAGGTACTGCGGCTCAGGTAAGGCATTTAAGTAACGTGGCTTCGGCTCGTCAGTCCAAGCAGACTATGCCTACGCCCTTGAAGGCGGCCAGTCCGGCTAGCCCCACCGTGGGAGATGCTGCATCTAGCGCTCCGGTATTGCCGAGTCCTAGCTCAGGCGGAGGGCACGCGCCCAGACATTCGGGCGGTTCGGCTCCGAGTTTGCCAAATATTACTGGAGGCGGTTCTAGCTCTAAGCCTGCTGCCCCGGCTACTCGTTATCGCGGCTCTGCACCAAGTAAGCATCCAGCAACCGTCACCCCGAAGCACCCATAGGGAGGTAAAAAATGGCTAACCAGTCGAAACTTCCTCCTGTACCTAAGCCGAAGACGGGGGCGGGTAGGGCTCCAGGCACTATGCCGAAGCCAAAATCTTCTGCCAGCAAAACGGGTGGCACCAAATCTAAGCTAGGCAAAATTGCGCCAAATGTTCCGGGGCGTAAAAAATCTTCTAGCCTTTCTAACCTGCCGAGACTCAATGAAGAAGAACGCAAAGAAAAACGTCAGCAGGATAGGCAAAAAAGGGACAAGCGGGCTACCCGTAGCGTAAAAGCCGCATCTCTGGCCGCTAATATTGCAGCTCCTGGCTCAGGCAAGACAGTTAAGGCAGTCGGTAATAATCCAGTTGCTAAGAAGCTGATCTCTGCCAGTATTAAGGTCAAGATGGTTATCGGTGCGCTGGTAGCTGCCGCCTTAGTGCTGGTGATTGTTATTCCCGGTTTTGCGATTGCTACTTTTACTTCGGGGCTGTCTTTGCCGCAAAAAATGGCTCTTGATACTGCTTCTACCATTGCCAAGCAGGATATGGCAGCTAAGGCCGAGGAGATAGATATTCTAGGCTCGGATACTCAAGACTTTTCTGCCATGCCGATTGCGGCATCTGCCGCCATGATGGATAACCCTATGCAAGACGGTAACGGGGGCGCATCGGACGCGAATCTGCCGGAAGGGGACGCGGGCTCGGTTATCGAGGTCGCTAAACACTGGATCGGGGTTCCCTATGTTTGGGGCGGGACTACACCTAAAGGCTGGGACTGTTCCGGGTTCACGATGGGGGTTTACCGTACTGCTCTAGGAATAGTACTACCTCACGCTAGTGGGGCACAGGGGAGTAAAGGCAAAGAGGTGTCTTTGTCTGAAGCCAAGCCAGGTGATTTGGTTACTTATCCAGGGCACGTAATGATTTTCCTTGGCAAAGCTGATGGGGGATCGATTTACATTATCCACTCTCCAAAGCCCGGAGGAAAAGTAACCATCGCTAAGCGATCCGCTTCAGGGTGTAAGTTTTTCCGGATGTTTAATAACACGGCGAGTGCCGACTATATCCCTTCTGAATCTGAGCTGACTAAGAACTCGGGTGCCGGATTGCCCACCTATCAGCTAAATGCTTTTGATAATTGGGCAATATCTAACGGGTATTTTACTCAAACTTCTTCCAAGGCCTACCCGAAAGAATCCGTTTCCGGGACGGCACCTAGCGGGGCTAGCAAGGCTTCCTTTAAAGGATACATTGAGGTTAAACCGGCGGTTGCTCATTTTGCGACCTCGCTTATTCCATTTAGTCCGTCTCCTAGCCCGAGCGAGCCTGAAAGCGAATCTGAAAGCCCGAGCCCTAGTGAATCTGATAGCGCGGCGGATACCTCTAACGCGCTTTCTGCTTCTGATGGTACGGGGCAGATTCTTGGGACGGGCGTAGGCCCCATGCACATCAAGGAAGGCGTGCTAGATGAAGATAAAGCTAAGTCCCTTTCTACTTCTAACCGGTTCCTATCTTGCGTAGTAGATAAAATCGCGGGGACCGGCACCGACCCGTTCCGTTTTGCTGCCGGGTGGAAGAAGTCGGACAGGGATCGCAAGATCGTTGACCAAACCGAGTATGATAAGGCCAAGAAAACCGGCTCTAAGATCATGCAAATGTTGCCGCTAGATGGGATAGACGAATCTAAAGCTGGGCAATTGTTCGATAAAGCCTCCAAGTGGTACAACGGCAAAAAAGTCTCTGAGGCTTGCGAAGAAGACGAAGTGGTAGACCATACCGAGCAAGAACAAGCGGGTAACGGCGGTCAAACCACGCCTACCGATGGGGAAGCTATTAAGGTCACTGGCCCAGACGGTAAGGAAAAGACCTTATCGGGAGAAGAATATGCTTTTGTCTCCGAGGTGGCTAGCAAAGTTAACACCCCTGATTTTGGGGTAGATCAGCGAGTTGGCGCTATCGAATGGGCGATTTTGCATACGAACGCTAAAGATAAAGTGGACGGGGTTTTAGAAAAGATCAAGTCCGAGTGGGATGATGGTAAGTCCATTGGCGAGAACGTCTATAAGGCTGCTGGTGACTTGTCCGCTGCTGACTATGACGGCCAGGAAGCGCCTGCTCGCCAGCTTGCAGGTAGCGGGGCTACTTCGCTTACTAAGTGCGGCGCTGTGGGCGGGCCGGGTTGTGCTGGCGGAAAGTTTAATAAAGATCAGCCACTCGATGACAGCGCGGTTTATGGCGGACCCGGCATGAGCCAAGAACAAATCCAGGCGTTCTTAGATAAGAAGGGGTCTTGGCTGGCTAAGAATAAGGTTGACACAAACACTAAGGCACCGGACCAGTTCTGCAAAGGGTACGAGTCTTCTGGCCAGGAGCTGCCGAGCGAGATTATATATAAGACTGCTAAGTCGTGTGACGTAAAAGCGCAATGGATTATGACGCGCCTACAAGCAGAACAAAGCCTTATTACAAAGAAAACTGAGGGCAATCTTCGCTCTGCTATGGGGTATGGATGCCCGGACGGGAAGGCTTGTGCCGCAGAATACTACGGCTTCTTTAACCAGGTGTGGTGGGGCAGCCGCCAGGTGCAAAACTACAAGAAGGGAAGCTACAAGGACTCAATGCCCATAGGTCAGCAACAAACAGATTTAGAGGGTATTCCTTATACCCCGAAGAATAATGCTGCCCGCGTTCTATATCTATATACCCCGCACACCTCGGCAGCGAATTCCACTTTTGATATTTACAAAGACTACTTCCCCTGTTCAGGCGTGGACGAGGCTAAGGATAAAAGTAATGGCGGGGCTCAAAATACCGCCTTTAAGGGGTACTTTGAGGCCACCCCCGCAATAGGTCATAAGTCTCCGGATGGGGGCTTTAAAGCTACCCCGGTTGATAATGAATATGGCTGGGATGGTAAGTTCTCTAAGCCTTATACTGGGCCGAATCCTAGGGTGACCTCTCCTTATGGGTATCGGATACACCCGGTAACTGGGCAGCGTAAGAAACATAATGGGGTGGACTTAGGGCTTGCAGAAGGTGTACCTCAGTATGCGGCTGCACCCGGCGTGGTTGAGTTCGCCAAGCCTTATAGCACTTGCGGTAACGCGGTGAAGATCAAGCATGGTGAGTTCAAAGGCCATCAATGGGCTACTATGTACTGTCACCTGTCCGGCATGAATGTTACAGCAGGTCAGAAGGTTCAGGCGGGCACTAAGATTGGTATAACCGGTCATACTGGTAGAGTCACGGGCGCTCATATGCACTTCGAGGTCCAGCAAGACGGGGTAGCAATCGAGCCAACACAGTTCATCTTTGATGGTAAAGAAGCAACTCCGCAAGAAGGCATGAGCAATGACGGAGGTAGCGCGGACGGTTCAAATAACGGGGGATTGAGTAGCGAGGAAGTAAAGAAAGCTCACGACGCGTGGGTAGCGTGCGGCGGCAGGGTGCCGGTATCTAGTGATAGCTCCCCCTCTCTAGAGCCGATTCCAGGTACGCAGGAGGCTACTGTACCGGATCCGACTACTAAGAATGGGAAGATTACTCCCCGGATGAAGAAATTTTATGATGAGGCAGCTAAGGCCGGGTTTGGCAGTCCTCCTAAGGGTATTGGCTGCTGGCGGCCCACTGACACTTACGCTAAGTGGCACCCGAGGGGGAATGCTTGTGACTATATGTTTGCTGCTGGAACCCCTGCTACTGGGAAAGCCTTGGAGGATGGTAATAAGTTCGCGCAGTGGGCGATAGATAATGCTGATCGCTTGGAGGTTTATTACATAATATGGCAGGGCAAAATGTGGACTAGGGGTACTGGTCAGTGGAAGCAATACGGCGGCTATGGTGGAGCGAGTAAGCAGAACGCCACCACCGGACACTTCGACCACGTACATGTGAACGTGTATCCCTAGAGCCGTCAAGGCTCGGATTTGACCGTGGGGAGCATAAGGCTTACTAAAAGTTAGCATCATCCGTTGCTGGCGAAACCCCGCGCGCCCTACATAGGAAGTATGAAAAAAGGAAATGAGTTCCGCTTGTACCCTAAGAGGTGGCAAGAGGTGCTTTTTGCGCGCAATTTTGGTTGCTCAAGGTGGGTACATAATCACTTCCTGGAAGAGAAGAAAAGATTTTTAAAAGAAACGGGGAAATCGCTTAGTTACTGTAAATGTTCCAAGATGTTGACCGCGCTTAAAAACCAAGAGGATACTGCTTGGTTGGCTGAGGCTGATTCTACGGCTCTGCAACAATCCCTGCGCAACTTGGATCGGGCTTTTGACAACTTTTCAAAAAGAAGAAAACAGGGCGTAGGTTTTCCCAGATTTAAGAAAAAGAAGTCTCGTAAAACCTACCGCACAACTACCGCAAAAATCGTAGACGAATCTCATGTATGGATACCCAAAGTGGGATTGGTAAAAGCTCGGATAAGTAGACCAGTGGAGGGCAGGATAGTTTCTGCCACGATAAAACAAGTCCCAAGCGGTAAATACTTTATTGTTTTTACTTGTACTGATATTCCAGAAGCCCCCAAATCCAAGACCGGCAAAGCTGTTGGGATAGACCTGGGGATTAAGAGTCTAGTTGCTACTTCAGATGGAGAAAAGGTCGAGAGTGTAGCTGATACACGAAAGCTAGACAAGAAACTTGCCAGGGAACAAAGGAAACTGTCGAGAAAGAAGAGAGGATCAAATAACCGGAAGAAACAAAAAATCAAAGTAGCAAAAGTTCACGAGAAGATAGCGAGCAAAAGGAAAGACCATCTACATAAGGTGGCGGCGAAACTGATCAGCGAGAATCAAGTTGTGTGCGCCGAAACCCTAAATGTGGCTGGAATGATGAAGAATCATCACCTCGCAAAAAGTATCGCCATGCAAAGTTTCGCCACCATCCTAGGCTTCTTAGAATACAAAGCCGGGGAAAGAGGCAAAATCTTTGTCCAGGTAGATAGATGGTTTGCGTCCTCTAAGACCTGCCATTCTTGCGGGGTAAAGGCGAATGCAATGTCGCTTAATCTCCGATCCTGGCAATGCGAGAATTGCGGGGCTAGACATGATCGGGATATTAACGCCGCTCAAAACATTTTGGCGGAGGGGATAAGAATCTTAAACGGTACCGAGGGGCACTCGGGAACCGCAGCATTAACTGTTGCTGCATAGCTTGTGGAGTAGATGTAAGACCAAGCCCTCGGGTAAGGCGGTCAACTGTGAAGCAAGAATCCCCCGGATTTATCCGTGGGGAGTGTCAATACTTGATTTGGCAGGGCAAAATGTGGACTAGGGGTACTGGTCAGTGGAAGCAGTACGGCGGTTATGGGGGCGCTAGTAAGCAAAACGCCACCACCGGGCATTATGATCACGTACACGTCAACGTCTACCCCTAGCGCCACACTTGGGAGGTATGAGTGAAATGAAGAAACTGGCAGTTACCTTCGCGGCGTTTGCTTTGCTGTTTTCTGTTTCCGGTTGCAGCAAAGACAAGCAAGAAGAGCCATCCGGCCCGCCCGCCACTATTGCTACCCCTACTACTAAGTCTGTTCCTGGCGGCGGCGGTAAGGGTGGCGGGGGAGCGGAGCCGACTTTCGATAAGCAGGCCGCCTATCAAGACGTGGCGAGTGCGTTCATCAACCTAAAACGCCTAAGCCACACCGGGGGTTGCGACAGGACCTATAAGGATTTTGCCGCCGAGTTATCTAGGCTAGCCACAGACAAGTGGATTAAGGAAAATGTTACGCCCTGGAACGGGGTTAAACCGTGTAGCCAAAAAACCGGGTCTTTTAGTTTTGACCTGGTAGGAACCCCTTTCGATGCCTACGGAGCCACCTCGAACGCCGACAAAGTAGTAACCGAGTTCCAATATGAGATGCGGTACAACTCGCCTAATGATTTTCGGTCCAACGGGATGAGGGACCGGAAGATGAATATACAGGTGGAAGCGGTTAAATCCGGTGGCGGGTATCTGATAGACAAGACTGGCTCGCCTGACTCCTTGAAGCCGCGTAAGACCGAAGATGGTAAAGACTTTGGATACGACCCCGAAACGGGCAAATGGTACAAGTGACTCGCGCCCTACATAGGAGGCATGAAACAAACTTTCAAGTTCCTTGCCAGCTGCCTAGCTGTCCTTGCCCTAGCCTCCGGGTGTTCAGTTTCCGAGCTGACCCCGACAACTGGTGGGACAAATGCACCTAGCTCTAGCCAAAGCCGGACTAGCGAGAAACAGATTGACAGCAACGACTCTATTGCCTTGCAGCACCTAGAAGCTCTCACTGTTAAGGGCAAAGCCCCGATGACCGGGTATGACCGAAGCCAGTTTGGCCCGGCCTGGAAGGATGTTGACCGCAACGGATGCGACACCAGGAACGATATTTTGGCGCGCGACCTTAAGCTAACCAAATTTAAGGAAGGGACGAAGGGCTGCGTTGTGACAGTCGGGTTGCTAAAGGACCCCTATACCAGGCAGGATATTGCTTTCGAGCGCGGTCCTCAGTCAGCAAAAGTGCAGATCGACCACGTAGTAGCCCTTGGCAACGTGTGGGTGAGCGGAGGGCAAAAGCTAATGCCTGAGCAAAAAGAAGCTATCGCTAACGACCCGCTAAACCTTTTGGCGGTAGACGGGCCAGCCAATATGCAAAAGGGGGATAAGGATGCTTCCGGGTGGCTACCGAAAAATAAGGACTTTCGCTGCTCCTATGTGGCCCGGCAGATCGCGGTGAAGGGTAAATATGGACTGTCAGTCACCCCGGCTGAAAAACAAGCGATGGCGCGGGTGCTTGGTTCTTGCCCAGGCCAAGGAGTACCTTCCAAGTAAGGCAAGCCTAAGAAACGGCGTTAAAGAGCGTTTACGCATAGCCACTAACGAAAAAGAAATATTGGCTGTCCCAAGGAGGGGGAATGCAAACCTACAACGCCGCCAAAACCGCCGTCTATGGAATAGTGCTCGATAAAGAGTCCTACCTGGAAGCAGAAACCGCTATCACTGATCTTTTGGTGTCTTCAACCAATGGGATGTGCCGGGTGCGAGTTAAGGCAAAAAGAAACGCCCCGCTTGCCTGGTACATGGAAAAGGTAAAGCCGGGCAACGTGATCGAAGCCGCCGGTATTTTCAATCTTGACCCAGATGAGGGCTGCGACGTACTAGCCGAAGATGTGCGTATCGCCTATGTGGGGAAGGTCGATAATGCGGCTTGAGGAAAATCGGCTTTCTCATATGGGAGGGGTAGCCCAGCGGGCAGCAGATATTGCCTTGGGGGTAACCGGGAGTGCAGATTTTGCCGAAGAAATGTTTGTTGCAGGGCTGCTACACGATGTGGGATACGCTTTTGCTGATGCTAAGACGCACGGGGTAGCTGGCGGAAAGGTGCTAGAGCGCTGCGGGTTTAAGTATTCTACCGCTATCGCCAGGCATGGCAGTGGAGTCTCGCTCAGCCTTGCAGAAGCGATAATAAACCTTGCCGATATGACCACCTCCAAGACCGGTGTGCAGGTAAGCATGGAGGACCGCTTAGCAGAAATCGAAAACCGTTTTGGTGCTGCCTCTCGCGAGTACCGTTTAGCGCTAGTTACTGCTTCGTGCGCTTTGCGCGACATTGGCCGCTTGTGCAGTGAAAATACCCGCGCGCCCTACATGGGCAGTGTAAGCGGAAAGGCCAAAGGAAAAGGAGATAAAAATGGCTAACTGGCTTTCATTTTCAGGAAATCTGACTGCTGACCCGGAACTGTTCGAGTTTAAGAACGGTTCTAAGGTGTGCCGCTTCGATCTTGCCCAAAATCCTCATTATAAAGATAGCGATGATAATTGGCAGGACGGCACCCCGATCTACGTTACTTGCGAGGCTCATGGTCGCTTGGCGGATCGGGTGAAGGATAATCTTCTTCGCGGTAACCCGGTGATTGTTGAGGGCGCACTTAGCGCTCAAGAATGGGAAGATAAGAAAACCGGTCAACTTCGGCGGAAGAACATCTTAAAGGTGCGCGATATTGCCTTTAATATTCGTTTCCATAACATTGAGGCCACTAAGGTGAGCCCTAACCGGGATAACCCGCCGGTTGTAGCAGACGAGGACGAGCCCGTGTCTAAGCCCAAGACAAAGGCTAAGCGTACCCGTAAGGCCAGTCCCAAGGCTAAGGCCAAGGCTGAGCCGGAAGAAGTGGAAGAGGTAGAAGACGTTGCTGCCCCTGGTACAGGCGACGTAGAAGACGATGACCTCTTCTAAAATCCCGCTGCTCCGTAGCCCCTGGGGAACATTCAAGTACCTAGTGCTATCACCTACGTTCCTTGCGTGCGTGGTAGTGGTAGGTCTTGCCCTGGGGGCTGGGGTTGCTTCTTCTTTGGCGCTAAATGATCTAAAGAAGAAGGAAACGCCGCCTCCTGCCCCGATCACTAAGACGGCAACGATTACTGCTAGCCCTAGCGAAAGCGTATCTAGCGAGCCTGCCCCGCCTGCTACCAGTCAGGCACCACCGCCACCTGCGCCTGCCCCGGTAAAACCTGCGCCAGTGCCTACAAGGACGGTTATTCAGCGACCCGTAGCACCTGCCCCGGCTCCTGCTCGCCCGGCTCCGGCTCCTCAAAATAGGCGGGCAAGTACCACTCTTACCGGGTCCTGTAACGGCACGCTCACTATCTATGCATCTGGCCCGAATGCTTCTATATCGCTTGGCGGCAGACGCGGGGGATCGAGCCTAACTACTTCTTGGAACGGCTCGTTTGCGGCAACTTTGACGGCTGATGGGAATGTGAGTGGCAGTTGGAATTGCGGGAGTTAAGCTACCGGGTGTAGACGGTAATAGTCTCGGACAGATTCCTTGGTGATAACTTCCCCGGACCGAACGCGGGGATGAGCGCCTTTTCGTGCATCAATCCACGGCTTTTCGCTATGGGTTTTCTCTACTAACTCGTTAGCGGTTAGGTAGCCCAACTTATCGCAGACAGCATCAATAATAGGCAGTGAATCTTCCAGCAGTGCCTTATCTGTTTCGCCTAGCTGACCGGGGTAAATGAAAAACTTTCCTCGGTGCTGCTCGAACAATTTAGGGGACACCGGTCCGTTGACCCAGGCGCAAAAATCTTCTTCAAAAATGGGCGTGCCGGTTTTAGCAAGGTAGGCTGCTTGGCAGTAAAAGGTGAGCTTTTGTAGCTTCATGGTGGTCATGCGCCCGCAATTGTCTAAAATCCTGGCCGCAACGTCTTCCACTTTTGCCATCTCGCCCCCTTATTACAATCTATTCCCTAGAGTCAATATAATTCTACCATGCAAAATGGCATGGAATCCATGACCAGGGGACAGGCGGATCGAGCTGGGAAAGCTCTCGCTGAGCAGTACGAGAAATGGAGCGTAGCCCTGGAACTGGTAAGAGAGGAATCAGAGATTCTGGAACCTTTCCGGCTTGTCCAGCAGTGGCGAGCAATGCAAATTGCCCCAACGCGAATTGTTTTTGAGCAGTTGCAGCAAATATCCAAGCTGATACCGCGTTCCTTGGTTACTTTCCGGATGAAAAGGACCAGCTCTATCATTAAGAAACTCGCCCGAAAGAACACTAATCTTCGCTTGGGGTCTATGGATGATATTGGTGGATGCCGCCTCATCGTGGACAATATCGACCAAGTGTATTTTGCAGCAAAGAAAATCGCGGATTGCTTAGAGGCTAAGGAACCTCGCGGGATTAAGGACTATATCGCGCACCCGAAAGAGAGTGGTTACCGCTCGCTTCATCTCATCGTGGTGGTGCCGGGGGAGAGACTCGCGTCTAGGGTGGAAATCCAAATCCGCACCAGGATTCAGCATTCTTGGGCCACCGGAGTCGAAGCAGCAGGAGCAATATATGGGGAAGACTACAAAAGCCCAGAAACTTTCGTTCCGTCCGAAGTCCCAAGTGAGGCCGTGGAGAGATTTTTTCGCCTATCATCGGGACTATTGGCGCTAAAGGAAGGTTGCCCTACAGCGGCAAACATTCCAGATAGCAAGGCGGAATTGCTGCGAGAGTTTCTGGAATTGCCGAACCGAAAACAAATTTTGGAAGACCTAGGGGAGGCTACTGATTCTTCTTTCCGCAGCGTGCAAACCGGCCTTGATAGCGTGGGGGCCGATTCCAGTTTGTATGTGTTGGAGTATGACAGAGAAGCACAGGTCTTGTACGCTACCCCTTTCCCCGCCGCAGATATTGATAGCGCAATCAGCTACTACAACAGAAACGAAGAAGAGGAGATTTTCTTCCCGAAACGGGACACTGTGCTGGTTTATGCTACAAGCCCGGAATATCTTTCTGCTGCTTTCCCGAACTATTCCACGAACCTAGGGGAGTTTGTTTCCAACCTGGCCGATTTTGCAAGCTTAAAATAAACCTCGCCAATCCCGGAGGACGGCGAGGAGCTATATAAGGATGATAGCAACCAGCGCATCTATATTGCAAGCCAGATTCTCTTGGGTCAAAAGAAATGGCGGGAGATGTTCCCGCCAATGTAGGACCCGGCTCCATCGAGCAGCCCTAGTACTCTGATTGTACGGCGTTTAACCAGTTTCCCAGAAGCGCTTTCTTAGACTTTTGCCAGTTCGGCGGTTCCGTAGGATCGCATTTTTGCGCCAGTAAGATATACCCCGTCTTCTTGGGTGGAGATATAGTCAATAAGCATTCCGATAGAGGAGTTCTCGCTTAAAGTATCAGCTTCTAGATCGGTGGGGCTAGGTGCCTTAGAATCCTTGTCTTGCGCGGCTACCACCCTTACTCTGCCGGTTTCGGACAGGGCATATATGGTTCCGCAACCTCCTGCTCTTTCGATCCTAGCTAGTAAGGTGCCAACAGTTTCACTTTCCAGGCAAGCGATAAGCGGGGTATGACCCCTAGAATCTATAACTTTCGGAGTAGTGGTTCCAAGCATTACATTGTAGAGGACTTCGTTTTCAAAGTCTGCTAATTCCTTGTTCACTTTTGCACCTCCGCCAGTTTATTAATTTCTCGCCTAACTCTTAGTATAGCCATACCCAGTGCGTCTTGAACATCCCTTGCACTGTTAAGCACTTTAATGGTTTCGCGCGCTCTGCCGTCCCGTTCCCCATCCTTGTAGTGGTGGATATGGGCGTTGGAGTGGGTGCAGTCTATAGAGAGATGGTTTTGCCACCTGCCAGTGTTTTCGTTTCTTAACTGGAGGACAAAAACGAACTCAGTTAGTCTTCCGGCCTGTGTCCAACGGTTGCCTTGGATTCGCAAGTATTCTATATCGCAAGGCACGAAGTCGCTGATTGGATGCTTCTCGCACTTTGTTCTTGGCGGTATCTCGTATTCCCCGTTTGGAAGACCATCGTCCCAATTTTGCTCGCACACATGGAAATCTTAGCAAAATTCCCTTCCTTAAAACTCTCTCATGCTATATACTGGCTATGTAGCTTTCACCTGGGTTTTTGCCTCCGCGCCCTACATAGGTGGTGAGACTTGAGCAGTCTATAAATGCTCCTGCTACGGGACATAGCAGAACTCTTGCGGACAAGCACGTAAGACCAGTGGAACTGATGAACCCCCGTTCATTAGGGAAGCGGGCGGTGCTTGGTTGAAGCAAGAAGCCCCAATGTCTTCAGCATTGGGGTAGTTCACACCCAAAGAAAGGATAGGAAAATGAAAACTCAAAAACTTATGGTTGTACTTGCAAGCGCGGCGCTAGGGCTGGGGCTTGCTGGTTGCGCAGGTAATGCTGATGCGAGCGCTCCTGTGCCAAAGATTCCGACTATCTCGGATATGGATAGGGAAAAGCAGGTGCTAAACGCTGAGCGTGATAAGAAGATTGCCCGCGACTATGCGGCTAAGGTGAAAGCGGAGGCGGAAGCTAAGGCGAAGGCTGAAGCAGAAGCCCAAGCTGGGGCAGCAGCTCAGGCTCAGGCTGGTTCTGGGGCGGTATCTTCTAGTTCTGGCACCTCGGGACGCAGCTATCAGCCTCAGGCGCGTAGCAAATATCGGCAGGGTAAAGCCCGTGGTAGCTACAATTACAAGTCTCGTCCGGGACGTAGCGCACGCCGTGGCGGAGGCGGCGGAGATGATGGTGCTGACCTCCAGCGTAGACTAAACGCTGAAATGGAGCGGTCCATGAGAGCTAATCAGAAGGCTCATCCTGCTGAGGACACCAGTAAGGTAATCGTTTGTGTGGGAGGTAATTGCTAGTAGCCCATTGCTTCTTTAAGGCAGGTCAGGTTTTTGTGCCTGGCCTGCCTTTTTGTTTTTGACGCATTACCAATTACGGAAGGAGAAATACTCCTCCCATTTTGGACAGCGAAAGGGCGCTAAAGCATGAAACATAGATTTGCTAAGACGCTGCTTACCATTGCTGCCGGTCTGTCGGTAGGTCTGGGAGCGGCGATTCCGGCATATGCAGACGGGATTTACAACCCTGGTGCAGGAGGCACTGGTGGGGGAAGTGGCGGGTCTGGCGTCGGCCCCTCTCACTACATATTTGTGCTAGGTGATGACCTAAGCAGAAGAAGCAATCCCTTCCAGGGTTGGGGGCAGGCCTCGACTAACTATTTTGTTAACCGGCTAAATGCTGCCGCTGGCGGGGCGATGGTGCAAAAGCAGATTCATAAGTTCGCTGATCCGGCTTGTAATACTGCTTTGCAGCGGGCGATTGCGCGCTCTGGTGGTAAAGCTAAAAAGGCTCGCGTAGTTGGCCTGTATATGGGGGTGAGAAAAAACAAAGGTAAGTGGGTGTCTTACGGTGCTAACGGGAAAGTATATGTTGACAACTATCCGGGGGCTTGGAACGCTGCCAAGAACGCCAATACCTTCCCTGGGCATAGCGCGAAGACCATTAATTCTATTTACAATGTTGGCTTAGCTGAGGCTAAGGCTACGGCTGCGGCCTTCCCGTCTGGGGCGCGTGCGGTTTGTATCGCCCTTAATGAGTTTGAGCCTGAGGGGTATGAGCTTCAGGTGGCTACCGCAGCGCAGGCTTCTCCTGGCGTTGCTGGCGGGGCCCAGGCGGTCCATGACCAGATTCGTACCTCCGCTAAAGGTACATCCGTGAAGGAAGCGCTCAAAGCCTCGGTGGTGCTCAATTGGGACGGCTACTATGGCGGTAAGGCTAAGGCTGTTACCAAGGCTATGAATATTAGTAGTATCGGCACCGCTAATAGTCCGACTTTTACCCCTAAGGATTTTGGGTGGACTAGCTGGGCAGCAGGTAAATACTGGTATGACATTAAGGTTGCCCGTCAAAAGGCTATGGCTAAAGCGGTAGATACCCCCGATAGGGTAGCTAGTGAGACGTTCACTTTGAAGCCTCCGCCGCCAGTTAAGACCATGCACGACATTAATGGGCGCGTACTTGACCCCAAAGAAGTGGTAGTTAGCGCGATGCCGTACCTGGCCAAGATCAAGGCACATACGGCAGGGGCTACCAGCGTGGAAATCTCCGATACGATTCTTTCCAAGAACGTCTTTATTGGCGATAAGGAAAAGGATGATTTTTCCAAGATCTATGTAACCGACGAAAAGGGAAGCAAAGTCGCTGCCGATATTAAGGTAGACGATAGCCAGGATGGCAAACGAATCGTCAAGGCGACAGTTAAGGACGTGGCTCCGGGCTGGTTTACGCTCAACGTGCCGACCGCGCCAAAGCCCACCAAGGTGAAAGAAAATATTCAAAACGTTGGTAAGACCTGTTGGGACACCGAACGTAAGGTTTGTGAGGAAAGCGAAAAGAAAGAAATCAACAAGGAAGTACCCGACCCGAACAAGGCGTGGGTACTAAACAAGGATGGCTCGCTTGTCTGGGACGTAAATGACCCGCAAAAAACCAATAATGTGGGCGCGGACCAGAAAACCTTCAATCACGGCGATAAGGTTGGAGCAGTGGTTAACGGTCACTTCCCGGCAAACATGGATGACAACCTAGACCGTTACGTACTTATTGATAACTGGGCAAAAGCAGCAAAATATGTTGACTTTAGGGGGGCTCACGAAAGTGCGAAGGTTTATGTTTCTATCGCCGGTAAATGGGAGGACAAGACTAAGTTCTTCGATTTTAAGACTGAAGGAACCAAAACCATCGCTACCGCCAAGGAGGGCGCGTTAAAAGACGGGGGTATCCTTACCGCCGGTACTAAGCTGCTTAAAGCTGACGTTGCAGTAAAGCTCGTGATTGAGGGCAAGTTCTATCCGGTAAATGATGGGACCAATACTCATGGGGATACGATCAAGCTGTTTAACGAGGGCGCGGAAATCTATAATAATGAGGAGATTGAAACCAACGTTCCTCCCGTGTTTATCTGGAACCCCAAGCCCGATAAGGACGTGCTAGGTCAGGCCGGACAAGCTGGCCCGAACACGGATCAGTCCATTAACGAGAACAAGGTGTTGCCGGGACAAAAACTGCAATACCGCGTAGGCGTGGACATGAACCTGCCTAACAACACTGACCGGGCATACGAGCTGAAGCGATTCGACATTGTTGACAATTACGATGAGTTCTTCATTTTGAACAAGAAGTCGATCAAGATTGTTGACAACCGGAACCGCTCTCGGGTTATCCCGCGCAGCCAGTACAAGATCGTCTTTAACGATAAGGCGCATTCTTTCACTATCTCGTTCTCTAAAGAATGGATGGACAAAGAAGCTAAGAACACCTCCCACATGGATAAGGCAGCAGCTAACACCCCTGATTGGCTAACCCTCACCTTTGATGGGAAGGTAAGCGATTCCATTGCCGCTGGCACTAAAGTTAAGAACCAGGCATTCCAGGTAGTTAATGATTCAACTACCCCGACTAACTGGGTAACCAACGAAGTGCCGCCCACTAAACCGTTAAAGGAAGACCTTAACGAGGCGGGCGAGGATATTAACGGCAAGACCGTTATTACTGGTGACAAGATTGTTTACCGGGTAACCTTGGATGCTTCTCCGCTACCAGCAAACGCTGATAGCAAGAACAAACTGGCCTACTGGGTACACAAGCTCGGAATTACCGATGACTACGACGAAGAATATCTAAACCTAGAGCCTAGCGGGGTAAAGATTATTCAAGCAGACACCGGCAAGGACGTGACGGGCGAGTTCAACATTCAGGTCAAGAACGGTAAAGCCTTCGCGTTTGCTAAGACCCATGACTACACCAATGAAGAAGGGGTAGTAATTAAGGGCGATCCGCAGCCGAAAGACTTGGAGGCTTACGATAAGGCACCGATTAAGCCCGACCAGGACCCGATTATTGATCAGTCCCTGATGGGGCACAAGTATTGGGTCTACCTCACCACTCAGGTTAAGAAGTCTAAGGACGGATATGTTATCCGCAACCAGGCTATCCAAAACCTAGAGAATATGCGCCAAGTAACCAACGTGGTACATAACCCCTTAAAGGAGATCAATCCGAAGAAGGACGTAGTTGTTGGCATTAAGGGCGATGCTAAGTCGATTAACAATTCCACTGTTAAGTTAGATGGGGTATTTGCCTACAAACTGTCGAGTTCTATTTTGCCCGCAGCCAGGGCGAACAAGACTAGCCAGTGGTCTATCACCGATGACTACGATGAAAAGGCAGACCAATACACCGGTCAGTGGACCGTGCTTGCCGAACGTGACATTTTCGATGAAAACGGGAATGTGGTCTTCGCTAAGGGCGCTACTATCGCCAAGGCTGTAAATCCTCTAGCCGAAGTATTTGAGGCAAACGGAGAGTATTTGAACGCGAAGGTAGATCTTACCTCTGGCGGTAAAGTTGTTTTGAAGAAGGGCGATAATATTAAGCAAGCCGATAAGGCTGTCTTTAAGATTACCGATTCTTCCGCTAAGGTGACCGCTGATGTGTTTGCAGGTAAAGAAAAAGTTCTGCCTGCTGGCTCGGTGCTGAACTTTAATGATTTGAAGAAGGCTGCTACTTCCGACGGTAAAACCTACTTCAAGGTGACCGAAAAGGGCGGGGTTATCACTATCGAAGCCCAAAAGGACCTGTTCGATCTGGTTAACACTGATAAGTCGATGGCTAGCGAGCAGGGCTGGAGCGCCTATATAGGGATGCGCCGCATTAGCGTGGGTACCATTAAGAACAAGCACACCGAAACCTACAACGGCGTTAAACGCGATTCTAATGAAGTGGTGACCCGAACCCCGGAAAATCCCGCTATTTCAATCGTGAAATGGGATAAGGATTCTGGAAAAGAATCCGGGGACCGCAACCAGGAAAAGGACGCGCTAACCGTTAAAGGGAACCAGGTCATCATGTTTAGCATCAAAAACACAGGGGATGTGCCTTTGGTGGACGTGAAACTAGCAGATAAGACCGTTAAAGGCTCTGGCCAGATTCAGGGGATTAAGTGCCCTGACAGTATTTCCAAAGGTCTAAAAGTTGGGGAAGAAGTCACCTGCGAGGGGAACCTCACCGGGGTTAAACCGGGCGAAACCCACACCGATGTCGCAACCGTTACTGGAAAGAGCTTCTATTCGGGCAAGCAGGTATCTGCTTCTGACCCGTGGAACGGCAAAGGCGTTGCTAAGGGCGGGGGACTGGCTAAGACTGGTGCCACCTCAATGTTGGCCTTGTTTACTTGCCTGATGCTGGCGGGAGCGGGAACGGGGGTGATTGCCTATCGACGCAAAGTAACAATGTAATCAATTTGGAAAATCCTTACGAGTATCTCCCCACTGGCCAAAAGCCAGTGGGGAGATACTTTTTTGCTCTTTAGTCCTGCGCCCTACATGGTAAGTGTGGAAAAAGGATTTGAGTACCGGATGTATCCGAGCCAGGAACAGCAGCTGTTGTTGGCTCGTACTTTCGGTTGCTCAAGGTGGGTTTTCAACCATTTCCTAGAAGAAAAGATAAGAGTTTTCAAAGAAACAAAGAAACATCTTAATTACAGTAAATGTTGCAAGATGCTTACCGCACTTAAAACCCAGGAAGATACTGTTTGGTTAGCCGAGGTTGAAGCTGCGGCCTTGCAACAGTCATTGCGTAACTTGGATCGGGCTTTTGACAACTTTTCAAAAAGAAGAAAACAGGGCGTAGGTTTTCCCAGTTTTAAGAAAAAGAAGTCTCGTAAAACTTATCGGACACCAGCAGCAAAGATTGTAGACGACTCCCATGTTTGGATACCCAAAGTGGGGCTGATAAAGGCTCGTATTACTAGACCTATCCAGGGCAGAATAACCTCCGCCACCATTAAACAGACCCCGAGCGGGAAATACTTCATCGTATTTACCTGCGTCGATATTCCAGAACCGCCAAAAGCCAAGACTGGTAAGGCTATCGGTATTGATTTAGGTATTGCGAGCCTGATCACCACTTCGGAGGGAGAAAAGATTGAGGGCGTAGCTGATAACCAAAAGTTAGACAAGAAACTTGCCAGGGAACAAAGGAAACTATCGAGGAAGAAGAAAGGATCGAATAACCGAGCAAAGCAAAAAATCAAAGTCGCGCGAGTTTACGAAAAAATAGCGAGTAAGAGGAAAGACCATCTGCACAAGGTTACGGCGAAGCTAATCAGCGAGAACCAAGTGATATGCGCCGAAACCTTAAACGTGGCTGGAATGATGAAGAATCATCACCTCGCAAAAAGTATCGTAGCCCAAAGTTTTGCTACTGTCCTTGGATTTTTGGAATACAAAGCCAGGGAGAAGGGTAAAATCTTTGTTCAGGTAGATAGATGGTTCGCATCTTCTAAAACCTGCCATAGTTGCGGGGTAAAAGCAGATGCAATGCCGCTAAATATCCGATCCTGGCAATGCAAGAACTGCGGGGCAAGGCATGATCGGGATATTAACGCCGCAAAAAACATCCTTTCTGAGGGAATAAGAATCTTAAACGGTACCGAGGGACACTCGGGAACCACGGCAGAATCTTTTGCCGTAACGCTTGTGGAGTAGATGTAAGACCTGCCTTCGGGTAAGGCAATCAACGATGAAGCAAGAATCCCCCGGATTTATCTGTGGGGTGTGTCAAAACAACGAGGAGATTCAAATATCCGCCCCCCTAGATGGTAGGTATGGCGAGTGCCCTTGCGCCGCTGCCGGAACTTCTTTTCAGACGTTTAACCCCGCGCCCTACATAGGAGATATGACTACTAAAACTGATTTGCCAATGTCATTTATTGGAAACAACAAGGGCACCAAAATCTACGGTGTTAAGCCAAAGAAGCCGTCCCTTAGCGCCGAAAAGTTAGGCAGGCAGCTAACCAAAACGGCGGTGGTAATTGCCGCCAAGAATCAGACGATCAAAGGCACCCCCGATTACCAAAAGGTTGACCGGGCTTTGGTCCATCTGTGCGAAGCTATAAAAGAGTTGCAAAGCTGAACAGGGTTTTTGCCTTCGCGCCCTACATGGGAAGTGAGAGTTCCAAAACTAAAGGGCTTAACCTCGTGCCTTGGCGCGGGGTTTGCTTCGCAGAATGAGAGGAGACAAAGGTGAAGGAAAAGATCGAGGATCTAGTAGACGCTATTTATCTTGGGAGGCCTCGTGCTGGCTCGAAGAACTGGCACAAGATGCGCGAGAAAGGTCTTGGCGGCTCGGAAATCGCTATCGTCATGGGGCTAAGCCCGTATAAGTCACTGTTTAGGCTGTGGCATGAAAAAGCGGGCAATATTGAACCCGGTCAAATGGACGAAAACCGCTCCCGGATCGGGCTGGGCCTAGAGGACGTGGCCGCAAAGATTTTCGAGGATGAAACCGGCTATATTTGCCACAAGACGGGTATGTACCAGTTTAAAGATTGCGAAATTGCCTTGGCTGAGCCGGATAGGCTGCTAACCGATAATGCCGGGAACCTTGCGGGCGTGCTGGAGATTAAAACCGTTGACCCGTCTGTCGCTTGGCAGTGGGGGAGAGAAAAGCAGGGCAAGGGTAATATCCCTGAGCATTATATGTGCCAGGTGCAGTGGTACTTAAACGCTTTGAAGCTAGATAAAGCATTCCTGATTGCTTTGATCGGCTTTGGGGACGTGCGCATCTACGAGATCGAAAAGGATACTGACTTTTGCGCCAAAATGGTAGAGGCCGGTGAAAAGTTCATCGAAACCTTGAAAAACGGGGAAGAACCCTCCATTGATGATTCAAACTCGACTTTCCAGGTAGTACGCGAACTATCCAAAGATATTGACTATGGGCAAAAAGTACAGGTAGATGAAGACCTAGCTGAGGCTTATTTTATGGCCGACGAAGAAAAGAAACTAGCAGACAAGGCACTTACCGGGGCAAAAGCCCGCTTGATAGACGCACTCGGTGGGGCAGAGTTCGGCTATATCGGAACGGAGAAAACCTTCAGGCTATCTGCCCGGAAAAACCCCAAGGGCGGATTTTATGCTCCCAATGTTGCAGCGGTCAGGAAGGCGGTATAGCCATGATTGTTGTATCCAACACCGGAGATATATCCGACCTTGTGGCCGACCTTCGCCGCATCCGAAAAATTAAGGGGCTTAGCCAAGGCGAAGTGGCAGAAAAAATGGGTGCTACCTCTTCCCAAGTGTGCAATATCGAAAAACGCGGAGCCAATATCCGCACCGACACCCTGGCAAAATACCTTGATGCAGTCGGGGTGAAACTTAAATACGAAATAGGAGTGGAGTGAAAAATGACTAGCGAGAAGAAATTGCTAGATGACGCGCTTGATCGTCTTTGGACCATAGAAAGCTATCAGAACGAAATAATTTCATGTCGCGAAGAATCCGACATTGCCTTAGGAGGACTAAAAAACGTCCTCGAAGATTTTCCTCGGGATTTTCAGGAGGGCACAGAAAAGTTAAATGCCCTTCTAGACGCTGCTTACAGGCTAGAGGGCTGGGCGATAGCTCATCACCAGGACATCCAGGGGCTAGGTGAGATTATGACGAAAATCGAGAAAACCCAAAATCACAAGATGGGAGGACGAGAATGAATCCCGATGACCCACCCCTAAAGCGCATCTTGGAAGAACTGAAGGGCATACATTGTAAAGCCGTCCTTGCACAAAAAGAATGTTCAGACATCCTGTATGAACTCCCCTCCATGCTCGACTACCTGCCCCCATCAAGAAGGCAAAACCCGTTTCTCGATAACTTCAAAGTGCTTGAGAAACAAGCTGAAGCATTTGAAAACGCCGCTAACGAAGCCGTTGAATACCTTTCAGGTCTACCCCAAAACGCACGGGAAATCCGGCGAGCACTAAACGAAATGAGAAGCGAGGCCGAAAATGCTAATAACTGATAAGCCGACCTTGGAACGCATTTGGTCGTGCCTAAGCGCCATCCATTCTGACGCAAGAGCAGCGAAAGAAACCAGTTCAGAACTTATGTATTCCCTAACGGAAATCTTCGGGTACTTATCGCCGCTCAGCGGGCAAAAAACCATCACCGATGACATGGAGGACTTTGAGAAAGCAATCGGAGCGATAGAAAACGCCGCTGACAGCGCCGCCGCAGACCTTTCAGACATACACCGCTACACGCGACTAATACGTGGCGCACTAAACGAAATGAGAAAAGAGGCAGAAGAAAATGACAAGATATGACCCAGAGCCACTGAGAAGAGCAAGAGCCAATGACGAATATATGGAAGGAATGGCGAACTACATACAGGAACAACTGTTAACGTCCGCCCTACCAGACGCATTGGGCGTAGCCGGAGAAAGCCTCGAAGATAGATTTGGTGTTCCTAAAAGCATTGCACGACTGGCCGCCTACCTAGTGTTCAAACAAATGATAGATGACTACGCTAACTGGTGGGCAGGCGAAGCAATGGCCGCCGGACTCCCACAAACAGCAATTGCCGAAGCCTTGGGATACCGCACAGCCAGCAACCTGCCAATCCAACTGCCATATATGCGCGAATTCAAAGCTGCACGGCTAAAAGCAAGGAAAACCGGCAAATCGCAGTTCGTCCAAACCAGCAAAAACAGACGCATCGAGGTGAACCCAAGCATAAAAGAAACCGGCAACGATTAAAACCCTCTTTTGCCGCTGGGCCGCTCAATGATAGGGCTGGGCGGGTCATCTGGCAAGGCCTCATGCGGAGGTCTTGATCCACTGTTCTTTAACTATCTGCCGGTAGAAGAAACAAAGTCTGCTATCTGAGGAGGGCAAAATGATTTTCACCGCCACCGTGGATGAGATTGTCTACTTGTCAGTACCTACCCCCTGTTTTGCGCCGGAAGTGCAAGGGTTGGACCGGGCGGCACATAGGTATAAGAAAATGCGGGAGTTTATGGTGCTGGATATGGCCGGTAATGAGGGGATTCCGGTAACCTTACCGGACGTGCGCGCCTTACTATCTGGCCGCGCCCCGGCGGGGTTAAGCGAGAAAGAATCGGCGGAAGTTTTGGCTATCGCCAAAGCGAACGACCAAATGCTTGCGGCACTTAACAATTGCGAGGACTTTGATCTGCCACTTTCCGAACTAATTAACTGGTATTTAACTCCCGAAGTGATAGACCGAGGCATAGTGCGCGGCAAGGGCGTAACTCACGGCGGCGGACACGTAAGCCTAGCAATGGGGGCAAAATACAGCGCGCCAGACGGGGACGAAAACGACCTGGAGGACGCATACAGGAAGATATTGGAGCGGGCAGGGGAGCACCGTAACCCAATAGAGGGTGCAGCGTATATGTTTTGTGCCTTAACTTTGTTACAGGCTTTTGGGGACGGCAATAAAAGGACTTCACGCCTGATGGCAAGCGGGTTATTACTGAACGAGGGCATAGATGCGATCTATATTCCGGCAAGCGTGCGCGACAAGTACCAGGAAGGGCTAAACCGGCTGTTCCGTGGCCTAGACACGTCCGTGATTGCCGGGCTGCTATATGACTCAGTTTGCTCCGGGGACTACTTCGGCGATTGCTAGCGTGGCGATAGTGCCATCTGCCCGCTCGACATACAGGTTGGTGCGCCCGCCAACCAGGTCCAGACGTTCCAACAACTCGCCTAAAGTGTCTGCCTCCGTCATACAGGTAAGCGGTGCATCTCCGTGATCGTCCAGCACGGGGGCTTTTAGCTGACCAAGCATCACCCGGCGAAGAACTTCCAAATCCAAATCCAAAGTTGCCATGCCTACTATGTGTGGCGCGGACTCAGGGCTTCCTTAAAAGATACTGCTTGTACTTCCTTAGCATCATGTTCTTCACGCGAAGTAGCGCCGTGAAGCCCCCGGATTTATCCGTGGGGGTGTGTCAAGCGAAGTAGCGGGCGGCGGCCAAAGCCGTAGAAAGACGTACATCAGGCGAGCCTTTCTCTACCCTGGCGAGAGCCTGGCGCGAAACGCCCAACGCCATAGCAAGATCTTGCTGCGTGATGCCTTTTTGCTCACGCGCCTGGCGCAGCCAACCCCCTAAAGCCCCAGGGGTGGCAGGAATCTTAATGCTTAACTGATCGATGGTGTCCACTGTGACCCTCGTTCAAAATACAGGTGGTTTGCGCTCGCGGCATCCAGGCACCACAAGTGTCGGCTTCAATAAGGGGGTGGGCGGCGGGCGATGGAGCGACGGCCTTACTGTGGGTGGCAAGACGTTGACGGATTTCCTCGTGATCTCTTAGTTCGCCGCTTGCCACAAGCAGGCAGAAATCCACCAGCTCGTCTTCGGAAAAGGTGTGCTCAAAGCCGTATTCACCGAGAACGGCGATGCATAACACTGCCCCTAGACGCTTGTTCCCGTCAAAGAGAGGGTGCTGCGACTGCACCTCCAAAAGAACTTTTGCGGCTTTCGCCAAGCCGCCCTCGTAGATCTCCTGGCCAAAATAATCGGCATAGGCACCCTCTAGGCACGAATTAAGTGCGGCATCTGAGCGTATGTAAAAGTGGTTTTCTTCCAGCCACGCATAGACACCTTTCTTGCTGATAGGTGTCAATTCGCGAGCCTATCCATCGCGCCCTTGTTTTCGGCATAAATGCGGTTGAGGGTATCTACCGTCTCGCGTTCTTCCCGGTAAGCGTTGAAACCCTCCCAGATAACCTTCTCGACGCTAATGCCCTGCTTGCGGGCTGTACCCTCAATATCCCGTGCGAGCTTGTCGCTGATCTCAATGCTGGTTTTCATGTCTTGAGCTTACCTCAAATGTTGCGCTAACGCAACAAGTCGACGTACCTTATTTGCGTCGCCTATATAGGGCACGGGTAATTGACAAAAATAGGACCGGCCCTGGGCTTAGCTCCTCAAGGGTGCTGAAGCGGTGCCGGTCATGTGATGTCCAGCTTAAGCGATTTCATCTTATTTGGCAACCCCCGCCGCGCCCCTTTCTTAAAAACTTCCAATGCGATACAATGGGCTTAAAGCAGCTTTCACCTGGGTTTTTGGTAACGCGCCCTACATAGGTAGTGAGCGATTCATTAGAACCCAAGAAAGGATAGGAAAAATGAAAACTCAAAAACTACTTATCGTACTTGCCAGCGCTGGACTAGCATTTGGTATGGCGGGGTGTTCTTCCACTGATAAGAAGGCGGAAGATACCCCCAAACCGCCGTCTGTTTCTCAGGTGGAAAAGCAAAAGCAGAAGGCGGAAAAAGAAGCCAAAGCTAAAGCTAAGGCGGAACAAGAAGCCAAGGCAAAGGCTGAAGCGGAAGCTCAAGCAAAGGCTGAAGCTGAAGCTGCTGCCAAAGCGAAAGCACAGGCACCGGCTCCTGCACCTGCCAAAGCTCAGCCCAAGGCACGTAACTACCAGCCGAAGGCGCGTAGCTATCAACCTAAGGCGCAGCCTAAGCGTCACTACCAGGCCCCCCGCCGCTCCGGTGGCAATGCTGCCAAGCCAAGAGGAAACAGTGGTAGTAAAGGTGGTTGGTCCAACGGCTCGACTAATACCAAGGACGGTAAATACTGGTACGTAAAAGATGGAGTTGATGAAGTCCACGTCTGTGGAGATACTGAGGGAAATTCCTGGCCTTGCTAAGCAAGCTGAACGTTTAAGACCTTGTAGCCCTAGCGATTTGCTGGGGCTACAGGCGTGTCTGGGGGTTGTGATCCGTTTTCCCCTCGGATATACTGGATAGATAACCAAGGCTCGTGTTCCGAACAGTCGCCCTTATGGTGTGCGTGCCTCCTAGTGAGGATAGGAACACGAGCCGTTCCTTTTACCTAAAAACGCCGTAAAGCCCCTGGATTTATCCGTGGGGATATAAGGCGTACTGTAAGTTGGCATTAGCCGTTACTGGCGAATTTGTGCGCGCCCTACTTAGTAGGTATGGAAAAAGGATACGAGTACCGCCTATACCCGAACCGGCGACAGATACGGTTGTTGGCTCGGTTTTTCGGGTGTGTAAGGTGGGTGTACAACTTTTTCCTGCGGATGTGTATAGATGCATACGAGAAGACAGACAAGAAGCCGTCTTGTTTCGACTGTATTAAAATGTTGCCGGAGCTAAAGAGTAGGGAAGATACTGCTTGGTTGGCCGAGGCTGATTCTAATGCTTTGCAACAGGTCATTATAGATTTAGATCGGGCTTTCGATAACTTTTTCAAAAGAAAGAGCCAGGGCGTAGGTTTTCCAAAGTTTAAGAAAAAGAAGATGGCTAAAAAGTCCTACCGGACAACCAAGGCAAGAATTATTGACGATAGCCATGTGTTTATTCCAAAGCTAGGCGTAGTTAAAGCCAGAATTACTAGATCAGTAGAAGGCAGAATCACTTCCGCCACGATTAAACAGACCCCGAGCGGTAAATACTTTATTGTGTTTACTTGTGTTGATATTACAGAACCGCCTAAGACTAAGACCGGTAAATCTGTTGGTATTGACTTAGGTATTGCGAGCCTAGTTACCACTTCCGATGGCCAAAAGATTGAGGGTATAGCTGATACCCGAAAGTTAGATAAGAAACTTGCGAGACAGCAACGGAAACTATCGAGGAAGAAGAAAGGATCGAATAACCGAGCAAAACAGAAAATTAAGGTAGCGCGGGCTTACGAGAAAATAGTGAACAAGAGGAAAGATCATCTGCATAAGGTTACGGCGAGTATTGTCAGCGAGAACCAAGTTGTGTGCGCCGAAACCTTAAATGTAGAAGGAATGATGAAAAACCATCACCTCGCAAAAAGTATCGCGATGCAAAGTTTCGCCACCATTCTTGGCTTTTTAGAATATAAAGCCAGGGAAAGGGGCAAAATCTTCGTCCAGGTAGATAGATGGTTTGCATCTTCCAAAACCTGTCATACTTGCGGGGCTAGGGAAGAGAAAATGCCTGCGTCCAAGCGCAAGTGGAAGTGCAAAGCCTGTGGGACTAAACATGATCGGGATATTAACGCCGCTCAAAACATTTTGGCGGAAGGCATAAAAGTTTTAGAAGGTACCGAGGGACACTCGGGAACCACGGCAAAATCTTTTGCCGTAACGCTTGTGGAGTAGATGTAAGACCGAGCCTTCGGGTAAGGCAATCACGTTGAAGCAAGAATCCCCCGGATTCATCCGTGGGGAGTGTCAAAACCAAGGCTCGTGTTTCTTTTATCGGAAGCTATCGATCGAACAGTGTTTATCAGTCGCAGGTTTTCCCCGCTCGGGAAGAAGCCTCTTTGTTCGTAAAACAAAACCAGTTCGGGTCTTGCTGCGTCCACCATTATCAGTTGGTAGGCGGCTGTATTAAAAACTTGGACACATTTTGCTAGGGCTTCGTCCAGTAGCAGCAGGCCACATCCTTTTCCTTGCCATTTTTTATGTAAAGCGAGTTTTGCTATCAGAATCCCTGAACTCGCCCCGTCTTCTAATCCGAGTTTCTTCGCTCGGGTCTTACTTAGCTGGAGGTTTCCAGCGACAAAAACGGCGTGTCTTAGCGAAAAATACCCTACAACTTCTCCATCCCTATCTACTGCTAGCCAAGTTGTGACTCTGCCTTGTCTTTGCTGACTTTCTGCTTCATTTTTAAGCCAGGAGTCGAAATTACCTACTCCGCACGTAAAGTTAGACAGGTTTTGCCCGCCAACTTTTTCGACGGTTGCCCAAGGCTTAAAAGCCATTAGAGGGCAAGCCTTTTTTCTAGCTCTAAGATGGCTTCTTCTGAGAGGTTAAAAACAAGGGGGTGGTAGATTGCCTCATGTTCGTGGTGACGATACCAATCTTTCATGGAGTCGTCATCAATCTTGCAGTGGCGGTGCCCCGGTTTATATGCGTTAAGCCATGGGGCTTGGCTGTGGGTCAGTTTTCGTAGCTCACTAGCCGAGTAGTCCCCGTATTTGTCCCAAACAAGGTCGAGAAATTCTTTAGTGTCCTCGGGCAGGTCATTTCGTACACTTTCTTTCGCCTGCCAGGCCGCCTCGTCGCTTGCTACTACGATTACGCTACGCCCGTAATGCCTGAACTGGGGATACAGCTCTTTGATTACCGGCCCGTGCTCAAAAGCCTCAATATCGGAAGCAAAAAGTCGATTATCTACGCTAGAAAGAAAGTTTGCTTGCGCCAAGTACATTAGCTTATGTAACTTCATTTGAGTTACGTCCGCGTCTTCCCTACCTTCGTCGCGAGAGAGGAAGTAGTCAGCGACAAGTTCCGGGTCAAGGTTTGTATGGATGTCTGGCTCGGCTAGCACACAGCTACTACCCGCATAAGCATTTTGTTTTGCCATTTGTACATCCTCCTCACCAGCTTATACGTTGCAACCAGTTTTTTAGTAGGAGCCAGCTGCAAACCGTAACAGTTAAGACCGACCCCTACTTTCATGGTACTACCAATCGGAAAAGGTTAACACCCCTCCCTACCCCTATATCTCTTTTACTGGCGTTTTTGTCTCGGAAAACCCATTTACGCATTACCCCTAGTGGAAAGACAAAAACCATTTAAGGAGGATTTTCCACATGATACAAAAAGTATCAAAACGCTTGTTTTTGCTAGTCGCTTTGGTGGCGTTAGCGTTAAGCGTTCTTGTTCCGCTATCAATGCCCAAGGCAGAGTCGAAGCGTATAGGGGCGGGATATTGGGCTCCCAACTTCGGAGCAACAGACGTTAAAGGTAAACACTGGATGGGGGCACAAATTGACCCGCGTAATCCGGGCAAAATAGTTTGGTGCGTTGAGCTGGGGCCAAAACCCATCGATCCGGGCATGACCGTTTCGATTGAAACTTTATCGGATGCGCAGGGCATGACTAACTATGGCGGCGGCGACGTAGACCTTACCTCGCTAGCCCAAGTCGCGTATCTACTTAACAAATACGAGAAAGTGGATACCGCTGATTCTCGGGCCGCCTTATCTATGATCATGCACTTCAACCTAGAGGTTAATAAGAAGGGCGCTAAGGATGAGATGTTCCGGCTGTGGGGTTGGATTAATAAAACCCACCCGAACACCGCGAAACTAGTCCGCCAATACGTATCCGAGGCCCGTAACTCGGGGGTATCTGGCTACCAGAGCGTAAGCCATACCGGGGATAACAAGACTACCGGTAACGTTAGGGGTATTGGCGTTAAGAACTCGTCAGGCAAGTTTATTGCCGGGGTACCCTTCACCGCGAAACTAAACGGTCCAGCAGTGTTTACCGCTACCGGGAAGAATACTTTCTCGGGCAAGACTGCTGCTTCCCCGATTACTTTGGATTGGCGGGCAACCGGCAATGGGAAAGTTACGCATGATGTCGGATACAAACTGTCTCACACAGCCAAGCGTTTTACCGGCCCTAAGGGTCGTCAACGCATGGTGGGTAACGCAGACCCCTCGGTGAAAAACGTTCCCGGCGGCACCTGGCAGGTAATCTATGATTTCCAGCCGATCGCTACCTCTAAGGTGGAAAAGCCGGTAGTAGAAACCGGGGAAACCACTATTACCGATACCCTGGAAGCTAAGGCTGACCCGAAGTATGCTAACCCGAACTGGTTAAAAGACGTAAAGGTCAAGTACGAGGCCGACGTTTACTACATGGGAGAAACCCTGCCTACTAAGGGCATGAAGATCCCTGAGGGTGCTAAGCCGGTAGCCAATACTTCGCTAACCTTTAACGCACCGGGAACCCAGAAAGCGTCCGTGAACGTTGATAAGCCGGGATTCTACACTTGGGTGTGGAAGGTAGTGAAGAAGAACCAAGCCGCCCCTGACCGTATCCACGCGGATTGGACGGATGGTTACGCTTTGCCTGATGAGTTCCAGTCGAAGAAGAAGACCGCGAAGATTACTAGCGCGAAGAACATTATTAATGTTCACGCTGATTCGGACGCTAAGACCTTCCTCAATGACTGGGTAAAGGTTGCTGACTTCCCGACTAACCATACCGACTTTAAGGGATATGGCTCGGTTAAGGCCGACAATGGCACTATTGACCAGCATCTGTACTGCGTGCCGGACAAAACCGAGCTGGAAGAGGGTGTAACCCGCTCCCTAAAGCCGGTTAAGTCCTGGACTATCCCGGCGCGAAACGGGGATTACCGGATTGCTGACTACTTCCCAGACGCTCCTGGCGAACATATCCAAGATATTGACTGTAGAGGGACTTTGGTTTTCGTGTCTGAGTTTGCAGGAGATGACCGGGTTGAGCCGCTGAGGACCTCCGATATGGACCCGAAAGAGTCTTTCCGGCCTGATCACCCGACCATTCACACGATGGCCACCGATAAGGCTGATGGGGATAAATACTTACCGATCAAGGGCAACGTAGTTATTAAGGACAAGGTTAAGTACACCGAGCTGGCTGCCGGTAAGGAATACACCCTGAAAGCAACGCTCATGGATAAAGCTACTGGCAAGCCTTTCCAGGACTGCGGCGAAGTAAAGGCAAACGACTATTCCAAGGCGATTGCTAGCCAGTTGGACGCATTCGAGGCCAAGCTGAAGAAAGACTCGAAAGCTAGCTTTGACGTAAAGACCGCACTAAGTGGTATTTTGCCAAAAGTCAGCGAAGCGGACCTAGACAAGGCGATTGCCACTTTGGATAAGGACAAGGTTGCTGGCCTAGTTAAGGACGGCAAGTTCGACTATGACGAAGCCGGAAAAGTCTTGTCCAAGTTGGTTGTATCCCTAGACAAGCCTGCCGAGGGAAAGGACTGCAAGCCGGTAACCGCGACCAAGACCTTTACCCCGAAGCACCGCAATGGGGTAGTGGAGATTGATATTCCGGTACGCGCCGAACTGCTAAAGGGTAAAACTACTGTGGTCTTTGAGGACGTTTTGCGTGAAGGTAAAGAACCGATCGTGCATCACGACATAAATGATCGTGACCAGACCGTGTATTCTCCGGATGCTAAAACCACTGCCACGGATGGCAAAGATGGGGATAAGACCGTAAACGATGGGCGGGTACATATCAACGACACCGTTGAGTACCACTCCTTGAAACCGGGCGAAACCTACACCCTAGTGGGCACCATGATGGACAAGGCTACTGGCAAGAAGGTTGACTGCATGGGCGCGAAGCCTGTCACCTTCAAAGCCGATAAGTCCGGGGGCGGGAAAGTCAATATGGCTTTTTATGGAAACTGTTCGGTGGCTGCCAACTCCAAGTGGGTAGTGTTCGAGGACATTTACACTGGTAAAACCCCGAAGGGCACTCACGTAGTGGAGCACCACGATATAGATGACGTTGACCAGACGGTCACTGTTATTAAATCTGGTGGTGCTGGATTAGCCGTAACTGGCTCGACTGGCCTGATTGCGCTGGGAGCGTCCTTGATGCTCGTTGGGGCCGGTTTCATGGTTGCGCTGTATCGCCGAAAGATGGTGATGAACTAGCAACTAAGTAAATAAAGAAGGCCGCTCCTCGGAAACGGGGGGCGGTTTTCTTCTGCCCAAAATTCCGTTTACGCATAGCCATATACGGAGACAAGAAACCTGGCAGAAAGGCTCCCAAAAATGACTTCACGGACCGCAAAACGCACCACCGCGATATTGGCGTTCATCGCCCTGGCATTAAGCGTTATTGTTCCGCTATCTATTCCTAGGGCTTTTTCTGCGCCTGACACGGATAACCTGAAAGCCTACCAGTCAAAGATCGACAAGGTGGTGTCCGATTTTACCGCCATCATTAAAGATAAGGGCTCATACACTTACAGGGTCATAAACGGGCATATTTATTCACCGGCTTTAGACACTATTGCTCCCGGTTTTGGGGAAGGCAGAGAGATTCCTCGTCTTATCGAAGATTCCAAGTATTCGATTGAAGATATTTTAGGTAAAGGCGCTTCTGGTGTTGGGAAGTCACATTCCAACGTAACCCCCGACGGAAAAACCGTGAGCGCAGGCGAGTTTGCTATTTTTAGCCTTACAAAGACCGTGGACGAAGCGAAACTAAAAGAGATTATCACCGAGGAACTGGGCAAGTTCTTAGCGGAGAATCCCAAACCTAGCGATACCACTAAACCCGGATGCAGGAAGGCGGAAGTAAAGGACTACTCCGAGGGCATCGAAAAGTTAGTTAAAAGAATAGGAAAGCCTATTAGCGGTGATAATAGCTATCTATGGGCTATAAATCAGGGACTCGGGGCTGACCACAAAGTCAAGATTTCACTAGACCTGACTGACGAACAAGTAAAGCAAGTCTTTGGTGAGAATGCTAAATCATCTCGAAGCATGACCGGTCCCACCCTCGCGGTTGACGAGAACGGAAAGACCTACACCGCAGGAGAACCCACTGAATACTTCGGCGTAGACAATGCCACCAAGTTTGACCGCGCGGCAACGACCAAGATCGTTACCGATAAAGTAGCTGAGTTCTTAGCGAAGAACCCGCAAGAGATTTGCGAGGGTGGCAACGACACTAAGCCTGGCAAGGACGAGCCTACCGTGGAACCCACCACCCCCGGCAATGACACTAAGCCTGGTGACACGACCGAGCCGACCAAGCCTGGCAACGATACTAAGCCCGGCGATACCACTAAGCCGGACACTAAGCCAGCAGATACAGCAGGGGATACGCCTGGGCGTGCTACAAGCGATAATAAGCCCGGCGGTAGTTCCGCTACCGATGGCGGTAATAAGTCCGTAGACGGGGCAGCTACTACCTCTGGCGAGGACGGCCAAACTGTGCTAGAAAAGCCAGCTGAAACTGGGGGGCTGGCAACTACGGGGGCTGTGGCGCTGATTGCCCTGGGCGTGGCTGTGGTGCTAGTTGCCACGGGCGTAGGTCTTGCCGTATATCGACGGAAGTCTGCCGGAAAAGACGTGTAAAGCGGTTTTACATATCGGCTGGACGTGTAAAGAAAACGCGGAATTTTTTACACGTCCCCCGCGCCATACATAGCAGTCATGGTAATAGAACACAAAAAACTACCAAGCCCTGACCACTACCGGTACGCATCGGGGGATTGGGACGCCCCCGCGAGCAGAACACCTGCCAGCATAGGTCCGAAAAAAGCCGAGTACGACCCGGCAGAGCGATTCCCTGGCCGGGAGTTTCCTGTGACGGTAAGGAAAATTGCGAAAACTGAAGAAAAAACGCCGGGGGAGTAAGTCACAGGTGCAGCGCAGGGCGCTTGTCCCGTGACCGTCAGAAGAATCAAAAAAGCTGAAGAAGGTCAGGTCACGGGTGCGACGCAGTGCGTTCGCCCCGATAATGCGTACAAGACCGCAGGCCACCTTTTATACACTTTTATATCTTTTATATCTTTTATATGTTGCTTCGAGCAGCGCAAACGTGTTTAACGAACCCTGTTTTCTCCCGCGCCATACATAGTAGGTATGACTAAGAAAGAAGAAAAAACCAAGCTAAGAATGTACGACTCGCAGATTGATGCGATCAGGCGGCTGCGCTGGATTCGAGAGATGAACGGGCTGACCCAAGAAGACGTTGCAAAAAAGATGGGGATTACCAACTTCTACGTGTCTCGGATCGAGAACGGCAAGATAGTCCTTAGGATGTCTACTTTGCGCCGGTATGCCTTAGCGTGCGGCGCGAAAATTTCCTTCGCTGTTTCCGAAGCCTAAATCCAAGGTTTTGCCCGCGCCATACATAGTAGGTATGACTAAGAAAGAAGAAAAAGCCAAGCAAAGAATGTGCGATTCTCAGCGCAACGCGATATGGGGGCTGCGGGGGATTCGAGAGATGAACGGGCTGACCCAAAAAGACGTTGCAAAGAAGATGGGGACCCATAGCACCCAGATTTCACGGCTTGAGAATGGGAAACTCGACTTGAAACTATCTACGCTCCGCCGGTATGCCTTGGCGTGTGGCGGGGAGATCATCTTTCGTGCATCCTGAGTGCTTTGCGCCGATGCCTCCCTCTTAAACAGCAAAAATACTCATGCGCCCTACATAGGAGGCATGAAGAAAATTAAGCTCAACCGCTCTCCGGTATATGTTGCCCGTCGCGCTGGTCTGCTAATCGGGCTAATACCGATCATCTGCTACGGCCTGTTGTTCACCTTCACTAAGGAGCAGACCGAAACCATGCCGGTAGTAGCGTTCGTGTTCTATTTAATGTTCGCCTCGATTGTGCTGGCGAGCCGTTTGCTGACCCTTAAAGGAGGAGATGAAAATGCTTGCTAACACTGCTTCTTGCCAAGTAATGCAAGAAAAGATCAACGCATCTGTTGAGTCTTTGCGGATTTTGATGGACGCTGCCGCCATAAACCGGGTAGATGCCGAAGACGATTTTTCAACCGCGCTCCTGGCGGTATCGGATACCGCTTTTGAATGCCGGGACAAGTTGGAAGCTGCAAGCAACAAGATGTGGGAGGCCATAAGATGATAGCCGTATTCGCAAACGTCCTAGCCATATTGGCGTTTTCTGGGACTATATCAGCCCTGATCGTAGCAATAGACAGGGGCTAGCAATGGGGATAGTAGAAGTGGACGCGAGAGGAGTAGACTTTTCCGCTTTGGACACCCCCACCGGGTGCTGGCGGGGCAAGATCGAACTGGCCGACAAGGAGACTGACCACGGCGAGATACCCTCTGGCGCTTGGGTGGTAGATGGCGTGTGGGACACCAAAAAGGTGTCAGAAGATACCGGCAAGGAATACTTTCTCACCCGCACTATCACTTACAAAACACGCACTGGGTGGGTGGATGAAAAATATCATCTGGGTAAAACGCTTGTGCGCCAGCAGTTTTGCCGCGAAGATGGCAGCACCAAAAAACGCCTAGTTTGGACCGAATACGGAACTCTGCTGCTAGAAGAAGATCGTAGTACCCCCGATGAACTTGCGCAGGCAGTCAAGCGGGACGGTCAGGTAGTAGTTAAACGCAAGTATTACGGCAGCGGGCGTGTACAGTCTGAGCTGGTGGCCGTGGAAATGGACTACTACAATGAGGGCAATCCGCAGCTATATTTCGTGTCCGTGGTTTATGACCAAGACGGACGGGTAATGGCTAGATCGCACGCAAAGACCTCCTGATTTTTGGGAGGAAGACTAGAAAACCGGATATGATGGGAACCGTCTCATCTTTTTCTCGAAAGGAAAACAATGTTCCGGTTTTATCTTTCCAATCTCCAACAAGGCGTTTTGGGTATTATCTGCTTTTTCGCAAAAACCATCGGTGCGCTAACGACCGCTTGGTTCATTTTTTGCTACCTGCTAGATGGCTTCCACCCCATCCCGTTCATCATTATTTTGGCCTGCCTGGCATACGTCTTGTGGTTCTCCTACTACCAATCAAAACGTTCGTATGAACGGCAAGTTGGGATGCGCCAGGATGCCTACCAGCGCAGCATGGATGGTGGATACGGACAAGTGCCACAAGGCTACCCGCAGCAGCCCCAGCAATACGGACAGGCCCCGCAAGGACAGCCACAACAAGGGCAGTTTTACGGCGGGGCACCAACCCCGTATATGCCGCAAAACGGCCAGCAGTTCCGCCAGCCTCCTGCCCGGCCTCGGTATCGCCAGCCTGGACCGCCGCAACCGCCGCAGCAGCAACCACCCCAGCAGTAGTCCCCGCCAACAATAGAGGGTATGGGCAATAATAATTTTGAATCGAAACATCCACGCAGCTCCGACGGCAAATTTGCGGAAAAGAATCGCAAAGAAGCAGACCTGGAACTTACTCTCTCAGCAGGTGACTGGGACGGGGAACAAGTAGAGCAAGAAACGGAAACTGCCCGCGATCTTAAATCCCACGGTGTAATCCAAGCGGATCTAGACGAAGCTGAGCAAGTCGCCAAGTGCGAAGAAATCTTGTATATGCTAGAAGAAACCTACGGGCTACATCCGGACGTGGCCGCAGCGTTTGGGGAAGACGGCACCTTATATTATTCGGAACGCATAGGCGGAATGGGCGTTCTATGTTGGATAAGCAACAAACCCGAGTACAAGCAGGCGGTCAAGGACTTTGAGGCAAAAACTGGCGGCAAGGTGTACCATTGCGTGATCACTCATACTGAGTTCGGTGAAATGTTTGACATGATGTACGTGCCAAAAAAAGAAAGCCAAAAAGAAGGCGACTTTGAGGCCCTGCGCGATAATGGCGAAGCGTTCATTGCCACCTTGGACGGCCAAATGCCTAGCGGGTACGAGCTAGGGTACGCAGGCTATACCGGAAGAGGCGGGGGATTGGTGCGCAAGTGGTAGGGTTTAAGCCCTGCCAACTTTTTCTTCCCACTCGGCCTTGGTGTACTCGATTCCTTCCAGAAAGTATCGTCCATATTCTTCTCCTGGCGCGTACAGGGTAGACATAGCCGGCCCATTGGTGCGGTGAAATACGGTCTTTCCGCCCCGAACCACGCCATAGTCAACCTCCACAATCCCACCCTCAAAGCACCTACAACATGTGGGCGTGTTTTCTGGGGAACAATACCGGCCCTCTAAATCTGTGAAGAAATAACCCTCCAGTTTGTGATCCTTGTTCCAGGACTCCAGGAGGAGGTACATTTCGCCTCCCCGGATGCAGCAGTACACGATCCTGGCTCTTGCTCCGTTTGGATGGAAAGACTCCCACAAGGGAAAATCCTGGCCATTTTCTTTAATAGCCTGAAGGATCACTAGCCTATCTTCCTCGCTTAAATCTCTATCTGGAAAGCCTTTCTCTCGGACGAAGAAATCCCCGTTGGGATACCAGTGTTTGCTAAACCACCCCTTAGTGCTCTTAGCCTGTTTTAAATTTTCGTCCAAAAAATCTTGTTCCAGAAGGTTACCGTCCTTGTCGTAGCGTTCCCTGACAAACCCTCCGCTATAGCAATAGGTAACAACCAGCGCCCCGTCTTCTAGCACTTTCTTCTCACTGACCCACCACTGGCCAGAAGATATATCAGCGCATTTGGCGTGTTCGTACTTTTTAAGATCGCCACCTGGCGGGCATGGCTGGCGGCTTAATACTTTGCCGACGTTAATATCACCGCGCTCACAACCCTTAGGTGTACTGGGAGGGCCAAAAACAAGATTACTGCTCATACTTCCCATGTAGGGCGCGCGAAAAACTTAAGCCTTGCTCAGTTTCCTCGAAGCGTACTTAGCAAGTCGGTTCTTCTGCCAGTTCTCTTTGCCCACTGCCGCTTGGAATATTCCTCGCCGGAAAGAAAATAGCGTTCCTGTTTGCCCTTGGGCGCGTGGCCGTCAATTATCGCCGGGCCATCGGTGCGGTGAAGCACGATCTTGTCGCCTACGAAAGTTTTGTACTTGGCAGATTTAAGCTCTCCGCCATCGACAAAATACTGGCAAGGCTTGTTTTTGGGAGCGCAGACACCGCCTCCAAGAACAGCAGAAGTCATGCTCAAAGTGCCATAATCCGTATCCCACCGCTCCATCACATCGAAAATATGACCGCCATCAGCTAGAAGGCATCTTTCGGCTTCCTTTTCTCCGTCCCGGTTAAAAGACTCGGACACAAGGAGCCTTCCGCCAAGGTCTTCGATCGCCCTAGCCAAGGCTGCTTTGTCCCCGGCAGGAACATACTTTTCTCGGCTCGCAAGACGGCCAGTGGCGTGCCAATATTTCTCGGCCCAATCGTCTAGGCTTTGGAGGCGTTGGTTAAGCCAAAACTGCTCGCGAAGACAGCCATCTGCGCTATATTTTTCCAAAACCTGCCCACGAGAGGTAGAGTAGGTTAGCTCCAGCTCCCCATCCTTAGTTTTTTGCTGCTTTGCAAGCCACCAGCCCCGCTTGGTATCCCCGCACTCATAACGGGTAGTTTGCCCACCAGCAGAACTTCTAGCCGCTACTTTGCCGACAAAAACCTTTTCCCGAACGCAACCCTCAGGGGTATCTGGCGGAGTGAAAGTCTTTTTTCTTAACATACCCCTTATGTAGGGCGCTCTAGACGTTGCCAGTCTTTTCTTCCCACTCGGCCTTGGTGTATTCCTTGCCTTCCAAAAAGTAGCGCTCTTGCTGGCCTTCGGGTGCAAACCTGTTAAAGATTGCCGGGCCGTCAGTGCGGTGATACACAGATTCTCCGCCCCGCTCCACCATGTATTCGGCAAGACTTATTTCCCCGCCTTCGTAGAACAGGAAACTTGGATCATTTTCGGGAGCGCAAGCATTGAGATGAAAGTCAGTAACGCCCCTGCTTTTGAGACTGCCGTCTGGGCTATATTCAGAGTCTTTTTGGTACAACTGCCCGCCATGCTTAAACCAAGTGCGCCGACTTTCCAAAACTCCGTCATCGTAGAAAAACTCGTACTCGACCAAAGCCCCGCCAGCCTCGTCTACAACCTTACTTAAAGTTTCAAAACTCTCCGTATTCCTTACTTCCGGGAAAAAGCATTTCCCCCTAAAAGTAAGTACCCCGTCCTTATTCCAATTCTTTTCAGTCCACTTGTTCGCGTCCTGGGCTGGCTCGAAGTTTTTACCAAGGAATGACTGCGACTCAAGACTTCCGCTCTCGTAATAGTACTCAGTCACGTAACCTTGCAGGGTGCGGTAGGTCAGGTTACGAACTCCGCTACCGTATGCCGCATCTTTTACCAGCCACCAGTCACCATCTAAGATTTCGTCGTGACTAGGGGCTTCGTATTCGGTAATGTCACCGATACGGGAATAGGGATCATGGTGCTTCACTTTCCCGACAAATACCTGCCCACGCTCGCAATCCTCGGGGGTATCTGGCGGGGTGAAGGGTTTTCCACCAATAGTTCTATTCCCGATTCTTCGCGTAGCTTCTCGGTAAATTTTCCATCTTTTGCGCGGGGATGTTTCGCTTCAAAATTGCCAGTCATAACTACCGACCTACCTTCCGCTCCCACTCAGATCTTGTGTATTCGATTCCTTCCAGGAAGTAGCGTTCTTGCTTGCCCTCGGGTGCGCGCCGATCAATGATTGCTGGTCCATTTGTGCAGTGGAAAACGCTCCCATTGCCGCGTCTCACCTTGTATTGGGCTACCTGCACTACGCCATCTTTAACTGCGTAGTAGCACGGTTCATTTTCGGGGGCACAGTCGATGCCGTCAAGACTGTAAGAAGCCGTACTTATCGGACGTCCATCTGGGTAGCAATTCTCCCGCACTTCGAACAGCTCCCCGTCATTTGTTTCGTAGCATCGCTGCCCTTTCCTTCGTCCTTGGCGATCAAAAAACTCGGCAACAGTTAGTTTCCCGCCGTTATCGGCAATATAGTCTTCAAGGAATTCGATTTCTTCCTCGTTTTCGGGGACCGCATTCTTGATACGTCTGGCCAGCTTGCCGTTCTCATACCAATGTTTCTCAGCCCAATTTTCTGTGCCCTGGGCTGGCTTGAAGTCTCTGTCAAGGAAATCTTGTTCCCCAAGACCCCCGTCCTTACCGTAAAACTCTTGCACAAAGCCGTCGCTTGTTTGATAGGTTAGCGCGCTAGGACCGCTGTAATACTTGATCTTTTCCACTAGCCACCAGTCCCCATCAAGGATTTCGTTGTGGTCAGGGGCGCCGTATCCGGTCATATCGCCAATAGGGGAGTTGGGGTCGTGGTACTTCACTTCCCCTACAAAAACCTGCCCACGCTCACAGTCCTCCGGGGTATCTGGTGGGGTAAACGGTTGCTCAACAGATAGTTCCAGCCCGGATTCAGCCCGGTATTTCTCAGTAAACTTCCCATCAGCACTACGCGGGTGCTTGCTCTCAAAATTATTGCCCATACTTTTTATTGTTGGCGGGGGCTAGCTGACATATCCGAACAAGGATGCAGTGCCAGGCACTTCCACGCCGTCCAGGAAGTATTTTTCTGCTATTACCTGTCCGTCCTCGGCGTATTCGATTATTGCCGGGCCAGCTTCGCGGTGGTATTTGCCGTCCTTGTACCATTCTTGCATCATCACCTGCCCGTTTTCGTAGTAGGTGACAAAAGCAGGCTTACCATCTATCGAGTCGTATTCTCCGTCATAGTTTCTTTCCAAAAAGAGCTTTTTACCGCCATTTTTGTAGAAACTTTGGCGAGTTTCTCTCAGCTCGCCTTCCTCGTTTAATCGCCAATAATTTATCCTAGAAAGCGTGCCATCCTCGAAGCAGTCTTTGCGAGTAACAAGAGGGGCATCTTCTGTGCTTTTGCCCTGAAAATGTTCTGCTACCTGATCTTTGCTAGGCCGATATATGACTAGATGGGGCTGACCGCTGGCGTACCAAATCTCCACGGAGGGGATATAGGGGTCACGAACGAGGCCATTCGGAGCGTCATACTCAGAATACGTCCTAGACAGGAGTTTTCCATCCTCCCAAACCTCGGAGCACCAAAACGGTTCGATGCCGTCTATTTCGGCTATATATCTGCGTGCAAGAGAATTGCTACGACTTTTTATCTCCTCTATCTCATCGACCGGTACAACCTCCACCACTGAGCACGGCAAATTATCGTCCTTTTCTTCCTCGGATTCGGCTGGCCAAACGGGAAGTTCTGTATCAATGTTTTCGTTCATGCCTACCATGTAGGGCGCATGGGCGAAACCGCTGATTGAGTGGTCAGCAGCGGCATAGATGCTCCCGCTCAACGCAAAATCTCGAACTCGGTAAACCCATTGATCGGGTGACCGGTACGCCGAATATGTTTTTCGTCTACGCCAAGTCTTTTAGCTGCCTGCTCCTTGCTGACCCGCCCCTTCATATGGAAACAATCTGCCCGCAAACTGGAACCGAAGTTATTACCGAAAACCAAAATATAGCCGCGATACTTGCTGGCTTTTTCCAAAAAATCCCTGGTGAAAGTGTCCGTGTTGTGGCTATCAAGGTGTTTTTTAATATCGTCTTGGCTGGCTACAAACCCTCCCGGCTCTAAAAACGGATCAGGCTCCGGCAAAGTGATCCCGGCTTCAGCCCGTAGTTTTTCGGTGAACTTTCCGTCTTTTGCGCGAGGATGTTTGCTCTCGAAATTATTAACCATGACTACTTACCTAATTTCTTTTCCCACTCAGATTTGCCGTATTCGATTCCATTTAGGAAGTAGCGTTCTCGCTGCCCCTCGGGCTTGTTGTTGTCAATGATGGCCGGGCCGTCAGTACGGTGGTACACAGATTCGTCATTTCGCTCAACCTTGTATTCAGCGCGACTTACCTCCCCGTCCTGATAAAAAACAAAACAGGGTTTATTTTCGGGTGCGCAGTGGTCGCCGTTAAGACTGATAGATTCTAATTTCCTGTAATCACCATCGGGGGAATAACTCTCTTTTAATTCATACAGCTCGCCACCTGCAACCTGATAGTATCTACCGCCAGTTTGCCTGCCCTGCTGGTCAAAATACTCGTTAACGGTCAGCCTCCCGCCTCTCTCAGCAATATCGTTTTTAAAGTTTTCGAGTGCTTCATTGCTGTCGAGGAATACAAATCTAGTGCGACAGGCCATTTTGCCGTTCTCATGCCAGTATTTCCAGGTCCAGTTTTCCTTTTCTTGGACGGGCTCAGTGTCTCTATCTATAAACTCTTGCCTTTCGATGTTCCATTTCTGGCCGTACCTCTCGGAGACGTAACCGTCCGATGTGCGATAAGTCAACTGGCCTCCACCGCCGGTGTGTCGCTGTTTTCTAAACAGCCACCAGCTGCCCTGGTTAATCTCGTCGTGGTTAGGGCATTCATACTCGGTTAGCGCTCCAGTGAGGGAATTAGGGTCATATTTCTTCACCTTCCCCACAAGAACTTTCCCACGCTCGTATCCCTCGGGCATAGCTGAAGGCGTAAAAAGTTCTTGTTCCAGCCCCAAAGTAAGCCCCGATTCTTTGCGTAGCTTCTCGGTAAATTTCCCGTCTTTAGCGCGGGGGTGCTTGTTCTCAAAATTATTGCCCATACCTAGTACTGTTGGCGGGGTTGCAGTTTGGGGTTGCCCTGCAACTTTGCGGGGCTTAACCAAAGATCGGGGTAACAGTCGCAAGCGGGTTGGTTTTATCCTTCACGCGATGCCCCTTATCAAAGCGCACTTCTTCGGTAATCTCGCCGCTACGGTTGTAAGAAATTCTGGTGGAGTTTCGTTTCAATGTAACCTGAGGCGCGCTAGTGTTAGCGGCATGACA
>OKIM01000026.1_pt1 | contig 61970 bp, 50 predicted proteins | sample 1612191 | NCBI WGS metagenome assembly OKIM01 (sample SAMN04436781, study PRJEB24849) | human gut metagenome | biome: human gut; feature: NICU; material: stool | host: Homo sapiens | place: USA: Saint Louis, MO | collected 2011-03-31 | reverse complement strand
CTTTTAACAGATCGAGGACGAAAGTAAGCAGGCTGGCCAGCTCATCGCGCATCTGTTCGCGGGTGCAGTAAATGTGGGAATCGTCTTGCGTGAATCCGCGAGCGCGGGTAAGTCCGTGCACCACCCCAGATTTTTCGTAGCGATAAACGGTACCGAACTCGAAAAGCCGCAGCGGCAGTTCGCGGTAAGAACGCCCCTTGGAAGCAAAAATCAGGTTATGCATGGGGCAGTTCATAGGTTTCAGGTAGTAGTCTTGCCCCTGCTTGGTAATATTACCTTCCTGGTCATGCTCTTCATCTAGGTGCATGGGCGGATACATGCCATCTGCATACCAATCCAGGTGGCCAGAGGTTTTGAACAGATCGGCTTTGGTGATGTGGGGGCTGTAAACGAAGGAATATCCGGATTCGATATGCCGCTTGCGGGAGTATTCTTCCATTTCGTTGCGGATAATCGCGCCTTTGGGGTGGAATACCGGCAGACCAGAGCCAATCTCGTCCGGGAAAGAGAACAGATCCAGTTCGCGTCCCAGTTTACGGTGATCGCGCCGCTCGGCTTCGCGCATACGGGTTTGATAGGCAACTAGATCATCTTTGCTGGCCCAGGCGGTGCCGTAGATACGCTGCAGGTGATCATTGGCTTGATCGCCTTTCCAATAGGCGGCAGACGACTTGGTGAGGGCGAAGCCGTTACCGATATAGCGAGTGTTAGGTACATGCGGGCCGCGGCACAGATCCTTCCAGGCACACTCGCCGGAACGCTCCACATTGTCATAAATGGTTAGTCCCCCGGCGCCTACTTCTACGCTGGCACCTTCCGCTTGGTCAGGCCCGTGACCTTTGGATTCGATTAGTTCCAACTTGTAGGGCTGATCGGCGAGTTCCTGGCGCGCCTCATCGTCGCTTACTTCCCGCCGCACAAAACGCTGCCCACTTTTAACGATTTTCTTCATCCGTTTTTCCAGGTCTTTTAACAGCTCGGGAGTTACCGGATCGATATTGCCAAAATCGTAGTAAAAACCGTCAGTGATGTAGGGACCGACTCCCAGGTTGGCATCGGGGTAAATCTGCTGCACCGCTTGGGCGAGGACGTGGGTAGCGGAGTGGCGAATAATTTCTAATCCCGCTTCGCTATCAGCAGTAATCGGTTCTACCTGTGCCCCTTCGGGAAGGGTTCGCGCCAGGTCCCAGGGTTCGCCCGCGACCAGCATCGCTACCACGCTGCGGTCCTTGCCCCACAAATCCAGGCCGGTGCAAGTGGCAGCTACCTCTTTAGTCTCCCCTGCAATCTGGACGTTGATTAGCCCTGCTGCCTGTGCTGCCACGTTTGATCCTCCTAGTTACGGATTAAGTTATTACCTGGCTATTCTACCTAGGTGCTCATTGCGATTAAAATGAAGCCGTTTCTACTTACCCTACTAGCGGAGGGCAGTTTTACGCTCGTTGGTCGTTATGCACCCAGTCCTACTGGCGCTTTGCATTTGGGGAATCTGCGCACCGCCCTGATTGGGTGGGCGCTGGCTCGGCAAAGCGGCGGGCGTTTTGTGCTGCGTTTTGAGGATTTAGATGCCCGTTCCCGTGAGCCTTTCCGTGCCCTGCAGCTGGCAGATTTAGCGGCTCTCGGGATTGATTGGGACGGAGAACCTTTGGTGCAATCAAGTTGTCTCCGGCGTTATGAGGAGGCGCTTGCGCAGCTAGAAGCGGCGGGGCTGGTTTATGAATGTTACTGTTCGCGCCGGGAGCTATCGCAAATTGCTTCGGCCCCGCATACTCCTCCGGGAGCATATCCGGGGTATTGCCGCGATCTCACCCCTGCCGAGCGCGCCCGAAAGCGGGAAGAACTTTCAAAAGTAGGACGCGGCCCTGCGCTTCGCCTGCGCAGCAATCAAGAAACTTTGACCTTCACGGATGCGGTTTACGGGCTCCAGACCGGGGTAGTTGATGATTTCGTGCTCCGCCGCTCGGACGGAGTGTTTTCCTATAACTTTGTCTGCGTAGTAGATGATGCCTATCAAGGGGTAACTCAGGTGTGCCGCGGCCGGGACTTGTTATCTTCGGTTGCCCGGCAAAACTATCTGCATCAGCTATTGGGTTCTACCCCGCCCTCTTGGGTGCATGTTCCTTTGGTGCTTAATCAGAAGGGTGAGCGCTTGGCTAAACGTGATGGGGCAGTTACTTTGGCCGAACTTGGAGAGCGCGGGGTGAATAACGCTGAAATCTTGAGGTTGCTTTCTAGTTCCCTAGGGTTTGCCCCGGTGGAAACAGCTAGCCAGTTCTGCCAGCAGTTTGACCTGTCGAAAATGTGCCGGGAAGATTGGCGTTTTCTTCCCCCGCGTTAGGGAAACAGTGGTTTAGGAAGAAAACACCTGTTGGATACCTTGTTCGCGCATGATATGTTTCGCTGCCTCTACCTGCTCTTTAGTGGGCACCGGGGTATCTGCTAGATGATAGTTCAACCCCAGGTTTTCCCATTTGTCCCGAGCCATCTGATGGAACGGTAAAATCTCGAGTCGTTCCAGATTCGGCCAACGCCGAGCAATCTGCGCTACTTTCGCAATATTTTCTGGGTCATCGGTTAGCCCAGGAACCAACACGAAACGCACCCACACCGGGACTTTGGCTGCAGCTAGGCGATCGCCAAAAGTAATCGTAGGGGCGAGGGCGCGTCCAGTCACTTGCTGGTAGGTGGCTTCGTCTCCGCTTTTAACATCCAGAAGAACCAGATCCAGATTCTTTAGATCAGCATCGGCCAGATTGGCACCTAAGAATCCCGAAGTGTCGAGACAAGTATGGATACCTTCCTGGTGACAGCGTCGCAGCAGGTTTCGCACAAAAGTCATCTGCATTAAGGCCTCTCCCCCAGAAATAGTCAGTCCCCCTCCGGTGACCTTAAAAATAGCGCGATAACGTGTTACCAGCTTAAACACATCGGTAAGAGTGACTGCATGCCCAGAACGCATCTGGAAAGTATCCGGGTTGTGGCAGTACTGGCAGCGCAGGGGGCAACCAGATAAAAACAGAGTAAGCCGGGTACCGGGGCCGTCTACGGCAGTCACCAGTTCCCAGGAGTGCACTGAAGCTAGCTTGCCTTCGCGGACAGCCTGGTTGTGCTGGGAGTGGCTCATCTCGGGGGCTTCTCTTAGCGCCCCTAAACCGGAACCGCGCGTGCGCGGAACTTGCTCTTCTAACGGCTCGGGAGCATATTCTCCGGTAATCCCATCAGCACCGACGCTGATATTTTCAGCACCGCCAGTTATTTCCATTAGCCCCGCCCTGTCTGTTTCCCTTTGGTAACTACTCCATTTTGTTTATGGTGAGGGCGGGCATCTCCTTGCAGAAGGAAGATACCCGCCCGGCACCAATATTTAAAGTTTAGAGCTGGTTATGGAAAGTACGGGAAATAACGTCTAGCTGCTGTTCGCGAGTTAGCTTCACAAAGTTAACTGCATAGCCGGAAACCCGCACTGTTAGCTGGGGGTATTTTTCCGGGTTTTTCATTGCATCTTCTAAAGTGTCGCGATTTAGCACGTTGATATTAGCGTGGTAGAGGCCTTGCACTCCCCCGCGGGCTTCACGATTGGCTTTCATAGAAGCGAGCCGCTCATCAAAAGTTTTTACACTCATGGTTTCTCCTATTTTGTTTGTTTCTTGATTATTTCTAGTTCGTTTTCTGCCCTAACCGGCTGCGTCTACGCCTACCGAAAGCACCTGGAGCCTCTTCGGGCAGAGAGTTTTTCAGCAGGAAGAGTCTTGGGGAATGAAACCGGCGTCCATAATCCCCACCAGGTTCTGGATTTGTTCGTCTTTGGTTCGTCCCAGCGAGGAGGGCACGATGGTGTTGGTCAAAGAAATACCATCCAACGCGTCATGGTAATCCAGTTTGCCTACCGAGAGCATCGAGGCCAGCATCCCATGCGAATCCATTCCATTTTCCGGGTTGGCGCCGGGAGCAAAGGGGGTTCCAGCCTCATGTCCGGAGGGGAAAGCCCCGGTGGCTTTACCGTAAACCACATTGGAGGTGATAGTGAGTACCGACTGGGTTGGAATGGCATCCCGATAGAGTTTAATTTCTTTGATCTTTGCCATTACCGTGTGCACGATGGTGGCCGCGATGTCATCGACGCGGTCATCGTCGTTTCCGTAGCAGGGGAAGTCCCCTTCGGTGTGGTAGTCCACCACCAAGCCAGTTTCATCACGTACCGGGGTGACCTTTGCGTATTTGATAGCCGATAGGGAGTCCGCCACAATCGATAGTCCCGCGATTCCGCAGCCCATGGTACGTACGATATCGCTGTCATGCAGAGCCATCTCTAGGCATTCGTAGGCGTAACGGTCATGGCAGTAGTGAATAATGTTAAGCGCCTCCACATAGGTGCCCACCACCCAGTCCAACATTTTCTCGTAACGTTCCCACACATCATTGAAGTCCAGGGGACCGTCGCCAACGATACCTTCATATCCGGGCACTACTTGCTTGCCGGTTACTTCGTCGCGTCCACCGTTAATCGCGTAAAGCAGGGTTTTAGCCGCGTTTACCCGCGCGCCGAAGAACTGCATTTGTTTACCGACTCTCATGGGGGAAACGCAGCAGGCAATGGCAGCGTCATCGCCCCACTGGCGGCGAATCTGATCATCGGCTTCATATTGGATAGAGGAAGTTTCGATGGAAATCTTCGCGCAGAACTCTTTATAGCCTTCCGGCAAACGCGGGGACCAAAAAATGGTGATATTGGGTTCGGGTGCCGGCCCCAGATTTATTAGGGTCTGCAAAAGCCGGAAGGAGGTTTTGGTAACGAGGGTGCGTCCGTCCTCCCCGAAACCCGCATCTGACCAGGTAGCCCAGTAGGGGTCACCGGAAAAGATTTGGTCATAGGCTTCGGTACGTAGGAATCGCACGATCCGCAATTTAACTACCAGGGCGTCAATGATTTCTTGGGCGCCCTGTTCATCTAGGGTGCCTTCCGCGAAATCACGCTCAAAATAACAGTCGAAGAAAGCCGAGAGGCGTCCGATAGACATGGCGGCTCCGTCTTGGCTTTTCACTGCTCCCAAGTATCCAAAATAGATCCATTGTACGGCCTCTTTAGCGTTCTTCGCCGGGCCGGAAATATCGAAACCGTAGCTGGCGGCCATGGCTTTAAGCTTCTTCAGCGCCTTAATCTGCTCAGAGTGTTCTTCCCGGTAACGCGCCCAATGTTCGCTAAAGGGCTTGTCGGCGACTTTGTCTTTATCTTCCTGTTTCCAAGCGATTAGCTGGTCTACCCCATATAGGGCGACGCGTCGATAGTCACCGATAATCCGGCCGCGTCCATAGGCATCTGGCAGACCGGTGATGATGTGGGAAGATCGAGCCGCCCGAATTCGAGGAGTATAAATATCAAATACCGCGTCATTATGGGTTTTGCGGTAACGAGTGAAGATTTCTTTTACTTCCGGATTAATTTCTTTTCCGGCTTCTTTAATCGCGGTTTCTACCATGCGCCACCCGCCGTTGGGCATCATCGCTCGCTTTAAGGGGGTATCGGTTTGCAAACCAACGATTACGTCATCTTCTTCACTGATGTAACCGGGCCCGAAAGCATCAATATCGGCCGGTGTGTCGGTGTCGACATCGAAGACTCGTTTTTGACGTTCTATTGAAAGATAGTTTTCCTCTAGCGCTCGCCAGAGTTTCTGGGTTTTGGAGGTCGGTCCGCTTAAGAAATCCGCATTGCCCTCATACGGGGTGTAGTTCTTTTGAATGAAATCACGAACATCGATTTCGTTATTCCATTTCCCCTGGACAAAAGTGCGCCATGCATTATTCGTTGAATTCTCTACGGTAGTAGACATCAATTATTCAGCTCCTCCGGCAGGATCGCTGCCAGTAAGGGTACTTATTGTTGCAGATATATTTTCTCAAATTAAAGTAGTACACACCCCCTCAAACAGATAAGTGCAACCTAAGTCATAAATTAAACTCAGGTTGCTATTATCCCCAATGAGAGCGCAGCGGCTGACCCCCATAAAAGTCGCCGAGGACGCGCTTTTTATATTCCGGATAGTCGCCCTCAATAATGGATTGTCTAATCCCGTGTACCAGCTGCACGGTGAAGTATTCGTTGTGAATAGTGGCCAGGGTAAAGCCCAACATTTCTTTGGCTTTAAACAGGTGATGCAGGTAGGCAATCGAGTAGTTCTGGCAGGTGTAACAGCTGCAGTCCGCCACCGGAGCCGCAAAATCGCGTTTAAATTCGGAGCGAGTCAGGTTAAAGCGTCCATAACGTCCATAGAGTCCGCCGTTGCGCCCTATCCGGGAGGGATTTACGCAATCAAAAGTGTCTGCCCCGGCCTCTACCCCGGCAAAAATATCGTCCGGTTCACTTAGTCCTAGCAGGTGGCGTGGCTTATCTTCCGGTAATTCTTCGCAGACCCAATCCACGATGGTGGCCAAGTTTTCTTTCTCAAAAGCACCTCCGATTCCAAAACCATCGAAGCTGCGCCCTGCCACTTCCATCGCAGATAAATCGCGGGAGGCTTTACGTCGCAAATCTTCATATTGCGCCCCTTGGATAACCCCGTAAAGCATTTGGTAAGGCTTATCGGCGCGTTCGAGAGTGAGGCGCTCATGCTCCGCTAAACAACGCTCCGCCCAGCGCCGGGTACGCTCTAGGGATTCCACCTGGTATTCGCGAGAATTCAGCAAAGTGGTCAGCTCATCGAAAGCCATCATAATATCGGCGCCCAGCTGGTGCTGGATCTGCATAGAAACTTCGGGAGTAAACCGATGCCGGGAACCATCCAGGTGGGAACGGAAAGTAACGCCCTCGTCATCTACATGTGCGTGGCGCTCTTTCTTCTCTGCCACCGTATGGTCGGCGCGCCCTGAACCGGTAAACTCTCCCGAAAGCACTTTCTTATACCCAGAACCTAGGGAGAGCACCTGGAAGCCGCCGGAGTCGGTAAAAGTGGGGCCGTTCCAGTTCATAAACCGGGCGAGCCCTCCTGCCTGGTCAATAACTTCCGGCCCGGGCTGCAGGTAGAGATGGTAGGCGTTAGAGAGGATCGCCGCTGCCCCCAGCTGTTTCATAGTCTCTGGCAGCACCGTTTTCACCGTGGCTTTGGTGCCCACCGGGATGAAAGCAGGGGTGGGAATATCTCCATGCGGGGTATGGATAATGCCCGCGCGTCCCCGCCTGCCGGGCAGATCCGCTACTTTAGTGAAGGTCAAGTCCGTACCCCTCATGCTTCTTTACCCGGGAAATAACCAGGTAAGTGAAAGGCAGGCACAGGATTTCTACCGCGCATTTATAGAGGTAACCGCCGAGGAAAATATAGATCAGCAACTGGGAGAAACTCATGATTCCCCCAAACGCGATGGTGCAAAAAACGATGGAATCGACCAGTTCGCCTGCCAAGGTGGAGGTCACTAGCCGCACCCACATATTGTTCTCGCCCCAGCGCTCTTTGATTTTCACCAGCACATAAGCATTGAGCCAGTTTCCCAGCACGTATCCGGCCATAGAAGCGATTACAATCCGGGGTACAAACCCCAGCACGCTCTGGAAGGCCTCGTTATTTTGGTAGGAGGCTTCGGGTGGAAGCATCCCCACTACCCAGAAGGTCAGAGACGCCATTACGGAAATCACGAAGCCCATCAGGATGGCGCGTTTTGCGGCGCGCAGTCCCCAGACTTCGCTGATTACGTCCCCGAGGACGTAGGTGAGGGGGAAAGTAATGGCTCCCCCATCGAAAACAATCGGCCCTATCTGAATCGCTTTAGTGGCGCAAATATTGGCGATTAACAGGAAGGCCACGAAGAAAATAACGCAAATATCGAAAAGGCCGCGCGGGCTGCGGGCAAAGATCGCGGCGTTAGTCGCTGCAGAAGCGTGTTTTTCTAGGTCGCGAGGTTGCGAAGGAACAGATTGTTCAGAGTTCGTCATAGTTGTCACCCGTACAATCTAGCAGCCACCCCGGGGTACCCGTCCAGTTAGCCCCAGGGTATTGTCTGTTACTTTTTCGGCGGCACCGAGGCCTTTTTCGGGGACGCGGATAGTAGGTTCGAGTTTGGGGTGGTTGCGTGAACACCTAAGTGGCGCGGGCAGAGGTTTTATCCGAGTCGGCTAGGTGGGCGTAAAACTCGAAAAATGCCGGTGGCTTTTTTCGAGTTTTTGGGCGGGAGGAAAAACCTCTGCCCGCGCTTACTTTCAAGAACCGATTCTATTAGCTGTCGCCACTGGCCAGACGCCGCAGCTCCGGCCATAACTCCGAGGCAATCGTGCGCCGTAAATCTTCGCGGGTGGTGTCATTGACCAGTTCAAAGTTGGCAATGACGCGACGCTGTTCCTCACTGGCTTGCGCCGCGATTCGGGCATCTACTTGTGCCGGCTCCATACCGGAGCGCTGAAGCAGGCGCTGGTAACGCTGCTCTAAGGGCGCAGTCACTGCCACAATCACGTCAAAAGCCCGCGCATTCGGATTTTCCGCTAGCAAAGGAATGTCGTAAATGCCGATATCTCCCGGAGTAAGGGAGGCAAAGAAACGATCGGAAAGGAACGCAATATAGGGGTGGGTTATTGATTCTAGGAGGAGGCGGGCATCGGGATTATTAAACACGATGGCTGCTAGTCCGCTGCGATCGACTCCGGTTTCCCAATCGGGTTGGTCAAAAGCGCGGGCAATATCGGGCGCTAAATCTACCAATGCTTGCCCTGCCAACTCGTCAGCGCTGCATGTTTTGGCTCCTAGCGCCTTTAAAGTGTGTACCGCCGTGGATTTACCCGAGCCGATCCCGCCGGTTACCGCTACTGAGAGAGCGTTCGTGGGCGAGGCCGCCGCCCAGCGGGCGCCTCGATCCGGGTTACGGTAAATCAATAGTTCACTCACTATGCCAGCCTATCGAGCGAATCCACTTCCACCCAAGCGCAATATTTCTGCCACCATCTATGCCTACCGGCGAAATATTGGAAAGTGGTTAGAAGCAGTAACCTAATTTACTTTGACCAGCCCAGCACATAATTGTCATGTGAATCATCAACGGCATACCACAAGATATTTCCTTGGGGATCTTTCCATACCGGGAACCAGTAAGTGACATTCTTAAACTTTTTCGGAGAAACCGCCAGGGAGGCATCAGCTCCGCGGAAGGGCAATACATCCGGGACATTGTTCACTTCGTCGCCTTCCTCCATAATTTCAATGCAGGCCTCAGGGGGTACCACTGCGGTAGCGGTTCCCTCTACCACTCGCACCAAATTGTCTTTAATCACCCGATAGTCTGCTTCTTCGCTGCGAGAAACTTGGGTTAGCTGTTCCATGTTTTTGTCTCCGCCAACAGCATCAAACCAGCCGGTTTCACTGTATAGATACTTAACTTTTAATCCCAGGCCTTCCGCCGCGGATACATCAGCTGCGAAGAGATTTCCGCCAGAGGCTTCTCCGTCACAAAATGGACCATTTGAAGGAGGAATCAGCTTGGGCTCCATTAACTTAGGCTTTTGACTTTGGGGATCCCAAATCCACACCAGTATCTGGTGAACTCTCCCTTGAAAAGTACGTTCTCCCTCATCTCTTTCCGGTATCTCTCCTCCAACAGTTTGTAGATAGAGAACCTGGGCGAAGTCTAGGTATCCATCGCCATTGATATCGGCATATACCTTGTCGTTCTGTCTGATGCCTACGGCGAGGCCTATATCCCGACCTGGGTCTGGCGACTCCTTGAACCTTCCATCCGTGAGTTTGCGTGGCTCACCCGAAGCATTAGTTATATCGATATTGTTAAAATCCACCTTCTTAATTGCATCCCAGCCAGCCGGCTTTTCACTGCCCGGATCTGGCGTGCCGGGTACATCAAATCTTTGATAACTAACCTTCCCCTGCTTATCGGTAATGCGAGTTGCCCAAATAGATTTACTATTGGCTGCCAAGGCCGGTTTACCCTGCAGGCTAGTTTTCCAAATAGTCTTACCTTTTTGCAGGTAACCAACTGTTTGTACCTGCTTAACGCTAGGAGTTGCGCAGACCGTAACCTGGCTGTCACGGTAGATTACTTCTCCCGCGCATTCCCCGTTTTTAGCAGCCGAAGCCAGGTTGTCTTTCTCCCCTAGTGCGCCCTTACAAACTATCTGCCCCCCGAATACCTCATAGGGCTGCGCCAGACCGTTATCGCAGGCCGGCAAACTAAACGGCTCCCCTTTCGCTTTGCCATCCCCAGACAAGGGTTGGGCACTTGCCCCTTCGCTAGTAATAAAAATTAGCCAAATATCTACGCTCTCTTTAACCATCGCTGCCGGACTAGATTCGACAGCAACGTAGGGAGTAAAAACATCGCTTTTTATCTGCTTATGCACTTCGATCACCGTGGAGACGGTGGGCGTTTTTCCCTTACTCAGTCCCCCTCCCAGCCTGCCGGAGCCATCAGAAAACCCAAACAGGTAAATAGTCAACATCAGATCGATCAGCACCAAGACAACTAGCACCACTAATAAACGCAGCACTAGGCTGCCCGGTTTACCGGCGCTACTGGAAACTGGAGAAGCTAGCATCTTTATGTACCTACCTTATAACCCGATATTCACCACAGCCCTATAAAGCTGCTAGCAAGCAGTTGATCCACGTCGGCAGTTATCGAAACCGGCTGTGAAGGGAAAGCAGCTAACGACAGAATGTCTGGTTTTACCAGTACCAGCAGTAAGAAAACTAGGTAGGCTAAGGCGATTACTATCCCGATTATCAAGAGCACGACCGGTAATCTCTGAGAGGTCGAATCGCTGCTCTCAGGCGAGTTGGGGTTAAAAGAAACCGCTGGATTTAAAAGATTCCCCGCACCCTGCTGCCGATACGACGCAGGAAATGCTGCCGGTACTGGCGCGGGCGGGGCTGCCGGCTGCGGATAGACAGCACCCCCGCCCTGGTGGGCATGGGGATAAGGATAGGGAGCAAACGTTGGCGGCTGCCCTGCAGGCAGAATCTTACCGGGAGGCCCATAGGGGTTAGAAGAGTGCGCATTTGATTGCAAGGAGCTACTGTTCTTGCCCTCGTCATCGCTATCCGGCATCAGATTCATAGCTTCACGCTACCAGGCATTAGCTAGGGAAAACGGTAGATAAAAAAATCAAAGCAAATATCCAATATTCACGGCTCTGCCCGGGAAAAAATAGGGTGGGCAGAAGCATTTCTGCTTCTGCCCACCCTGAAAGTTAAGTGTCACAGCTCTTAGGTAGAACTGCGATTAACTGTTTACTCGCCAGTTAGCTTCTCGCGGAGAGCAGCTAGAGCTTCATCAGAAGCCAAAGTACCGGTCGAGTCTTCACTCTCGGTGGAGTAGCTAGCGTTCTCTGCGGGATCCGGACGGGTAGCGGCGGCTTCCGTATCGGCTTCCAGAGCCTTAGCCACCTGCTCCTTGTGAGCCTTCCACCGGGCTTCTGCCTGGGCATATTCTTCTTCCCAAGCTTCCCGCTGCGCCTCGTAGCCTTCCATCCACTCGTTGGTTTCCGGATCGAAGCCTTCGGGGTACTTGTAGTTGCCTTCTTCATCGTATTCGGCGGTCATGCCGTAAAGCGAAGGATCAAACTCGGTGGTATTGGGGTCAACGCCCTCGTTCGCCTGCTTGAGCGACAGCGAAATGCGGCGGCGATCCAGATCAATATCGATAACCTTAACGAATACTTCTTCGCCGACTTTAACGACCTGTTCCGGTACCTCTACGTGACGCTGCGCCAGTTCAGAGATATGTACCAAGCCTTCGATCCCGTCCTCGACCCGCACAAACGCGCCGAAGGGAACCAGCTTGGTGACTTTGCCCGGCACCACTTGGCCGATAGCGTGGGTGCGCGCGAAGGTCTGCCAAGGATCTTCCTGGGTGGCTTTCAAGGACAGCGAAACCCGTTCGCGATCCATATCCACATCCAGTACCTCGACGGAAACTTCCTGGCCAACTTCCACCACTTCGGAGGGGTGATCGATATGCTTCCAAGAAAGTTCGGATACGTGCACCAGGCCGTCTACTCCGCCCAAGTCCACGAACGCACCGAAGTTGACGATGGAAGAAACCACGCCGGAACGAATCTGACCCTTTTGCAAGGTATCCAGGAACTGGGTACGTACCTCCGCCTGGGTTTGCTCCAACCAGGCACGACGGGAAAGCACCACGTTATTGCGGTTCTCATCCAGTTCAATAATCTTGGCTTCGAGCTCGCGACCAATATAGGGAGCGAGGTCGCGTACCCGGCGCATCTCTACCAGCGAAGCCGGCAAGAAACCACGCAGACCGATATCCAAAATCAGACCGCCCTTGACCACCTCGATCACGGTACCGGTGACCACGCCATCGGCTTCCTTGACCTTCTGGACGTCGCCCCAGGCACGCTCGTATTGGGCACGCTTCTTCGAAAGCAGTAAGCGCCCCTCCTTATCTTCCTTCTGCAATACCAGGGCTTCGATTTCGTCGCCCACCTGGACAACGTCTTCGGGACTCACATCATGTTTGATGGATAGTTCGCGGGAGAGGATAACGCCCTCGGTTTTATAACCAATATCGAGGAGGACTTCATCGCGGTCGACCCGCACGACAGTACCGGTAACGATGTCGCCATCGCCAAAGTACTTAATAGTTTTATCGATTGCAGCAAGTAGTTCTTCTTGTGAACCGATATCGTTTACGGCAACTTGATCCAGCTGCTCAGTAGAGGTGGTCATAGAGATAATTTCTCCAAAACGGACTTAATAGACAATATGGACAATTTGGTTCCTCATAAGAGAAACCTTGTTGAGCCTATCAGCAAAAACCCTTTCGGCTCCAGCTGAAAGACCCCTTGCGGAGGGTATTTTGGCAAAATGTAGGCGATCACACAGTGTTATTAGGGGTGAGGGCGAGCCGGAAGGTTCCGAAGCTGCTCTGCGTTACCGCAATACGCAGCTGCCTAATGGGCGGCGCTCCGCCAGTTTTCCCCCACCCCGATGCCGACTACCAGGGGTACGGCAAGCTCCGCAGCATGGCACATTGCTTCCTCTACCAGGGCACGCAACCGCTCTTCCTCTCCCGGAGCTACTTCCAGGATTAATTCATCATGGATCTGCAGTAGCACCCGAGAAGCCAACTTTTGCTTCTTCAGTTCCTGATCCACCCGGATCATTGCCTGTTTCATCAAATCCGCAGCCGTGCCCTGGATGGGGGCATTAAGGGCTGCGCGCTCCGCCATGCGCCGTAAAGTGTGATTGGAGCTTCTGAGGTCGGGCAGTTGCCGACGCCGCCCCTGCATGGTTTCGGTATAGCCCCGCTCGCGCGCCTCCTCCACGATCTGCCGCAAATAGTTGCGAACTTTGCCGAAACGTTGAAAATAACTTTCCATTAGCTTTTCGGCTTCCTTTTGGCCAATCCGCAGCTGATTCGCCAGCCCGTAAGCCGACAGGCCGTAGGCCAAACCATAGGAAGTGGCTTTTACCTGCGAGCGCATCTGATCATCGACCTGTTCAGCGGGAATCCCGAAAATCATGGCCGCCATAGTGCGGTGTAAATCTTCGCCAGTCCTAATGGCCGCTATCAGATCTTGATCCCCTGACATATGCGCCATTACCCGCATCTCAATCTGGGAATAATCCACGCTCATCAAGTTTTCGAATCCTGATCCGCAAACAAAGGCCTCCCGGATACGTTGCCCAGTATCGGAGCGTACCGGAATGTTCTGCAAGTTGGGATCGGCAGATGAGAGCCTGCCGGTAGCAGTCACAGTTTGCTTAAAAGTGGTGTGGATCCGGCCATCAGCTTGCACTGCCTTTTGCAACCCTTCCACGGTCTGCAAAAGTTTAATCGAGTCCCGGTGCGCCAGCAGATACTGCAAGAACGGATGCTCGGTTTTGCTAAATAGCCACTCCAGGGCATCCGCATTCGTGGTGTATCCGGTACGAGTTTTCTTCGTTTTCGGCATCCCCAACTGGTCAAATAAAACATCTTGCAGCTGTTTGGGACTAGAAAGATTCAGCTCTGGCCGGTTTACTTCGCTTCTGGCCGCCTGCTTAGCGTCCTCGGTTTGCCGCCTTAAATCATTTTCTAAATCCCCTAGCACCTGGTCAGAAAGAGCAATTCCGGTATCTTCCATCCGGGCAAGAATCTCGGCGATCGGCCGCTCCATCTCTAGCCATAAATGCTCAGCGCGCCCGGTAGCTAACCGCGTTTTTTCTCCGCTAGCAATCTCGGGTAGCGCCGCCGCGATCTGTGCCGTCTTAGTGTTAGAACTACCGGAAAAATCTAAGGCGGTCTGTCCGCTGGCTGCTTCTTCCGCAACCACCAACGGATGCCCCAAAATCTTTCCGCTCAATACCTCAATACCGTAGGAACGGGCAGAAGGGTCTAGCAGATAGCCACCAATTTCACTATCCCAGCTGGGCAAACCGAGCGTGATCCCCGCCCCTTTGAGGGCGTGCCAGGCGCTCTTCCAGTTATGGAAAATGCTCTCCTTAGGGTCTTGCAACCACTGGCGCAGCGCCGCTACGGTGTCTGCGTCATCTTCAATGAGACTAATACTGGCTGCTTCGTTTTTACTGGCCAAAGTAACCTGGGTGGCCTCTCCGCTGCCCGGAGTGGTAACTCCTTCGACTACTACCCCTACCGGACCGCTAAGGTCGGCTATCCAGGCCGCTATCTTTTCTGGAGCAATAAGTTTAACTTCGGGGCGTTTTTCCGCGGGCTTAGCTGCGAGGGCGAATGCGGGGATACTGGCTAAAGCCTGGCGGGTGCCCTGTCCAATCTCCAATTTGTCTAGTAGTTTTTCTAGCTGCCCGGCATCGGCTTTCCCAAAGGTGAGTTCTGAAACCTCTACTCCTAAATCCAGATCGGTCAGCAGCGCATTCAGTTTCCGGTTACGTTTAACGTCCTCCAGGTGAGCGCGCAGGTCTTCCCCGCGTTTACCGCCAATATCGGCGGCATGGGCGATCACTCCTGCTAAGCCGTCATATTTATTTATCCAGGAGGCAGCGGTTTTCTCCCCCACCCCGGGAACCCCGGGGAGATTATCGGCTTTTTCTCCCACCAAGGCGGCAATCTCGGGATACCGGTGCGGCGGTACCCCGTATTTTTTTTCAATAGCCCCGGGTGTCATCCGCTTAAGGTCAGTGATCGAGCGGGAAGGATAAAGCACGGTAACTTGCTCGTTTGATAACTGGAAAGTATCGCGATCCCCGCTAGCGACCAACACCTGGAACCCGGCAGCACTTCCTCGGCTAGCTAGGGTAGCCAAAATGTCGTCGGCCTCGATATTTTCTTGTTCTAAGGTAGTGATTCCCAGATGAGCTAGTGCCTCTTTAATCAGTTCAACTTGTCCAGAAAATTCGGGCGGAGTAGGTTTGCGGCCGGCCTTGTATTCGGGGTATTCCTCGGTGCGGAAAGAATGGCGCGAAACGTCAAAAGCCACCGCTAAATAGTCGGGTTGCTCCTCTTGTAGCATTTTGACCAGCATCCGCAAGAACCCGAATACCGCGTTAGTGTATTGTCCCTCTTGGGTACGGAAATTTGCGGGGTCAAGGGCGTAGAACGCGCGAAAAGCTGCGGAATGCCCGTCAACTACTAGCAGAGTTTTATTTTCGGCCATGTTTTCCTCCTGGTAACCATCCTAGAGGAAAGGCCTTACTGTCACAGCAACCGCCTATAGTTGCTGCTTAACTGGCTTTAGCCGATCTGTTCCACCACGGCTTCGGCAACTTCGCGCATAGTGAGGCGCCGATTCATGGAAGTGGTTTGGATCCAACGGAAAGCATCCGGTTCACTCATTTCCATGTTTTCCATCAGCAGCCCTTTAGCCCGATCTACCACTTTGCGAGTCTCGAAACGATCCTGCAAGTCAGCTACTTCGCCTTCCAAAGATTGAATCTCTGCATGCCGGGAAAGCGCGATTTCTACTGCCGGCAAGAGTTCGGCAGGGGTGAAAGGTTTAACTACATAGGCCATGGCGCCGGCGTCTCGCGCCCGCTCCACCAACTCTTTTTGCGAAAATGCGGTGAGCATCACTACTGCGCAAGAGATCTCTTTCATGATCTTTTCCGCAGCCGTAATTCCGTCCATTTTGGGCATCTTTACATCCATTACACACAGGTCAGGATGGTTTTCAATCGCTGCCTGATAGGCCGCTTCCCCGTCGCCGGCCTCGGCTACTACTTCGTAGCCGGCATCCGTGAGGGTTTCCACAATATCCAGGCGGATCAGGGTTTCATCCTCGGCTACCAGCACTTTACGCGAGGCAGTCTGATTTTTCTTGGTGTTAGATTTCGAAGTTGCCACGTGTCTATATTAGACTGAAACCCGTCGCGCTTTACAGCGTTACGAAAAAGCCTCGATGGCGGAATTGGTAGACGCAGCGGATTCAAAATCCGCCGTCCTTCACCGGACATGTGGGTTCGAGTCCCACTCGAGGTACTGATCAGGGCGTAACCCCAAGCTATCAGGGGTTTCAACGCTTATGCCACAGCTATTTTCTCCTCGGGAAGGTTGCGGCATATTTAGCTTTCCGAGTCGGAGCCTCCCTACAAAATCCCCCTTATGAAAATCCTCACTAAGGCAAATTCCTCCCGGATAAGAACTATGTTTCTTAGGGACTATCCTCACGAGGGCGCCCTCGCCTAAAGCTGTCTTCCGCCCCTACTGTCTGGCTTCCTAACGCTTGCGACGTTCGCGTACCCGTACCGAAATCTGGATGGGGCTGCCGATAAAACCGTATTCTTCGCGTAGGCGATGTTCGATAAAGCGGCGGTAGGACGGATCTAAGAACCCGGTAGTAAAGAGAACGAAACGGGGAGGAGCTGCCGAAACCTGGGTGGCGAACATTATTCGCGGCTGCTTTCCTCCCCTAACCGGATGCGGATGTTCGGCGACCAATCGCCCCAGGAAAGTATTTAGTTCACTGGTAGTAATCCGGGTATTCCAACCCGCAAGTGCCTGGGCTAAAGCTCCTTGGATGCGGTTAGTATGCCAGGCGGTTTTCGCCGAAAGGTTAACCCGGGGTGCCCAATCCACGTGGGATAGCTGCAAATCCCATTCGCGTTCCAAATCGTGGCGACGTTCCTCATCGAGCAAATCCCATTTATTGTTTACCAGCACCAGGGCTCTACCTGCAGAAATAACTTCCTCAATGATCCTAATATCCGCGCTAGCCAAGGGCTGGGAGGCATCGAGTAACACCATCGCCACATCGGCTTCCTCAATCGCTGCCTGGGTGCGCAAGGAGGCATAAAAGTCGGCGCCCCGGCTCTTCAGCATCCGGCGGCGAATCCCGGCGGTATCCACGAAAGTCCAAGGTACTCCACCGATCTCGATTACTTCATCTACCGGATCACGAGTAGTACCTGCCAGTTCGTTGACTACTACTCGCTGGGAACCGGCAAGCGCGTTAAGCAGCGATGATTTACCCACATTCGGGCGACCAATCAGCGCCACTCGCCCCGGGCTGCCCTCCGGCAGCGCCCGCGAATACTGGGATTCTTCCGGCAGCATCGCAATCGCTTTATCCAACAGATCGCCACTGCCTCGCCCATGGAGGGCAGACAGCGGGAAGGGTTCTCCTAACCCCAATGACCACAGGACAGCAGCATCGGCCTCCACCCGCTCGGAATCAACCTTATTGGCTACTAAAATCACCGGTTTATTGCAGCGCTGCAAAATCCGAGCAATCTGCATATCAGTTTCGGTAGCTCCCACTTGGGCATCGGTCACAAATAGCACCGCATCGGCAAGCTGGATCGAGGCTTCGGCTTGCGCCGCCACCATCTGATCCAAACCCTTTACGCCCAGCTCCCAGCCACCAGTGTCCAGCAATTGGAAATCTTTACCTGCCCACTGCGCTTGGTAACGTACCCGATCGCGGGTTACTCCCGGCTGGTCTTGTACAACGGCCGCGCGCCGCCCTAAAATTCGGTTAACCAGGGTGGATTTACCTACGTTTGGGCGCCCGATAACCGCAAGTACCGGCAGGGCGCCGCTGTCCGGCATTTGCGCAGAGGTAGCTTCGCCCTCAAGTAGCTCCAGATCGTCATCCTGTAGCTCAATTTCACTGAGCAGATTCGCAGAATCCGCGGGGTTTAAGTCTTCACTCACGCCTTTAGTTTAGGCGAGGCCAGGTGGCTTTGGCGAAACCTTATCCTTGACGCGCCCGGAAAGTCTGGCCGACCATCTCCACTACCGCTTCCATAGTTTCTTGTTCATCCAGGTCGGAAGAATCTAGCAGTTCAACCCCGGGAGCAGGAGTCGTGAAGTTATTTACTTGGGAGTCGGCCAGGTCACGGGCGGCAACTGCATCGCTACCTGCTCCTGACTGCTGAGCGCGGCGCTGCTCGCGCACCTCGGGAGAGGCAGTGAGCAAGATTTTAACGTCTGCATCCGGAGCCACCACGGTAGTAATATCGCGCCCTTCGGCTACGATTCCCCGCCCGGATGCTTGGGCGGCTTGGATGATTTGCCGCTGGCGGGCAATCATCTGTTCACGCACCCCCGGAACCGCGCTAACCTGGGAGACAGCGCTGTTTACTTCCTCCCCGTGCAGGAAACGAGTCACGTCCCGCCCCTCGATCAAGATACGCGGAGCATGGGCGACTGCTTCTACCTGCATCGGAATTGTGGTGGCCAGAGTTGTAAGCGCCGCAGGGTCATTTAGATCTGCATGTTGCTGCAGGGCATACCAGGTGAGGGCGCGATACATGGCGCCAGTGTTTAAAAAGTTAGTGCCTAGCTCCGCAGCAGATAGGCGCGCGATGGTAGATTTGCCTGCGCCGCTGGGGCCATCAATGGCGATTACCAAGCCGGCTCCAAGAATCTGCTGGCTAACGTATTGCGAACCGTCACCTGACATAGCGTTATAACCCTTCTGAAAGCATTATTACTGGAACGCGCTAATGCGTCCCCTACCCTTCGATACTATGCCATTTATAGCCGTTTAGGATAGCTTCCTCGCTAATATCTAAAGCGAATAAGCTAAGAAGCCACGATTTCCCAGCCTTTTATCTCCAGTTTTTCCGCCAGCGAGGCCGCGGAGTTAGGTTCAATCGACAACCGGGCTATCCCGAAGGCCGCTCCTGGGGAGTGCTCCAGTTCCAAATCTTCAATATTGATACCGGTCTCTCCTACCGCCTGGAAAAGTCTGCCTAAGGTACCGGCCTCGTCTGGCACTTTAACCATTACTTCCTGGTAGCGTCGGGGTGCTCCCCCGTGTTTGCCGGGGATACGCGCCACACCTAAGTTGCCTTGTCGCATCGCTAAGGTTACGGCTCCTACCAAGCTGGGGGATGGGATGTTGGCTCCGGGATGTTCGAGGGCGTGCAAAACTTGCTGCATATCGTCAGCAAATCCCCGCAATACTTTAGCTACATGATCAGCGTTACCTGCAATGATTGCTGCCCACAGGGCGGGATCGGAAGAAGCAATCCGGGTGGTATCCCGCAGCCCTTGCCCCGCTAGTCCTAGGGATTCCGGCATCGCTTTCGCGAGTTGCGCGGCTAAGAGGGAAGATACCAATTGGGGAACATGGGAAACTAACGCCACCGATTGGTCATGAGTTTCCGCATCCAGTTGCAGCGGCAGGGAACCTACATCTAAAGCGAGGCTGCGCATCGCTAAAACTGCCCCCGCCGCAGTTTCCTGGTTGGGAACTATCACCCAGGGGCGAGACTCGAACAGGTCTTCGCGGGCAAACGCCGTCCCGGAACGCTCTCTGCCCGCCATAGGATGCGAGCCTACGTAGCGGGTCAGATCCGCGCCGGCCTGCGCAACTTCCTCTAAAATCACACTTTTTACCGAGGCCACATCGGTAACTAGGGCACTCGGAAACTCTTTGAGCGCGGCGATTACCTGGTCGGCAGCCACATCAGGGGGCGTGGCTACCACTACTAGGGCGGGTTCGGGGGAGTTTTCCTCCCAGTTACTACCGGCTCCCATATCGCATGCCAGAGCGCTAACTACCGGATAAATATCGCGTAAAAAAACTTGGACTCCCAGTTTGCTCAGGCGCATCCCCAGGGATGCTCCTAGTAGGCCCGCTCCAATAATCAATACTGGTCCGGTGGTACCTACCTCGGTGCCAGAGGGTAGAAACTGTGTGTTTGCCATAGCTTCACCCTAAAGGCCGACGCTTTGCATCAGTACGCTTAGCTCAGGTTTTGAGAGGCGACGGGTCGCTCCCAGGGGCAAAGTCCCCAGTTTCACGGTGCCATGCGCAATTCGCGATAATTCCATCACCGGGGCTCCTACCTCCTCTAACATGCGACGCACAATCCGGTTTCGTCCCAGATGCAGCTCAATTTCCACCAAGGTGAGCCCCCCGTGAGTACCTTTTATTGATACCCGATCAGCCTGCGCAAACCCGTCCTCCAGCATGATTCCGGATCGCAGCTCCTGGGCAGTTTTGCCGGTAAATTTGCCTTTCACAGTCGCTAAGTAGGTTTTCGGCACTTCCCAGGAGGGATGGGTGAGGCGGTTAGCCAGTTCCCCATCGTTAGTTAGCAGTAAAAGCCCGGAAGTATCCACGTCTAACCTGCCCACATGGAACAGTCGTTCCCGGTAGTCGGTCAAAAATTGGGTGAGGTCATGGGGGTCACCACGGAGGGAAGATTCCACCCCGGTGGGCTTATTGAGAGCGATCGTGACTCGGGAATCATCAATCATCACCAGTTGTCCATCTACATGCAGCATTACCTGTTCCGGGTCAACTTTGGTACCTAGCTCGCGCACCACTTTGCCATTGACTTTCACCCGCCCGGAAACGATCAGTTTTTCGCAGGCACGCCGGGATGCTACCCCGGCAGCGGCCAAGACTTTTTGCAGTCGTTCTTCTTTACCGCTTTTGGTAGTTGCTTGCGGTTTGGCCACCGGCACCTGCGGGTCTTGACGGCGGGGAGGCATCGGGGCTAAGGGAATCTTGTCGACCGGGCGCCCCTGCCGGTCGGTACCCTCATCGCTTTCCTGATAGGAACTAAGATCAGTCAACTTGGCTTCTCCTATTGGGTTTTATTTCTTAACTGCCCTCATCCTATCGCGGAGCCAAATTATTCTTTGAGCCGAGCCTCTAACTCGTCTAGTTCTTCACTGCCCGGCAGATGCGGAGCCAGCGGCGGGAGTTCATCTAGGCTGGCTAGCCCCATTCGTTCTAAGAAACTGGTAGTGGTGCCGTAAAGAATCGCCCCCGAATCTGCCCGCTCAACTTCTCTAATTAAGTCGTGCGCTAACAGGGTGCGTACTACCCCATCTACACTCACTCCCCTAATGCTGGCGATAACTGAGCGGGAAACCGGTTGCCGGTAGGCGATTACGGCTAGGGTTTCTAAAGCGGGGTTGGACAGATGGGAGGTTCCCCCTTGGGTGAGGAAGTCGGAGACTACTTCTTCTTGCGCGGGGGCAGAATAGATCCGCCAGCCTCCAGCCACGTTGCGTAATATGAATCCGTGAGGACGAGCGGTTTCGCCTGCATATTCGGCACGCAATTGCTCTAAAGCTACCTTTACCTGTTGGGGGTTACTTTTAAGACGCGGCGCGAGTTCCTCGGGGCTTAGTGGCTCACTGGCGACAATCAAAATTGCCTCGAGGCCGGCCAGTAGCTGTTCATCGGCGGAGTTAGTCATCGGTGGCTCCATATTCGTCAAAAATAAAGTTGTTGAAGTCTGGGATTTCCTTAGTCTCTAAGGTCACATAAAGTTCTTCCAGCGCGCTTTCTTGGGTAAATTCCACGCAGCGATGCCGGTAGAGTTCCAGTAAAGCCAGGAAACGGGTGACTCTTTCAGTGGCGTTTTTGGCGGAGCGGGTTAGCTCGCTAAAGCTAGCTTTGCCGCTTCGTTTTAACTCGGCAACCACGATGTGGGCTTGCTCTGCCAGAGAGGCTTGCGGCAGGTGTAGATGGGACAGGGAAACTTGAGGAGGACGGCGGGTAAAAGCCTCCGCGGCGGCGCGGGCTAAATCTTCGGGGGTGAAATCCACTCGTAGCGGTGGCAAGAGGCGAGCGAACTTGACGGGCAGGGGTACTTCCCGCGGATAGTAGGCCCCACCTTCCCCGATGCGCACGCGTAAATAATCTGCGACTTCCTTATAGGCGCGGTACTGCAAAAGTCGAGAAAATAGCAGGTCGCGTGCCTCTAAATATTCGGGATCTAGTTCCTCGGTTTCTTCTCCGGGCAGCAGCTGACTGGCCTTGATATTAAGCAAGGTAGCCGCGATCTCTAGGAACTGGGAGGCTTGCGATAAATCCGGAAACGCCTGCATATAGGCTATAAAATCATCGGTTACCTGTGCTAATGCCACCTCGGTAATATCCAGTTTATTCTTGATAATCAAGGTGAGCAGCAGATCTAGCGGCCCGGAAAATACTTCTAGTTCCAGTTCAAAAGGGGGAACTTTTTCCGGCCCGGTTTTTCCGCCTAGCTGAGGAGGAAACAGCGTTGCCCCTTCCCCATTTACTGCTTGGAGATTAGTCGCAGTAGCCGGCGAGTTAGGCGGCGTCACCACGAGCAATAACCTCGCGCGCCAACTGCCGGTAAGCTGCCGCTCCCGGATGAGAAGGCGCAAAAGTAGTGATCGGTTCGGTAGCTACCGAGGCGTCCGGGAACTTTACAGTCCGGCGAATAACCGTCTGATAAACCCGATCCCCGAATGCCTCTTGCAGGCGCTCCATTACTTCTCGCGAATGTAGGGTGCGGGTATCGACCATAGTCGCCAAAATCCCGTCTATCTTCAGTTTAGGATTGAGACGGTCACGGACTTTTTCAATGGTTTCTACCAGCAGTGCTACCCCGCGCAGGGCGAAAAATTCGGTTTCCATGGGGATCATTACCCCGTGCGCCGCAGTCAGAGCATTCACCGTCAGCAACCCCAGGGACGGCTGGCAATCAATCAAAATCACATCATACTTTTCGCTAACCGGGTGGAGGGCGCGGGCGAGCGCCATTTCCCGGGCGACCTCGTTAACCATTTGAATCTCGGCAGCGGAAAGATCGATATTGGCCGGCACCAGATCCATACCCTCGATCGCAGTGGGATGAATAACTTGCTCCACATTAACGTTGCGATCCAGGAGCACATTGTAGATAGTGGCGTCCAGGTCGTTGCCGTTTACCCCCAGTCCGGCAGTCGCGGCACCTTGGGGATCAAAATCTACAATCAGCACCTTGCGCCCATACTCTGCCAAAGACGCAGCCAAGTTAATGGTGGTAGTAGTCTTACCAACCCCGCCTTTTTGGTTGCACATGGCAATAATCCGCGCGGGCCCATGAGACTTTAGGGGCGCAGGCGCGGGAAACTCCGCATCTTTCGGGGTTGGCGGGGGCATCAAACCTGGTTGAATATCGCTCACCCTTATAACGATATGACAACCTGAGAAAAAATGTTACCAAGCGGCGTTCCCGTAGCCTTTTATCCCCGTTCGGTATCGCGAGATCGGTATCTAGCTACTGCCATATTAAAAAAGAAGCGAAAATAACTCGCTGGCAGAGATTTAAGTACAGGTAGACTTCTCCAGGCACATCAGAATAACTTGCGGGATTGTGGAGCTAAGACCTGATTCAAGCAGTGGCACACAATGAGCAAATTATTTTTCTGAGTAGCTGCAGTGACGTCCTGTGCGGGGAAAATATTTTATCCGAGTAGGTGCGGTGGGCATAAAGTCTGAGAAAATACGTCAGTATTTTCCAGACTTTGGGCAGGAGGAAAAATATTTTTCCCGCACCACCCCGCACTACCCTGCACCCCCACAACCGGCACCAACCACTACCGGGCACGCGGATGGGTCTCTTGATACACCTCACGCAACAAAGTCGCGGTGACCTTGGTATAGATCTGGGTAGTAGTTACATTCACATGACCGAGCAGCTCTTGCACTACCCTAACGTCCGCTCCGCCCTCTAACATATGGGTGGCGAAGGAATGCCGCAGGCTGTGGGGTGAAACCGGTGTTTTTATCCCCGCTTTTTCCGCGGCCTCGCGAATAATATTCCAGGCGCTTTGCCGGCTTAGACGCCCTCCCCGCAGATTCAAGAACAGCGCGGAACTACCCCGGCCTTTTTGCGCAAGCTGTGGGCGGGAGCGCACCAGATACGCTTCTAAGGCCTTGACCGCGTATTCTCCTAGCGGCACCAGGCGCTGCTTATTACCTTTGCCGGTTACGGTCACCAGGGTAATCGGCTTTTCCCCCGAATCTTCTGCCTCGCTACCAGCTAAAACCCCTAAATCATCTACGTCCAGGGAGCACACTTCACTCACCCTAGCACCCGAGGCGTAAAGGGTTTCTAGAAGCGCCCGCGAGCGCAAAGAGGCCGGGTCTTCCCCGCTAAAAGCTTCCAGTAAAGCGCGAGTTTGCGGAATGGTGAGTGCTTTGGGTAGCGGTCGCGCTAGGCGGGGATTTTCTAGGTTCTCGGTGGGGTCAGTGTTACTCAAGCGTTCGTTTAACATAAAGCCGTGGAATCCGCGCAGAGAGGCCATTAGCCGCGCAATTGAAGAGGCCGCCAACGGGTTTTTCCCGTCTTCTCCGGCTGCGGCTGCCTGCAAGAACGCCCGCAAAGTTTCGGGGGTGATTTCCGCTAGAGAATGAACACCAGCACCGACTAAATATTCGTGGTAACGCGCCAAGTCACGCCGGTAGGAGCCGACAGTGTTATTTGATAGTCCGCGTTCAATCGCCAGGTGATCTAGATATGCCCCGCTCGCCTGTTCGATTTCATCCATAGGGCTATTTTAGAGGGCGCATTCGTTTTTACCTTACTGCCACCTGTAGCAAAGTTATTTTCCCCACCGGGACACGCCAGGGTGATAATAGAAGCACCGTTGATTTTTAGGAGTGATCTTTTATGGCTTTATTCGCGATTGAATATTTTTACGACCCTGCCGCCGCCGCAAAAATGGATGAGGTACGCCCTGACCACCGCGCTCATCTGCGCGCCCTGCACGATCAAGGCATTGTAAAACTGGTGGGCTCTTGGGTTGATGATCCCCACCCGGGCGCGCTAATCGCGGTAGAAGCCGAATCCGCCGAGGACGCCCTCACTGCTTTAGCTGAAGATCCTTTCTTCTTGGCGGGTTTCATCACCGACCGCAAAGTACACCACTGGAACGTAATCATCGGAGAAATCGTCTAGTCAAATCTCGCTAGTGACACCTGAGTTTAACAGGGGCAGAGGGTACGCCCTCTAAGCGCTAATTTTCTCGCCCCACCTGCAGTAGGGTTTCCCTACTACCTATTCCATATTAACTGCCGCGTTGATACAGAACCGTTAAGGCTTGAGGGAGGTAGCCGGGATCATGTAGATTCCGGTTTCTTTATCCTGCATTACCGCTTGCAGGTGTCCTACGATAATCCCCATCACTTTCGGCTTTTTCTTTGCGTATTGGTAGAAGCGAGTAAGACTGGTTATTGCATCATCGATGCTGCCATCACTTAGTTTAATTTCAAAGGCCGCATAGTCGCCATTCTTAAATTCGAGGATGGCATCTACTTCATCACCCGAAGCATTATCGCGGAAATGGAAAAGATGACCTCCGTGATAGTCGGCAAAAATTCGTAAATCCCGTTCCACCAGTGCCTCAAATAGCAGGCCAAAGGTTTCATGGTCATGCAGCAATTTTTCAACACTGAGACCCAGGCTTGCACAACAAAGGGAAGGATCCACCAGATGCCGTTTCGCTGCTTTCCCAATTCTTGCTGAGGAGCGGTAATTAAGACTGAAGGCTTCTTGATTTGCGGTCAAATATAAACTGTCGAGGACGCCGAGGTAATCTGCGATGGTGGCGCGGCTTTCGATTATTTCATCTTGATTTTCATATTCTTCGATATCTTTAACCAGGGTTTTGTTTCCTACTAAAGTTGATTCATTTCTGGAAAGCGAACGTAAAAGCATACGCATCTTGTGCGGGTTACGTTTCTTAACTGCCCCTTCATGCATATCTTTAGTCACCAAGGAATCAATATAGCTCTCGGGAATAACTCCGCAATCTTCTTCCGCGGTGTAAATGTTTTCCGGCCATCCCCCTCTAATAATGAGGCGGGCAAGTTTTTCCAGCTCTACCTTGCCCACGTATCCCGTTTCGACAGTTCCTTCCAATAGTCCCGAAAGCGATACCTCCCCGGTGGAATCACCTGATTCATACAGGCTCATAGGATGCATGCGCAGGGTTACTATTCTTCCCACCCCGGAGTGGAATACTTTGTGCGTGCCTTCATTGACTTTCAAAGCGGTTGAACCGGTGAGGACAAATTTCCCCTTTTCCCGGTCTGTGTCACACTCATGCCGTACTGCATCCCAAATCTCGGGAACAATCTGCCATTCATCAATCAATTGCGGACTTAGGTGAGTAAAGATGTATTTGGGATCAACCATTGCCAGGTCACGCTGACTTCGATCCGTTAGATAACTGACGCTATTTACTTGCGCCAAGCTCGTCCAAGTCTTTCCACACCACTTCGGTCCCTCAATAGAGACAGCTCCGAAGATGTTTAAATATCTTGCGATTTTTTCGTCGATAAGCCTTGATCGATATCCCGGTTTTTTTAAGCTCACTACCCTACCTCCAAAAGAAGTCTACCTGGGCATTGAGCACTTTTCAAGCAATTCATTGCGCACTTTTCAGACAATTTACTAAGCACTTTTCAAGCAATTCAGTGTGCACTTTTCAGAGATTGCTCTTATTGAACTGCTAATTCACACGGTGATTTGTTCACCGGAAACACCTTACGACATCAAAAACAATCTGGCGCGACTTGACTAAAGTAAACCAGCGGATGTGAGCACCGCGGAAATCTTTCCGCAACACCTGGATTTTAGAGGCAGAGGGTGCGCCCTCTAACTGCCCTCTACGCCACCTGCAGGGGTTTTATCTGGTCAAGTTCAGCTCCTGAACGGTCACTGGCAAGATCAAGCTCATAGCGGGATTGTAGATTCAACCAAAACTCAGCAGAAGTTCCAAAGAAGCGTGAAAGACGCAGGGCAGTGTCCGCGCTTATCCCTCTTTTGCCGTGCACAATTTCATTGATGCGCCGTGGCGGCACCCCAATTGAGACAGCTAGTTTATTCTGGCTAAGCCCCATTTCAGTAAGAAAGTCTTCACTGAGGACTTCACCGGGGTGAATAGGGGCTAGCTTTTCAATGGTAGTCAACGATCTCCACCTCCTTGGGGCCGGAGGACGTCCATACAAAACATATCCTCCACTGTTCATGTATCCTGATGCTATATTGTCCTGACCGGTCGCCCTTGAGCGCTTCTAGCCGGTTTCCCGGTGGAACCCGCAAATCTTCTAGGCAAACTGCAGCGCCAACTTGACGTAGTTTACGCAGTGCAGTCCGCTGGATTCGCGGGTCAAGAGAACGTACCGGCTGCCGATTCCACAGCCGCTCCGTTTCTTTGTTCCCGAACGATCTAATCATCTAAATAGTATAACGTAATCCGTTAATAACGCTAGACGTTAAACGTGAATTCGACGGGTTTTCGAAAGAAAGTAACCTCACCCTAGCCCCTCCCCCTATTTCGTATTACAATTACGGACATGAAAACTATCAACGGGCAACCAGTCTGCGAAGAGCAAATCGATGCATGGGTAGCCGAAGCCGAAAACGGCTACGACGTAGAGACGCTTCGACGTCGAGGAAGGAAACCGCGCCATGAAGATGCCGCTAAGGTTATCTCCATTCGACTTTCCCCCAGTGAGATCTTGAATCTCGACAAGTATGCGGCTGCCAACGGATGGTCAAGGTCACAGGCAATCCGCGAAGCGTTAAAAGATGCCATCTAGAAATGGATGTACGACGGAGCGCCACGAAGCACGGCACCGAAACGATCATCCACTCGATGAAGGCACGCAAGCAGTACCGCAGCCTGCTCGATTAGTCTCGAAGAATAAATTCCATCGCGTTTGTCCCTCTTTCCCATCCAACAACCCGCCTTCCTCCGTGAACATCGAGCGTCTAACTAGAGAGAACTGGCCGGAATAACCCCATCGGGTGAACTACCTGGAGGTCCTGCCTAAATCAAACCAAGTGAACGGGGGTCGTTGGGCAAGAATCAACGGTAGAAACCGCTGCTTAACTCCTTCTAGCTAGAATCAATTTCCCCCACGTGCAGCAAAACCCGAAGATCGAAGTAGACAAAAGGAATCTATATACCCGTCTAATAGACAGACAGCAATCAGCAGACGCTAGACGTTAAATTTGAACTCCACTACGTCACCGTCTTGCATCACGTAGTCTTTACCTTCTTGGCGCAGCTTTCCGGCCTCGCGGGCAGCGTGAATCGAACCTAATTCCACTAACTCGTCAAACCCAATAATTTCGGCTTTGATGAATCCGCGTTCGAAATCGCTGTGTATTACCCCGGCCGCCTGGGGTGCGGTCCAGCCTTTATGAATCGTCCAGGCGCGCGCTTCTTTTTCCCCAGCAGTCAGGTAAGTTTGCAGCCCTAAAGTATCAAAACCTACCCGCGCCAACTGGTCGAGGCCGGACTCTTTCTGCCCGGATTCTTCCAGCATTTCCCGGGAATCCTCTTCATCTAGTTCCACTAGATCTGCTTCGAACTGGGCATCTAAGAAAATCGCTTTTGCCGGCGCTACCAGCTTTTCGAGCTCGCGGCGCTGGCCTTGATCCAGCACCTGCTCGGCATCCATATTGAACACATAGATAAAGGGCTTCAAAGTCATCAACTGGAATTCTTTTAGCAGCTCTTTATCCAAGTCACCGTGGGCAGATAAAAGCTCTCCGTCCTCTAATATTGCCTGGGCTTTCTTTACTTCCGCTAGCACTTCCGGCGGGGTTTTCCGTCCGCGCACTTCCTTTTCTAGCCTTGGTACTGCCTTTTCTAAAGTCTGCAGGTCGGCCAAGATTAGCTCGGTAGAGATAGTTTCAATATCGGAGGCAGGGTCAATCTTGCCATCTACGTGCACCACGTCCGGGTCGCTAAATACCCGAGTTACCTGGCAGATAGCGTCGGCCTCCCGAATATTGGCTAAGAACTGGTTACCGAGACCTTCCCCTTGGGAGGCGCCTTTTACGATTCCCGCAATATCTACGAAAGAAACCGTTGCGGGCACAGTTTTCGCAGATTGGAACATTTCGGTTAGTTTCTGCAATCGCGGATCCGGCAGCGGTACTACCCCCACGTTGGGGTCGATAGTCGCGAACGGATAATTCGCGGCGAGTACGGTTGCGCGAGTGAGCGCATTGAACAAAGTTGATTTACCTACGTTAGGTAATCCTGCAATCCCAATTGTTAAAGCCACGCCTCTACCCTATCGAAGGGCGAAAGCGGCAGGAAATCTAGCCAAAAAAATGCTTAGTTCCCGAGTACGCTCCCTGCCCGCTCTCGGTGGCTCCCGCTAGCCTGCCCCAGTAAGGGTCTGCACAATCTCTGCCAGCGAGGTATAGAACTCCCCCAAGCGGTTTATAGGCAGCATTACCGCCACTATCACCAGCAGCATCGCTACTATCGATCCTACCAAGGCACGTAAATAGGTGGCGCGGCTGCCCGCTTTCATTACTTTCGGGACTCGGCGAATCAACACCGCCAACGCCAAAATGGCCACCACACCTGCCAGCACCATGGTTCCCCAGCCCATGAGGGAAAATACCCCCGGAGCAGTATCTGGCAGTAGCGCTGAATCAACCCCTTTAACCTGGGCGGTCTTCGGGGCGTCACTACTGCGCACCTGTTCCCACCAGCGGTAAAGCTCTGGCATTTGCTCACGCCAAATTGCCCAATTGTGTCCGCCTTTCGGCGCAATATGTAGCTGAACCCGGTCTCCCGGTTTATAGGATGTCTGCGATAAAGCTTTCGCTAGATGTAGGGAGTCTTTATCTAGCCTCGCCCCCGATACATACATATTTAGTGGCCAGGGGCGTTTCTGGCTCGCTAAAACTGAAAGGGTATTGTCTCGGAATCCGGTGCTATTTTTTCCTCCCCAAGACCCCACAATCGGCTGATCGTAGCCGGAAAGCACTGCGCTAGTCCCAAAAACATCCCCGTAGAGAATCCCCAGACGCGCGCTGCAATAAGCTCCGGAAGAATTCCCGGCAATCATCCAGTCTTTACGCTTATCAGACACATTAGGGAAGCTAGAGCGCACCATTTTGGGAACATCGAAACTAAGCCAGGTGGCAGTTTGCGCTCCGTTCTTTACGTCCGCGCAGGTGGGAGCTTTAAGGTCAACGTTTCCTTCCGGAATAACCACGATAGTGGGAGCGATTTCTCCGCTATCAATTGCTTTTTGCAGGTTATTAGAAAAATCGAGGGCGAGGGCGACCGATACCGGAGATCCCGGGTAGCCATGAATAAACTCTAAAACGTTATAGGTGGTGCTTTTATCGCCCGGGTCATACCCCTCCGGCGTCCACACGATCACCTGCTCTTTTACCCCAGATTTCGACCCGGAGAACACCGTTAGTTGCCGGCCGTTCGACAAAGGTTTAAAGCTAGGGATCCATTCTTCTTGCCCCGGTAAAGCCGGCGCGGTCAAGGGATTTAGTTTTTCGGAGGCAGCAGGTGAACGTTTGTCTGCTCTCCCAGATTTCTTGGCAGCTATTTTGGATCCCCGCTGGGTATCACTGATTTTTACCTGACGGTTTTGCTGATTGCTAACCATCTGCCACAGCTCAGAAGGGGTAGATACGTATTGCATCGGCAAGTTAACCAGCAGCCCCACCGCCACCACCTGGATCACGGCTACCAATAAAACCACCAAAACCGAGCGTAAGTAACGCCCGGTTTTGCGAATCATAAAAGGCAGTGCTAGCAGCAGAGCGACCGCTGCCGCGCAAAAGAGGATAACGAAGGGTAGCGAGGTAAGCATGCTTGCCCCTAGCAGGTATGCCCCGGATCGTTGGTACGCCGGCGGTTATTGGTTTTTATAATTCCTGCTTCTGTCAGTTCTTTACGCAAGGGTAAAGGCAGCGCGAAAGTTACTGTTTCCTGGGCGGTTTCCACTTCCTCCACTTCCGCAAATCCCCATTGTGCCAGCTGGGCTAAAACCTCTTTTACCAATACTTCTGGCACGGAAGCACCGGAGGTTAGCCCCACGGTTTCTACCCCTTCGAACCAGATCTCTTCCATCTCTATGGCCTTATCAATGCGATAGGCGCGCTGAGCCCCGCCTACTTCTGCCACTTCTTTTAACCGCACCGAGTTGGAGGAGTTCGCTGACCCTACGACTACTACTACCTCGGCCTGTTCCGCAATCTTTTTTACTGCACCCTGCCGATTTTGAGTGGCGAAACAAATATCTTCACTGGGGGGATCACTGAGCCCTGGGAATCGTTCTCGCAGCCTATCTACAGTTTCTCTAGTTTCATCCAGGCTCAAAGTAGTTTGGGAAAGCCACACCACTTTTTCCGGGTCACGCACCTTTACTTGGCTTACGCTTTCGGGGTCGCCTACTACTTGAATATGGTCGGGGGCTTCCCCTTGGGTACCTTCTACTTCCTCGTGACCTTCGTGGCCTACCAGCACAATGTCATAGTCAGCCTTGGCAAAACGCAGGGCTTCGCGGTGAACTTTGGTCACTAGCGGGCAGGTGGCATCCACGGTTTTCAGTCCCCGCCGCTTAGCCTCTTCCCGCACCGCCGGAGATACTCCGTGGGCGGAAAACACTACCCGCGCCCCGGTGGGAACTTCATCTAGTTCAGTTACAAAACGCGCACCTTTAGCGCTAAGCTGCTCCACTACAAACTTGTTATGCACAATCTCTTTACGCACATAAACTGGGGCTCCATAGAGCGCTAAGGCTTTTTCTACTACGTCTACCGCGCGATCTACTCCCGCGCAGTAACCGCGCGGGGATGCCAAGAGTACCTTCTTAGTTGCCACGCCCCTATCCTACTCAGGTATTTTACTTCCCGCCGAACCGGTGACTGCCGGGCAGTACCTGTGGGTAGAATGAAGCGGTGCGCACAAATCCTCAGGGTCCGCAAACACCGCTGGCTCCCACGGCTGCCCAAACCACTCGGGAAAACCCGTGGCCGCTATCTTTGCTGACCGCTAATATCAAGAAATATGTGAACCGAATGTCGCCACTGTGGGTCAGCGGGCAGGTCGTGGAGTATAAACGGCGTCCGGGCGCGCGCATGGCTTTCTTTGTTCTGCGTGACGCCAACCAAAGCACTTCCATGACGGTAAAGTGTTGGCCTACGGTTCTTGACTCAGTCGGGGCAGATTTTTCCGAGGGCGCGCAAGTAGTTGTGTATGCCAAACCCGATTTTTATGAGGGTTCAGGTTCTCTTTCGCTGATGGCTAAGGAAGTCCACGCAGTCGGGGTGGGAAACCTGCTTGCCCAGATTGAGGCACTCCGCAAGAAACTAGCCGCCGAGGGGCTATTTTCCCAGGAAAACAAGCAACCGCTACCGGTGATTCCCCGTAAAATCGGTTTGATTGTGGGGCGCAATGCGAAAGCCAAACAGGACGTAATGGTGAATGCTTTGGCACGCTGGCCACTAGCCGAATTCGAAGTCCGGGAAGTGGCAGTACAAGGTCCTACTTGCGCCGCGGAAGTAACTCGGGCGCTAGCCGAATTGGACTCCCTCCCCCAGGTTGAGGTGATTGTGATTTCCCGCGGGGGCGGCGCAGTCGAAGATCTGCTACCTTTTTCCGATGAATCCTTAGTGCGGGCCGCAGCAGCGGCGCGCACCCCCCTAGTTTCTGCTATCGGGCATGAAGAGGATGCTCCCCTGCTGGATTTTGTGGCTGACTATCGGGCTTCTACCCCCACCGATGCGGCGCGGCGGATTGTGCCGGATTTACAGGAGGAATCTTTGGGGGTCCAGGGCGCCCGCTCCCGTTTGCGCACCCAGATGCTCGCCCTCTTAGATCAACATTTAGGGCAGTTAGCCCAGCTGCGCGCCCGCCCCGTCCTGGCCGACCCTAGCGCGGTTATTGCGGCTCAGGAACATTCTTTGGCGCTAGAGGGTCAGCGGCTGCGTTTTCGTTTTGAAACCCAGCTGGAAAACCAGCTAACTTCCCTGCGCGGATGGCGTGATGCTTTGAAAGCCTATTCTCCACAAGGGATTTTAGAGCGCGGATACAGTATTTTGCGTTCGCCTGCCGGCGGGGTCATCAACTCGGTTTCACAGGTAAGTAAAGGGGATCTGTTAGAGGCGATTTTCGCTGATGGCACCGCAGTAACCAAGGTTTTTGGTACGAATCAGAAAAAAGCTTAGGAGGCAGTGATGAGTGAAGAAAACACGGAAGTTCCAGTGGGAGAACTTTCCTATGAGCAGGCGCGCGAACAGTTGGTGGCCGCAATTACCCAATTGGAGTCCGGCAAGCTGGGACTAGAGGAATCTTTGAAGGTGTGGGAGCGCGGGGAACAGCTCGCAAGTCACTGCCAATCCTTCTTAGATGAGGCAAAGCAACGTTTGGAACAGGCTAAGAAATCAGAATAGCCATGGAAAGTAGCGAAGATAAGCCGGCAGTTACCACCGGCGATAAGGAACAGTTCCCGACAGGCGCGGGCGCCCTAGCTAATACGAAAGACCAAGAGGTTACCCCGCAAGAGGGGACAGAAAATGACGAACACTTGCCCTTTGAATTGGGGCAGAAGCTGGGGTATCACCGCTCTGCTCCCCTCACGCTCTACCAGATAATCGATTACATTTTTGTGGTAATCGCCGCGGTTTTAACCGTGCGTCTGGCTTGGATCTTGCTAAAACATGGTTTCCAGCTTTCCCTGGTCATCCTGGTTTATTTAGCGTTTTTCTGGGTGCTTTTGGCTTACCTAGCACTGCCGCGCCTGCATCAAATAATGTCTTCGCTCTATGTTCCGGACTATTACATTGGGCGTTCTAAAACCGGGGATGGGATTTTGGGGGACCCCATTAACCTGGCTTGGCTGGGGGAAGAGGATGATATTCACCTGGCGATGCAGGCAGCCGGCTGGACGCTGGCTGATGAGATCACGCTTTCTTCTTCTTGGAAAATTATTTTCGCCAGTGTTTTTAAGCGTTCCTACCCGGCAGCGCCGGTTTCTCCGCTCTATCTTTTTGGACGGAAACAAGATTTTGCCTATCAACAAGAGGTAGACGGTAACCCCAGTAAGCGGCACCATGTGCGTTTTTGGAAGGTTCCTGAAGGTTGGAAACTGCCGGGGGGATTCCAGGCAGATTGGCTGGCAGCGGCAACTTTCGATAAAGCGGTCGGCTTATCGCTGTTCACTTTGCAAATCACTCACAAGATTGACGAGAACATCGATATTGAACGTGACCATGTAGTAGACACCGTCCGCGAAGCCTGCACCAGCATAGAAGTAGAGGTGATTCCCGATGCTACCAGTGCCTATCACTCACGTAACGGCGGGGGCGACCGGGTGCAAACCGATGGCAGCATGCCGGTGATTGAAGCGAACCTAGTCAGCGAAGAGCACTTGAATCCACATGAAAACTTGGCTTTGCAACACAAAGGGTATTTGCGTTCTTCCCGCGAACAGACAGAAAAGAAAAAGAAACGCCGGCTGCTGCGCGACCGCCAGGTACCAGCCACTTCTTTGGCCTGCGGGATTACTTTAACAGCGTTGCACGCCCTGGAACTGGCAGTTGTCGGCTACATTTTAGCCACCAATCCGAAATACGCCGATGAATTGGGCTTTTCTTTTTACCAGACCCGCCTGGCAGGCTACGGTTTCATGGCGTTAGCGGTCTTACTTACCGTCTTAATCGTGGGAACTTTATTTCACCAAAAATGGATGCGCCTAGGCTTGCTATTGGTGCTAACTGCAACAGTATTTGTACGGATGATGGAGTCTTTAGGAATTGAGGGCGCTTCTGGCACTCCCCTCTGGATTACTTCCACTACCCTATCGGTGTTGGCGATTTTAGCGATTACTTCCCCGGCTGCGCGGCGTTGGGTAAAGGTCGAATAACTTCACCTGTCTCCCCAACAAACCCCAAATTACTGGTAGGGAGTCACTTCCAGTAGCTTTACCTGGATGGTTTTGCCATTGGGAGCCAGGTAATCAACGGTTTCGCCCACTTTATGCCCCATAATTGCTTGCCCCAGCGGAGCATCCGGGGAATAGACATCCATATGTACGTCGGGGCTGGCTTCGCGTGACCCCATCAAGAAGTTCACTTCCCGCCTCCCTAAGGTAGCTTTTACCACCATCCCGGGCTCTACAATGCCGTCATCTGCAGGCGGCTCGCCTATCTCGGCATTTTCCATGATTTCTTTTAACTGCAGAATCCGAGTTTCATTCCAAGACTGTTGTTCTCGAGCTGCATGGTAGCCGCCATTTTCTTTTAAGTCACCCTCTTGGCGAGCCTCATCGATTCGGCGGGCAATCGCCGGACGCTCTACTTCTTCGAGATGGCGTAGCTCTTCCTTTAGACGATCGTATGATTCCTGAGTCATCCAGGTCTTCTCTGCCATCGTTTTCTCCTCAGCTAATAAATAAAAGACTGACCACGCCGGGCGCGGTCAGTAAAACAGCAGGTATCAGTGTAACAAATTGCCGCTTAAGTTGCTATCAGGGGCAATCTGTGGGAACTACCAGTCTAAACTCTCCGGTCAAGCCAGAACCGCGAAATAAGCGGCAATACAAATACATGTCCACCCCGCCACCGTACCGGCGTGAAAAATCTCGTGGTAGCCAAAGTAGCGGGCATTTCTACCTGGCCAACGCAGACCATAAAAAACCGCTCCTATTGTGTAGCACAATCCGCCGGCCACTAGTAGCCAGATCAGAGCCAATCCGCCGGCTTGACGTAGCGGCGCCATATAGCCCACAGCTACCCACCCCAGCAAAATGTAGATGGGAACATACAGCCACCGGGGAGCACCTGGCCAAAATATCGAAAGTAAGATTCCGGCCAAGGCACCCAGCCACACCAGCACCAATAGGTTTCTCGCCTGGGGGTAAGACAAGAGGGAGACTGCGATCGGGGTATAAGACCCCGCAATCAACAAGAAAATATTGCAATGATCGAGGCGGCGCATCACGCTGTGAGCACGTTTGCCCCAATCTATGCGGTGGTACAGCGAAGAAACCCCGAAAAGCAGTAGGGAACAAACCAAATAGACCGCACACGCCCAGCGTTCGTTAGCGGTATTGGCTAAACAAATCAGCACAATGGAGGCAGCCAGAGAAAGCGGTACGGTAACGGTGTGAATCCATCCCCGCATTTTAGGCTTGGGCAAGACATTTAGAGAGTCCGTTACTCGTTTTTTTACCTGCGTGTATGTTCCTTCATCAGGTGTCATCCGTCCTCCTCGGGTCAGATAGAAACCTGTCCCAGCCTAAAAGCTACGGCAGACTATTTTACTTGCGACCTACGCTAATGTAGGGGCGCAATACTGTCAACAGCATACCGTAGGGGGTAAAATTCAACTATTAACTCTAAAGGAGCAAGCTTGACTCACCTTACAGATCTGGTCTATCGACTCTATGCCCGCAACCTAGAAAAGGCGCTGCCTACTGAATCTTTGCCGCGCCATGTGGGGGTAATCCTGGATGGGAATCGGCGCTGGGCGCACCAGGTGGGGGCGCAATCTGAAACTGGCCATAGAGTTGGTGCTGACAAGGCTCTCGAATTTTTAGGGTGGAGTGAAGAGGTCGGGATTCCGGTAGTTACCCTCTGGATGCTCTCTACCGATAATCTGCGTCGCTCCGGAGAAGAACTCAGCAAGCTCTTTGACATTATTTGCACCGTTGTAGAACAAATAGCTTCCCTTGACCGCTGGCATTTGCGGTTGTTAGGGAATCTTTCTCTCCTGCCGGATCAGGTACAACAGCGTCTACAACGGGCGGTAGCCCAAACGCGTACCGACTCTCCCCTGACTGTAAATATCGCGGTGGGCTATGGAGGGCGCGAAGAAATTACCGAGGCAGTACGCAACTTGTTACTGGAAAAGGCACAAGAGGGCGCTACTTTAGAAACCGTTGCCAGGGAGCTTTCGGTTGACGAAATAACTTCCCATGTTTATACCGCCGGGCAACCGGATCCTGATTTGGTTATTCGGACTTCTGGGGAGCAGCGTCTGTCTGGATTCTTGATGTGGCAGTCCACTCACTCCGAATACTATTTTTGCGAAGCCTTCTGGCCCGATTTCCGCAAAATCGACTTCTACCGCGCACTGCGCGACTTTGCCCTGCGAGAAAGGCGAATGGGTAAGTAAAAACTTATTCTTCGCTACCGGCAGTTTCCGATTTATCTTCCGGTGAGGAGGCGCCGTCTCCCTCTTCGCGGGCTGCCTGTTCGGCCTGAGCAACTTTTTTAATTTTAGTGGTCGCCCCTACCTCAAAATCAGTTTTCGCGTCCCCCGGGAGCATCTGGTTAGGATCGGCACTGGCAAACTCAGAAAGAGTGCTTTGAATTTCTTTCTGTACTTTTTCGGCCTGCTCCGCATGTTCCCGAAGACTTTGCCGCTCCCCATCCTTTTCCGCCTCTGCTTTTGCTTGGCGGGCTTCCGCTAGATTTTGTTCGCTAGGTCGCGCCGCTTCCGCAAGTTCGCGATCTAAAGATCCGGGAGGACCACCTGGACGATCCTTCTGGTAGCTGAGGCGTATAAAACTGTCATAGCCGCGCAGGTAGAGCACGGTAGTATTCACGAAAGCCAAGATCGGAACCGCGAAAACTGCCCCCACGATTCCCATAGCGGCACCACCGCCGGCCACTGCCAAGAGCACTGCGACTGGATGCAGACTGACCGCATTCGACATTAGAGCCGGTTGCAGCAAATTGGATTCGACCTGTTGGACTACCAAAATAATAATCAGCATCACGATAGCGGTGGTGAAACCTTTATCTACCAAAGCGATAGCTACCGCCATCATCCCGGAGAGGATTGCTCCCAAAATCGGTACGAAGGCCGCCAGGAACACTAAAATCGCCAAGGGAATCGCTAGTGGCACCCCAATCAGGTAGGCACCCCCACCAATACCAACCGCGTCAATTGCCGCTACTAGGCATTGGGTGCGAGTATAGGCACCGAGCGTAACCCAGCCGCGAATAGCTGCCTCGTTTAGGGGATTACGCGCCGAACGCGGAAGAAGCCGCAAGAACCATTGCCAAATTTTACGGCCATCTTTCAGGAAGAAGAACAGGCAGAATAAGGCAGCCAGCGCCCCGGTGAAGGCTCCCGCCACCGCTGACATAGTTCCCAAGGCATTAGATGCCAGCCAAGAAGCATTCTTACGGGCATAGCTTTGAATTTGATCTTGGGCTTGCTCCCACAGCCTCGTGGCCGTCTCGGTATCCATTTTTAATGGACCAGTAGCGAGCCAGTGGATACCTTCATCCACGCCCTCTTTAGTATGTGCGATTAGATTAGGAAGCTCGCTAGCCAATTGGGTGCTGGAGACGGAGATCATCGCAGTCACGATCCCCAACCCAATAATCAGAGTAACCGCCGCCGCTAAAGTCCGCGGAAAATGCAATTTTACATATAGAATTCGCAGTAGCGGCTCTAGCAGCACCGATAGTAACAACGCTACCGCTACCGGAACCACAATTACTTGGAACTTAGCGACTACATATAGAAATCCCGCAAAAGCAACCGTAATCACCAATAGGCGCCAAGACCAATCTGCGGCTACCCGTAAGGTGAGCGGAACCGCTTCTTTTTCTGAGACTGGCTCAGTATTGGCTTTGGCTTTCGCTAAGTCCTGGTTATAGGATTCGATGTCCGACGGGGCAGCAGGTGCCGCGGACTCGGGACGGGGAAGATTGCTAAGCCACTTGCGACCGGTCTGCCGAATTCGTTCGAGACGAGAGTTCATAGTTCAACCCTAGCAGCGTCCTTGAGCTAGCTTAAAAACCAGCTTCCCGCTACCGTGGCTAGTTAGTTGCTAAATTCGGTTACTAAGCCCTGCCAGTTTGAAACTCTGTTAACGGGTCATCCGAGAGATCGTTTGTCCCGAATCTTCATCGACGATACTAAGACCATCCATTGTGAAGCCATTTACTCGCAAAAAACGTCGTTTCACCTGATCCGAACGCAATACCCAGGCTTGTGCAGGGGTATCAGCATCGAGTACATAATCCAAAAGCCGTTGAGCAATATCTGGAGAATAGCTCTCGCGGATAATACCGAAAAAAGCAATATCTAGGTTACGCGGAGCCGGCCCCAACTGATGATCATCTTGGGGTGAGGGAGTAACGTAGGCCATTCCCACCACTTGGCGTCCCCGAGAAGCAAAGGCTATTCGGCGCCCTTTAGTCTGTAAAATCTGCTGGTGCCAATAACTGAGCAGTGCTTCTTCAGTATGTTTTTCCCAAAAAGTATCCGGAGCCTGACTGCCGATAGTTTCGGTTAGAATCCGGCGATGCGCCATGGCCGCGCCGGCAGCATCAACCAAAGTGGGAGTTCTTACTATCACCGGCACAGCTATTTCCTCTCTAAAAGCACTTCGGGGCGACTAGCCTTATTGTAGTCGCCCCGAAGCAAAGTTTTTTATTTAGTTGTCTCTCACGATCGCTAGGATCCGCAGGATCTCCACGTAGAGCCAGACCACCGTCACCATAATCCCCAGGGCACAGCTCCAGGACATATCTTTATCCACCCCCAGGCGCACGCCCTCGCGAACCATATCGAAGTCTGAAATCAGGGACATGGCTCCAAAAATCACCGCGAATAGCCCCACCAACAGTCCTAAGGGCAGTCCCATCACGGTAATCTGATCAATGTTACCTACCGCGCTGGAGGGAGTAACCATCGCTAACACCATCGCCAAGAGGCGATATACAATGATTGAAACCAATCCGAGCAGCAAGATCTTCATGAACTTCGAGTTGACCCGCACCAGTCCCGATTTAAACAGCACCAGGCAGGTAACGAATACAGCAACTGTCCCGATCAGGGCTTGCACCACGATGCCGGGATAGCTGTATTCGAAGAACGCGGAAATACCACCGATGAACAGCCCTTCAAAGAAGGAATAACCCAAAGTGATCACCGCTGAAGGCTTACGACGGAAGGAAGAAACCAACACCAGCGCGAAAGCCACCAAAGCGGAAACTGAAGAAATGGTGAGCATAGTTCCCGCGTTAGCCGTTAAGTCATTTACGCCCCAAAACCATAGCGCCGCCGCGGCCAGTACCATTACTCCAAAACTTGCGCCGGTGCGTACCAGCACATCGTCTAAAGTCATGGGACGAGAAACTCGCTGCTGCTCACCCAGTTGCTGACCTTGATCAAAGGTAGTTTGTCCGGGAATCGAGGTGCTTTGTCCGGGAACGCCGGGGGTAGCGGACTGCGGATATCTCGGATTAGCGGACCGCGCGTCCCCTCCCACCTGGTAGCCAGGCATTTCAGGATAACCGGCAGGAGTACGGCGCATCTGCTCGCCTACTTGATTCATAACCGGATTTGCCATCTAGATCTCTCCTTCTTCTAATACCAGCCACTTCCACTTGGCAACTGCATTAGTTGCGCCCTGTAACTTTTCAGAGGCGAAAGCAAGCCCACTAATCAAATTATTAGTGAATGTTTCTTAAAACTTTCTGGATGACTTCCGCAAAAATAATGAGTGGTACCCCCGGTCGGACTCGAACCGACACTGGACTGATTTTAAGTCAGCTGCCTCTACCGATTGGGCTACGGGGGCTTTACCAGGGCTTTTATTCTTTCCTGGGGTACGCTAGTGCGCACCAGCCAAGTTTTGTTTTACCAAAAGTGAAAACCTTTTGTAAAGCGCCACTCCATATTAAACCTCAGGCATCCCCGATTGTCGAAACGAATAACCGCTAGCATAGGAGCATGCGCGAAAAACATGGAGACAAAGACACAGGATCCGCAAAGAATGGGATCCAGCGGGACATTCATTACTTCCCGCTGGAAAAAGAGGTTGAAGAACTAGTTAGTCCCCCTGACTATCAGGATCTAGCGGCTCCCTCGCCTAAGGATTACAGCGAGGAATCGCCTCACGGGGTTGCTACCTCCATTAAGCGAGTACTAGCTAATGACATCGTGGCCGGTATGATTTTGGTCTCCGCCGCTATCTTGGCGCTAATCCTGGCGAACGCCCCTTCCCCGGTGCGGGAAGGATATATGGCGCTTTCTAACTTTGAGTTTGGTCCGCGTTCCTTAGGGTTACACCTAGCGGTACATGAGTGGGCACAAGATGGCATTCTCACCCTGTTCTTCTTCGCGGTGGGTCTGGAACTAAAACAAGAGTTCGCGGTAGGTTCCCTGCACAATATTAAAGTTGCTGCCATGCCAATTATCGCTGCCCTTTTCGGGATGATCGGGCCGGCCACCGTCTACCTGGTAGTAACCGCTATTTCGGGGGATAACGCTTGGCACGGCTGGGCAATCCCCACCGCCACCGATATTGCTTTCGCAGTGGCGATTTTGCAGATCTTTGGACGTGGCCTGCCCCTAGCGGCTCGCACCTTCCTGCTAACCCTGGCAGTCGCCGATGACTTGGGTGGGATTTTAGTAATCGCCATTTTCTATGCCACGGGAATGAAATTTATTTCCCTATTGCTGGCGTTTGTTTGCGCCGCGATTTTTGGTTTCTTAGCCCAAAAACGCTGGGGACGCTGGTGGATTCTAGTTCCCCTGGGTATTGTGACCTGGTACTTCATGTTTGATTCCGGGGTACACGCCACTATCTCCGGAGTGCTGCTAGGCATGACGGTTCCCGCCAAACAGCTCCCCGGCGAGAGTGAACCGGAAACTGAACGTCTCACTGAAGCAGTCAACCCTTTTAGCGCGGGACTGGCGGTGCCGATCTTCGCTTTCTTCGCTGCCGGGGTAAATGTGGTGGATGTGGCCGGCGGTCCCCTCAACGTGATTACCCACCCGATCGCGCTTTCGGTCATGCTGGCGATGCCCCTTGGTAAAGTGCTAGGAATCTTCGGTTCCGTAGCCCTGTTCACCAAGGTAACTCCCTTGACTCTAGGTGAGGGCGTAGGGCTGCGCGACGTACTCCCAGTTTCGTTAACCGCTGGTATCGGCTTCACGGTGGCACTTCTGATTTCCCACCTGGCCTTTAGAGGGGACGCGGAACTGACCCAAGCAGGATCCTTGGGGGTATTGATGGGAACCTTCGCTTCCGTGATCCTGGCCGCCATCGCCCTGCAAATTCGGGTACGGCATTTAAAAGCTGCCGGAAAGATCCAAAGCTAAAACCTAAAGCCTCCCTAGCTCTTCCTGGCTGAGCAGGTGCTAGGGAGGCTTTTAGAGCGATTGTGCTCCTCGTGCTAGTTTTCGAGGACGCGCGCCTGCTCCAGCAAAGCCGCAAAGTCCGGGTTATCCTGGTCTGCAACCTCTAAGTAGCGGCTAGGTAGCAACACCCGGTTGTAGCCGAGGGAGGCTGCCTGCTCGAAGAAGCCGGCCGACATTTTACGTGGAGCTTTTAATAGGCCGGCGTTACTAGCTCCGGCTGCCAGCAGTCCTTCGCGCAAATGCAACGCCGCTAAGGCTTCATGGGGCTTTTGATAGGCCAGCGCCACTTTTAGCTGCTGCCCTTCCTCTGGCAGGGATACTAGATCTACGATCCGTTCAAACCCGAAGCTGAAGCCAACGGCAGGGACATCTCGCCCCAGCCAGCGCCCTACTACTCCGTCATAGCGTCCGCCTCCACAAATCGAGGAGCCGGAGGCGGTGTGCGAAACTTCGAAAATCGGGCCGGTGTAATACCCCATGCCGCGCACCAAAGTGGGGGTGAAAGAAATCTTGATATCGGGAGCGATCTGGCGCACTTGAGAGGCGATGGCTCCCAGATCAAACAGCGGCAGTTCGGCGCCTAGAGCAGGAACCTGCACGGTTTCCACGTCACTGCCCAGTTCTAGCTCTGCGATACTACCTACTGCCTCGACTAGGGCTTTTGCTTGGGAGTCAGTGGCGATTTCCTGCCCCACTAGTTCTTTTATAACGCCCTCTTCTCCGATTTTTTCCAGTTTGTCGAGGGTGATGAAGGCACTATCGTGCTTTTCGTCTGCAACCCCGGCTGCTTTCATGAGCTCCCGCAGGAACCGGCGATCGTTGAGCAAAATCGTAGAATCTTTATCTAGCCCCAGTTTGCCGATCGCGTTCCACATGGTCACGATAATTTCGACTTCTGCGCTAAACGAAGCCTCCCCTAAAATATCGATATCCACCTGGTTAAACTGGCGAAAACGCCCCTTCTGCGGGCGCTCAGCGCGCCATACCGGGCCGGTCTGAAAGGCTCGGAATACGTTGGGCAGCTCGGCCTGATGGCTAGCGAAGTAGCGGGTTAAGGGAAGGGTCAAGTCATAGCGGAGCCCCAGGTCTACGGCCTCGGCGGGCAGGATTCCTGCTTGTGGATCCAGGCCGCGCCGCATCACCTGGAAAATCATTTTTTCGTTTTCCCCACCTTGCCCAGATTGCAGCCGCTCAATCGGCTCCAGAGCGGGGGTTTCTATCTCCATGAACCCCAGGGAAGTATAGGTTTCGCGCAAGACGTTAAGGACGCGTTCGCGCCAAGTTTTTTCGGTGGGTAAAAAGTCTCGCATTCCGCGAGTAGCAACAATTTTTCCAGACATGACTATAACTTTAGCATTGGCGTAAGTTTCGGCTTTGGGACTAAAAAGGTTACAACTTTCAAAGTAAATAAAGGTTAAAAAGGTGAAAGCGTCAGCGGTACCCCCAACGGGATTCGAACCCGTGTCTACGCCGTGAGAGGGCGGTGTCCTAGGCCTCTAGACTATGGGGGCCTGAAACAAGAACCAGCAGGTTCCCATTTTTGCTGGGGTACCAGGACTTGAACCTAGAATGGCTGAACCAGAATCAGCTGTGTTACCGATTACACCATACCCCAAGGGCTGCTAACCTCGGCTTGCGCCGGGCTGCAGTCATCTACTCTAACGCAGGCAGTTAGACAGCTTCAAATAAATTCCTTGTGTGACTAATCACCTGACGTTATGCCTGTTCCAGATGGTTTTGTAGTTTATGCAGGCGTTTTATGGTGGCCTCTTTCCCCAAGATTCCGATGGAGTCAAATACCGGGATCGACACGTTAGAGCCGGTGATCGCCATAAAGAGCGGTTGGAAAGCCACTCGAGGTTTGAGCCCCATTTCTTCGACCATTACCTGGCTCATAGCGGCTTTAACCGCCTCGGGATCTCCAATGGTGCCGGCCTCGCCAACTTGGCCTTCTGGCAGGTCTGCTACTACTTTGGCCGCGGCCTCGAGTACCTGCGGGGCATTATCTTTGAGTTTGCGTAGCGGCTTTTCTTGATATTCCACCTGGTCGTCTGCAATAAACAGGAATCCCAGCAGGCTCTTAGCTTGGGAAAGTACCTGCATCCGGCTTTGGGCAAGCGGAGCGGCTGCCTCTAAAAGCTGTTTTTCTTTATCGGTTAAATCGGCTAGGTTATCGGCGCTAATAAATCCGCCGGCGTGCAGATAGGGAACGATCCGCTCGGTGAAATCACCGGTTTCCAGCATCCGAATATGGTCAGCGTTAATCGCTAAGGCCTTCTTAGAGTCAAAGCGCGCCGGATTGGGGTTGACATCCTCAATATCGAAGGCCGCGATCATCTCTTCCTTGCTAAACACGTCCCGATCGGCCGATAAAGCCCACCCTAACAGCGCTAAATAGTTCACTAGCCCTTCGGGGATCATCCCGTTTTCCCGGTGCAACAGCAGGTTAGATTCTGGATCCCGCTTAGATAGTTTCTTATTGCCCTCCCCCATGACGTAGGGCAGGTGCGCGAACTCGGGGACGCGGTCTGCGATCCCTAACTCGATGAGGGCGCGGTAAAGCACAATTTGGCGCGGGGTGGATGAAAGCAGGTCTTCTCCGCGCAGCACGTGCGTAATATGCATTAGGGCATCATCTACCGGGTTTACCAGGGTGTAGAGGGGATCGCCGCCGCCGCGCACAATCACATAGTCGGGAACTGAACCGGCTTGGAAAGTGATGTCTCCGCGCACCAGGTCATGGAAAGTAATATCTTCATCGGGCATCCGCATCCGCAGCACCGGCTGGCGCCCTTCAGCGCGAAAAGCCGCGATCTGTTCTTCCGTCAGGTTGCGGTCATAGCCGTCATAGCCCAGATGTGGGTTACGCCCGGCGGCTTTATGACGCGCCGCAATTTCCTCGGGGGTGGAAAAGGATTCGTAGGCATATCCCCCGGCGAGCAGCTTATCCGCTACCTCTTTGTAGATATCCATCCGTTCGCTTTGCCGGTAGGGGCCGTAGGGGCCGCCCTTGCCGACGCCCTCGTCCCAATCTAGCCCCAGCCAGCGCAGCGACTCTAGGATTTGCTCAAAGGATTCTTCTGAGTCGCGTTTGGCGTCGGTGTCCTCGATCCGGAAAACGAAAGTTCCCCCGGTATGGCGCGCGTAAGCCCAGTTAAACAGGCAGGTACGCACCATTCCCACATGTGGGGTACCAGTGGGTGAAGGGCAAAACCGCACCCGAATAGGGGAAGTGGAATCCGGATTCATACCTATAATCTCCTTGCGTAAAATCGTTAGTTCCCCTTGATTCTACTTCGCGCCCCGCCTGATTCTCGAACCTGAAGGATTGGGAAGAGAGGCTACGCGTGTCCGATTCGTTTTCGATGGCCTGCTCTAAGCCGTAAACCACTGCAGGTACAGCTAGAGGCGTAGGGTGGATATATGCAAGATTTTGACCGCTTATCCCTGCAGGAACTACGCCGTAGAGGATCTTTAAAATGGACGGGAAAAACCTTGGAGGGCGAGCCTTTATGGGGAGCCTGGGTTGCGGAAATGGATTTTGGAACCGCGCCTGCGGTTGCACGCTGCCTGCACCGCGCTATCGATGATGGTTTCTTTGGCTATATGCCGCCGCGACTGGCAAATGATCTCCAGCGAGAAACCGGGCGTTTTCTCGCTGCATCCTATGGGTGGCAGGTTAGCGCCGAAGATGTGTTTATTTCCTCCGATGTACTTTCGATTCTGCGTGCCCAAATCCAACTGATGACTAACCCCGGAGAAGCGGTGGTGGTACCTACTCCCGCCTATATGCCGTTTTTAACTATCCCCATCCAGGCAGGACGGGAACTAATCGAAGTTAAAAGTCGCTATTATCAGGGACGTTGGGAGCTTGACTTTGCGGCGCTCGATAGAGCCCTTCGTCAGGAAAAAGCTAAGTTGCTGGTGCTTTGTAACCCGTGGAACCCCACCGGGAGAGTCCTCAGCGAAGCCGAGCTGCGAAAAGTAGGGCAGCTGGCACTTGCCCATCAAGTAACGGTGTTTGCGGATGAAATCCATGCTCCCTTGGTGCTGACCGATAAGGCTCGCCACATTCCTTTCGCTAGCCTAGACCCGGAGTTTGCCCAGATCACCGTGACTGCGCATGCGGCCTCTAAAGGCTGGAATTTGGCGGGTCTCCATTGCGCGCAAATGATTTTGCCGCCCTCGCCGCTACGCGATCAATTTGAAGAGTCAGGGGTAACTACCCAGCTAGCGATGGGCGCGACTCCTCTGGGGGCACTGGCTGCCCGGGCTGCCTATCAAGAGGGCGGCGCTTGGCTGCAAGAAATCAAAGCTTATATTAGCGAAAACCTTGCCCGCTCCCGGGACTTGGCGCTGCAGATTGCTCCCCGGCTGCAAATCCCGGAAGTGGAAGGCACCTACCTGTCACTATGGGACGCGAGTAACTATGGCGAAAACCCGGTCAAAATCGCGGAGGAGAAAGCGCGAGTAGGGGTAAATTGCGGCGAAATCCTGGGTACCGGATACCCCGGGTTGTTGCGGCTTAACGCCGCTACTCCCCGCTACCTGTTCCTGGAGATGACCCGGCGGCTAGCTAGCGCGCTGCGAGAAGCAGAAAATGATTAGGGTTTCTGCACAGCAGCTGGTGTAAATGGGTTAGCGGTTGGCGCTAACCACCATATTTTCCATCTGTCCTACCCCGGTGATGGCGCTTGTTAGGCGCTCACCAGCGCTTAAGGGCTGTGGCAACTCGATTCCTCCTACGATCACTACGTCCCCGGGTAGCAGGGTAATCATAGAACTTACCTTCGCGAAAGTCTCAGCGGCTTTCAGCGGCAAGTCTGCGCTGCTAACGGAGGCAATCTCCTGCCCGGAAACGCTAGCGCTAATGGTGACGTTATCGGGATTAAAACCAGGGTCAACTACAATCCACGGACCGATTGCGGCAGAAGTGTCCCAAGCCTTGGACTGAGTGAAACTAATTTCATCCCCGCCGCTCGCAAAGTCTACCCCGATAGTCCACCCAGCGATCACCGACCCCACCTGCTCCGGGGTCACGTTTTTACAAATAGTCTTGGCGACCGCTGCGATCCCCACGAAGGCGCGTGCCGTGCCGCCTCCCCAAGCAGGAATGGCGATGGGGTCATCTGGTCCAATCACCGCCGTATTGGGTTTGATAGCCACCTGTGGCCACTCGTCTCCCGCCGCTTTACCCGGCAGATTCGCGCAGCAGCTAACTGCTTTCGAGCGGGGAATCACCGGAGATAGCAGCCGCGCCTCCTCTAAGTTATATAGCTGCCCGGAAGGTTCCGCCTTTTGGAACAGGGGGTCACCTTTGAGGGCAACGATTCGCTCACTTTCGTCCTCTAGAGCTCCGTAAATAGGGTTGGCATCGATCCGAAATCGCACAATCTTCATAGAGCCCAGTCTAACGCCCTTGCTAAAGTAGAAAGGATGAGCCAAGGAGGAACGCGTGAGTAACAATGTCCCGGAACCGGCGTGGCGACGCCTGATAGGCGCGATGTTTACCTCCCCGCACCCCGAAATTACTCCTGGCGCTGACCTGGGAATTTGTATCGAATTGGATGGCAGTTTCCATCCTTTACGCCGGGAAGTTTCTGGCACTTGGACCCGCAATCGTGCCAGTTGGCGTGACCTTTGCCAAACTAAATGGGAATCAGTTTCTGCCGGTTTAGATAGGACGCAGCTCAGCTGCCTGCGTCAGGTGGCTGGGCTATTGGAAAAAGCTCCCCAGCGATTATCTTCCGAGGAGGCCGCGCAAGTATCCCCCGCGATCCGTACCTTGGCGCAGGCGGGATTTTCTTTTGCCCTCGGCACCGAGCCCCTCACTCCCCTGCATTTCTCTCCAGTTCTGGCGCGTCCTTTCCTGGATATTTGTGCTCCTGGCGACGCAGCTCTACGTTTTGGGATTGATTTTTCTGCCGGTAAAGACCCGGCCGGGCGTACGGTCGCCGCTACTTGCGTGGCGGCCGGTTTAGAACTGGTGGCCAGCGCAGAACTAGGGTGTTTCGCCTTCTGGGATGATCGCTTCGGAGCGCTTAACCGGGTGTTGGGGGCGAAACCGGTGCGGATACCGCAAGCAGATTTAGCGGATTTTTTGTTGCAAGATTTTCCGTGCCTTAGCGAAAGTTTCCCGGTCTATTCTTTGGATGACAGTTTTGAGTTCCCCAAATATCGCTACCTGCTGGAAGTGGGAACTTCCCAGGCAGAGGACCTTTACCGAATTCACCTGCGCGCCATGCGCGAGCTTGAGGGGCAAAAGATTGAAACCAGCGTCCCGCCTGACCAGATTGCGCAGCTGAAAACCCAGGTGACGAAGTGGTTGCGCCGTCAAGAAGGAGTTTTCACTTTCGATAGCTTCCTTTCTTGCCCCGCTCACCGCATAAACCAGATTTTGGATGAGCTGGAAACCGTTTTTGACGGCCAGGATTTAGAAGTTAACCGCCACGGAATTCCGCGTTCATTTTCGCAACAGGGTGGAGAGATCATCGTGGATTTATCCCCCAATACTTACGGCTGGTTTACCCCGCAGGTGCGGCTGCGTTTAGGTGACCGTGACTTTACATCCTCCGAGATTGCCCAAATTCGCGAGCGGGGCGGACTAATCGATGCCGATACTTATCTTAGTGAAGCCGATCTGGATCGGCTGACGCTGCTTAGTGAGCGCGCCGGCCTTAATCGCCGTGGGATCCACCCGGCGATTATTGACCTCTCCCAGATTCTGGAGGGTACGCAAGCACAGGTGCGCGGCCTGGAAGCCTGGAAGTCACGCCAGCTAAAGTTGCCGCCGATTGCCCCGCCCCACACCGCCAAGCTGCGCGAATATCAATGCACGGGCGTGTCTTGGTTGCTGGCGCAACTGTCGATTGGTCCCGGAGCGGTGCTCGCTGATGAAATGGGATTGGGAAAAACTCTGCAGATTTTAGCGGCGATTAAATCCTTACCCACCTCAAATCCAGTGCTGGTAGTAGCGCCAACCTCGGTGATCAATGTTTGGGAATCCCAGGCACAATGCTTTTACCCTGAGATAGAGGTGCGGGCCCTGCGCAGCGGCACCGAAATCGAGGACGGTTTCCACGAGGCAGATTTAGTGGTCACTTCCTACGGGTTGCTGCGCCGCCATGCCGAGGCTTTCTTAGAGCCTCAGTGGCAGGGGGTAATTTGTGACGAGGCGCAGCTGGTGAAGAATCCGCGTACCCAAGCCTGGCGCGTCCTCGCGGATCTACGCCGCGAGTGGACGATTTGTGCTACCGGCACTCCCCTAGAGAATTCTTTAGCGGATTTGCATGCGATTTTATCTTTGGCGCAACCAGGCACGTTGCTTTCGCGGGAACAGTTTGCGGCCCTGCAGCTGCGCGGGATCGACCAGGTGCGTTCGCTGGTGGCTCCCTATATGTTGCGGCGCACTAAAGCAGAGGTAGCACCGGATTTGCCTCCGAAGATTGAACAGGTGTTGCGGGTTGATTTAGAGCCGGGGCATAGCTCCGCTTATCGGGAACTGGAAACCCAGGCACGCCGCCAGATTAGCGGGTTGCTGCAATCCGGGGATCGGATGTCGATTTTGGCGGCGCTGACGGCGCTGCGGAGAGCCAGCTTAGACCTGCGTCTGGTAGGAGGACGTGCCGGGATAACTAGCGCGAAAACTAATGCTCTAGTGGAACAGTTACAAGCGATACCTGGCCATAAAGCCCTAGTGTTTTCCCAGTTCACTTCCTATTTAAAGTTGATTAAAGAGACTTTGGAGGAGGCAGGAATAAAAACCGCTTATCTGGATGGGTCTACTCGGCAGCGTGACCAGGTAGTTAAGGAGTTTTCCGAGGGAGACGCGCAAGCTTTTTTGATTTCCCTGCGGGCAGGCGGGACGGGGCTGACTTTGACTGCCGCCGACTATGTGTTTGTGATGGATCCGTGGTGGAACCCGGCAGTCGAAGAACAGGCAATCGATCGCGCTCACCGCATCGGGCAAGACCGTCCAGTCAATGTCTACCGCCTGGTAGCGAAGGGAACCATCGAAGAAAAAGTATCCCAGCTGCAGCAACGTAAGCGCGACCTCTTTACTTCAGTAGTTAAATCTTCCGGCTCTATGGCAGAGCTAGCCAGTTCCCTGTTAATGGAAAATAACAATACGAACTAGCCGTGATCGTGGGGATAGATTATGCGCCTTAAGCTGAATTTCTGCGTCGCCTCTAGCGACTTGGCGCTTTCTTCTAGAAGATTAAGGGGAAATAGAGGAAAGGAATAGCTATGAAGACCTTGGAACTATTGCAGAATCGGCGCTCCCGATACCAGCTGGACCGGAAGATTCCCCTGAGCCATCAGGAACTGCTGGATTTGATTGACGAGGTAACCGCGCAGGTGCCGGATGCCTTCAATATGCAGTCGCAGCGGCTCCTGGTAGTTACCGGAGAGAATCAAGACGCCCTCTGGAATCGGGTTTTCGAGGTTTTCGAAGGTAAAGTTCCGCGGGAAAAAATTGATTCTTTCCGGGCTGGTTACGGCACTATTCTCTACTTTTATGACCAGGAAGTCACCGAAGAAATGGCGGGCAAGTTCACCGCCTACGCCGATAAGTTCCCGCATTGGGCGGCGCAGTCCCTGGCCATGTTGCAATTCTCGCTGTGGGTAGCGCTCCGCGAGGCAGGAATTGGTGCTTCCCTGCAACACTACAATCCGGTGATTGACCACGAGGTTAAGCAAATGTTTGACCTGCCCGAAACTTGGGTGCTAGATGCGCAAATGCCGTTTGGTCTGGCCAGCGACACCCCCTCCCCCAAGCAGTTGCAAGACATTCGCCAGCGGGTAATCCAGCGCTAACGGGATACCCCAAGGTTCGTAACCAGAATTTCAGTATTGGAATATTGACATCTTCGTCACCCTCTTCGCTGATAGGGTGACGAAGATGAATAAAACGAGTACGCGCGGGCTGGAGATACTGTTAGCTCTGGTGATGATGGCGCGGGGCACTTCGTTTATTTTCAGCAAACTGCTGCTAGAAACCATGAGCACCTTCAACGTATTGGCGTTCAGGTTTGGGATTGCCTTCCTGGTACTGGCAGCGCTATTTGCCCGCCGCCTCTTTCGCGCCAGCCGAAAAGTATGGATAGCGGGATTCCTGATTGGATTCTTATATTTCCTGGTGATGTCATTAGAGCTCACCGCCTTAACCATGGCAGATACCGGCCCGGTAGCGCTCACCGAACACACCAGTATTGTGATGGTGCCACTCGCAACTGCCGCTTTGGCGAGGGTGCGCCCTAATCCCGTAATGCTACTATCGGCATTCCTAGCGGTTACCGGGGTGGGGATGCTGACGCTGCCCGGCGGGAACCTATCTGCCGGGCTGTTAATCGCCCTACTGGGAGCCGTCTGCTACGCAGTAACCATCATCGTCACCGATCGAGTAACCCATAGCCCCGCGGAAGGGTTTACGGTCGGCATTATTCAGCTGGGTACGCTCGCACTGCTGGCTGGAATCGCCAGTCTGTTCTTGGAATCCCCGCATTTGCCTTCCTCTCCCGCGCAATGGGGAATGTTGGCAGTGCTGGTGGTGGTGTGTACGATTTTCGGTTTTACGTTCCAACCGGTTGCGCAAGCGCGAGTATCGGCAGAAATGACCGGGATATTAGCAGCTTTAAACCCGGCGGTAGCAGCGATAATAGGCGCCCTGGTATTGCAGGAACAGTTCGGATGGCTAGGAGCGCTGGCAGTTGTGCTGATCCTAATCGCGATTACTCTCCCCAACTGGCTGCGGATCTTTTCACCTAAAGGCGGAGAAGTTTTACCGCAGTAACTCCCAGAGATAGCGATGCGCACATCTAAGAGCTTTGCTTACCGCAATAGCTCGTACTTAGATTGAGGACGACCTTTCGGCTTAGCGGTAGCGGCGACGCAAAACAATCATCGCTCCCAGTACTACCCCGACGGCGCAAATCCCCAAGAGAGTGGCTGCCCCGCTGCCGGTATCACCTATTTCTTCCGGTACCGGAGGGGTGGTAGGAGGAACCTTAGGAGGCGTCACCGGCGGGGTGCTTGGTGGGGTCGCTGGCGGCGTGGGTGGAATCAAAGTATTGGTGAAGTACGCCAGGTTAACCCCATCATTCTGCTCGGCTTGCGCGACTTGACTGACTTTAAACTTGCCCGTAAGTTCTGCCGGTAAATTCTCTGTCACCTTATAGGTAAGCTCTACCCGCTCTTCCGGTTTCTTCTCCACATCTGCGGGCGTATATTTAGGGAGCTTCTCGAGGGAGAACTCAAAATCTTTACCCTCACCCTGCTGGAAACTGCCGGCTTTCAAATACTTGCGTACCGACTCGGTCGCTATTTTGTTCTCTCCCTGCCAGGTTTCCACTTCGAAATTATCGATATAATCGCGCATATCGATATTTTTGAGCAGATCATTCCCGCCCTCCCAGTGTTTCTTAACTAGCAAATCCAGGTAAGGGATAATCTCGGTTTCCGAATCCGGAATCCGGTTATAAATCGGCTGCTCCCCCAGCTTTTTCAACTTCACCTGGAACTTAATCGTGAGTTTTCGTTCCGCAGGAATCTTAATCGCCTTAAGAAAGTCGAACTCTGCTACCTGGGTTTTAGCGTGATCTAGCAGCTTAATCTCCCGGGTGTCCGGGTTATAGCGGGCCTCAAAATCCGTAGCTACCGTTTCGCCCTCCATGACTTTTAAGGATCCGGTAACCAGTTCCAGGCGTTCATCTAGCTTATCGACTACCGTAGCGGTGTCCTTAAAGCCCATGTCTACATACTTGCCATAGGCAACCACCAGGCGGTGATCTCCGGGTACCTTAGCGTTAATCCGGTAGTCGATCAGGTCTCCCCGGCTGGCGTAGGCTTTCTTACCGTCCTCCCCAATCGGATACTTCGCCTGGTCAATCACTTTGGCGAAACTCGGTTTTTTCGGTACCAGCAATAGCAGCGGGGTCTTGTAACCAATCAAAGCCCGCGAGCGCGCATCATCCTTAAAGCGATCATCGGTACCGCCATAGGGATTAGCCCATACCTCTTCATCACTGCCTGAGCGGAGCATCTTCATAGTTAGCCGCCCATTTTCTGCCAGGTCAACTCCGTACTGTAAGGACAGGTCGTAGTCATTCTTAAAGGCTGACGCTGCGTCCTCAATCCGCACCGTATACTCCCCCGGAGTTACTGCCTTAAACAGGCTTGCCGGAAAATCGTAGGCGGTTTTAGTAGCAGTAGATTTTGCGATCAGCTTTCCTTGCTGGTTATACAGCCCCAGGGTAAAACCATCTTTCGCATAGGCAGTTGCAAAAGAGTCATACTTGACGCTTTCAATATTAGAAGCCAGGATATACACCTGTTTTCCGAGGGTAACCGTCAAAGTGTTGGTCGCCGAATCGAATTCTTGCCCAGCAATTCCGTAATACATATATTTTTGCGGCAGGCTGGGCAAAGATAGCTTCGCCCCCTCAGGCACCCCGGTTGCTTGAATGTCGAAAGAATAATCACCGCTGGCAGTCGGCAGAGAAAGCTGTTTTTCTGCTTGGGGATCCGCTTTGCCCCCGATATTAAACTTCCAGGTGTCGCTCTCCTCCAGCACTTCCAGGGGGCGTTTAATAGTCACGTGATAGGTCTGATCCACCAGCTTTACTTGCTTTAAAACCAGCTGGAACCCACCGGCTTTGGCCAGCACTTTTTGCACCGAATACGGGTTTTTCTTCCCGCCATTTTTCAAGGTGACGTTCGGCAAATCTGCTTGCGTTGCCGGCACCAGGGAGCTCGGGGCAAACTTGCCGTTATCAGCATAAGTTGCTTCTTTTAGGAAACCGTGACCAGCAGAATCCTTCCTGACCGTAACAGTCTCATTTTCCTGGCTAACCGAGTTGTATAGCGGGATTTCAAAGGATTCCGCGGTGCCCGGAAGGGATTTCCCGGCTTCATCGACCATAGTAATGTCGTAGCGCGCCGAGATTTTTTCTTTAAAAGTCATCCGCATTTCCGGGGTTCCATCAGAGCCCGCCGCAACCTTTACTTTTACCGGCTCCCCGATCTGCGAAAAACCTTTCTTTACGGAAAAGGTGATTTCCTTGCCCACCGGGTAATCTGCGGCCTCGAGGGCGAATTCAATCTCGCATTTTCGCAACCCATTTTCTAGGGTTTTGTCCGAGGTGACGTCTGCGGCCTCGATCTCGTAGGAGTCAGCAAACCAGCCGGTACCTTCTTGGATCTCCAAATCGGTGCACTTAGCCCGGGTATAGATAGTTGCATAGAGGGCGGCTGTATCTTCGTCCTCGTCACCAGCAGCCTGCGCCAGGGGCGATAAAAGCACCATCCCCAGGATCAAGGCGACAATAACGCCGATCAGACAAAGGTTCGCGGCTTTTCTGTTCATATTCCCCACTAGCGGTAGCAGTATTTAGACCTGGTGCCAGAATATCTCGCTGGAGATACCGAAAATAATGCGGCGTAAAAAATCACAGCTATGTTTGCCTGGAAGGCAAGAACCAACCCACTAGAAAATACTGCAATATCCATAGTTACTATTACCCCTTTTAACCTGGAAAAACAGCTAACTTTTTTCGACGAGAATCGCTCACTTGCAGGAGGGGGCAATGCTGCGTAGGATGCAGTTCGTGTCCAAAACACAGCGGCATTATTTTAACTATGCGGCAGTGATATTATCCGGGTTCCTTATCGCCCTACTGATAGGAACCTGCCTACTAATGCTGCCGTTATCAACGGTGCATGTCGGGGGGCTGCCGCTACTCCCGGCCTTATTTACCGCCACCTCTGCCCTTTGCGTTACCGGCTTAACAATTGTTGACACCGCCACCTATTGGACGGATTTTGGCAAAGTCGTAATTTTACTATTAATACAGGTAGGCGGCTTCGGAGTGATGAGTTTTGCGGCCGTACTCGCCCAAGCAGTAATCCGCCGAGAAAGCCATAGCGCCAAGCTGGCTTCAGCGGCCGAACGGCGCAGCGTCACCGGCAGGTTGGGCGTGCTGTTGCGCCGGGTACTGGGAACTTCTCTCTTGATTGAGCTACTCACCGCTATTCCCCTGACGATTCGTTTCCTGTCCCTAGGGTATTCGCTGCCCCGCGCCCTCTGGCATGGGGTTTTTCACGCAGTTTCGGCTTTTAATAATGCTGGCTTCGCCCTCTATTCCGACAATATGTCTTCCTTTGTGGGCGATTGGGGGGTGTGTCTGCCCCTGATTATTGCGATCATTATCGGAGGTTTGGGATTCCCGGTCCTCTTCCAACTGCGTACCAGCCTATTCAAGCCTTATCGCTGGTCGCTGCACACTCGGATGATGATAGCTGGGACCGGCGGTCTGCTGGTATTTTCTTCCCTACTGGTTACGGCTTTCGAGTGGCATAACCCGAAAACTTTGGGCAAACTCCCTACCGCTGATGCGATCCTGGCCGGAATATTTCAAGCAGTCCAAACCCGCACCACCGGTTTTAACTCGATAGATATTGGACAAATGCACGAATCCACCTTGTTTGCGATGGACACTTTTATGTTTATCGGCGCTGGACCGGCCGGAACTGCCGGGGGTATCAAAATCACCACCATGTTTGCCCTCCTGGCGATTGTCGCTGCGGTTATCCGCGGTCGTAACCAAGCAGTGGTATTTGGAAAAAGCATTTCTTCCGAGGTCGTCCATCAAGCAGTCGCGGTGGTGGTGCTGGGATTCATCTTGGTGGTTAGCTCCACCATTTCGATCATGTTCTTGACCCACTTCACCTTGTCGCAAACCCTATTTGAAGTGTTCTCCGCTTTTGGTACCGTAGGTCTATCTACCGGAATAACGCCGCTACTTAACGATCCTTCGCAGTTAATACTTATAGCTTTAATGATTATTGGGCGATTAGGTCCGATTACGGTTGCTACCGCACTCGCTTTCGCACCTAGCGCCTCTAAAATTTCCTTCCCCACAGAAAGGCCGATCATTGGTTAATTTCTCGAAACCTACATATGCAGTGCTGGGCTTAGGACGCTTTGGTAGCGCCGTAGCCCGCGAACTCATGTCCGACTATGCCGTGGTTATCGGCATTGATTTAAACGAGACGATAGTAAATCGTAATAACGGTATCTTGAGCCAGGTGGCGCAAACGGATGCCACCGATATTGCGTCCATTACTGAACTCGGGGTGGCCGATTGTGATGGCGTAGTAGTCGGGATTGGCGGCCCCCACGTGGAGGCATCGATCCTCACTTGCTCCCTGCTCACCGATATGGGGGTTAAGAACCTGTGGGCAAAGTCCTCCGGAACCGCCCACGGACGTATCTTGGAACAGATTGGGGTCCCCCATATCGTTTACCCCGAGGTAGCGATGGGGCGGCGGGTAGCCCACCTGGTACGCGGGGTAAACCTGGACTATGTAGAGCTGTCTTCCGGCACCGCGATGGTTAGAACTATTCTTCCCAAGTCTGCAGCCGGGCCTCTCGATGAGGTCGACCTTTGGAACCGGCACGGGGTAAAGATCGTGGCAGTACTGCGGGAAAACCAATGGCAACCGGTACTCGGGGCAGTAGCACTTTCCGAAGGCGACCAAGTACAGATTTACGGCGGGGCGAAACAGGTAGAAAAGTTTGCCCGCCTCGCTCCCCGCCCGTAGCTGCCCCACCCCACCGCGGCCACTAACAAAACCGGGATACCTGCTTCCACAGACCCTATTGCAGTGACAATAACCCAAGTAGCGGTACGGTTTATGATTCGCGGGGGCTGTTGGTGCTGTGAGGTTTTGAGTAAAACAAGCTGCCGATCTTGTTAGCTATTACTGCTAGCAGTGAATAGACCCCTCCGTAGATCAGCGCGGATTCGTTGAAAAAGATCAGCATGGGCACCATGAAAAACAGTATCGGCATCACTATCCATAAAACAGTGAAGCCTTCCGCGATTCCGTCCCAGGCGGCTAGCGCGACGGTTATTAGCGGAAACACTATGAACAGTATCAAGATAAACAGCATCATGCCTGAATCAGGGGCACTGAATACTCCGATGGCGGCTCTAGTAATAGCAGGCAGTAAAAGATAGCACGCGAAAAGCCCGCCAAGTCGTACCCACGTGCCGCGTCTTTTCCACCTTTGCATGCACTCATTTTTTCATGTCCAGATGGGAAAAACCATGGGGCTTGGAAACTGGCTACGTCCCAAACCGAGCGACGTTAAAAACCACCAGATGAACTCGTCCTATCCGTTTATATTTGAGCCGACGTCTTCTGGGCTTCCGGTTACCGAACGTAGCGCGATGCAGAGGACGTTCATTTATCGCGTAATCCTGCAGGGGATTTTGGGATCTCAAAATCTACTACGAGTGCTGCGGTAAAGTAGAAGGTGCAGAAGGTGGGAACAAGGCCTCCCATCATGTCTTAGAGGGTGTCTAGCGGACGCAAGCGCTGCTAGGCTCTCTTCTTATTTCATTTCCGGCCTAGGGGTCATTACCGCGCTAACCTGGGAGATACCCGTCACGCAATCTGCCACCACTAGGTTGATAGAAGCAACAAGATCGGGGTTAATACCCAAAGTGGCGGGTTAATCCCAACAGGAGCCATAGCTACCCGCTGGAATTAACCCGCCTAGAGAAAATCCACCCGTCGCTAGTGCAAAACCGGGAGACCAATTAAGCGTTAAACGCCTGCTCTATGCCCTCGTGCGCGGCCCAGATCTGCTCAGGTAGATTCTTGAACTGTGCAAGGTGTTCGCGGCGGTAGCCCATCTCCTTCTTCCACAGATCGGTGTCGATGGAAAGAAGCTTATCCAGATCGGCGTCGTCACCTTCGAAACCATCCAGATTCAACTCTTCCTTCTTCGGCAAAATACCTACCGGTGTTTGCACGCCCTCAGCGCGCCCTTCCTTAACATCTAGCAGCCAAAGCAGCGCTCGCAGGTTGTCGCGGTAGCCAGGCCAGCGGAAGTGTCCGTCTTCCGGATCGCGCTGGAACCAGTTCACGTGCGCAAAAATGGGCTGTTCCTTCGCGGAGCCAATTATTTTCAACCAGTGGGTCGCGTAGTCCCCTTCGGGGTAGGACATGAAGGGGCGCATCGACATCGGATCGTAACGCAGCACGCCCTCCTTGCCTTCAGCCGCGAAAGTGGCTTGGGCGCCCAGGGTCAAACCGTCGTATACGCCCTCGGCTAGGTCGGTGATTGCCCGGATAAGCGGCTCCCGGTCCTTTACTCGCCCGCCAAAGATGATGGCGTCAATTGGCACCCCTTGCGGTTCTTCGTAATCGGGGGCTACGTTGGGCACGTTAGCCAAAGATGTGGTGAAGCGGGAATTGGGATGTGCCCACTCGTCGCCCTTGGCCTCGGAGCGCTGTCGATCGGCCGGGCGGTCGGAAATCTTTTCGCCCTTCCAATCCCGCCAGCCAGTAACGTCTTCGGGGTAGTCCGGGGTCTTACCTTCCCACCACAGCTCTTGGGTTTCGGGGTTGTAGGCGACGTTGGTGAAGAGCGTCTTAGAACCTTCTTTGATGGCGTCCATGGCGGTGGGATTAGACTGCCAGTTGGTGTCCTTTGCCACGCCGAACGCGCCGTATTCGGGATTCATGCCGTAAATCTTGCCGTCTTCGCCAACGTGCAGCCACACGATGTCATCGCCGTAGAAGTAAACTTCGTAGCGGTCACCCAAGGCGTCCGGGGCTAGCATCATAGCGAGGTTGGTTTTACCGGAAGCTGAGGGGAAGCCGCCGCACACGTAGTAGGTGTGATCCTTGAGCTTATCCTTAATCCCGATCAGCATGAACTGTTCGGAAAGGAATTCCCCGGAGGCCCAGCCGTCGTAAGAAGCTTGGCGCAGACCGTGGGCGATCTTGCCGAGCAGCGCGTTGCCACCGTAGGAGGAACCGAAGTGCAAAATTGTGCGTTCGTCGGCCACCGTGGCAAACAGGCGCTTATCCTTATCGGTGCCCTGCCCCAAGTTCTTCAGGTCGCCGGTCACGTGCACTGCGCGCACGAATTCTGCCGGATTTTCCAAATTGTTCAGATGTTCTACGCCAACCCGGGCCATGCGGATCATGTGAAGAACCACGGTGAGGTTGTCGGTAAGTTCCACCCCGCGAGCCCACTTTTCTAGCGGCGATTTCGGCGGTGCCATCAGGTAGGGCACCACGTACATTGTTTTACTCCGGGAGGCGCCCTTCATGCTTTCCAACTGCCGGGCAGTTACTTCCGTGGCGTCGTGCCAGTTGTTGTAAATTCCGGCTTCTTGCGGATTGTGGGTGGCGACGACGGTGCGTTCCTCGCTGCGCGCCGTGTCCTTGTAGTAGGAGCGGGAGTAGTAGAGTCCATCACCCGCAGGTGCGATTTCACCGGTGGCTAAGCCTTCGGCGATGAGTCGGTCGTCATCCTTTGCGGAAATGACTTCGATGGCAGCGGGTTCGGTAATTCCGGCCCAGTGCGCTACATACTCAGCTACTGCGGGATTTTCCAGCCCGGCATCGCTGAGGATCTTGGCAATGTTATCCATATTTATTACTCCTAAAATTTCGGGTAGTAGAACATTAAATTTAGGATACCCGAAACTTTTGAAGCAAACCTGGATTTAAGTCCTGCCTGGAATAAATAGGAACAAAACCTGGGACGCTGCAGTATGGGCTAGTAAATCTGCTAAGAGGCGAGCCCTCTGTGGGCTAGTTACTCCCTTAGCTCCCCTCCCCCTGCCTATATGTCGAATAGATTACCGGACTCCACTTGACTAAGCAGGGGGCACCCAAGCTACCCTTTTGTTAGGCAAGGCTTACCTAATTGAAAATTAGAAGGGATATATCGCATGAAAACACGCGACTTCATCAACATTGGCGTTTTCACCGCAATTTATTTTGTGCTAGTTTTCGGCACTGGAATGCTAGGCATCATTAATCCAGCAATGATGTTTGTGGGCTACGCCTTAGGACTTATCGCTAACGGCGCCGTAGTCATGCTATTTAAGTCGCGGGTGCCAAAGATTGGCGCCCTAGCATTAATGGGACTATTAGTAGGGATTTTAATGGTAATTACCGGGCACCCCTGGGTTACTGCCCTACTTACACCCTTGCTGGGACTAGCCGCAGACTTCCTCTTCGCTAAAAAATCAGCGGTTTTTCGGGTCCTAGGATACGCCGTCATGTCCATTTGGTACGTGCTGCCCTGGTTCCCGGTATTCATTGACGCTCAGGGCTACTACAAATATATTGCTGACTCTATGGGGACTGCCTATGCAGATTCATTACGCTGGTTCTTGTCACCATGGATGATTGTGGCCTGGGGCGTGGGAGTTTTCGTTCTCGGGCTTATCGGCGGAGTCTTCGGAAATTCTCTAATGGCGCGGCACTTCCGTAAAGCTGGCATCGCAAAGTAATGAGCCTTCAATGCCAAACTAGCGCCCCCGGATCAGCAGCAAGCTATCACCAGGATCAGGTCACCAGCGCTGAAATCTTAGCAGCTAACCAACGGCATTCCCGGCCAGATCCGCGCACCGTAATACTGGTTATATTCGTATTAAATGCCCTGGTAATGTCGCGACTACCCATAGTGATCACTTTCCTGGTAGCCGGTATTGCGCTCTTGGCTTTACTATTGTCACGCTGCTATTCATGGGCGCTAGGTTTCCTCGCCGTGGAAGGAACCTGGGTCGCTTGCATCTATCTTTTCCCCAGAATCTGGCCAAGCGCCCTCACCGCGTTCCTAATGGTTTTAGGCTACTGGATGATAAGGATTTGCACTGTTGGCGGTCTGGCAGGTTACGCGATTAAAACTATCGTCCCCGGAGAACTCGTAGCCGGTCTTCGCAGCTTACGCATACCGATAGCTGTAACCGTTCCCCTGGTAGTGCTATTACGATTCATACCGACAGTATTTCGGGAATACCGTGCAGTAAGAGAAGCAATGTCCCTGCGGGGATTACAAATGGGATGGCGCGCCCTCTTACATCCCCTCCATTTTCTAGAAATGGTTTTAGTTCCCTTACTGGCATCCTGCGCCCGAACCGCTGATGAAATGACCGCCGCCGGCATGGTGCGCGGTTTAGGGTCCACTATTTGCCCAAGTACTTTGAAACAGCTTCGATTCAACCGACTAGACGCCCTCTGGATACTGACGCTAATCGCCCTGATAGCTCTCATCCCCTACTCAGACCATCTAGCTATACTCTCGGGCGGATTCAAATGAGCACCTTAATCGACAATGCCTCCTTCGATTACCAGTTCAACCCGGACGAAGAAACCTCATCAGCTCACGTTAGCGCAGTAAGCGATATCAACCTCGCTTTCCCTACAGGATCCTGTACCCTAATCACCGGTCCTTCCGGAGCAGGCAAGTCGACCCTATTAAAACTTCTGAACGGTTTAATACCCGAACTTTATAAGGGTAATCTCAGCGGACACACTACCCTTGCCGGTCTCGATACCGTGCAAACAGATATCCAACAATTAGGGCGTACCGCCGGGACAGTTTTTCAAAATCCCCGTTCCCAATTTTTTACGGCAAATGTACTAGAAGAGTTAGCATTCGCGAGCGAAAATGCCGGAGATACCCCCCAAACAACCGCTAACCGGATCGCGGAAGCTGTAAACACCTGGGGCATTCAGCGTCTGCTAGGCAAAGAGTTACGTAAGCTTTCCGGAGGTGAATTGCAGCTGGTTGCTTGCGCAGCAGCAGTTGCCGGACCGCAGCAAATCCTGCTTTTAGACGAGCCCACCTCTAATCTTTCCCCTGAAGCAATCTCCGCATTCAGCGAAGTCTTACAAAGATTAAAAAGCGCGGGTTGGACCCTGGTAGTAGCCGAGCACCGCGTTTACCCTCTAAAGGGTCTCGCAGATCAAGTCGTGATTATGGGTGAAGGGCGAATCCAGCATTTGTTTACTGCGGACGAGTTTTTTAGTTTGTCTTCTAAACAGCGTAAAGAGTTAGGGTTGCGCACCCTGGAAAAACCGAAAATGTG
>OKIM01000018.1_pt1 | contig 68460 bp, 53 predicted proteins | sample 1612191 | NCBI WGS metagenome assembly OKIM01 (sample SAMN04436781, study PRJEB24849) | human gut metagenome | biome: human gut; feature: NICU; material: stool | host: Homo sapiens | place: USA: Saint Louis, MO | collected 2011-03-31 | reverse complement strand
GGGCTGCATGTTTGGGCGCTACAGCCTGGATAAACCGGGGTTAATTCTGGCGGATGCCCGCGACAACCAGGATGCTCACCTGGCTGCCTACCGCCAGGCAGTGGGCGGGGACTCTCCCCGGTTTGCCCCCGATGCCGATGGGGTGATTCCCGTCCTCGGAGGCAGCTGGTTCGAAGATGATCTTTCTGACCAGTTCAAACGGTTCTTGAAAGTAGCGTTGGGGGAGGATAACTACCAGGAAAATCTGCGATTCGTGTGCGAAGCGCTGGGAGTTAAAGAAATAGCAGACTATTTCTGGAAAGGGGGCAAGTCCAAGTTCTATGACGACCACGTAAAACGTTATAAGAAACGCCCCATCTACTGGTTATTCCGCTCTCCCAAAGGAGCCTTCAGCGCCCTCATCTATGCCCACCGCTATACCCCGGATACCGCCGGGATCGTGAGCGATTACTTGCGTCAATTCGTGGTGAAAGTAGAAAAGGAAATCGAAATTACCGAACACGCCAGTGATAGTGCCCAGGGAGCCGAACGCAACCGACTCCGCAAGCGGGGGGAAGAACTGCGCAAGGCATTAGTGGAATTGCGTGATTACGAGTCCGAAGTGCTCTATCCCTTAGCCTCGCGCGCCCTCCCCCTAGATCTAGACGATGGAGTACTGGTCAACTACCTCAAAATGAGGCCCGCGTTGGCCAAAATCGGGATAGAACGCAAGCTGCGGGAAGTACAAACCTGGACCTGGCCGCGGTATCCCCTGGAACCAGAAAGTGCAAGCTAGACAGTACCGCCAGTAATAAGCAGCGTTGGCGCGTAGGAAGGAATAAGCGGTGGATTTACTCAGTCGCATTGAAAAGAAGTTTCACGATAGTCGGGTAGTGATTTTTCGCGACCCGGAAGGACAATTTGCCAGCGACTTCGACAGCTGGGAACTGCCCGGTGTAGAAATAGTGCGGTTAGCGGGAAATCCCTTTGGCCTAAAATACCGGATCTTACGCGACGAACCGGAAACCAAATTCCTGGTCTACCTACCCGGCCCCCAACCGGCGGTAGCAGATAATTGGCTGCTGGATCTAGAGCTCGCCTACGGGGTGATGAGTGCAGATTGGTCCTCACTAGTGGCAGAGGAACTGGGATTGACCGATCCGAAGTTAAGGCAAATCGTAGCTGAACACGAAGAGTTCTTTAAATCGAATAGCCGGGTCAAAGCCCTAGGGGAGTTGCTGTGGAAGGATGAAACCCCCGATAGACTCCAGGCAAAGATGGTGGCGGCAGCTATTGGATCCCGTCCGCACTTCCTAAAAGACCTGATGCAAGTGTTGTTGAAAGAATACGCTAGCGGCGGAACTAAGAAAATCGCTGAGATTGAGCGCCTGCGGCTTTCCGAATTCTTCTGGCAGGGCGTGCAAAGGATTTACCAATATTCCACTGCCGAACCGGGAATAAAAGATTTCCTAGTGTGGATGTTGCGGCTAGTGCGCGCCGGTTTCAGTGATCGAGATGGAAACAGCTACCGGGAATTGGAACGCGATTTTACGAGCTGGCGTCGGGATAGTACCTTCCAGGAGAGCCTCAAAGACCTTTGTAGCGAAATCGATCAGGAACTGGAACCCAATACGCAGCAAACTCCCGGCCAAGAGCTTACTCAAGACACCATTTTTGCATCTGCAGATAGAGAAATAATCCGCAGGTCAGCGCAGCTAATTGCGACCGAAAATACCTATGAAAAAAACTTAGCGGAGATCATTTCTGCCCGCCTGGAGGAAACTCTGTGGCAAGAAAAATTTGCCGCCAGCTATAAATGCTTATTAGCTGCCTTAGAGCTGCAAAAACTGGTAGAAACCGAATATAAAATTGCCGATTTTGAGTCCGGTCTGAAAAATTACGCGGACACCTGGTTCCGGGTCGATCGCAAATATCGAGATTTTGTGACTGCTTTTGATAAAGCTGATGAGATGCTCGACCAACTTGGGGCAGTCAAAAAAACCGTCGAAGGTATCTACGTTCACAACTTCCTCGTGCCTCTAAATGAACAGTGGAATCAGCAAGTTGCGCAAGTAGACACTTGGAAATCAAAAGAGCTCCCCAACCAAAAGCACTTTTATGCTGACTTTGTGGAACCCCTCATAGCGGGAGGAAACAAGAAAGCGGTGGTCATTATTTCGGATGCTATGCGCTACGAAGTCGCGGACGAACTGGCCAGCAAAATCCGGAAAGAAAATCGCTTCACCACGGAGCTGCAACCGGTACTAGGGGTGCTCCCTAGCTATACCCAATTAGGGATGGCCTCGCTGTTGCCCCACCAGACCCTGGAGTTTGCGGGCAAGAAAGATCAAGTGTTGGCGGATGGAAAAGCCACTACCGGAACCGGGAACCGCAATGCCATCTTGACAGCAGCTATTAACCCGGCACTGGCGGTGCAAGCAGAAGATATTGTCAAGAAGGATCGCGAAGAGTTGCGGCAACTTTATCGCGATAACCAGGTGATTTACATTTATCATAACTTGATCGATGCCACCGGTGACGATGCCAAAACTGAAGGCAGAGTATTCTCTGCCTGCCAGGAGGCGCTAGAGGATTTGGTCTCCCTAGTTAAAAAGATGGCCAACGCCAATGCCACCAATATCTTTATCACCGCTGACCACGGGTTTTTATATCAGGTCGATGGACTCGACGAAACTATGACCCTGTCCGATAAGGCTCCCAAAGGCGCCGATACTGTTGATGTTCATCGCCGCTACGTGATTCAGCATAATCCGGTGACCGATAGCTATTTCAACGCCTTCCCCGCTGAACGGCTGGGGCTGTCTGGGGAGATCGGGGCGCTGATTCCTAACTCGATTATGCGGGTACGGCAACCGGGGAAAGGGAACCGTTATGTGCATGGAGGAGCATCCTTACAAGAAGTGGTGGTGCCGGTGCTGAAAGTCAACAAAGGGCGCAGTGATGCTCCCCCGGTAAAAGTTAGTATCCGGCAAAGCAGTGGAGACATAACCAGCAACCAGCCGCGCATCGAACTGTTCCAGGAAGAACCGGTTAGCGAAAAGAGAAGCGCGCGTACAGTCACGGTAGCGCTCTACACGCAGGCGGGGGAGCTTATCTCCACTGAGGAGGAAGTAACCTTCGATTCCGAATCGGAGGAGCCCGGAAATCGCGTGAAGACGGCCAGGCCGATGCTAGTCGAAAATGTGGCAGACCACAATGGTGAATTAGTTGAATTGCGGATAACTGAAAAGGTGAGGAATACCAGTCAAAAGCGCCTATTAATCAGGGTGGAATATAAAATAAATGTATATTTCGCCCGCGATTTTGATTTCTAGCAGGAGAAAAAATGGAAGCCCAAGATTTAAATAAGAAGATTACCGAGGTATTAAGTAACCGGGTAGTCCGTAAAGACTTAGTGAAAATCGTGAAGGGGAACGCGGTGGTTCCCAGTTACGTTTTGGAATACTTGCTGGGACAAAGCGTCAACGGCGATTCCCCGGAAGATATTGCGGAAGGTATTGAAAGAGTACGCAAAATCCTCGAACAGCACTATGTTCACCGTGATCAGGCAGAACTGGCCAAATCAAGGATCAAAGAACAGGGCAGTCAACAGATCATTGACAAGGTGCAAGTTTCTTTAAACGAGAAGACAGACCTATACGAAGCCTCGTTTTCAAATTTGGGAATTTCCGGGGTAGTGGTTACCCCAGAGACCGTAAGACAACATGAAAAACTGCTGGTTAGCGGGATCTGGTGTATTTGTAATCTCGAATATCATTTCCAAGGCGACCCCCGGGTGGTGCCCTGGAATCTGCTGTCACTGAAACCGATTCAGATGGCCAATTTCAGCCTGCAAGACTATTTGGAAGCTCGCAAGCAGTTTTCAGATGACGAGTGGATTGCGCTGCTAATGCAATCAATTGGCTTTAACCCGGAACAATTTTCCCGCAGAGAACAGCTACTGCATTTAGTTAGGCTGATTCCATTCGTGGAACGGAACTACAATCTGCTGGAGTTAGGCCCCAAGGGAACCGGAAAATCCCATATCTACTCGGAATTTTCTCCCCACGGAATGTTGGTTTCCGGTGGTGAGGTTACAGTTCCCAAGCTGTTTGTGAACAACAGCAATGGACGCCTGGGATTAGTTGGGTACTGGGATACCGTGGCTTTTGACGAGTTTGCGGGCAAACACAAGAAAACAGATAAAGCCCTGGTCGATATCCTCAAGAATTATATGGCTAACAAGTCTTTCTCGCGGGGCGTTGAAACCTTGAGCGCGGAAGCCTCGATGGTCTTCGTGGGAAATACTTCGCACAATGTTCCCTACATGCTAAAGAACGGCGATTTATTCGAAGATTTGCCCCCCGCATTTCATGATTCGGCCTATGCGGATCGTTTGCACTTTTATATTCCCGGTTGGGAGTTCGACCCGATCCGCTCGGAGATGTTCTCTGACGGGTATGGCTTCATCGTTGATTATCTTGCCGAAGCCCTGCGAGAACTGCGAAAACGAGATTATTCAGATCGATTTGAATCAGACTTTGCTTTAAGTACAGACATCTCTACTCGTGACCGTACCGGTATTCTCAAGACTTTCAGTGGTTTGATGAAGCTAATCCACCCCAGTGGGACAGCTAATTCCGAGCAGATGGAGGAGCTACTGACGTTTGCGATCGAAGGCCGCAAACGGATTAAAGACCAAATTCTGCGCATCGATACCACCATGTCAGGCGGTAGATTTGGATACTATTTAGGGTCTGAGCAAAGTGAGAAGTGGCATGAAGTTCGGACTTTGGAAGAAAAAGAAAATCCTCACTACTACCATCAGACAGCAACCGATGAAACCGCGGATAAGAAACCGGGTACTGATGGTAAGCAAGTTGCTGCGAATGCAGTCGAAACTCCCAAGGAACCAGAATTAGAAGAAGGGGTTAAGGACTACTATAGCGGTCAAAGAGGAGTTACTTACCAAGAAATTTTTGCCCCCTATCTTAAAGGCGCCAAACGGATTGCCCTGGTCGATACCTACCTACTATTACCTCATCAGATGAGAAACCTGATGGAGTTTTTAGATGTTATTGCGGCAGGGAAAGATCCCGCAGATGAGGTGTTGGTGTGGATCTATACCAAGAAGGATACTGAGCCTTCGCCCTATTATGAGCACACCCAAGAGGATATGCTGGAAGAGGTAGTTTTTTACGCAGAAGCTCTCGGGATAGTTTGTAAAATAATCTATAACCAGGATCTGCATGACCGTTGGGTTATCACCGACACTGGTTGGCGTATCGGTTTGGGGCGCGGATTAGATATTTTCCAGAGGCAAGATAAGTTCCTCCAGATTTCGCAAATATTTAGAAAAGTGAAAGGGTGCTCTTTTACTTACACCAAGGAAAAAACCAGTAACTTTTTCGACAAGTTAATCGCCAAGAGGAGTCCTAAAAAGTAAAATTTCGAGCCACTGCTAAGTAGCGGCCATAGTTTCAATAACCGATAAGTTGCGCTCCGCCTGGGAAGCTATTCCAGGCGGAGCCAGTTGGTGGTTGCTCTTGCTGCTGAGGACTAGTTCTCAGCCTGTTTTTCAAGAAACTTTCGATACTCAGGCTCTTGTTCCTCAAATGTGGGTTCCTCCGACATTGGGAAAACACGCTGGTCAGGTAGGTAGAAACTCTTAATGGGTTTCGCTCCCTTTACCCAGTCATTGTTAGTATTACCATAAGCATCCTGGTAATACTCTTCCGCTCTCTCAATATCTTCTTCATCGGGGAATGCTCCCCACATTTGAATCATGGAACACTCATAAGGGCAGTCACTCAAATCCATACGGTCAGCCATAAGCAAAGAATCCTTAGTTCGTTTAGAAAGGAACTCGATATAAAGGTCGCCATAGAACTTTCCAATATCGTCAGGAATATCCTCAGCCTCGCAATCAAATTCCATGACCTCTAAGCCGCAATAACGGTCAAGAATTCCGACTCTCGACCAAGAATTCTGGAAATTCTCTTTATCAAACTCCCAGTCATGGTCAGCGCTCTCGATAGCATCATTTTTGTTGTCGAAAATCTTGAAAGGTTTCCCGTTAAAGAACCTTTTGCAATGCCCTTCGTCGTTATACGTGTTGGTAGCGTTTAGCGGTAAATTAATCCAAACTGTCATAATATTTTTTCTCCTTCAAGTATCGAAAATGGTTAGTAGCGCAGGTTATCACAGCGGATCGTAACTTTCCTGTGAAGTAGCTTACTTTACTTTAGGGGATAGATGCTTAATTATTCTGGGAAAGTGCGCTAGGCTGGAAGGCTTTCTATTCCCCAGAAGAGGCGGCGGCGCCCTCGTAAGTAAATAAGGAGAAGAAAATGGTGGCAGACAAAGATAAGGGTTGGGTGTTTCTCGATCCCAACGCGCAGGATCAGACCGATTTTATAGTGGGGTTCACGAAGTTTTGCTTCCAGGTAAATCCGAAAGGAGTATCCCAGAAAACTTGGGAAGAAAATTGTCGCAGTATCGTAGACTGTTTTCCCCATGACGAGTATGGCCGCTTCGATCCAGAAAAGATACTGGCGCGGGCAGGGATCAGCAAAGAGCTGTGCGAGCAGACCAGGGAGCAACTCCAAGAAGCCTAGAGCGATGCTGGTCGCGGCGCTTAAGCTGCCTTAAGGGCTGGCCGGGCGCGATAGGGTGGAAAAGGCAGTAGCGGTTGCGACCAAGATAGCTAATAGGCGGGGTACGGTGGGAAGACGCAGAAAACGGAGTGCAGGGACGCGCCCGCCTGCGCGGGGTGGAATCGACCCGGTGGGGTTCGTTTCTGCCGATCAGGTAACTTTAGAGCGGCAGTTGCAAGCCCAACTGGAACGCAAACTTTCGCTATCTGCCGCCGAGATTGCGGATTTTGTAGCGAACGCGTTCGCTGCGGGGGATGTGGTTTCCCCCTTGGGGATCGCTTTATCCCCGGACAGCGAGCTTTTTGAGGGGCAACGCTACTACCTGCATCGAGCAGCCCCCGATGAAGGCGCTCCCTTACCGAAGCTGCAGGTGCTTTGGGAGGGTGAGGGCGCAATCGTAGTAAATAAACCCGCTAGCCTGGCAACGATTCCCCGCGGCTCCTGGATTACCCGCTCGGTGGTGGTGGCGGCTCGCCGCCAATTTGGAAACGACGAAATAACCGCCGCGCACCGCCTAGATCGTCTCACTACCGGATGCTTATTGTTGACCCTAGATTCGAAGTATCGGGCGCGTTACCAGCAGCTATTTGACCGCCGGCAAGCAAAGAAAACCTACCTGGCGCGCAGCCGCAGCGGTGGCGACCGGGGAAAAGGCGCTATTCCCCAGGTGGGGGAGAGTTTCGATTTCCAGCTCCCTATGTACAAGGAAACCGGCTCGTTGACAGTGTCGATTGGACAGCCCCCGGTTGGGCGGAAGGTGACCCGTTGCCAAAGCCGAACCCGCGGCCTCGTTCTCGGAAAATTCCCCCTCCCCGAAAAGACAGAAAAGCCGGAAGGAGAGGGGAATGCAAACCCGGGCAGCGAGGAATTCACGCCAGAAGAAGAATTATTGTGGCAGTTAGAGCCAGAAACCGGCTTTACTCATCAGCTGCGCGCTACCTTGGCGCATTTTGGGTATCCCCTCATAGGTGACCCCCTTTATCCGGAAGTTTTGCCCGCAGATGCGGCGGAAAATATTGAGCCCCAGCTGTGCCTGCACGCCCAAGAGCTGCAATTTCCTGATCCGGATAACCCCGCAAACCTCATAACCGTCACTGCTCCCACCCCCACCTGGGCAAAAGGTGTCCTAACCCGACTTCCGGATTGCTGAGATTAGCAGGTGTACACCGAGCTCCCCGGTAAACACGCAAGAAAAATACGCAAGAATTGCGTCTTAACCATTGATAAAACACGCAAGAATTGCGTAAGATAGTTGCGTATTTTCAATTTTGGCGAGATGATCCAAGAGAGGTGATGAGGGTGACCCTGAAGGAACTCCGCAAACAGAAGAAACTAACTCAGGTCGAATGCGCCTCCTACCTAGATATTCCGATTCGCACCTACCAAAATTACGAGAACGAAGAAACGAAGAGAAAATCTTTAAAGTACCAGTACATGATGGAAAAACTGGAGCGATACGGCTACATCGATGAAGGACACGGGATTCTCACCATCGCAAAAATCGAAGAGATCTGCCGAAAAGTATTCGCCTCCTATGATGTGGAGTACTGCTATCTCTTTGGATCCTATGCCAAGCGGAAAGCTACCCCGGAAAGTGATGTGGATTTGTTGATATCCACAGATATTTCCGGCATTAAGTTTTATGATTTGGCGGAATCCTTGCGGGAAGCGCTCAATAAGAAAGTGGATCTTTTAAAACTTGAGCAGCTGAAAGATAATCCTGAGTTGGTGAACGAAATACTGAGGGACGGAATTAAAATCTATGGATAATTTGAAGATCGCTTGGTGTTGTCTAATTCCCGAACTGCTACGTAGCTTGAGGGGGCTGTTATGACGGATGGCGCGCTAACCCGTAAGCTATAACCCATGCGAGAAAGGCTGCCGTTTTTATTTATTCAGTGCCGTCCCGCCGGAAAAATAGCGCGTGACGAGCTGCAAACCATTGCCGAGGTCACCGGACTGAGAATCGGCCAGGAGCTGCACTCTTACCTGCTGCCAGAAGAAACCGACCTTGATCTGGTGCGAGATATTGACCTTAAGAACCGGTACAGCGCAGTGATTATTTCGGGATCTCCCTTTCGGGCGCAGCAGCCAACTAGCTCCGAAGATCCCATACAAGGGCAGCTATATAACCAGCTAATGCCATTGATGCATTACCTGCTAGACCAGGATTTTCCCACCTTGGGGCTGTGCTACGGAATGCAAATGTTGGGGCAGGCGGCTGGCGCCACATTAACCGACCGCACCGGGGAAGACCTACAGGCGGTGGAAGTTACTTTAACCGCGGAGGGTCAGGCAGACCCGGTAACCGGACAGCTAGATCCGGTAATCCGCGGCTACACTGGGCATGGAGATTCCCTCGCAGAACTTCCGGAGGGCGCAACTTTGCTGGGCAGCGGAAACTACTGTCATTACCAGCTGCTTCGTTTAGAAAATAATCTGTATGGCACCCAGTTTCATCCCGAAATCACTACTGCGGGAATGCAGATCCGCATCGACCAGTACGGGGATGCCTACTATGCGGCCGCAGAACGCGAAGCGGTGATCGCCCGCTGCATGACTCAAGATGTGACCAGTTCCCACCGGTTGCTGGCCGCTTTTACTGAACATTACCGCCGTTAGGGGGCAACTGATGAGCATCAAGTTTTCTCGTTCTGAGCGTTCGACCATTGGGATCGAATGGGAACTACAGCTAATTGATAAAGACTCTTTCGACCTGCGGCAATGTGCGAGCGCGGTGATGGAGGAAGTGGAGCGACTTTACCCCCAAAACCCTCTGGTGCATCGAGAAATGCTGCTGAACACGGTGGAAGTAATTTCCCGTCCTCGCCACAGCGTCCGTGACTGCGTCATGGATCTAACCGAGGGGATCAATCTGGTGCGCCCGGTTACTTCCGCGCTGCGAGTAGAGCTAGCAGCTGCCGGATCCCACCCCTTCGCTAATCCCAGCTACCAGCAGGTTACCGATAGTAAACGCTATGAAGAACTGGTCAATCGCACCCAATATTGGGGACGCCAGATGCTGCTTTTCGGCACCCACGTACATGTGGGGGTAGAAGACCGCGACAAAGTCTTGCCGATACAAAACTATTTGACCAGTAGACTTGGACATCTTCAGGCACTATTCGCTTCCTCGCCCTACTGGGCGGGAGTCGACACCGGGTACTGCGACAACCGGGCAATGGTGTTTCAACAGCTGCCCACCGCGGGAAAACCGTACCAATTTGAAACCTGGGAACAGCTGGAAGAGTTCACCGCGGGGATGCTAAAAACCGGGGTGATTGATTCCTTCGACGAGGTGCGTTGGGATATCCGCCCCTCGCCCAAGTTTGGGACCATCGAAGCGCGGGTAGCGGACGCCTCTTCCACTATCAAAGAGGTCGCAGCCTGTGCGGCACTTACGCAATCCTTGGTAGAGACTGCTTCCCGGCAGCTAGACGCCGGTAAAGAATTACCAGTGATGCCGGATTGGTTCGTGCGCGAGAACCGGTGGCGCGCTGCCCGCTACGGGATGGAGGCCATCTTGATCGAGGACGCGCAGGGAGAAGAAAGTCTACTTACTGACTCTCTACCGTCTTGGTTAGAGGAACTGACCCCTGCCGCCGAAGATTTAGATTGCGCGGAAGAACTTTGGTCAATCCTAGAGATGGTGAAAATCGGTGTCGGCTATCAACGGCAACGCACCATTTTTGAACGCACCAACTCCTATGAAGCAGTAGTTGCCTTCCTAATGGCGGAAATGGAGGCGGGGGAGCCGCTTGACCCCGGGCACTTCGTAGACAAATCCCTGCATAAGAGCGGAGTCAAAGGCTGGAAAGTCCGCGCCCGCTAATAGTGCCAGACACCAATAGCAGTAACGCTTACGGACAGCGTGGGGGAGAGTTTTATCCGAGCAGGCTAGACAGCTTAATAATCGCAAGACAAGATTTCGGAGACCTAGTAATAAATCTGAAATTTTTTCTGGGCTTAATACACAAATATTGGAAAACGACGCTACGTTTTCCAAATTTTTGGGCGGGAGGAAAAACTCTCCTCCGCGCGTAGCTCTAGGATTCCTCAGCGTGATAAGGGCGCACTTAGCGAGGGAAGGACTGTAATCTAGCGGGCGCGGTGGGCATAAGAAATCGGGGAGAGACTAGGTCTCTCCCCGATTTCTTGAGCGGGAGGAAAAACTCTCCCTCGCGCTTAAATGCTACTGGTTATCAGGAGCTTCGGTTTCTGCGACTGCTTCGGAAATTGCCTCAGATGTAAACATGTCATGGTCAACGTGGTTGCGCACCACCAACCAGGCCAGTGCCAACACTACGGTTACCGAGGCGAAAGCGATAATCGCTGCCGGCCCCAGACCGCCCTCGAACCACATTAAAACAATCATCGAGGCAAACACCGCTAGCACTACATAGTTGGTGTAAGGCGCCCAGGGGACGTGGAACTTCGGACGCTCCAGCCCGGTGCGCCGGCAGTGACGCACGAACAAAATATTCGAAATCATCACCGAACCCCACATAGAGCAAATCCCGATACCTGCCATATAGGCGATGACGTCGAACGCCTCGGAGGGGTGGATCATATTGATGATTACCCCCACCAAGCCCACGGTGCCTGCAGCCACAATGGCCGCGTAAGGTACCGCGTTGCGGTTCATACCTGCCAGAAAACGAGGAGCCGATCCCGAAACCGCTAGCGAACGCAGACCGCGACCACAGGTATAAAGTTCGGCGTTAATCGCACTGGCTGCCGCGAGCATCACCACGATATTCATAATGGTGCCGGCGGCGGGAATACCAATCGCAGTAAAGAAAGTTACGAAGGGAGATTCGTTTTTGTCGTAAACGTTGTGCGGTAACAGCAAAGTGAAGAGCACGATGCAGCCCACGTAGAACAGCAAAATACGCCACATCATAGAGTTAACTGCCTTCGGCATTTCTTTTTGCGGATCTTCTGCTTCTCCGGCGGCGGCGCCCAAGTATTCGGTGCCACCGTAAGCGAACAGCACCCCGAGTGACATAGTCACCATGGTGAAAGCGCCCTTGGGGAACAGGCCGCCATGATTGGTAATCGCGCCCACTCCCGGATGGTAAACCTGGCCGCCCACCGTCAGGTTGATTCCCAGAATCAAAACAATGATCGCCAAAATCATGAACACTACAATCGCCGCGACCTTAATCATCGCGAACCAAAACTCGAACTCCCCGAAGAACTTAACGGAAGCGAGATTAACGATCACCATCAATGCTAGGGCGATAAAAGCCCAGCCCCACTGGGGGATCACCCGAAATATTTCCCAGTAATGCATATAGTTAGCGATGGCGGTGATATCGGCCATTAGCGCCGAAGAATAGGTAATAAAAGCGAACCAACCGGTGAAATAGGCGCCACGTTCGCCCATAAACTCGCGGGCGTGGGAAATAAAGCCACCAGATGAGGGACGATACAGGCTTAGTTCCGCGAGGGCGCGCAGCATCATATAGGCTACGGCGCCACAGATCGCATAAACAATGGCTACCGAGGGCCCGCCCTCGGAAATACGTCCGGAAGCCCCAAAAAACAGGCCGGACCCAATGGCCCCGCCCAGCGCAATCATACGCATGTGGCGAGACTTTAACCCTTTGCGGTATCCCACATCGGATTTGTCGCGGTGGGTTGCTAGCCCCGCTGCCGACGGTTGAGTTTCGCTCATTAGATTTCTCCTAAGTTTTACCTTTTATGCTCGATATCAGAGCATATAGGGAGTATAGGTGAGGCCGGGGAAAGGTAATGAGGGCAGTCAGCATTTGGAATCAGGGGTTTATATCAGGAAATATTTAGGTAAAAGCGCCCTCGGTCACGGTAGACTTAGGGCGTAACCGTGACTGGCGTAGGTGGGATACCACCGGGGAGCAAGGGGCAATCAGTCGCTCGCCTGGGCTGATTTGGCACTACGAAAATAAGGAAAACTCAATGGGAGACAAGCTTCTTATTCAATCCATTTCACAAGTAGATCCCGAGATTGCAGCGGTGCTAAACCAAGAGTTAGAACGGCAACGTGGCACTTTGGAAATGATCGCTTCCGAAAACTTTGTACCGCGCGCCGTGTTGCAGGCGCAAGGATCCGTCCTCACCAATAAATATGCGGAAGGCTACCCGGGTCGCCGCTACTATGGGGGCTGCAAAGCGGTAGATGTTGCCGAGAACCTGGCTCGGGATCGCGCTAAGGAAGTATTTTCTGCCGAGTTCGCTAATGTGCAGCCCCATTCGGGTGCGCAAGCCAATGCGGCCGTACTAGCTGCCCTGGCTAAGCCGGGGGACACCATTATGGGTCTGGCGTTAGACCACGGCGGGCATCTTACCCATGGCATGAAAATCAATTTCTCCGGCCAGCTTTATAACGCTACCGCCTACCAGGTAGATAAAGAGAGCAGCTGGGTGGATATGAATCAGGTGCGCGATGCGGCCTTGAAGTATCGCCCCAAAGTAATTATCGCCGGCTGGTCGGCCTATCCCCGCCAGGAAGACTTTAAAGCCTTCCGGGAGATCGCAGATGAGATCGGCGCCTATTTATGGACCGATATGGCGCACTTTGCGGGGCTGGTAGCTGCCGGCTTGCACCCGAACCCGGTGCCTTATTCCGATGTGGTTTCTACGACCGTTCACAAGACTTTGGGCGGGCCGCGTTCCGGGATGATTTTGTCGCGCGATAAAGAGCTCGGCAAGAAAATCAATTCCGCGGTTTTCCCCGGGCAACAGGGCGGTCCCTTGATGCATGTAGTAGCGGCGAAAGCAGTCGCCATGAAGATTGCCGGCAGCGATGAGTTTAAAGACCGGCAAAAACGCACCCTAGAGGGCGCGAAGATCCTGGCCAAACGGCTAACCCAACCAGACGTTGCCGAATGTGGGATTTCCTTGTTGACCGGCGGAACTGATGTACACCTGGTGATGGTGGATCTGCGTAACTCGCCGCTGGATGGGCAGCAAGGAGAAGATCTGCTACATGAAGCCGGGATTACCATTAACCGCAACACCGTGCCCTTCGATCCGCGTCCTCCCCGGGTAGGTTCCGGGCTGCGTATCGGTACCCCGGCGCTGGCTACTCGCGGTTTCGGGAAGAAAGAATTCACCGAAGTAGCGGAGATCATTGCCGGAGTGCTGGTAGATGCTTGCAAGGGGGAAGTTGACACTTCCAGCTATCGCGAGCGCGTAAAAGCCCTGATTAAGCGTTTCCCGCTGTACGTGGGGCTCAACCAGACAGCGTAAGGCGCAATAACTAATCGATAGCGACGCGGGCAGACTGACAGGGTCTGCCCGCGTCCGCAAACTAAGGAGAATAAATGCGTAAGGGTTGGAGCGGGGACGCGGTTCTGCTAGATGGGGCGGCGCGGGCTCGGCAGTTAAAAGAACAAATGCGTCAGCAGGTAGAGCGCCTGCATGAACAGGGAATCAAACCAGGGCTAGGCACTATTTTGGTGGGCTCCGACCCGGGATCGGTTTCCTATGTGGCCGGTAAACACCGCGACTGTGCCGAGGTAGGAATCGAGTCGATTCGGGTGGAACTACCCGAGACAGTTTCCACTGCCCAGGTTTTAGCCGAAATTGAAAAACTCAACGAGAATCCGGCTTGTACCGGCTATATTGTGCAGCTACCCCTGCCCCGCCAGATCGATGTCAACCAGGTATTAGAAGCAATCGATCCTGATAAGGATGCGGACGGACTACACCCCATGAACTTAGGAAGGCTGGTGCTGCGAGTCAAAGAGCCGGTAACCTCGCCGCTGCCTTGCACCCCGCGCGCCTGTATAGATTTACTGCAGCAATACCAGGTGCCGCTGGAGGGCGCACAAGTATGCGTAGTAGGGCGCGGTACTACCGTGGGACGTTCGCTGCCGCTAATGCTTACTCGCAAAGACATTAATACCACCGTCACCTGCTGTCATACCGGAACCCGGGATTTAGCTGCCCATACCCGTCAGGCGGACGTGATTGTCGCCTGCGCCGGCTCGGCAGGAATTATCCGGCCCGAGATGGTCAAGGACGGCGCGGCAGTCCTGGATGTGGGGGTATCTCGCGGCGCCGTGAACCCGGAAACCGGGAAAGCCCGGCTAGAGGGCGACGTAGCGGAGGGAGTAGATAAAGTGGCAGGTTGGCTTTCACCGAACCCGGGAGGAATCGGACCGATGACCCGAGCGAATCTGCTGCTCAATGTGGTAGAAACCGCGATGCGGCACGCAAAATAGGCGGGTAACAGTAGATGCGCTTGCGGAAAGTATCGATTAGCTTAACCTGGGCGGCTGCCCTGGCGCTTACTCTGGGTGCCTGCGCGTCCCCGCCACAGGAAACCCCTCGCACCTCGGATCCGGCAAACATGCAGGCAAACAAAGCTTTTTGCCTAGTGGAAAAAAAGAATTCGCAAGATATTAGAGCAGTGGCGTTAGGGAAAGCCGTGGGGGAGGCGCTGGGAAAGCCGGAGAATAAGCAGGTAGCCAAGGCCGTCAATCTCAGCGTAGACAAAACGGCAGAGATTGCAGGCAAGCTCCGGGAAAATAAATGTAAAAATGTGCTTTCGTTAGAACCCGGATTTGCCGGAGCCGTGTTGCAGATCGCTAAAGACCATGCCGAGATGGATTTTGCGGTCATGGGAGCGGTCGGGAAAACCAAAGCGTTAACTAATGCCAGTGGTATCGATTTTGATCTCCGCCAGCCTGCATTCTTAGCCGGATATGCGGCTGCGGGAGTCACCAAGAGTGGCCGCGTGGGGGCAGTGAGTGATTTAGCGGCAGACAATACCGCTAAAGATCCGGAGGTGAATCCGGGTATCGACACCGCAACTTCTTGGGCTAATGCTTTCCGTCTCGGGGTTGAGTACTATAACCAGTTCAAAGGGTCGGGAGTAGAGCTGGCGGCTTGGGATCAAAGTGCTGGCGGGCCGCTTCAGGTAGCAGGTGAGCAGCTGCGCGACCAGCTACTCAAATTAGCAGATAACCAGGTGGACGTGATTTTTGTAATGGCGTCCCCGGGAGAATCTGCCGTAGTAGAAGGACTTGCGGCGAAAGAAGCTGCCGCTATCTGGAACGGGCAAGACTTGGCCGCCACTTCTGCGCAGCTAAAAGGTAACGTGCTCACTTCCACGGTGGTGGATCCTGCCGGGTGTGTAAAAAAGTTACTTAAGCAGCTGCAAACCGGTTCTGTTGCCGGGAAAGACTACCGGGGAACGCTAAAGAACTCCGGCGTTAAACTGGCTGGTTGGGGCGATTATGCCCCCCGATTCTCTGATAGCCTCACCGCCGAATTGGCAGGTATTCGCAGTCAGATCGACAGCGGAAAAATCGATATTACAAAACTCGCAGCTCACCAAGGATAAAGCTGGACGTAAGGTAAAGGGGAAATATGCTCAAAATAGCCACAGTTAATGTCAATGGGATCCGCGCGGCGTTTCGTAAAGGAATGGATACTTGGCTGGAACAGGCAAATCCCGATGTAGTTTTGGCGCAAGAGGTACGGGCTAGCGAAGAAATCACCTCGGAACTTTTTGGGGATGACTGGCAGGTGGCGGTGAACGCTTCCCAGCTCAAAGGGCGCGCGGGAGTAGCAGTCGCGGTGCGTAAATCCTCCCCTTGGCGCCTAGCAGATTCCCAGGCGGATACGGTACCGGTCGAAGTTCCCCAAGATGGTGGCCGCTGGTTAGAAGCCGTATTGACCCGGGAAAACGAAGGCGAGAAAGCGGATGCGCAGCTGCGAGTAATCTCCGCCTATTTTCATTCCGGGGAAGTGGGAACCGAAAAACAAGACCATAAAATGGCGCACTTAGAGCGAATCGGGAAGCGTTTAGAGCAGCTGATGAGTGCGGACGCATCCTCGGAAAATGCCGACCCCTTAGTGCTGGTAGCCGGGGATTTCAATGTGGTGCATACCGAGCTGGATATTAAGAACTGGAAACCCAACCACAATAAACGCGCCGGAGTCTTAGATGAAGAAATCGCTTTCTTGGACCGCTGGCGCGAGCAGGGCTGGGTAGATGTGGTGCGTAACCTTGCCGGTGAGGTGCAAGGACCCTATTCCTGGTGGTCCTGGCGGGGTAAAGCCTTCGATAATAATGCCGGGTGGCGCATTGATTATCAGCTGGCCACCCCACGTTTGGCACAGGTGGCGTGCAGCCAACAAGTTGATCGCGCCGCGGCCTATGACCAGCGTTTTTCCGATCATGCTCCCGTGGTGGTTAGCTACGAAATATAAAATCGCGCCTGCCAGGGATTTTACTGGCAGGCGCGACCTATTTAGTAGTTAGTTACTTGCTGGCTTTCGGGTGAGTCATATCTGCAACATTTAGCGCTTTGTCTAAATCTTCCTCACTGATTTCCCCGCGCTCAACAAATCCCAGATCCAGAGCCGATTCCTTGACTGTCATCTTCTCTTTCACCGCGTGCTTAGCGATCTTAGCGGCATTTTCATAGCCGATGTAACGGTTCAGCGGAGTCACAATGGAAGCCGAAGATTCGGCCAATTCCAGGCAGTGCTCCGGGTTAGCCACGATACCGTCTACGCAGCGCTCGGCTAGCAGACCGGCGACTGCTCCCAGGCAGTTAATCGATTCTAGCAGGTCAACTGCCATTACCGGCAGCATCACCAGCAGGTCGAAGTTGCCTTGGGCGCCCGCGAAAGCGATCGTCTGATCATTACCGATTACCTGGGCAGCTACCTGCACGGTTGCCTCCGGCAATACCGGGTTAATCTTGCCAGGCATAATCGAAGAGCCCGGCTGCAGATCCGGCAAAGTGATTTCGCCGAGGCCGCAGCGCGGTCCGGAGGAAGCCCAGCGCAGATCATTGGCGATCTTCACGAAGGAAACTGCTACCACCCGCAAGGCTCCCGACATTTCTACTAGGGAGTCTTGCGCGGCTTGGGCTTCGAAATGGTTATCGGCCTGACGGAACGGCAAATCCATGTTCTCGGCGATTAGGGCAATCACTCGCTCGGAGAAACCTTCGGGAGTGTTAATGCCGGTACCGACGGCAGTTCCGCCCAATGGCAGTTCTGCCAGGTTCTTTTCTGCGTCCTTTACTCGGTCAATGCCTTTGCGTACCTGCGTGGCATAGCCAGAGAACTCTTGCCCCAGCATAATCGGGGTGGCATCCATTAGGTGGGTGCGCCCGGCCTTAACGATATTGGCGAACTCTTCGGCTTTCTTTTCTAGGCTGGTGGCCAGCTGATCTAGCTTCGGCAGGAGGGCGTGCTCGACGGCCTCGTAAGCGGCGATATGAATTGAGGAGGGGAACACGTCATTAGAGGACTGGGAAGCGTTCACATGGTCATTGGGGTGAACTTTGCTGCCCTTAAATCCGGTTGCCAGGGTGGCGACGACCTCGTTGGTGTTCATATTCGAGGAGGTGCCGGATCCGGTTTGGAAAATATCGATCGGGAACTGGTCATCATGTTTACCAGCGATAACCTCTTCCGCGCCTTTAACAATGGCGTCACGGGTTTCGGTATCGATTACCTCTAGTTCGGCGTTAGCGATTGCCGCGGCCCGTTTGATTTGCCCTAAAGCCGCAATATGGTGGCTGGAAAGAGTGCGACCTGAAATCGGGAAATTTTCTACCGCCCTTTGAGTTTGGGCTGCGTAGAGGGCGTCCTTAGGAACTCGAACTTCCCCCATGGTGTCATGTTCAATCCGATATTCTTCGCTCACGTGTAGCTCCTTTGATGTTAGTGATAAACGATTACTTAGCTACTAGCCTACCTGGGTTGGGTGCGAAGAACGTCCTAAAAATCCGGGGAAAAGTCTTGAAATTTGCTGCAGGTGTGATTTTAGAGGTGGTAGCCCCTTAGACTGGAAGTAACGACAGAAAGTGGGAGCACCATGAGCAAAGATGCCTCAGACGATAAACCTACCGAATATCTGCCCGGGGGAGCGATGGCAAATGCCTATGTTCCACGGGGACGGCAAACTAATCGACGGATCACTCGGCAGGTAGCTCAGCCTGATGTTGACAGTGCCGCGCAAAGGAAAATCTCGGTACCGAATCCGCCGGCAGGCGCGCCCTCGGCAGTTCCTGATGCCGCTGCCTTAGCCGCCAATGCTCAAACGGAAGCGATTCCTAATGCTAATGCTCCCGCCGCAACCAGCAGCGGTTATGTTCCTGCCCATGCGGCAGGTACCCGGGTACTTGACGGATCCGGGAATTCCTATCCGGATTCGGGAGCAGCTACTACCCAGCTGCCTCCGATTGATCCCGCTGCTGCCACCCCGGAAGTAGATTCTTATCCGCAAGGGGTTCCTCCCGCCTACGATCCGCAAGTCGACGCGGAAAAACTGCGGGAAGAGCAAGAATATGAGGAGGAACGCGCTGATAAACGCCGCTTATTGAAAGTGGCGGGAATCGTTACAGCGATTGTGGCGCTACTGACCGGAGCAGTAGTCGTAGTGGCGTTAATGATTTCTTCTCGGCAGGTCTTGCCACCGGAAGAACATGAAACTACGACTTCACAAAGTACTACTACCAGCTCTTCGACCCCGGAAACTACCCGCTCCAGTAGTGAAAAGAGCGAACCTAGCACCACCCAGCCCACCGAGGTCGAGACCAGGCGGCAACCGAGTGCCACGCAAACTACGCCTGCCGCCCCTGCTCCTACCCAGGAGAATCCTACCCAAAAGCCGAGCACAGGCGGGACAGAGAATCCCAGTCCTAATCCCGAACCGAGCGAGTCCGGAAATAATCAGTAGGCACCAGCACCGGCAAGTGAGGAATTAGGGAAAGCAGATTATAGGGTAACGCCTTATTAGTTCCCTGGATTTCCTATCAGCAGTGATAGCTCTGTGGAATCAGTTTTTCCTGATGACAAAATAGGACGCGCCTAGGGGATAAAACCTAGGCGCGTCCTCAAAATAACCAGTTAAAAACGGGGGGACTAGGCGCGTTTTTGTTGGCGAGCCGCTCCCGCGGCCGCTGCCCCCACGATTCCAGCAGTGTTACGCAACTCGGCGGCAATAATCGGGGTAGAAATATCGACTAGGGGCAAGAATTTCTCGTGTTTGCGGGAGACCCCACCGCCAACTACGAATAGATCCGGGCTGAAGAGCTTTTCCATTTCCCGGTAATACTTGGTAAGCCGCTTCGCCCACTTCTTCCAGGACAAATCTTCACGTTTACGCACCGCCGCCGAAGCGCGGGTTTCCGCGTCATGGCCGTCGACTTGGATATGTCCTAGCTCGGTATTCGGCACCATCACTCCGTCTACGAACAGGGCGGTTCCGATTCCCGTACCCAAAGTAGTGAACACGGTTACTCCCGGCTGATCTTTGAACACCCCGTACTGTTGTTCGGCCAACCCCGCGGCATCCGCATCATTTAGCACAGCTACTTCGCGCCCGATAGCCTCGGAAAATACCTCTACCGCGTTCTTGCCAACCCACTCTTGATCCAGGTTCGCCATAAAACGGACGTAGCCGCCCGGGAGCGGACCCGGGAAGCAAATTCCTACTGGCACGTCCTCGGGAAGGTCAAAATGAGCGAGGACGTCCGCTGCGGTTTTCGATACCGCTTGCGGGGTTGCCGGGTAAGGGGTTTCTATCCGGAAACGTTCCTGGGTTAACTCTCCGGTTTCTAAATCGACCGGAGCTCCTTTAACTCCAGATCCGCCGATATCGATACCAAATGCGATAGCCATTAGCTACTCCTTGCTAGGCAGGGTCAGTATTTGCGCACCTTCTTCGGTTACTACCACAGTGTGTTCGAACTGAGCTGTGCGCGAGCGGTCCTTGGTGACCACTGTCCATCCATTATGCCATTGTTCCCACTCGATTGTCCCCAAGGTCAGCATCGGCTCGATAGTAAACACCATTCCCGGTTCCATTACGGTGTCATAAGAGGGCGCGCAATCATAGTGAGGAATAATCAGACCCGAATGGAACGCCTCTCCCACGCCGTGACCGGTAAAATCGCGTACTACTCCGTAACGAAAACGTTTCGCGTAAGCGCTGATTACCCGGCCAATAATGTTGATTTCGCGTCCCGGCTTCACCGCTTTGATTCCGCGCATCATGGCGTTATAGGTGCGTTCCATCAGCAGCTGGGATTCTTTATCCACCTGACCCACGCTAAACATGGCGCAGGTATCTCCGTGTACCCCGTCCTTGTAGGCGGTGATATCCACGTTGACAATATCGCCTTCCTGCAGTGGTTTATCGTCCGGTATTCCATGACAAATAACTTCATTTACCGAGGTGCACAGGGATTTTGGAAAGCCCATATAGTTTAGGCAGGACGGGTAGGCTCCCTGAGAAACAATATATTCGTGACCGATTTTATCGAGTTCATCGGTAGTTATCCCGGGTCTAATTGCTTTTCCTACCGCGACGAGGGCGTCGGCAGCGATCTGCCCGGCAGCGCGAATTTTTTCGACCGTTTCCGGGGATTTGGTATCGGAAGCAGTTACCTTTTCGGGGCCGTCATGGAAAAGATATTCCGGGCGCTCGATATTTTTAGGTACCTCTAGCTCGGGGCTGACCTTCCCGGCTTCCTGATTTCCCAGCGGGGCACGTTCGGCAAGTTCTTTAAGGCTAAGTCCTGGATATTCATTCATACTTCTATACTACGCGGGCAGGGACGGGTTATTAACCGGCCGAACTCACTTAGCTAAGAAGACTCTAGACAGACTCGCGAGCAACGTATTGCAGAATCTGACCGCTGGGGGCTTGTCCCAGGTCAAGTTCGTCGCCCTCGCGCTGGGCGATATGCATTAGCTCTTGATAGGCCAAAGCGGGAGTATCCACCACCACCGACGATAGAGGCGGGCGGGAAACCTGCCCCGAGGGTGAATCGAAGCCCCCAACCACCGAAGCATCCTGGGGAACCATCTTGCCGCATTCGCGCAGGCCATGAACCACCGCCATGGCGGCCATATCGTCAATCGCGCAGAACCCATCTAAACCAGGATGCTTTTGCAACGCCCCTAAAAGATAGGAAGGAATATTTTCCGGATCTTCGGGAAGTACCAGTTGGGTGGGGGCCGAAAGCCCCGCCGCCTGGCAAGCCATTTGCGCGAAGAAATAGTAAACGGTAGCGCCCTCTTCCGGGTATTTTCCGCGCCAATGCACGAAAGCTAGGTTGCGTCGATTACGTGCCGCCAACGCGTCTACCTGGATTTTCACCATTTGGAAGATCATTAAACTGGCCGGATTTTGCCGGTCTTTACCCTGCATCAAGGAGTCGAGAACCGTAGCTCCACACTGTTCTAGCTGCTCTAGAGTGTTCTGATCTAAGGGCAGGAGCGGTAAAACTGCCGCGTCGGTTTCCTTAATCGTGGAAATCAGATTTTCAGGTTGATCTTCAAGGTGAACGGTGCAAACTACGCTTACCCCGGCCTGGGCTAGCAGTATTGTCATATCGCGCAATAAAGCAGAGTTAATGGCACCGATATCAACGCAGGGCACAACGATATCAACTTTCGTTTTTCCAGCCAGGGTCGCCAAAATGCCTCCTCGATTGCAAGTCTGATTCCATTCTACATATTTATGGCGTTCCTGCCGATAATCTTGGTTTTTTAATGCTCGGGAGGACATGAAATCTGTAAAAGGTTCGCTTAGCGGTCTTAAATTACCCCTGAATTTGCTCGGCAACTAGAGTGGAAGACAAAAGAGAAAGAAACATCAAGAAAGGTGAACCTGTGTCTGACGCGACCACGCCTATCTCCCCGCTGGATCAAGAGGGAATTGCCCGGGCAGTTGCGGCGGCGGAAGCCGATTTTTCTGCTGCCGGCTCGCTAGAAGAATTAAAGAGGGCACGCGGAGCTCACCTGGGCGACAGTGCGCCGATCATCCTGGCTAACCGGGAGATTCGCAACCTCGACAAGAAAGATAAAGCCCAGGCAGGAAAGAACCTGGGCGGCGCCAAGAAACAGCTGCATGCTGCCTATGACCAGCGCCTAGCCGCCCTCGAAAAAGAAAAAGAAGCCCAAACTTTGGCGGCCGAGGCACTGGACGTAACCCAGGTAGCGCAGCGTTACCCGCAGGGCGCGCGCCATCCCCTAGAAACCTTGATGGAAGATATTTCTGACTTTTTCGTGTCTATGGGTTGGGAAATCGCGGAAGGCCCGGAAGTCGAGCATGAATGGTTCAACTTTGATTCCCTCAACATCGATCCGGATCACCCGGCGCGGCAAGAACAGGACACCCTCTATATAGATGGACGTTCCTTGGGAGGAGAAACCCCCGGGGACGGCAACTTGGTGCTGCGTACCCACACTTCGCCGGTGCAGGCGCGAGTTATGCTTTCGCGGGGAGTTCCGGTCTATATTGCTTGCCCCGGAAAGGTTTTCCGCGCCGATGAACTTGACGCCACCCATACCCCGGTGTTTCACCAGGTAGAAGGGCTGGCAGTCGATAAGGGTCTGACTATGGCGGATCTGAAAGGCACCCTGGATCATTTCGCGCAATCCATGTTCGGGATGGAAGCCAAAACCCGCTTGCGTCCCTCTTTCTTCCCCTTTACTGAGCCCAGCGCAGAAATGGATCTGTGGTTCCCACAAAAGAAAGGCGGACCGGGCTGGATTGAATGGGGCGGCTGCGGCATGGTCAACCCGAATGTGCTTACCGCCTGCGGAATCGACCCGAATGTGTATTCCGGGTTCGCCTTCGGGATGGGCATTGAACGCACCCTGATGCTGCGACATGGAATCACCGATATGCACGATATTGTCGAGGGCGACGTGCGATTTTCTAAACAGTTCGGCACTACCGGAAGGGGAAACTAGCAATGCCATTTGTAGCGCTTGATTGGCTAAAAGATCACGTTGAGGTAGTGCCAGGCACAGATATCAAACAGCTTTCAACTGACCTGGTAAAGGTAGGTTTGGAAGAAGAAGCCATCCATCCGGCCGCGGTAATCGGCCCCTTGGTGGCCGGAAGGGTATTGACCCTGGATGCCAAAGAACAATCCAATGGGAAAGTCATCAACTATTGCCGAGTAGATGTGGGCAAGTTTAATGACCGTCCCGGGGAAGGTAAAGAGCCCTCTGAGCTGCCCAGTCGGGGAATTATTTGCGGTGCCCACAACTTTAAAGTGGGAGATTTAGTGGTGGTGTCGCTGCCGGGCGCAGTTTTGCCCGGTGATTTCCAGATTGCTGCCCGTAAAACCTATGGACACGTTTCTGACGGGATGATTTGCTCCCAGCGGGAACTGGGGATTGGCGATGACCATGACGGAATTATCGTCCTGGAGCAGTTACTGCCCGAAAAAGCGGCAGCCGGGGAGCTGCCCGCGCCTGGCGAATCGGTAATTGAACTTCTGGGATTAGGGGAAGAAACACTAGAAATCAATATCACCCCTGATCGCGGATACTGTTTCGCAATGCGCGGGGTGGGACGCGAATACGCCCACTCCACCGGGGCTAAGTTCACTGACTTGGGGCTGGCAGAAAATCTGCCTTCCGGGTCAGTACCGGCGGCAACCGCGGACGGATTCACGGTTAAAGTCGCAGATGAGGCTCCGATTAATGGCAAAGTTGGGTGTGACCGTTTTGTCACCCGCATTGTGACTGGCATTGATGCGCAGGCGGCGACTCCCGACTGGATGGTGCGCCGCCTAGAGCAGGCAGGAATGCGTTCTATTTCTTTGGCGGTAGATGCCACCAACTATGTGATGCTGGATTTGGGGCAGCCCCTGCACGCCTATGACCTGGATAAAGTGTGCGGGCCGATCGTGGTTCGCCGGGCGAAAGCCGGCGAAAAGCTAACTACCCTCGATGAGGTAGAGCGCACCCTGGATCCCGAAGATTTACTGATTACCGACTCCCCGCAGGGAGCAGAAGGTTCCCGCGTGCTCGGCTTGGCAGGAGTAATGGGAGGCGCCTCCACCGAGGTGACTGCCGATACGGTGAATGTGCTGGTAGAGGCGGCACATTTCCACCCCACTTCGATTGCGCGTACTGCGCGGCGGCATAAGCTGCCCTCCGAAGCCTCCAAACGTTTCGAACGCGGCGTGGACTTCGAGGTGGCGCCGGTAGCTGCCCAACGTGTAGTAGATATTCTGGTGGAATACGGCGGGGGCACCGACAGTGGGCGGGTCAGCGACCTCAATAACACCGAGCCCTTCGCGGAAATCGTGATGCCGCTGCATGAACCGGCACGGCTAACCGGAGTGGAGTACGATCAGGAAACCCTTACCCGCCTGCTAAAAGACGTGGGATGTAAAGTGCAGGTAGCAGACGGCAATGTCATTGCCCAGCCGCCTTCTTGGCGTCCCGATCTGACCGGACCGGCGCACCTGGTAGAAGAAATTGCTCGGCTGGCCGGCTATGACACTATTCCTTCGCGGCGGCCGCGCCCGATTGCGGGACGCGGATACACCCCCAAGCAGCGGGCTCGCCGCGATGTGGGGCGGGCGCTGGCGCAAGGCGGCCTGGTGCAGGTGCTCTCCTACCCCTTCATATCCGAGGAAGTATTTGACGCTGAACTGCTAGGGGAAAAGGATGTGCGCCGCCAAGCGGTGCGGGTGGCCAACCCGCTGGCGGATGATCAACCGTTGCTGCGCACTTCCTTGCTAGATACCTTGCTAGGAGTAGCCCGGCGCAATATCGCGCGTGGCAATGAGCAATGCGCGATTTTCGAGACCGGTTTGGTTACCCGAGGAATGGGAACTGAACTAACTGGTTCTTTCGGAGTGGAACAAAAACCAGATCCTGACCAGCAGCGCGCCCTCGAAAAAGGAGTTCCTTACCAGCCTGAACATCTCGCCGGCGTCCTCGTGGGACAGGCCGAATTGGCTGGTTCATTGAGTGCAGGTCGCGCTTATGATTGGGCGGACGCGGTGGAGTTCGTGCGCACGGTGGCGCAAACTTTGGCGGTACCGATGCGCGTACAAGGCAAAGATGGGCGTCAGCGCCTAGCTAACGATAACATGATGGGCGAGCTGGGCTCGTCGGCGGCAGTCGCGCCCTTCCATCCGGGACGGTGCGCGCGGATCGTGGTACGGGGAGCCTGCGTTGGTTTGGCCGGGCAGCTCCACCCGGCGGTTTGCCGCAACTTCGGGTTGCCGGAATCAGCTTGCGCTTTCGAGATTGACTTCGAGAAGTTCACCGAAGCGATGCCGAAGAAAGATTTGCAGGTGAAGCCGGTTTCATCCTTTCCGCCCGCGAAAGAAGATATCGCGCTGGTAGTCGATGCGGATATTCCCGCAGCTGATGTGCAACAGGTGATTGAGAAACAGGCGGGAGACCTGCTGGAAGAAGTACGTCTCTTCGATGTTTTCAGTGGTGAACAGTTAGGCGCGGGTAAGAAGTCGCTGGCGTTCTCGGTGAAGATTCGCTCTGGGGAAGGCACGCTTAGCGCCAGCGAGATTCAGGCGGTGCGCACCCGGATCATTAAGGCTACCGCGAAGAAGTTCAAGGCGACTTTGCGCGCCTAGGGGTAGCGCGCCCCTGTAGGAGAGAGCTGCAGATTCCCCCTCGTGGCAGAAAGAACTAGTTTTCTAGGAGCTTCGAGGGGGAAAGAATCAAGAAACACAGGGGTGCCCCGTGCGGGACTTGAACCCGCGACCCACGAATTATGAGTTCGCTGCTACTAACCAACTGAGCTAACGGGGCGAATCTAGCCTACCGGATGGTGGGCGGAATACTGAATTTTGTTTAGGGTGGAGAACGTGACCAACATTTTGCGAAAGTTGCAGGGGCGTAGGGTCCCGGATGCGGTTAAAGCTGTCCTCACCTCCTCGGATAGAGTTTTTGAATTCCTAACGGTAGCGGAGGAGCGCTTCCTGGTGGTGACCATGCAGGCATTGATGGAAGTGGAATCGGCGCAGGTGAAGTCGCGTTTTGGTTGGGATGAAGTTTCTCACGTCCGCTGGGATAGCGAGGCGGGCACGCTGCGGATTGTTTTCCATGAGGGCGAAGACCTGGTGCTTACCCCGATTGAGGCTCCCAAACACAACTTTATGGACATCATCCGGGAAGCGCTCAGTGAGGCACAGGTATTTGTTACCCCGCTGGAATTACCTTCCGGACAGAGAGTTAGCGCACAGATATTGCGTGACGATAACCGCAATTTACGTTTACATCCGCCTATATCAAGCTTTGAAAACCCAGATGACCAGCAGTATTTGCGTTCGGTAGTGGGTGAGTGGGAACAGAAATTGGGGATTGTTATAGACCTGGAAGATTAGGAACTTTTCGCCCTCTCACGGTAGGCTTATTCAAGTCGATCCCCCATAGCTCAACGGTAGAGCATTCGACTGTTAATCGAAGGGTTACTGGTTCGAATCCAGTTGGGGGAGCTTAAAACCTCCGCGCTGATTGGCGTGGGGGTATTTTCATACCCAAAAATGAGCGTAGCAAGGCCTACTCCCAAAGCGTCTGCTACCGGGATGAGCTCGTTAATTCCCCAAAGGGTCTTGCCTGAAAGTCGTGCCGATAGAGCGGCTCTCGATAAATTTAGATTAGCCGCTAACTTACTTTGTGTGACACGGCGACGTGCCATTTCTGCACGCACATTTTCGCTAATAACCTCAGACAGATTGATATTAGGGCTAATCTGGGTTGGCAATACTGCTTTCATGCAGAATAATATAGTACTGTATATTAAAAATGTCCATGAATAGCTAGAAAAACATGAAAACTGTCAGAAAAACTGAAGATATTCAAGTATTTATAAAAATAATTCAAAAATCTCTCCTACTGTATGGAGATATTTCAAAATCGAAAATATTTCCCAGGCAGTACTGACGATTTCCTGGTTTCTCGTAGGTTGACTCAGGCTCCGTCTTATGGGGAGTCGCTCGCGGTCTTTAGGGAGGTGATGTGAGGGCTCTGGTTTGTATCGTGTTGAGTTCGAGGAGAGGTGACGCAACTAGGGGAAGTGCGGGGGTGGCGATGCTCAGGAATGTGAATACGGATTCATGCGCTTGTCGGGTGAGCTGACCGGTTTTGGTCAAGCATATCAGGGGTAAATAAGAACAGACCGGGAAAACTATTGGTAACAATCGTTGACAAGATGCGATTTGGTAACTAACGTTACCAATGTGATTAAGGACAGTGCGCGTAAGCACGGATTCACCGACGAGACGATAGCTCATGCTTATAGCAATGCCATTATCGTGCACTTCCTGGACGGGTATCAGATCCTTATCGGACCAACTCCCAGTGGTGAACTCCTGGAAATAGGAGTTAATCAAGATGGGGACATTTTTCATGCTATGAAAGCCAGACTGAAATTCTTGAGGAAAGGGTGGATGAAATGAAAACTGACGAAGAGTTACTTGCAGAAATCGCAGCGGATCCCGAACCAAAGATGACTATTACTGATCCCGCCTTGATTAAGGTTTATCAGGCGTTGGTGGAAACGGTTAGGGCAGATAAGCGGCTTGATGAAGCGGTTAGAGATGCCCGTGAGCAAGGTCAAACCTGGCAGGCAATCGGTGAGATCATCGGTATGACCCGCCAAGGGGCGATGAAAAAGTTCGCTGCCTAAGAAGATTAGCGCGCCGATTACGTAGGGCTGGCTGAGTACCGGGTGAGGTAGAGGAGGGCGGGTTCAACTCTCCATTAGCGTCCGTGCGACTTACGTCCGTTGAGGAACGTTAATCTACCTGATAGGATTTTCATCGTCTGTTCTGGTGATTCTAATCATCGTTAGCGGGCGCTCCAATTTCAAAGTTGAGGGTTGAGATAGGTCATTGAGGGGTGACCTAAAGGAGATTTTTACGCAATGAAGCAGCATGCCACAAAACTAACTGCCACCGGATTCGCTTTAGCGTTAGCGGGGGTGCTACCAGCTACCGGGATTGCGCAGGCCGCGCCCGAGCCTACCGCGCCCGCTGATCCTGCAGGTGCTGAGCAGCAAAACCAGCAGACCAATCCGAAAGTCAAAACGGCAAATGAGCTGGAGGTAGCGAAGAAAGCGGCACAGGAGAGCGCCGCGAAAGCGGCGGAGGCCGATAGTAATGCTCAGGATGCCGCGCAAGCAGCAGACAAGGCCGCGAAAGAATCCGGCGAAAAGTCTGCGGCCAGTGAAAAGGCGAAGCAAGACGCCCTCGATGCCCTAGCTACAGCCCAGGAAGAGAGCAAAAAGGCGGCACTTGACGCAGCTAACCAGCTAGAAAAAGCTAATCAGAACAAAACCGCTGCCGAGGATGCCGCGAAGGCCGCGGGAGAAGCCTTGGCTCAAGCTGAGCAAGCTAAAGCCGCTGCCGATAAAGCGGTTGAGGATAATCGCGCCCCTGATGCCGAGCAGCTGCAAGCCGCCAAAGATAAGGTGGTGAAAGCCGAGAAAGATAAGCAGGCTGCAGTAGCTAAGCAGGAAGAGGTACAGAAAGAGCTAGCAGAGGCGCAAGAGAAGGCGAACATTGCGCAAACGCAGTTGAAGAAAGCTCAAGAGGAGAAAGCGAAAGCTGAAACTGCGAGGCAAACGGCAGAAGCCGATGTCAATGCCAAGCAGCAAAAGGTAAATGAGCTGGAAGCCAAGGTCAAGCAGCTTAGTGAGAACGCCGATCAGGCATTAAAGGACGGTCAGGCGGCCGTAAAAGCAGCGAAAGCCCAGGTACAGGTGGCTAAAGACGCTGCTGCGCAACGGAAAACCGAGCTAGATAATGCTCAGAATGTAGTCACCGCGGCACAAAATGAGCTGCAAGCAAAACGACATGCGGTAGAGCAAGCGAAGAGTAATAAGGCCGCAGCAGAACAAGCTGTGCAGACGGCCGCAAACCAGGTTAAAGCTGCTCAGGGTGAGCTGGCTAAGGCTGAGGCTGCCTTAGCTGCCCGTCGAGGTGATACCGCAACTGCCAAGCAGAAAGCCGATGAGGCTAAAGCCGCGCGACAGAAGGCAGAAGAGAATCTGGCAAAGGCACGGGAAAACAAGCAGAAAGCCGATGACGCGGTAAAAGCTGCAGAAACCGAAGTAGAAAATGCTGAAAAAGCGGTCGCGGAAGCTAATACTAATTTCAAAAAAGGCAGCTTCGGGTTCTTCGAAAGTGTAGGAGCAACGGATGCTCTGGAAATTCTGAACGATAAATCCACGAAAACAAAGGCCGATGGCACCCTGGTTAACGGTACATTGAAGCCGGGAGCCGACGATGACACCACCAACTTGAACAATATGAAAGAAGCTATCGCCTGGGTACGAGTAGTTAATCAGTATCGTGCCAAGGGTGGACGCAATGGTGAAAAACTTGACGATTACGTGATTACTGACCGCCTAATGGCGATCGCTCAGGCGCAAGCCAACTGGTCCAGATACCATATAGGGCACTCGAGCGCCTTTGGGGTGGCAGAAAACCTAGCGTGGGGTGCAGATGATCCTGTTTTGAGTTGGTATGAAGAAAAATCCGACTACGAAAAAGCTGTGAAACAACATCCCGATATTGCGACTATGTCTTCCTACAATATTATGATGAAATACCCTGATATATATCCAGACATTGGACACTATTTAAATGTCGTGGGGCACTCTACTGCAACAGGTTTTGCTGGCGCTTCCGGTCCAGGGATTAAGTACGGAGCTGTTTGGGGTGAAGTCTGCGACGGGGTTGAGACGGGAGAAAAAACCTATACCGTTGATGAATACGAAAAACGGTTTATGGAGTACTACAACTCGGTTACTCCGGAGGGCGCTAAGAAGAAGCTAGCGGAGGCGAAAGCGAAGCTGGCAGAGCTACAAGCAGCGGCAAAGACTGCCGATGACAATATAGCCACAGCTAAAGCAGCCGTAGAATCCGCCAAAGCCACAGCCCAGGAAAAGGATAATGCCTGGAAAGCTGCCCAAGATGTAGAATCCAAGACGGCTGCGGCAGTAGAAAGTGAAAAGCAAAAGGTTACGGCGGCGGAGAACGATAAGAAGGCTGCCGAAGGCGTGGTCGCAGAAAAAGAACAGGCAGTGCAGGCAGCTGCAGCTGCGGTTACTGCTGCAGAAGGTACCCTCAAGGATGCTAAAGCCGGCGTAACTACCGCGCAGCAAGCCCTAGAAGCAGCACAGCAGGACGTTAAAGACAAAGAGGCAGCGCAAGCAGAGAAAGAAAAAGAGCTCGAGGAACTGACTAAAGGCACGGCGTTAGGAACCGCGCAGCAAGAGTTGTCGGAGGCTACGGCAGCGCTTGCCAAGGCAAAAACCCAAGCCCAAGCAGCTGCCGCCCAGCTGCAAAAAGCGACCCAGGCGCAGCAGCTAGCGGCGCAAGCTAAAACCGCAGCAGACAACGATCTGGAGGAGGCAACCGCCGACAACCAGCAAGCTGTGGAGGCAGCCAGCAAAGCTGAAAATGAGCGTGCTAACGCGCAAAAGCAGCTAAACCCGCTAGCGGAGCAGCAGATAGCCCACGACCAGGCAGCAGCTCAGGTAGAGAAGGTAGCGCAAGACCTACAGCAGGCTAAGGCTGCCGCTGACAAAGCGAATAAAGACCTGGAAGTAGTAACCAAAGTTGCCGCCGAACTCCAAAATGAGCAGAAAGCTAAGCAGGCGTTGGCGGAGAAACTGAAGGCTATAAAGGGGCAGAACGCCTTGGAGAATGGCCTGGACGCTACCGATAGCGACCTCAACAATCTAGGATTACCCGCCCTCTTTAAGACTTATCAGGGTGCGGATACCGCTGCCAAAGAGGCGCAGGAGGCGGCAAAAGATCTAGCGAGGAAGGCCGAAGCCGCGAAGGTCCTCCAGAAGGAGGCCACCGAGGCTAATCAGCAAGCCCAAGCTAAGCTGGCTGCCGCCCAGGCAGAATACAGCCGCTACCATCAGGTGCAAGCTGCCGCTTCCACAAACCGGGTGCGCTCTTTTGCTCCTGGGGACACATTACAGGTGCATTTCACGGGATTTAGTCCTGGGAGTAAGAACCGGGTAATCATGCATTCGACCATCGTCGACCTGGGAGTACATCCAGCGGTAGGCAACGGCGAATTCTATGTATCCGTGCAAGTACCGAAGGAGTTAGGCGCCCACACCATTACCGCCACCAACGAATGGGGCGAGAGCGCTAGCTTCCAATTCCAAGTGGGCGAGAAACCTAGCGGCAAGAAAGTAGTCAGAACTGTGGTAGTTAAAGGTGCCAATACCGGGAAACCGGCGGCCGGAGAGCAAATGCCAGTAACCGGGGTATCTGTGACTTCCCTGTTGGCATTGAACTCGCTAGCGGTCATCACCGGAGTGGGATTGGTAGCCGCCAGTCGCCGCCGATCCCAGGAGGTCTAGGAAGTCAAACCTCCCTAAGTAATTAAAAGTTGTCCCCGGGCTTAGAAAGCCCGGGGACAACTTTTATCTAACTACCCGACCAGCAAAGCGGCGGTCAAAATTGAGGGATGAAAAAAGAGGAATCGGATAAACACTAGAATTTTTGTTTCCATTGGTTGACATAGTGAGGGGTTTGTTTACTATAGTTAACAGGGTGGAGATCAAAGAAAGCGCCTATAAACATGGCGTCGGAACTATAGACATACTCCACGCAGTAAATAACCCTATAGATGTCTTCCCTATGGATGGATACCGCATAGTGGTAGGAGCTGGCACAGATGGCACGCTTCTGGAACTAGGAATCCGGAACCGAGTTATCTTCCATGCGATGAAAGCAAGACCGAAATACTTAAGGAGGAAGCGGTGAGTAAGCGGACTATCGAAGAGATGCTTGATGAGATTGAGAACGCTAACAATGGGGCAGGACCCGACCCGGTAGCTTCCGTCTATCGCGGTAAAGGACTTGCACAACTGGCAGCAGCAATCCAGGCAGAAGAACGCGCCAAAGCCGCTATTGCCCAAGCAGTAAGCACCGCTAGGGCAGAGGGGGCAACTTGGGAAATGATAGGTGACTATCTAGGAATGACTAGAGCGGGGGCGTACAAAAAATTCAAATCCTTGCAGGTCGCTTAATTTGGAGAACGTTTTTTAAAAGGCGTGCCCTTCTACCTAAAGAGTAAGCGTTACCCGCTCGCAAGTGATTAAAAAGAGTTTTTATCCCGGGAAACTTTCTTAGACAATCGTTATTAGCCGAGCAAGCACGACAAGGCTAAATCGTATCTACCAGCGGAGATGGAGGGATTCGAACCCTCGAGGGGCTATCCACCCCAACTCCCTTAGCAGGGGAGCGCACTAGGCCACTATGCGACATCTCCAATGTCAAAGCACCCCCATAGTTTAACGGACAGCAAGGTTAGCGGCAAAAACTGTTCGCGTGCATCCGGTCACTAGTTCCTCCACCTCGCAACTGTTGATAGCTTTAAAACAATGCGGCGCTAACTGGCAAAACCATTATTTTGATTGCCGCTACTTACGGTAGTCTCTTTTCCAGGGTTTAAGATCCCCGGTAGACAAAAAGCAGAAATGCCTAACATGATGCACATGCACAGTGACCGCCAACCTCACGATCTGCAACCGCAATGGGAAGCGTCGACATCCGCGCCCTCACCGCTATCAGCGCTAAAACGAGCCGCGCGGCTAACCGGTCCCGTGGGCATGGGTTACCTGCCGCTGGGAATCGCTTTCGGGGCATTCGCGGTTACCCAAGGGTTCCCTATATGGCTGACAATCCTATCCGCTGCCATTATTTATGCCGGCTCGATGGAGTTCACCGCGGTCTCCCTCATCCTCGGGGGGATTGATTTCTTCCAAATCGCCCTCACCACCCTGTTCGTCAATTTTCGGCATGTGTTTTACGGACTAAGTTTCCCGCTGCGCAAAATAAAATCAGCTCCCGCCCGCTTATACGCTATCCACTCCCTCACGGACGAAGCCTACGCGCTTACCGCCTCCCATCTGGGAGATAAACGCCTAACCGGTCCGGTTGTCCTCTCAATCAATCTTCTCTGTCACCTGTACTGGGTGGGCGGGGTGATCGTGGGTGCCTTCGTAGGTAAAGCCCTACCTTTCAACACCGATTTCCTAGGGTTTGCCCTGCCCGCCCTATTCGTCACCCTGGCAATAGATGCCTACCGGGAAAGCGACTATCCGCTGCTGGGGTTAGCCGCGCTGGCCTGCGGTTTAATCGGCGCCATCTGGTGCGGAAAATATATGCTCATCACCGCGCTTTCGCTGTTCACCCTGGTAGTTTTACTGCATTGCGCCTGGGTAATGCGCCGGAAACCTTCCGGGAAAGAGGGGGGAATAGAATGAACTCTGCAACCTACCCTTACGCCCTCGGCGCTATCGCCGTGATCTGGGCAGTTACCTACGCTTTGCGGGCTTTCCCCTTTGTGGCGCTGCGCGGGAAAGAAGAATCGCCGCTGGTGCGCCTAATAGCTACCAGTATGCCGCTGGGAGTTATGGTGATCCTGGTGGTCTTTGCCCTGATGGACACGGATTTTCACTCGCCCTCCTCCTGGGTGCCGGCGGCTGGCGGAATCCTAGTTACCGCCGCTATCCACTTCAAATGGGCAAATGCAATGGCATCTATCGTGGCAGGTGTCGCCACCTATTGGGCATTAGGGACGTTACTGGCATGAGGACGCAGCCGGGTAAAGTAGCGAGTTTAGCTCCCTAAAACTCGTCCGGAAAGCCGTCCTCGCCGCCGTCGCTACGCTGAAAGCGTGGAAAGCTGCGGGCAGCATTCCAAGAGGACTAGGGTAAATAAGCAGGGATTTAGATTGCAAGGTTTGAGGAGGTAGATTTGTCGCGCACATTCACCTCCTTCAAATACCACAACTACCGGCTCTGGTGGATATCTAATATTTTTGCTTCCACTGCCACCTGGATGCAGCGAGTCGCCCAAGACTGGGTGGTGCTGATGGTACTAACCGACCAGTCCGGCTTTGCAGTCGGGGTAGTCACTGCGCTGCAATTCCTGCCGCAATTACTGCTGTCGATCCCGGCGGGGATGGTGGCTGACCGCTTTAATCGGCGCCGCATCATCCAAATCTGTCAATGCATAGTTGCCCTCTGCGGGCTCCTAACTGGGATATTGCTACTCACGGGAGTCGCCGCCCTCTGGCATATTTATATAATCGCCCTGATAACTGGGGTTGCCGATTGTCTAACCTCCCCGACCCGGCAAGCTTTCGTCTCGGAACTGGTAACTAAAGAAGACCTCCCAAATGCGGTGGGGCTAAACTCGACTGCATTTAACTCGGCGCGCTTGATCGGACCAGGTCTCGCCGGGTTCATGATCGCTGGCATCGGTCCGGGCTGGGTTTTTATCGCCAACTTCGTCCTCTTTATCGTTCCGGTTCTCGGCTTGTCGCTAATGGATCCTGCCCGGCTTTATCGCCCGGAAAAGACTTCCCGCACCAAGGGGATGATGCGCGAAGGCCTGCGTTATGTGCAAAACCGCACCGATATTAAAGCGATTATCGCCATCCTCACGGTAGTGGGGGCGCTGGGTTTAAATTTCCAGCTAACCCAAGCAGTCATGGCCACCCGAGTATTCGGTAAAGGTGCAGGTGAATATGGCTTATTGGGCTCGATTATGGCGATCGGCGCCCTGGCGGGAGCCTTACAAGCTGCCCGGCGGCGTCAGCCCCGAGTTTTTACCGTAGTGGTATCAGCCGTCCTATTTGGAATTTTAGAGGGCGCACTGGCGCTAGCTCCCACCTACGAAATCTTCGCCCTGTTGCTGATCCCCACCGGATTCGTAATGTTGAATCTGCTTACCAGCGCTAACGCCACTATCCAAGTTTCTACCGAGGAAGAAATCAGAGGGCGGGTACTGTCCATTTATTTCCTCTTCTTCCTGGGAACCACCCCGATTGGGGCACCAATAATCGGTTGGGTAGCGGAACATTGGGGCCCTCGGTGGTCGCTAGGGGTGGGCGCCATCGCGTCCTTGCTGGTTGCGCTGATAGTAGGCATTTGGCTGTGGCGGCATTGGAAAGTAGACGTTACCCTGCGCGCCTCCCGCCCCTTTGTCAGCATCGAAGGGCCGCGCGAACGAGCGATGCGGCGTCGGAAAGAACGCGCGGAGCGTCAACGGATTATGGATAACCAGTCACGCGACACCGGAACCTAAGGCAGTCTTCCAGGCACATACCCCGGTGTTACCAGCGTAAAAATTAGAGAAAACCCAGGTATATCGAAATTTCTGGGGTTTTTGTTCCTCTCGATAGTTTTCCTGCCGGTTCCGCGTTGTTAACCCACAGGTAACTTTAGATTGTTAGCTTCCAGGTGAAAGTTAAAATTTCTCATCTGGAGGGAGTTAATCCCGTGACTAAAACTGATATGCCCCCTACAGAGGTGGAAGCACCTTTGGGACAACTGACTTTTTTCCAAAAACTGGCGAAAAAAGATGTGTACTGGCATTTGGCTTTCGGTGGTCTGCTCTTGGGAAGTGCCATCTGGTTCATTTTTTGGGCTTTTGATTATGTAGGAGAAACTGATCAAGCGTTACTGCTGGTAATAACTATCGCCTTCGCCGTATTCATGGCCTTTAACATTGGTGGTAACGATGTAGCGAACTCCTTTGGAACCTCCGTTGGTGCGGGTACCCTCTCAATGAAACAAGCCCTAGTAGTGGCCGCGATTTTTGAGGTATCCGGGGCAGTAATCGCCGGAGGAGAAGTAACCGATACGGTGCGTTCGGGAATCGTAGACCTATCGGCCATCTCGAATCTGCAAGCTATAGACTTTGCGCTAATCATGACATCTTCCCTGTTAGGGGCAGCAGTATGGCTGCTGGTAGCGACCCGCATGGGGTGGCCGGTATCAACCACCCACTCGATCGTAGGTGGCATCGTCGGTGCTGCTCTGACCGTAGGCTTTACCACCCACACCGGGGGTTGGAGCATGGTGCAATGGGGAGGCATCGGGAAAATTGCGATCTCCTGGGTACTGTCCCCGGTATTGGGCGGGGTAGTGGCCTATATCTTATTCAAATCGATTAAATCCTCGATCCTGGTTTACAACGAACGTGCTGACCAGCGTCTACGTGAAATTAAACAGGAACGTGCGGATCTGCGTACTCGCCACAAGGCCTGGTTCGAACGGCTCAATGAAATCCAGCAGGTTTCCTACACCAACGCGATGGTACGGGATGCTACCACCATGAATATGGGGGACTACGATCCCTCTGACCTGGAATCTGACTACTTCAAAGAGCTAGAACGTATCAACCGAGAAAAAGATGATGTAAACGCCCACAAAGCTCTAGATACTTGGGTGCCATTGTTGGCGGCATTTGGAGCGGTCATCATCGGCTCCCTAATGTTGTTCAAAGGCCTAGATAACCTAGATATCAACTTATCTATGCTGGGTAACCTGCTAATCCTGACGATGTTGGCGGCAGCAGTGTGGATGGCAGTCTTTATTTTTGCGCGTTCCCTCAAGCGGCGCGATCTTTCCCGCTCAACCTTCCTGTTGTTCTCGTGGATGCAGGTCTTTACCGCTTCCGCATTCGCTTTCTCGCATGGGTCGAACGATATCGCCAACGCTATTGGCCCCTTCATTGCGGTGCTAGACGCCTTGCGTACCGGCGGTATTTCCACAGAAAGCACTGTCCCGGGGGCAGTCATGCTCACCTTGGGGATCGCCCTGATTGCGGGGCTGTGGTTCATTGGCCGCTACGTTATTAAAACCGTAGGATCTGGACTTACCGAAATGCACCCGGCCTCGGGATTCGCGGCAGAGCTTTCGGCTGCGGCGGTAGTTATGGGTTCCTCGCTGCTGGGGCTGCCGGTTTCCTCCACCCACATTTTGATTGGTGCGGTGCTCGGGATCGGGATCGTTAATAAAGCCGCCAACTGGTCATTAATGAAACCGATTGCGCTGGCCTGGGTGATTACCTTGCCGGCCGCGGCGGTTATTTCCGCGATTACGGTGAGCGTATTGCGGGTGATTTTCTAAGTCATTATCAGCCCCCATCGGCCAGGTGCTCTCGAGGTTCGTCCTCGGGGTGGTGCCTGGCCGAAGGGTTTAAAGGGAAGAAACAGAGGAAAATCTGTCTGATAGTGCCCCCGAGACGATTCGAACGTCCGACACCCGCTTTAGGAGAGCGGTGCTCTATCCCCTGAGCTACGAGGGCGCAAGGCGGCCGTCAGCGCCTCAGCCAGTCTAGGATAACACTGGTTAAGCGGGCTCAAAATTGCACTCCGAGTTATTGCAGAATACCTAGGACGTGAGAATTGTCGTTTTCGCGATCTTAGGGCATGGCAACCAGGGCAAACCCCCGCTTTCGCGTATGGTGGCATCGTGAGCTATAACCCGGAAACAGAGATGACCACAGCGGAAGACGTTGCCAGCGAGGCCGTCGCGGAAACAGCGGCGCCCAAAAACCGTAAACAGCTGGTACAGGAGATGCTCTCGCATTGGAATGCCAGCTTGGAGCATACTATCGCCGAGGAGACCTCCTCCGGCTACCTAGAGCTGTCTGCTGCCCACCCCGGGGGCTTAGCGCAGTTATATGGAGGGCGTCCGACTCGGTTATCTAACCTGGTACGCGAACCGCGTGCCCTATCCCATTGCCGGATCCGGGCTCGCGAAGTGCTTTCTGCTTCCCGCGACCGCGAATCCCGTTACGGTAGCGCGCCGGTTTATTTGGCGATTGGGACTGCCTCTTGGCGACAAGGCGGCACTTTAGGAGCCGCCTGGGAACGCGCCGCGAGTAAATCTGCGTCCTCGACTACGAAAATGTCGGCAACCGCTGCAACGGCAGTAAATGCAGAAAGTAACCTTTCTAGCAGTGAAGATACTGTCGAGGAACAGACTGCAGATAGTGCGGTTTACGATATTGAAAAAGTATGCGCCAGTGAGCCGCGCACTATTACCGGACCGGCATTGCTGTGTCCGGTAGAGCTGTCTTTAACCGCCGATGAGGACGTGTTGATCACTCTGGACAGCACAGTAGAAGTCTGGCCGCCACTGGAAGCGGCACTGCGGGAAAAGGGCGAGCAAGCAGAAATTGTTTCCATTTTGCAAGGTACGCAGGCTGCGGTAGCTTTTAGCCCCACCAACGCCCTGCACGAGTTGCGACGCTTGGGGTTGCGGCATCTGCTGGGATTTGACCTCTACGATTCGCTCACCGTAGGCCAATACCTGCATCCTCTTTCCAACCTGGTCAAAGATTTTGCGCTCAATCAAGATCTGCTGGAACAGTCCGAGGTGACTGCCGCGCTTTGCGGAGATGTAGAGGCCGCTGGGGCAGTGCTTTCTCCGCTACCGCAACCGGTATTGACTGACCGTGATCCCCTGGCCGAGCATGGGGTAGGAGATTTAGATCCCGCCCAGCATAACGTGTTAGATGCGGTGGCCTCCGGGGCAAATCTACTGTTAGATGCGCCGCCGGAATCGGAAAAGACCTCCACGGTGGCCGCGATTTTAGCGGACGCTGCCAGTGCCGGACGCACCATTGCCTATGTGCCAGGCGCGCGGCGTCGCCTACAGCAGGTATTGGGGTATTTGAATCGTTTAGGGCTAGAGAGCCTCACCTTGGATTTGTCGAATCGGAGCCGTTGGCGTGACATTATCCCCGCCAAGTTGCTGGAATCTTTAAGCGCTCCACTGGAATCAGTAGATCCGGCAGCTGATGAAGCGACTATGAAGATGCGTAACGAACTGACTCAGGTGCGCTCCCAGCTGGGTGGATATATGGAGCAGCTGCATCGCAAACGCGACCCCTGGCAGGTGTCTGCCTATGATGCTTTGCAGGTGCTGGCCGATTTAACCTCTATGAAACCCGGGCCGCGCACTAAAGTACGTTTCGATTTGGAAACTTTGCATCATATTGCGTCTGATGGGGCGAAACGTGCCCAAGAGTTACTGGTGCAAGCCGCCGAAGAAGGGATTTTCTCGCAGACAAGAGCCACCAATCCCTGGCATTCGGTAGTAATTTCTTCTCCCGAAATGGTTGATACCGCAGTAGAGGGAGTCAGCCAGCTAGCGGGTCGTATGTTGCCGCAGGTGCGCGCGGATATTGATCGCGCTCAAAAGGAAACCGGGCTGCTGCGAGCCAGGAATCTTAACCAATGGCATGACCAGTTGCGGATGCTCGACGGTCTGCGCGAAGCCATGGACGTGTTCAAGCCCCAGATTTTCGAGCGTTCGGCTGCCGATATGGTGATTGCCACCGCTACCAAGAAATGGCGTAAAGAACGCGCTCTGAACATGAAGGAATCCCAGCGGCGTCGCCTAATAAAACAGGCTAAAGACATGGTGCGACCGGGGCGAAAAGTTGAAGACCTACATCGGGAGCTGATCCGGGTGCAGCAGCAGCGCCGGATTTGGCGCGAATATTCTCCCGGTGGAGGCTGGCCGGTTCTGCCGGGACGCCTTGACCAGATGCAAAAAGCCGAGGAAGCCCTACGCAGCCATATCGCGCGGTTACAGCCGTTCTTTTCCACTGGATTTGGCGATTTAACGCAAATGCCGCTCGACGAGTTAGCCACTTTGATTGATAACTTGTCCCAAGATGAAAAAGGAGCCGAACGCCTACCGCAGCGGGTTTCAATTCTGAAAGAATTACACGATTTAGGTCTCGATGAACTCGTTGATGACCTGCGAGAACGGCGAGTTCCCTTCGAGTTACTACGAGCAGAGCTAGATCTTTCCTGGTGGGCATCAGCGTTGGCGGAAATGCTGCGTCTAGATGACCGCCTGGCGCATTTTGATGGAGAACGCCTCAGCGAGCTCTCTGCGCGGCTACGGGAACTGGATCTTGCCCAGGTTAACTCGCTGTCGGGACAAGTTTTGTATCAAGTACGCCACCAGGTAGCCAAACTGGTAGATTCCCAGTCGGAAACGGTTTCTGACCTAGAGCAAGTATTGAAAGATGCTCGCAGCGACCTGCCAGAAGTGATCGGGCAGTTCCCGATTGTGGAGCGGCTACGGCCGATTCGCGCGATTCCTCCGGTACTGGTACCCCAGATTCTCGGCAATGATCACCCCGTGGATTTGCTGGTACTGGACGGGGTGGAAAACACCGATTTGGCAGAAGTCATTCCCGCAATTGCGAGGGCGAAACAAGTAGTAGTCGTGGGGGATGTACGCCGCAGTGAGCAAGGCACTATCTCAGAGTTTGCGGGCATATTCCCGCAGCTAACCGCGCCTCCTACCCGGTCGCGGGTAAATGAGTGGGTAGCTTCCTTCCTGGCCGATCACGACTATGGACGGGATGTGATGCCGGTAACCGTGCCGCGCCCCTCTCGCCCGGTGACTTTGACGGTCGTCGATGGACGAGGAATGCCTGCTCCCGGTGCCCAATGCGTCGAAACCTCTTCCCAGGAAGTTGAGGAGGTAGTGCGGCAAGTTTGCTTGCACGCCCAGTCTCAAAGCAAGGAGTCTTTGGGAGTGGTAGCTTTGACGGTCAAGCATGCTCGGCGGATCAGTGCCGCGATTATGAGTGAAGTCGCTCGTAACCCGCAGTTGGATGAATTCCTGGGTAGTAACCAAGACGAACCGTTTGTGATTGTAGATGCGGCCGGAGCAGCAGGACTGCGCCGGGATCACGTGATTTTATCGGTAGGTTTCGCCAAGACTCCTCACGGTCAAGTACTCCATGACTTTGGAGTTATCTCGGCAGCTGACGGCACGGCACTACTGGTAGACGCAGTTTCCATGGTGCGTAAAGAACTATCTTTGGTGTCGTCGATGGCACCGGAAGCTATCGACCCGCAACGTCTGCATCACCCGGGCTCCCAGATGCTTTACGATTTGCTACAGGCTGCCCGAGCCGAGGCACAAACTGTGGGGCCAGTTGAGGCCGCGCAGGCAATGGATGAGGAAGAATCTCAGCCTGATCGCTTGCTCCTGGATCTAGCGGAAAGGCTCTATTCAGTAGGGCTGACCGTGATTCCCAACCTAGGGCCCAAGAACGGTATGCGGATTCCGCTAGCCATCGGGCATCCAGACTATCCCGATGAGCTACTGGTGGCAGTCCTGACCGACAACCCGGACTATGTAGCCGAGAAATCTTTGCGGCGGCGCGAACGGCACTGGCTGCAAAGGCTGAAAGAATATGGGTGGGTAGTAAGCATTGTCTATTCCACCGCGGTATTTATGGATCCGGCTGCGCAAGCTCAACAGCTACTGGATTTGGTGGTTGATGTGGTTGAGGAGCGCAAAAAAGCGCAAGCACAGCGGGAAGCAGCGACAGCTCCCGCGCCTGCGGCCTCCCCGGCACCCGCGCCACTGCCCGCTGCTTCCCCCGTTTCGCAAGAGGTAACAAGCGAAGAAAAGCGCAGCGTAAAGCGTCCCGCCATTTCGCGAGGTTTGCCTCTAACTGCCTATGGCGATGACCAGCTAGATGATCTGCTCGCCTGGATTCGTTCGGACGATAAGACTCGCAGCGTGGATGAAGAAGTGGAGCTGCTCTTTAATGAGCTAGGCTTGCAGCGCCGTGACGGTCAGGTGGAAACGATCCTGAAGAATGTCGTCACCCGGAACGTTTAACTATGAAGCATCCGGCAGCGCGTACCTACTCCGAGGTGGATCGCCGGCGCATTCGCGAAGGGAAACCCACTTCCTGGCAGGAAAGCGCCGATACCATCCCAGAGCAAAGTGAGCAGCAAGAACCTGCTGATCAGCGTCCCGAGGTAGATTATCTATCCGAAATGCCCCCGCATTGGCGCGAGCATAATCAGTAGTCATCATTTGGGTTTTCCTTCGGTTAGTCCGGGTCGAGCGCGGGGGAAAGTTTGTCCTCCCGCCCAAGAATTCGGAAAACGTAGCGGCGTTTTCCGAATTCTTATGCCCACCGCACCCACTCGGACTAAACTTTCCCCCACGCAACCCGAGCCAGACCCGTGACGGGGTTAGCTGTTTTGGGAGGCGGATTTTTCGGATTGTAGGAGGTCGCGGATTTCGGTTAGTAGTTCTACCTGGGGATCTGCCTTGGGCTCTTCCGCCTCCTCGTCGGCCTTAGCTTTAGCGTCACGCATACGCATCAGCTTATTCATCGGAACAATAACGCAGGTGTAAATCGCTAGGGCTACCAGCAGGAAGTTCACGAGGGCGGTAATAATGGCGCCCGGTTGCACAGTCGCGTTGCCCAGGTGGAACTCTAATACATTATCGAAGTTAGGTTTGCCCACTAGTCCCGCAATTAGCGGATTAATGAATTTATCCACGATGGCGGTGACTACCGCTCCAAAGGCGGCACCAATAACGACCCCAACTGCCAGATCGATGGCGTTGCCGCGGGAAATAAATTCTTTGAATCCAGCAATGAAACCAGTATTTTCTTTACTCATTATTCCTCATCTAGTTGTATTAACCTGTCCTGGCCAATTGTAGCGGTTCGGATTTACTGGCTTGGACCAGGCGGCCAGCCTCACGAGGGTTAACCGCAACCTCAATGGTGGCGGCTTTTTGCCCGCCCGTCAAAGATCCGCTAGCGGCACTGACTGCTAATACTTGCGCCGTGATTTGCGCGGAGAGTTCCTTATCCTCTGCAGATTTTCTCGCCCCGCCCTCGGGAATGGTTTGCGGATTAGTAGTGTCCGGGCTGGTCTCGGGGGCAGAGTTACTATCTTGATCATTTCCGAGGAAGAAAATCACTTCATCACCGGCGCTGGCCAGGCCTTGATCGCTTTCTCGCAAAGGTAGTGCCAAAATCACTTTCCCTTCATAGGATTGTCGTGAAAAAGGAGAAGAAGAAAATAAGGCCGGAAACAGGGTAGTGCCGGCAGGAATGGGAACGGCTGTCCGCTGACCTACTGCCTGGGAAGGTTTCTTATAAGCCTGAGGTGGCAGGGCGGCCACGGGAATCTCTTTCACAGTTACTTGGCCAGGGTCGATAATGGTTCCTGGTGGAATATCGGTGGCGGCAACTAATAGTGGTTTCGTGACCACTTGGGGCAGTACTAAACGCAGTAAGGTGACGGCTACTGCAACTGCGGCTGCTAGGGCGATAGTGCGTCGCCAACGCCAAAGGAACTCGCGCATAACCAGATTTTTGTCGGTTCCCTGACCGCTAGGGAAAGCCGAGATAATCCGCCGGAAAACATGGAGGTTATTACCCCTTGGGGACTAAGCAGTGCTACCTGCAGAAAACCATTAACCGCCGGGTTATTTCCTCCTCTTAGGAGCGCTAGAGCTGGGGAGAGCCGCACTGCGAGGTAACCGCCATAATCTGCCTTTAGGGGACAGTACAACCTAACTGGTACCTAACCTGCCACCGGGATCGTAAATCTACTCGCTGCCTAGTTTTTGCAAACGTCCCGAGGAAGTAAGTACCTGATCAACTAACTGGTCATGCGGTTCCTGGGGTAGCGTCCCCGCCTGTAAGACTTCCCAGTCATGAGTTAGGGCAATTAGCTGGGGGCGAGTGGAGCCAGTCAGATTGCAGTGCGCCAAAGCCTGGTCGTACCAGCCGGCTCCTCGCCCTAGGCGCGCCTGCGTCCTATCGACTGCCAGAGCAGGTAAGAAAATAAACTTTAACCCCAGTTTCGCCAGTTCGTTACCGTGCATCTCTTTTGAAAGTAGTGGCGGGTGGGGATTGAAGCGGCGGTAGAGGGCGCGAGTGTGTTGTACCGGATCTAACTGTCCCCAACGCGGCTGCTCCAGATCACAGGGAACCATTAGTTTCAAACCGGAATCTAAAATAGCTTCGTTGAGTAAAAAGGTAGGAACTTCAGTGTCGAAAGAAAGATAACTGGCTACTGCCTCGCCGGGTTTTAAGGAATCTAATAGAGGCCGGGCAGCCGCGAGGACTTGCGATTCTGCCTGGATGCGTTGAGCAGGGGAGAACGTTAAGCGGCGCCGATCAAGGAACTTTTTTCGCAGTGCAGGCTTACTAATCACAGAACCCATGAGTCAATGATAGACGCTGGCGGGTTTGCCCATAGTCGGCTTTTCGCTACCGCGCTAAAGACCCTGGCAGGTAACCTGGTAGCAGTACCAGACTCAGGAGGATTAATGCGCACGGTTGCGGAACATTTAAATACTTGTCTTTCCCTAGTGGCGCCGCTAGATCCCCTGGACGTGCTGCTGCCGGATGCGGTGGGGTGTGTCCTAGCCGAGGACGTGAGCGCACCTTTCGATTTGCCGGTCACCGACCAGGCAACTTTGGATGGTTATGCGGTGCGTTCCCAAGACGTGGGGGGAGCCGGCAAAATGCGTCAGGTTTACCTGGACGTGATTGCCGAGGTGAAAGCGGGTGATGCAGAGCCGTGCACCCTAGTGGAAAATAGTGCAGTTAGGATCGCTTCGGGTGCGCCCTTACCAGTGGGAGCCGACACGGTAGTTCCGCTAGAGGAAACCGACCAGGCGCCGGCGCGGGTTCAGATTTTATCTGCGCCTACTAAGGGAAAAAATATTTTGCGGCGGGGGCAAGACGTAAGTGCCGGCACCCCGATTTTGCGTGCCGGATCACGTATTGGATCGCGGCAAGTAGCGTTATTGGCGGGAGTAGGACGCCTGCGGGTCACGGTGCGTCCGCGTCCTCGGGTAGTAATTTTGTCTATCGGAGATGAACTGATTGAGCCGGGTAAACCGGTCCGCGCCGGGGCAGTCTTCGATGCTAATGGGCATGCGCTTTCTTCCGCGGTGGCGGATGCGCGCGCGGACACGTTTCGAGTGGCAGCAGTGCCAGATGAACAAAAAGCGCTCTCGGAAACCATTGAAGACCAGCTAGTTCGGGCAGATATTATTATCACCACCGGGGGATTGTCCTACGGTAGCGCCGACACGGTTAAAGAGGTGTTAGCACCTTTAGGTACTGCTCGCTTTGACAATGTGGCGATGACTCCCGGTAAACAACTCGGTTATGGCACGGTGGGGGAAGGGACCCCGATATTCTGCCTCCCGGGCAATCCGGTAGCCGCCCAGATTAGTTACGAGATTTTTGTACGTCCCTGTCTGCGGCATATGGCGGGTTGGGAAGAACTGTATCGTCCTTCTTTGCGCGCGCGAGTGGATCGCGGTTGGCGTTCCCCGGCTGGTAGGCGGCAGTTTGTACCCGTGATAATCGTGGGTGCCCCCGATAGTGGTTACCGCGCGCGTCTAACTGGCGAGCCAGAAGACCTTTTACTATCCACTATGGCTCGGGCGAACGCGCTGGCGGTTATCCCCGAGGCGGTCACTTCCGTCTCGGAGGGCGACTATTTCCACTGCATGGTGCTAGATTAGGGCGCCGGGTTGCTTTACGAGCGCTTAACTTTTCGCCGTCGGCCGCGCTACTATGCGCAGCTGGATAATCCCGTAGCTCGCGGCCTGGTTAAACCGGGTGATCCGCCGATAAATCAGCTATCTATTAGGGAAATGGTGGCGCGGGATCATCGGCAGGCGGCGCAGGTAAGAGCCGATAATCAACACTGGTTGGCGCCTTGGGAAGCCAGCGTTGCCCCAGGATATCCCCCAGAAGATATGGAACTGGAAGCGTTCATTCGCCGTAGCGCCCGCCTGGTGCGTCAGCGGCGTTACTATCCCTTTGCTGTTTATGCTGATGAACAATTGGTGGGGCAGGTAACTATTGGAGATATTGCCCTGGGAGCCTCGCATTCGGGAAACCTGGGCTATTGGGTAGCCGAAGCCTATAGCGGACGGGGAGTGATTACTGCGGCGGTGGCTATGGTATTGGATTTATGTTTGGGGGCTCCCTACCTGCATCGGGTGGAGATCAATATTCGTCCCGAAAATAAAGTGTCTTTGCGGGTAGTACAGAAACTGGGGCTGCGTTTCGAGGGACGAAAACAGAATTTTTATTGCATTGCGGGCAGCTGGGCTGATCACCTGGGGTATGCGGCAACTGCTGAGGAAATCCCTGCGGGTGGGTACCTGGCACAGCTAGAAAAAAGAGCGCGCCTCAAACGAGGGGAGCCGGTAGCTATAGCCGACGAGGACGCGAGGTAGCTGAAGTATCCTGGGTTTTGCTCGGCTTTTGATGCGGGGGTCGGTTGACTGACCTGATGTTGATTGTAGCTTGCGATAATCTCCTCTGGGGTGGCGTAGCCAAGGGATTCGTGGAGGAGGTGGTTGTTCCACCAGTACACCCAGTTCAGAGTTGCCCACTCGACCTGGCTACACAACATGGCTAAAATCCCTTGACGCAACTGCAGGCGTAAGAGTAAATTCCGAAATAAAAGTGGGGTTGGTCACTTTTTTGGTTCATTACAACGACGTAAAAGGAGTAACACAGATGAGTAATCTAAAAACACGACTGATTTCAAGTTTTGCTGCTACTCTGCTACTGGCGGGCGGCATGGTGGCGGTTGATAACATCTCTGCCAGCGCATTAGGCTCCGATTGCAACGCATGGGTGCGTACTTCGGGTAAAGCGCAACAGGGACTAGGGAAATGTCGTAGAGTCAATTCGGACACTAAGGTTAGAGTGTATTTGAATATTCCACATTGGCCGGATGCTACCTCAGACTGGTTCCACGACAAAAACAGAGTCCACGCTACTAGTTGGGTAACAAAGTGGGGAAAATGGGGTGCTTCTACTGCCGCTATTGAGCAAGCGCATAGGTGATAAACACGATGATTTCTTGCTCTGAGGTTTCGTTTAAGTTTCCAGGAGCTAGGATTGATCGGGTCATTTTCGACGAGATGACTGCGTCTTTTGATGCGGGAAAGTTTAATGCGGTGATGGGGCCGTCTGGCTCGGGTAAAACCACTCTGTTGAATTTGCTAGATGGTTCCCTTGCTCCCGATCACGGAACGATCATGCTAGCTGGGCGCCCCATCGAATCGTATTCACGACGCGAGCTACGTTCACGCTTGCTGGCTCGGGTTTATCAGGATTATCGACTGGTGCCCTTTTTGAGTGCGGTAGATAATGTGCGCCTAGCACAGCAGGCAGCCGGTAGCTTAGGTAGCCATCCGCTTTTAGCTTTGGAGTATTTAGAGCGTCTTGGGGTTAAAGACTTAGCGGAGTATCCGGTGGATAATCTATCGGGAGGCGAAGCGCAGCGAGTAGCAATTGCGCGGGCTTTGATTAATTCTCCACAAGTCTTGCTCGCAGACGAGCCTACCGGGGCTTTGGATGAGAAAAACTCTCATGAAATCGCTATTCTACTGCGTGAATTGTCGCATGAGTTAAACGTTTGTTTAGTGGTAGTCACGCATGATCCTGCTTTAGCCGCGCTTGCTGACCGGGTAGTGGAAGTGAACGATTATCGCTTGCGTGAAAAACAGCTCGCGCCTGCGACAGCCTACTGAGGTGAGATTATGGGATGGCGTCTAACCTGGGGCTGCGTAAAAGCGAACCTCAAGCTAGTGGTAGGCTTTTTTGTTTGTCTGCTTGCGCTGTCTTTCACCGCGATTTTTTTGAATAATATCGCCACTGTGTATCGTCAAACGGTAGCTGAGGATACGCGAGTCACATATGGAGGGTTTGCCTACCGTATCGGGGCTACCACCCAAAATGCCAAACAACTGTTAAGCTCCGCGACCGCTGGTCAAAATCTGGTGCCGGTTATCACCACCACCTGTAAGCTTGACTATGGTGAGAGTAGCGCAGATGCGGAGTGGAAGCGTTCCGGAGCCGGCTTTGATTATGGACGCTTACTGACAGGAAAACGCGCCACCACAAATAATGAAGTAGAGATTTCCCAGTCCCTTGCCGCGCGCAGCCATATTGGGCTGGGAGGTGAGATTGCCTGTGATGGTAGGCGCTTTCAGGTAGTGGGCATTAGTGTTTTGCCAGCGCGCCGGTCAGAAGTGTATTTATCAACCCGCCTGGATTCCTCAACCGACTCGGCTAACGTCACCAACTGGGTAACTAACACCGATATAGCTAATTCAAATTATCGACCACTCTTCGATCGCGGAGAATTGCGTAAAGTCTCGCTAGATTACGCGATTCGCTATGCACAGGAATCAGCAGAGCCAGGATTTGTTGCAAACGCTCTGATTATCTCCCATCTATTGCTCGCAACTGTCGGGATTGTGCTACTGCTAGGATTTTTAGCATTTCGACGTTCTACTGCAAAATTGCGGCAGGCACTCCTGGCAGCCGGTTTTAGCAGCCTGAAAACAAGCTTGCTTAGCCTCGTGCCTCTTTTCCTGTCCCTGTTTAGCGGGGTTCTTCTTGGAGCTTTAGGCGGTTATTTGGCGCTATTTACCTGGCGAGATCAGATTGCGCTTCGTTTTGAACAAGTTTGGGATGCGGTATCGCTAAGCGGCGATTATCGGGCTTTACTCGAACTAGTCGCTTATTGCGTGAGCGCGCTAGCGGTATATGTGCTTGCACTTTATTTAAGCGCTTATCGTTCAATTAAAACTAGGGCATCTAAATCTAGTAATCACGAGTTAAAAGCCGAGCTTATCGCAGGTCTCACGTTGCTGAGTGTGGGAGTTTTATGCAGCTTCTTAACTAGTTCAAATGTCGCTGTCTTGTATTACATTGCGCTAGCCGCAATCGGGATCGGGGTTGCACTGCTCGGATGTGCGCTGCCCTTCTACGTTTATAAATCCCCTTTACGTCTAGCCGCCTACCGCGCTAGCGTACATAGTTTTATTCTCGGGCCAATCATCTGTCTGCTTTGCATCCTCGCCACTCTCGGGGGCACTAACGCCACCATGCAGCAAAGAGCCCTCACCGTCGGTAAACCTAACGCTGACACTTACCTCACCGTTTCGTTTATTAGCGATGCAGACGTGACCTATCTGAAAACTCGTTTCCCGCAGATCATGACCCATGCCATCATATTTGGGTTCCCGGAAAAATCAGAACACTCTTTGCGCGTAGCAGAAGGTGCCTACGCAGACTGCATCCATCAAAACTCCAATAGCGACAGGTGTAACCAGTGGATGACACTGGTGGGCTTTGTTCTATCCGAAAACGGCAAAGAGCTAACCGGAAAAATCTCTCCAGAACTCGCCGACACCCAAGACTCCGCCGAATACGCCCTGGTTATTTTTGGCCCCAATCTGGATAAGCCAGAAGAAACCATTCCCGTTACACTGCCCAAAACGGTAGATGAACGCCTCGACTATGCAGAATTACCTGGCTGGGCAGCTAACCCTCAAGATCCAATCTTTCGTAATAAAGGATTTTCTATCGGGATAGAAAGACGCCTATACATCCCGGACTTTTCACACTACCCCGCAGACCAGCAACAACAATTCAAATCTGTGACCCAACAGCTCTCATCCGATCTGGCCTTATCAGAACCTCTCGACACCAACAGCCAAACCCTAGACATCATCAACTGGTTAATCATGTCCATCGAAACTGCTCTCTGCCTACTACTTATCTATATCGGCACCACCATCACCACCAAAAACAGTCACGCCCTAGTTAGCATCCTGCGGTACTACGGTTACCCCCCTCATAAACTAGCCGCCATACGTTTAACTCAATTAGCCCCCTATCTAGCCGCGGTGGTGGCTGGTTCGCTTATCGGCCGAATAATGCTAAGACCAGTTGTTGCCGGCCGTGCAGTACCCGAAAACATTTCCCCAGACTGGACATGGATCCTACCAGCCATCATTATCGCGGCTGTCGTTGGCCTTACCCTCGTCCCTAAAACAGTAAAAAGTCCGGGATAAGGACATAAACCATGAAGAAGATATTTGCATGCTCTGCAGCTTTTGCGGTCGCTTTACTGATACATATACCGCTAGTTTCAAGCGCAGCAGAAAATGATTCCATCCCTATTGCCAATAGCTCACAAGAAGTATTGTCTAACGGAATCGTTCAATATATTGATAAATCTGACAATCATTATTTCTTCAATAGCTACAAAGCAAATATGAGTAACGCATCTCCAGATGTCATAGAAGCGGGACCTACTTTAATGAAGTGCAGTCGACTTATTTCCCGACAGGAGAACGACTTGCGATGCCTGTTTACGGTAACCGGTGCGGCTCTGGTTATGGAAAAGTGAAGCGTCGCAGGTTTTGACCCTGGTATTTTCCTCATTAAGAGGGAGAATCCTACTGTCGGGAAGGCTGACTGTTGCCCCTGGGATTTAGTACCTGTGTGAGTAGTAGTCCAATATCGGGACTTTCTTGTTTATCAGGTAGTTCCCGACGCCGGTTTCTATGTGAACACGTTTCAAATCTTCTGCTATTGATTTGAGCGGAAACGCTAGAACGAAGCAACCATAATGTCAAGCAAACCTACAGCAGATCCTTAGATGCCCGATAAAAACTTGCGCGAGATTACTTAAACAATAGGTTTCTTCCGCGGATAGCTGCGAGCCAAAATAAAGAAAAAATGTGGCTATTGGTGTGATTGTTATAGATGTTGCGATTTGCTAAAGATTTCATAACTTTCCCTGCTCAACACGCCTTTGTGAAGAGAGAATCTGGCAGCTAAATCCCCTATTTTTGATATGTGGAGTTTATTGGATTGGCTTTGCCGATATTGGTCTTAATTCTGGGGGGAATCTACCTACCTCTCTTTATTGACACCAAGCGCCGACAATCACAATCTCACGGCGATGATCGTTTTAGCGCAAATTTGCGGGTACTCAACACGCAGCAACCGGCGCAAAAGCGGCAACGCTACAGTGTAAACCCCCCAGTTTTAGGAGGAACCATGCAGCGACCAGTAGCACCAACCCAGCGTGATCACAGTGAACTGATGGCCGCCCGGCTTACCCGGGCGCGCCAGATAGAGCGACGATCACAAGCTGCACGCCGCCGTCTCACCCTGCTTACGGTACAGTTCGCGGTAGGCATGGTGCTGGTTACGGCAGCTGCCGTTAGTCTCCTTTCCTGGTGGTGGACATTTATTCCGCTAGCGACCATTGCGGGAACACTATTTCTGGGAGCGCGCGCTGCCAAAGCCGGCCGGGAAAATGATCAGCGTGCCCAAGAAGTTATCCGCGCCCTCGAGACCCGTCCCGCTAAGGGACACCGCGTGAGCGCCAGCGAAAAGAAATTCGCCCAAATGCACGCCGAGGCCGAATCTGCTCAGAGCGCTGTCAGCGTCGAAAAGTCCGAAACCAGCGCCGCAGCTACCGCCAGCGAAACCAAGGCAGAAGCAGCCGGCGAAAACCGGGGTCGCATGGCGCTCAGCAAACTAGCTGCTGCGGCTCGGCGCGCCGCCACCTTGCGAGAATACTTTGTAATTCGCGAGGACGAAACCACAGATCAAGCAGAAGAAACGGCGGCGAAAGATACTCGGGAAATAGCGGCGAGCCGTTCGCAACGCCCGTGCGAAGCTGATGAAGAAAACGCGGTAGTTGCGCCTGCAGAGGATAAAGTCAGTGAAGATAAAGCCAGCGAGGATAAAGACCGCGTGGCCACTACGGTAGCGGAAGTTAGTGAAATCTCCGCCGCGGACGTCAGCGCGGATGCGGCCGCGGAAGCGGAGAGCGCGGTAGTAACTGCTCAGGTGGCGGCGGAAGCAGAAAACCAGGCAGAAACCGACCGCAGCTGGACACCCACACCGATGCCGAAACCCATCTATGCCCTCAAACCGCGGTTAGCGCGCCGGGATGTAGATGCGTCTGAGCTGCTCGCGGAACATTTGGCGGCACAGGCTAAGACTCCCTATCGCCCTTCGCGTCCACGCCCGCATAGCGAGGAATCTTTGACTACCGCGCAACTGGTGGCGCAAAGCAAGCCGGTAGACGTGGAAGCTATTTTGGACACCCGGCGGATCGCCAACTAAGAACTGGCAGGGACAAACCCTAGCGGTAATCGCGCGCGCCGAAAACATCGGTGCCGATCCGCACCATAGTTGCGCCCTCGCTAATCGCGATTTCTAAATCCTGGGACATTCCCATCGATAGTTCGCGCGCATCCTGACCGCGTCCTCCGGCAGCAAGCGTGCGATCTCGTAAATCCCGCAAAATCCTAAAGGACTCGCGAATCCGCTCTTCATCAGGGCTGAGCGCCCCAATAGTCATAAATCCGCGCAAGCTCAGCTGCTCCATTTGTAGCACTTGCTGGGTTAACTCCCAGGCGTCCTCGGGGTTGATTCCCTCTTTGGAGGCTTCGCGTGAACAGTTAACTTCGATAAAGCAGGGCAGAACCCGCCCAGGATAGTTGGCCTCGAGGCGGCGCACCAGACGCTGGGCAGTTTTCAGAGAATCCACCGTTTCGACCAGGTCACAGACCTTGAGGGCGGCAGTAATTTTATTGCCCTGCAGGCGACCGATCATATGAACTTCCGCGCCCAGGTCTGCTGCCCGCACCGCTTCATTGGTAGCTTGGGCTTCTTGGACATGGTTATGCCCCAGCACTACTGGCAGACCGCGTTTTTGCAGTTCGCGGGCAGCCGCAATAATCTGCTCACTGGTGCGGGTTTTCACCGCCAGCTCTAAAGTAACTTCGCTGCGCTCCCGTCCCGCCTGCTCGCAAGCTTTAGTGATCCGCTGGTCTACTTGTTCAATCCCGGTTGCGATATCCATAACTCCCACTCTAGTGGGCGTGGCAAATATAGAAAGTTCTGCGGGTAGCGTCCTAAGTGATATCTCCGTAAGTCACCAGGTAAGGTTGTAGCTCCCCGCTCGCGTCAGTTTTCGAGATATCTAGGGCAAATAACATTCGCCATTCCCATAGCCCGCTGCCGTCATCCACTTCTTGCAGCAGTGCCCAAACCTTCCTGCCGTCCAGTAAGTTGCTATCGGCAGGAAGGTAGCGAGAAAGCAGCTCTCGCGCCTGGTCGCCCTCCCTAATAACCGCATGACTGCTGGCGCGCGCCCCTTGATCCAAAGTCAGGTCATCAAAGCTGTCCCAATAATCATCCAGCAGGGCTCCGCGATCCTCATCCGACCAGGCAGTACCGTCGGGATGTAAATCTTGGCAAGCCGCAAGGCGCGGCAGGCTATCGAAGGCTATGGCTTCTACCCGTCGCCAGGCGACGTTACGGAATTGGCGGCGCAAAGCGAAAGGATTAGCGCTGGGCAGCTGGTTTTCTCCGCTCCCAAAGGCGGGTTCTTCCTCGGCGTCCTCCGCGAGGCTTTCCCGGCGTTTCCCGTTGGCCAGCGCCTCCCACTCATCTAGCAGCGAGGAATCCACCCCTTTAACCGTGTTTCCCAGCCAAATTAATAGCTGGTCGAAGTCCTCATTCCGCTTCTCGGGCGGCACGATTTGTCCCAGGGCGCGATAGGCGTCGGTCAGGTAGCGCAGCACTACCCCTTCACTGCGGGCGAGCTCAAAACGGGAAATAAATTGGGTAAAAGTTAGGGCATTTTCTACCAGGTAGCGCACCACCGATTTGGGGGAGGGCTCAGAACCGTACACCCAAGGATTAGAGTGGGCGAAAGTCTTAAACGCGCCGGCAATCAGTTCCTTTAGAGGCTGTGGCCAGGTGGTTTCTTCTAATATCTCCTGTCGCTGGTGGTATTCCACGCCCTCGGAACGCAGCTTTTGATAGACCTGGTCGCGCTGCGCCTTTTGCTGGGCAATCAGCACCTGGCGCGGATCCTCCAACACCGACTCCACAATCGAAACTAAATCTAGGGCGTAATCGGGGCTATCGGGATCAAGTAGTTCCAAAGCAGCCAGGGCAAAAGGCGATAAAGGCTGGTTAAGCGCAAAATCTTCCGGCAGGTCATGGGTGAGCGCTAGGCGCCCGCGGCTGCCCGCCTTTTCAGCAGGTAAATGCCGAACCACTTCCGCCTGTTTCAAAGAGGAATAAACCTGCCCTAAACGGCGCAAATGAGGGTTGGCCTCCTGCGGAGCGTCATGGTTATTGCGCGCCAGCCACAGCAAATGCTCTCCGGCATCCCGTTTCCCAGAAAGCACATTAAGCGCCAAGGAATGGTCAATCCGGAAATGAGAACGCAGCGCTTCTGGCTGGGCAGCGACCAGGCGTTCAAAAGTAGAACGCCCCCAGGATACCTTCGGCTTTTGGCTACTTGCCGAGGACGTGCCCTTACGCTTTTGTCCTTTCGCCGCCAACTTCTTGGCCTCGATCACCTCGGGCGGCGCCTGCACCACCACAAACCCCATAGTGTCGAACCCGGCGCGCCCGGCTCTGCCGGCAATCTGGTGAAACTCTCTCGCCGAGAGATGCCGCCGGCGGCGCCCATCGAACTTGACTAGGGAAGTAAAAACCACAGTCCGGATAGGAACATTTATCCCCACCCCTAAAGTGTCCGTCCCGCAAATAACCGCCAGCAGCCCCTGCTGAGCCAGCTGCTCCACCAATAGGCGGTATCGCGGCAGCATGCCCGCGTGATGCACCCCCACGCCCAGGCGCAAAAGGCGCGACAGGGTTTGGCCGAATCCCTTGGTGAAATGCACTCCCTTTAACTGGGCAGCAATTTTTTCGCGTTTTTCGCGGTCCAGCAGATTAGCAGACGCCAAGCCGGCGGCGGTTTTCACCGCCTCATTTTGCGCAAAATGCACCAGGTAAATCGGCCAGCGTCCCGCCTTCACCAGGCTTTCTAGCAGGTACTGGGAGTCGTCCTCGCTATATTCCATTTCCAGCGGCACCGGGCGGGAGGCTCCGTCAACGAGCGCCACTTCCCGCCCGCTGCGCGCCTGTAAGTCCCGGATGAAAAAATCGACGTTCCCCAAGGTCGCCGACATTAACACAAACTGTACATTCGGCAGTTCCAGCAGCGGGACCTGCCAAGCCCAGCCGCGCTCCGGGTCGCCGTAAAAGTGGAACTCATCCATGATGACTACCCCGGCATCTAGCTGGGCACCATCACGCAGTGACTGGTTGGCCAAGATTTCCGCGGTGCAGCAAATAATTGGGGCTTCCGCATTTAGAGAAATATCGCCGGTAATCATTCCCACGTTGCGGGCTCCAAACAGCTCTACCAGGTCAAAGAATTTTTCTGAGACCAGAGCCTTTATCGGGGCGGTGTAGTAGGAACGTTGATCTTTTGCCAGCGCCGCTAAATGCCCCGCCAAAGCGATCATGGATTTACCTGACCCGGTAGGGGTCGCCGCAATCACGTGGTGTCCGGCAAAAATTTCGGTAGCGGCTTCCTCTTGATGGGGATATAAAGCTCGGCGGGTGGAGGTCGCCCAATTGCTGAACCCCGCCAGGACTTCTAAGGGGTCATCCAGCTTACCCGCGTCCTCTAAATCGTCCAGCAGCTGATTTAGGGGGGCAATACTCATGCGGCTATTGTAACCAGCTTCCGCAGTGTGGACACGTTTGCGTAACCTCATCCTGCCGGATTGTCCTAATAAGGACGCCGAAAAGATTTTTGGGCGGATGAAAGGAAAAGAATAGCGTGGATCAAGCCGCCGCAATCGTTAAACAGATAGCCGATGCCATCGCCCTCTACGGCGAAATTTGGATCCTAATCGGCCTGGGGATTTTCTACACGGTGATTACCCGGGGAGTGCAATTCCGCCTCTTCCGCCATATGTGGCACGTAGTGTTGTCCTCTCGCAAAGACTCGCGCGGAGGAATTTCTTCCTTCCAAGCCTTTACTATTTCCCTGGCGGCGCGCGTGGGAGTAGGCAACGTGTTCGGAGTGGCGGCCGCGCTCATCCTCGGCGGTCCGGGGGCGATTTTCTGGATGTGGATAGTAGCGCTAGTGGGGATGGCCACCTCTTTTATGGAATCGACCCTGGCACAGATTTTTAAAGTTAAAAACGCGGACGGCACTTTCCGAGGAGGTCCGGCCTACTATATGTGGCTGGGGCTGCACAAACGCTGGTTTGGTTCCATCTTTGCGGTTATCGCTATCATTACCTGCGGTTTCGTGATCACTTCGGTGCAGTCCAATGCGATTGCCGGCTCGATTATGGCCACCCTCGGCACTACTGAAGCCCAGCAGGGCACGCATTCGGCGATTATCGCGGTGATTCTGTTCGTGTTTGCGGCTCCGATTATTTTAGGAGGAATCCGTTCGGTGGCACGGGTAACCGAATGGATGGCTCCCATTATGGCCGTGGTTTACGTGATTATCGCGGCGATTATCCTGGTCATGAATATTGGGCAGATTCCCGCGACTCTAGCTTTAATCGTGAAAAGCGCGTTCACCGGCGGGGCGCTTGGAGGCGGAATCGGCGGGGGAATCTTCGCAGCCCTCATCAACGGGGTGCAGCGCGGCCTATTTTCTAACGAGGCCGGGCAAGGAACTGCCCCCAACGCCGCGGCTACCGCCACGGTTTCTCACCCGGTGCGCCAGGGGCTCATCCAGTCATTAGGGGTGTTTGTAGACACCATTATCGTTTGTTCCGCGACTGCCATCATTATTTTGAGTGCCCCCAAAGCGGTGCTGACCGGTACTGATCCTTCGCAAGCGGCTTCGTTGACCACGGTGGCGGTAGCCTCCCAGTTAGGGGATTGGTCAACCTATTTAATGTTGCTGATTATCTCGGTACTGGCCTTCTCGTCGATTATTGCCGCCTATGTTTATTCCGATGTGAATATGTCTTTTGTTACCACTAAACCCTGGGCATCTTGGCTGGTGCGGATAGTTTCCGTGGCTTCAGTGGTGCTGGGGGCAGTGGTATCCCTGCCGCTAGTGTGGAACGCGGTCGATATTGCCATGGCGGTTATGACTATCACCAACCTGATAGCGATTACCCTGCTGTGGAAGTGGGCGGTAGGTGCGCTTAAGGATTACTCGGCATCGCGTCGACGCGATAAAGATGCGGTGCCGGTATTCGTAGCTAAGAACAATCCCTATCTGCCGGCAGAATTACCTACCGAGGTATGGAGTGAAGAGCCAGGCAAAGCCCTGTCTACTGAGGCCTAGACGCCCTCGTTAGTTATTAAGAAACAAAGAGCTAAGGTTTCAGGTTTTCACGTATTGGAAACCCTAGGGCAAAATAGGGGCTATGGAACAGAACCCCATGAAAGTTGATTCTCACTTCACTCGTAGCGACTATCTGAAAGCTTGGGCAGTTCATGCCTTCACCGCCTCCGGGGTGGTCTGGGCTGGCTGCGCGGTACTTGCCTTAATGCGCCACGACTACCTGCAAATGTGGGGGTGGTTGGCGATTAGTTTGGTTGTTGATGGCTTGGACGGCACTCTGGCGCGGCGTTACCGGGTTAAAGAGGTTATTCCCTGGTTTGATGGCTCCGCTCTCGACCTTATCGTCGACTATTTGACCTGGACATTTATTCCCGCGATTTTCATGTCTCAAACCTTAATATTCGCCCCGGGAACTCCCGGCAAGGGAATTGACTTGATAGTGACAGAATTACTGATGGTAGCGGTTTGTGCCTCCTCCATGTTTTGTTACTGCAATAAGAAAGCCAAAAGCTCCGATAACTATTTCGTGGGATTCCCGGCCGCCTGGAATATCGTAATCCTCTACCTATATCTGGTGGCGCTGCCCTGGTGGTTCAACCTGATAATCGTAGTGCTCTTTATCGTGCTGACGGTTTCTCCGCTTACTTTCTGTCACCCCTTCCGGGTAGAAAAACTGCGGTGGCTCAATATTTTGTCAGTGGTGATTTGGCTAGCCTGCATTATTTGGCTCACTATTTACTTCCCCGAACGCAACCCCTTCGTATGGTGGGCATGGTGGATTAGCGGCATTTACTTTATAGGGAACGGCGTAATCCGAACTTTTGTCGGTCCGCAAGCGGCGCGCAAACAGGTGCAACCAAATGCCAAGTATGTCAGTTAGTGCCGGTTTCTTGTGGTTTTAGTAAAAAATTCACCAGGTAACGTTCGCGTAGATATTTTGAACCTTCTACAAAGAACCCAGAAATAATAAATAAAATGACGATTACTATCACGTATGTAGGGTAGTCTTTACCGGTCATAGCGAAATATACATAGGGAGCCGCGAAAGTAATCGCGGTAGTAAATGTACCTACGATGCGAACCAATTGGCGCTTGGCGGTAAACATGGCCAGTACCCCCCAGGTGTAGGGGATAGCGGTAACAACATCCATGGTCCAGAGCACCAGTAGCGATCCGTGAAACTCTTTTACTAAGCTCACCGGTAAAACCCGCAGGCTGGAATAGGTAATTACTACCAGGTAGGCCAGCACCTTGGGGTCAGTTAGCCATTTTACTAGCGGTGAACGCCGAGTCTCGATAATCCCACAGGCCTTCAGGACACCCGATATCTTGGGAGGAAGATGGGTCGCATCAATCCCCAAAAATGCGTGGCGGATGCGTTGCCTGGCGTGAACACTCAGATCTTCCCAACGGTCAATGATCGCTTTCAGCAGGTCTTGAGGATCGAGCATCCAGGGGATTTTGGTAGCTTCTTCCTGCGGAGAGCTAATAATCGCTCCCACTAGTCGCTGGGGATAATCCCGGCCATCAGGGTATTGCGCGACATCAAGGATTCTTCCGGAACCTAGCATCCGAGAAAACCGTTCGGCCTCTTCTCGGGTGCCGGCTCCCAGCCATACCGTGAAAGCCCTCTGTAAATCTGCCCGTAGTTGCCCTAAGAATTGGTCGCCCTCTTTAGTTGCCAGGAACTGGTCAAGGCTCTGTTCCGGAAGAGAAAATAGCCAAGAAACATCCCGGGTGCAGCCGCGTCCCAGTTCAGAGACGCGGTGCAGGCCGGCACTGCGACAAATAACCACCGGATCCAAGGCGTATTTGGATACCACAGCGAGATCGGTGAGCTTTTGTCCATTTTTGAAGGAGGGATCGACCATCGCCATGGCTTCAAGTCTATGAGAAATCTAGAAATTCCGGTCTTTTCGCGACAAGAAAGAAAAAAATGGTCATACTAGAGATATGAAGGTTTTAGTAACTATCGCGTCCAAGCATGGAGCGACGGAAGAAGTTGGAAAAGTTATTGTAGAGGAACTGGAGAACGCCGGTCTGGAAGTGGATCTGGAAAAACCAGAAGAAGTCTACAGTCTAGATGGATACGGGGCGGTCATTATTGGCTCAGCGGTTTATCTAACCAAATGGATGGATAATGCCAATGACTTTTGTCGCCGCTTTGCTTCGGAACTGCGCCGCACTCCGCTGTGGGCATTCTCGGTAGGGCTGTCGGGAGTACCGCAAGACAAAGTCCAAGACCCCTCCCGGGTTGGTCCGGTGCTTTTGAATATTGAGCCCAAAGAGTACGTCACTTTCCCCGGCAGACTTGACCCCACGGAGCTGTCTTTGCGGGAGCGCACTGTGGCTCGCCTCGGAGGCGCAGTCGAAGGTGACTTCCGTGATGACCAGTTAGTTCGCGACTGGGCAAAGAAAATTATTAAAGAAATCAAGGCTTAGACCTTTTTCTTTTCTCTTCGGTACTGTCCGCAGGTTGTCACCTAGCGAGGAGTCCTCGCTAGGTGACAACCTGCGGACAGTATTGCCTAAGGGGAGTTTTAGTCGCCGTTCTCGTGTCTGGCTAAAAACTCGTAGACAATCGCGTCGTCAACTCCCGGGAACGCGCCGGGAGGCAAGGCTGCTAACAGGTGGGAATGAGTTTTAACTTCTGGGAAGGCCTTCCCATCCCATTCGTTGGCAAGTAACGGATTAGGCAAGCGGCAACACCTCGGATCTGGGCAGGTAGAGGCCATCCGGTTCTTGGTATCGCGCCCGGCAAACCATTTGGACTCTGCAAAAGGAACGCCGATTCCTATCGAATAATGCCCGGTTGAGGTAGTTACAATTTGGGCAGTACAAAAGAAAGTTCCCATCGGGGTGTCGGTGTATTGCCGGTAGACGATCGCCGGATTTTCTTGTTTAAAGGCCTGCATAGAAGCGTATTTTCTACAAATTAGCTGCCCTTCAACCGCCCCGGATACGTCCTCGGGAAACTTAATCCCATCATTGGCATAGATTTTGGTGAGTACTCCGGCAGGGGATATCCGATCGAAATGCAAGCAGATTTCTAAATGCCGGGTCGCCAAGTTAGTGAAGCGGTGAGCTGCGGTTTCATAGCGCACTCCGTAGCGATCTACCAGCTTCCCCACATCCAGTTCCCGTGCTTTCTTGGCTTCCTGCAACATGGCTACAACCGGCTTTTCGGGCAATAAAATTGCGGCCGCGAAATAGTTAGCAGCGATGCGTTGGCGCAAGAACTCCCCAAAGCTACGGGGGGTGTCATGCCCGAGGGCCACTCCCGCAATCGAGCGCAGCCCCAGGGAGCGCACATATTTCTCCCCCGGCTGGTTGGGGCGCAGATAGATTCGCCGATTCTTCAGGTCACGGATGGCGCGAGTCGCCGCCGGCAGGTCATCGGTGCGGATCAGGGTGTAACCCAGATACTGCACTATCCGTTCCAGGTCGCCCTCTGCACGCGGGCCATTTTCCATATCGAGTGCCCCGAGAATATCGGAGGCCACAGCTTCGATCTCGGGAAGATAGTTGTCACGGGATCGCATCTCTGCGCGTAACTTCCGGTTTTCGGCACGCGCTTTTTCGGGGGTTCCGGCATGAACCTTCCGGGAAGCAGCCAGCTGACGGTGTAAACCCACAATTACTCGCAGTGCATCGGTCGATAGCCGGGAAGAAGGAGATAACCGAGGTAGTCTCAGCGTCTGATAGGAGGTTTGCTGCTGGTAGCTGGCTAATTCCAGTTCCAAAAGAGAACGTTCATCGGGAGGTTCATCTACTAGCAGATAAGCCAGCGATACCCCCAATGCTTGGGCAATTGCGTTCAGGAGAGACAGCCGGGGTTCGCGTTTGCCATTTTCGATTTGTGATATCAGGGAGGGGGCACGATCTACCGCGTGGGCTAGTTCCTTTAAGGTAATGTGCTTTTCCTTGCGGGCGTAACGCACCCGCGCTCCCAGAAGAGCTGTCGCCGGGAAGGTGAGCTGTTCTTCTTCACTGTCCATAGATTCCCCAAAATTTCTCATGGTGTGAATTTCTTCAATAGTTTACCCAAGTTTAGTAGAGATCGAGAGATTGTGTCGCGCAATACTCGAAATATGTTCTCGGTTGAGGCATAGGTCAGAAAAGCTCAATAAATAGAGGAGAAAACCATGAGTACTGCAGACGAAATTCAAAAACGAGCAGTCACTATTCAAAAGGAATGGGATACCAATCCCCGGTGGAAGGGTGTGGTTCGTCCCTATTCCGCGCAGCGGGTAGCTGAGCTGCAAGGCTCCGTTATTGAAGAACGCACTCTGGCGGAGCGGGGTGCGCAGCGGCTATGGAAGATGTTGCACGAAGAAGATTACATCAACGCCCTGGGAGCTATCACCGGAAACCAGGCAGTACAAATGGTGCGGGCCGGACTAAAAGCTATTTATCTATCCGGCTGGCAGGTCGCGGCCGATGGCAACACCTCCGATAACACCTACCCCGATCAGTCCCTATATCCTTATGATTCCGCCCCCAAGATGGTGCGCCGGATTAACAATGCCTTCAAGCGTGCCGATGAAATCACTTGGTCGGAACATCAGGATGTGGACTTTGACTGGTTCGCCCCGATCGTAGCTGACGCCGAGGCCGGATTCGGCGGTGCCCTCAACGCCTACGAACTAATGAAGAACATGATTAAGTCCGGTGCTGCTGGGGTTCACTATGAAGATCAGTTGGCGGCAGAAAAGAAATGTGGCCACCTGGGCGGGAAAGTTTTGATCCCGACCTCGCAGGCGATTCGCAATCTGGATGCTGCCCGTCTAGCGGCGGATGTGCAGAACACTTCTACTTTGATCGTGGCGCGCACCGATTCGCTGGGTGCCAACCTGATTACCTCCGATGTAGATGAACTGGATCGCCAGTTCCTCACCGGTGAGCGTTCTGCTGAAGGTCACTACTACACCAAGGCCGGTAAAGAGGTAGTTATCGCCCGTCTGCTCGCCTTTGCTCCCCACGCCGATCTGGTGTGGGTGGAAACCGCTACCCCGGATCCCGAGCTGGCGCGGGACGTGGCCGAAGCAGTCAAAGCGGAATACCCCGACAAGATGCTGGCCTACAATTGCTCGCCCTCCTTCAACTGGAAAGCCAACCTGGATGATGCCCAGATTGCCTCCTTCCAGAAGGATCTGGCGGCTATGGGCTACTGCTTCCAATTCATTACCCTGGCTGGCTTCCACCAGATCAACTACGGCATGTTTGAACTGGCTAAAGGCTACGCTAGCCGTGATATGAGCGCTTTCGTGCAGCTGCAAGAAAAAGAGTTCGCTGCCGAGAAAGATGGTTACACCGCGCACCGCCACCAGCGCGAAGTGGGCGCCGGTTACTTCGACATGGTAGCCACCGCCATTAATCCCGAATCGTCTACATTGGCGATTAAAGGATCCACTGAAGAAGCTCAGTTCTAAACCTAAAGGGGTAACACCATGAATAACCGTACTGATTTAACCGAAGGAAAGGTGGAGGTGCGCTATCCCCAGCATGAAGATCCGGGGACTAACCTCACCGACCGTTTCGACGAGATTCTAACTGACGAGGCCTTAGAGTTTTTGCGTCAGTTGCAGCTACGCTTTGGAGCTACCCGCGCCGAGCTGCTAAAGGCACGTCATGATCGGCGCCAGCGCCTTGCCAATGGCTACCTGCCACACTTCCTCAAGGAAACTAAAAATATTCGCGAGGACAAGTCCTGGAAAGTAGCTCCCATCGCTCCCGGTTTGGAAGATCGCCGGGTGGAAATCACCGGTCCCACTGAGCGGAAGATGACTATTAATGCTCTTAACTGTGGGGCGAAATGCTGGTTGGCTGATATGGAGGATGCGAACACTCCGCATTTCACCAATGTGATCGGCGGACAGGTAAACCTTTATGATGCGATTCGTCGCACCATTGAGTACACCAATCCGACCAATGGCAAGCATTATCAGCTAAATGAGGGTGAGCTGCCCACTATTATCGTGCGTCCGCGCGGCTGGCACCTGACGGAAAAGCATATTCGGATTGGGGGGCATTCCTCTTCTGGTTCGCTCACTGACTTTGGGCTCTATTTTTTCCATAATGCGAAAGAGCTGATTAAACGGGGCAGCGGTCCCTACTACTACCTACCGAAGATGGAAAGTCATCTGGAGGCTCGCCTGTGGGCAGAGGTGTTCAGTTTCTCGGAAGAATACCTGGGGATTCCTCATGGCACCATTCGGGCTACTTGCCTGATTGAAACCATTATGGGAGTCTTCGAGATGGACGAAATCCTCTATGAACTGCGGGATTATTCTTCCGGTTTGAACGCGGGTCGCTGGGACTACATTTTCTCGGCGATTAAGAAGTTCCGCGATTCCGGTCCTAGTTGGGTGTTACCGGATCGTTCCGATATCACTATGCAGGTTCCGTTTATGCATGCCTACACTGAGCTGTTAGTCAAGATCTGTCACCAGCGCGGTGCCCACGCTATCGGAGGCATGAGCGCCTTTATTCCCTCAAAGGATCCGGCGGTAAACGCCGAATCTGAGCGTAAGGTGCGCGAGGACAAGACCCGCGAGGTCGAGGCCGGCTTTGACGGTTCTTGGGTGGCGCATCCGGGAATGGTTGGCTATGTTCGTGAAGTTTTCGATGGATATCTAAAAGATCGCCCCAACCAGGTAGATCGGCAGCGCGATGACGTAAACGTGACTGCCAAAGAGCTACTTGACTTCGCTTCTACTCCGGGTGCTATTACCGAGGACGGGGTGCGCACCAATGTGGCTGTGGGGTTGCGTTACCTGTACTCTTGGCTGGGAGGAAACGGGGCGGCTGCTATCTACGGGTTGATGGAAGATGCTGCTACTGCGGAAATCTCGCGTTCCCAAATTTGGCAGTGGCTGCGCTATCAATGCGAACTAGATGACGGACGTAAAGTTACCCCACAGCTAGTTGCGGAACTATTTGCCGATGAATACGGTAAGTTCCTGGAAGAGGTGGGCGAAGCCGGTAAAGAACGGGCAGAGCAGTCTGCTCGGATCTTCAAAGAGGTTTGTATGCAAGGGGAGTTCCCCACATTCTTAACGGTTCCGGTCTATGCCAACGAATTAGAGTAGGCCACAGCCGAAATGAGCTAATGTCCCGGCCTTCCAGGAAAGACGCCTGGAACTGAGGCAGACAATAAAACACTGACCGGTGATCGGCGGGGAGAAAATCTCCCCGCCGATCATTTTTATAAAAGTCTCTCTAGTCACAACCTTGTCCGGCAGTTATGTATAAGTATTCAACAGTTGATATAAATATTCACTATGAAGGTTTCAATTATTGGTGCTAGCGGATTTGCCGGTGGAGAAATCCTGCGGATAGTTGCGGCGCACCCCGTCTTTGAGGTTGACCAGCTGTGTGCGTCCTCCTCAGTGGGTAAAAAGCTAGGGGAGTTTCATCCCCAGCTTCCTCAATTAGCGCAGCGGGAACTAACAGCAGTAGACCCCGTAGCGTTAAAAGAAAGTGCTGTGATTTTCCTGGCGCTCCCGCACGGACAATCTGGGAAAATAGCAGCGCAACTGCGCGAGGCCGGGGTAGAAAGCCTAGTGGTAGATTGCGGCGCTGATCATCGCCTCACCTCCCAAGACGCCTGGGATCATTATTACGGCGGTGAATACTGTCAGGCCTGGACCTACGGGATGCCGGAACTGCAGGGCTTCAGCGGGCCCTCTCAGCGCGAGCAGCTGAAAAAAACTAAACAGATAGCGGTTCCTGGCTGTAACGTTACTGCTGTCACCTTGGCCTTTCAGCCGCTGGTGGCCGCGGGCTTGATAGACCCGGGCGATATCGTGGCCACTTTGGCGGTGGGATATTCCGGAGCCGGAAAATCGCTAAAACCGCATCTCTTGGCTACTTCTGCCCTAGGAAACGCCCAACCTTATGCAGTGGGCGGAACTCATCGGCACATCCCCGAAATCGCCCAGAATTTTGCGGTCAGCAGTGGAAAAAATGCCGAGGACTTTAAAATCACTCTCACCCCGGTGCTGGTGCCCATGTCGCGGGGAATCTTGGCAACCGTAACCGCCGGGGCTAGCCAAAAAACTTCCACCGAGCAGCTGCACGCCCTCTATCAGGATTTTTATCAAGAAGAAAATCTGATCCAGGTACTTGAACGCGGCTCTTGGCCGCAAACCCAAGCGGTGACCGGGAGTGCCAATGTGCAGGTACAGGTGGCGCTGGATCAGCGTTCCGGCAAGATTATTGCCCTCAGTGCCCTCGATAACCTGGGTAAAGGAACCGCGCAAGCGGCCGTACAATCGGCTAACTTGGCGCTGGGACTACCCGAATATACCGGCATCAACCAGATTGGAGTTGCCCCGTGAAAAAAGATAAAAGCCTGCAAGGCGTAACTAGCGTACCGGGGTTCAAAGCCTGCGGAATCGCCTCCGGAATACGCCGCAGCGGACGTAAAGACCTAGCGCTCGTCCTCAATACCGGGGCAAATCCGGTGGCCGCCGGGGTGTTCACCTCTAACCGCTTCGCTGCCGCGCCCGTACTTTACTCGCGGGCAATGCTCAGCAAAGGGGCGACTGGAATGCGCTCAGTAGTGCTTAACTCGGGCAGCGCCAACGCCTGCACCGGGGAAAACGGCCTGAAAGATGCCGTTACCACCGCGAAAGCAGTGGGAGCCGCCCTAGAAATCGACCCGCGGCAAGTGTTAGTGTGCTCCACCGGAATGATCGGGGTGCCGCTGCCGATGGACAAAATGCTATCCGGGATTGAAACTGCGGCCGCCAGTCTTAGTGAAGAAGGTGGCGCCGATGCCTCCTGGGCGATTCTCACTACCGATAACGAGCCGAAAACCGTGCACTACCAGGCAGACGGCTACCAAATTGGAGGGATGGCGAAAGGAGCCGGCATGTTAGCCCCGGCTCTGGCAACCATGCTTTGTGTAATCACCACCGACGCCCTCCTCGATGCCGAAACTGCCCAAAAGGCGCTGGAAGTTGCCTGCGCGAAAACCTTTAACCGCCTAGATTCCGATGGCTGCATGTCCACTAACGACACCGTGATTTTGCTGGCCTCTGGGGAAAACGGAAAAGCCCCCAGCGGATTTACCGCGGCGCTGACTGAAATCTGCGCCCAGTTGGCACGGAAACTCGCTGACGATGCGGAAGGTGCACAGCACACCGTAGAGATCGCAGTCACCGAAGCCGAAAGTGAAGCCGGCGCTTTGATCGCGGCGAAAACTATTTCTCGGTCAAACCTGGTGAAAACCGCTATCGCCGGGTGCGACCCCAATTGGGGCAGAATTGTTTCCGAACTAGGAACCGTACCCGAAACTGTTTGCCCCTATGACCCCGCCAAAGTGTCGGTGCTGTTCAACGGGGTGCAAGTATGCAAGGATGGTGCCGCCTGGGGTAGCCGCGAAGATGTTCCCTTTGATAGCCGAGACGTGCATTTAGAGGTACGTCTGGGAGCCGGAAATGCCCAGGCCAGCGTACTAACCAACGACCTTACCCACGAATATATTCATATCAACGCGGACTATTCATCATGAGTGTAAAAAACCTATCTGCCTGGGATAAAGCCGGGATACTGCTAGAAACTTTGCCGTGGCTGCGCGAATACTCGGGCTCGCGGATTGTTATTAAATACGGCGGCAACGCCATGATTTCCGAAGAACTTAAATCCGCTTTTGCCCGGGACATTATTTTCCTGCACGAATGGGGGATTGAACCCATAATTGTGCATGGCGGCGGTCCCCAAATCAGCTCTATGTTAAAAACCCTGGGGATCGAGGCTCCGTTTGTTTCCGGTCTGCGAGTTACCAGCCCGGAAGTGATGAAAGTAGTGCGGATGGTGCTCACCGGGATGGTGCAGCGCGAACTGGTTTCCCTGCTGAATGAATCCTCGATTGCGGCAATCGGAATATCCGGGGAGGACGGGGCGTTCCTAAAGGCCGTCAAAAAGAGTGCTAGCGTAGAGGGAAAACCGGTTGACCTGGGGTTAGTGGGGGAAGTAACCGCAGTCGATCCCGGGCCGATAGAAGATTTACTGCAGTCCGGACGGATCCCGGTAGTGTCCTCCATCGCGGTTAATCAAGATGACCCCACCCAGGTGTTAAATATCAACGCCGATTTGGCGGCCGCGGCAGTAGCCGGAGCCTTGGGAGCAAAGAAACTTATCGTCCTCACCGATGTGAAAGGGCTCTACCGCAACTGGCCAGACCCCGATACTCGAATTTCACAGATAAAAGCCAGTGAGGCCGCCGAACTGTTGCCCACCCTCGAAGCAGGAATGCGACCCAAGGTACAAGCCTGTATTCAGGCCTGTCAGCAAGGAGTACCCCGAGCCACCATTATTGACGGCCGGGTGCCGCACTCGATGTTGCTAGAAATCTTCACCGATACCGGATTTGGAACTATGGTGATGGGAGATAACCATGACTAATGCCGAATGGATAAGCGCCTACCAAGAAAACCTTTTAGGAGTTTTCGGGCAGCCTCAAGCCTGTTTCACCCACGGTAAAGGCAGTAGGGTGTGGGACGCCGATGGTAAAGAATACTTAGATCTGCTGGCGGGGATCGCGGTAAACGGCCTCGGATATGCCCATCCAGAAATAGTGAAGACTATCGGGGAGCAAGCCAGCCGCTTTACCCACGTTTCCAACTTCTTCACTACCCCGCAGCAGGTAGAGGCCGCCGCTGCAGTAAAGAAAATCTGCGCTGCCGGTTGGGACAGCGCGGTGCAAGCGGAAATTACTTCCCAGGAGCGAGTGCTGTTCGTAAACTCGGGCACCGAAGCCAATGAAGCCGCCTTGAAAATGGCGCTAGCTGCCCAGCCGGGAGGGCGAGCGATTGCACTGAAAGGGGCATTTCACGGGCGCACCTTGGGCTCACTTTCACTGACCTATAAAGCTCCCTACCGCGAGCCCTTTGCTCCCTTCGTCGGTCCCACCGAGTTTGTGGAGGCCTCGGTAACGGGAATCGAGGCAGTAGATCCGAAAGGAATATCCGCGATTTTCCTGGAACCGCTGCAAGGCGAAGCAGGCGTAATCCCCCTAGCACCGGAAGTTTTAGCGGCCGCACGCCAGCTCGCCGACCAGACCGGCGCCCTGCTAATTTTTGACGAAGTGCAAACCGGGATGGGCAGATGCGGAAAATGGCTTGCCCACCAGGGGATTTATCATGACGGAAAAGAAATAATCCCGGATGTGGTAACCCTGGCGAAAGGCCTGGGCGCCGGAGTACCGGTGGGAGCCTGCGTAGCGATGAACCAGCGCGCCGCCAGCGCCCTAAAACCAGGAAGTCACGGCACCACTTTCGGAGGAAACCCGCTGGTAACTGCGGTAGTGGCGCGCACCATCACTTTGATGGAGGAACTGGATTTACCGGCCCGCGCCGCCAAAGTTGGGGACGCCTGGATGCAGGCGATTGCCGAGGCCCAAATCCCGGGAATCAAGACCACCCGGGGGAAAGGGCTGCTGCGCGGCCTCGTC
>OKIM01000014.1_pt1 | contig 73609 bp, 65 predicted proteins | sample 1612191 | NCBI WGS metagenome assembly OKIM01 (sample SAMN04436781, study PRJEB24849) | human gut metagenome | biome: human gut; feature: NICU; material: stool | host: Homo sapiens | place: USA: Saint Louis, MO | collected 2011-03-31 | reverse complement strand
CCTCTTAGACATATCCCTAATCCTCTCAAAAACAACTAGGAACAAAACCCAGGACGATTCAGTGAGTTTGTAAAGTATTTTCCGGGTGATCGGACACTAAGCTGTACCGCAATCCTCACTGACTCGGAGGTGACTAGCGGTGGGCATTCAAGGTTGCGAAGACACTGGGGAAGCGGTTTTGGAAAAGTAAAAACGCCGGATCGAGAAGCGCCAGTCGGCGCTGAGGCCGCTCGTAGCGGCAATTTTTGGAGCCCGGGGCTAAACGATCCGACGCGTCTTCATCCTATCGAAAGCCCCTTCCTGTCGCATCTGTGCAAGTTGTCGCCATAATAGTGGATATATCTTTGCTCAGATTGGTCAGGTACAGCGATAATAGGGGAGTGATTAGAACTGCCCGTAAATACCGCCGTCGGCGCCTGGGTGCTCTGGCGATACTGTTGACAGTGATTGCACTGGTAGTGAGCGTGATTTATGTGGTCGTCCGGGATGAATACCCTGCTAAGGAAATTCCGGAACCGTCGATGCCTCCAGTCAATTCCGAGGGCTACCAGGAAGCTAACTTAATCAGTGAGGACGAGTTTACTCGCTGGGATTCCCTGTCGGCCTCCCAAATCCAGGATTTCATTACGGATTGGGGATACGGATGTCGGAACGGAAAAGCTAAGGCAATGCCCGCAAGTACCGGAGTTTCTAGGGCAAATGGCGGACATGAAAACCAAGAAGTGGAAGTTCCCTGTTTGAAAGATTTTCGCGCTAGCTTGCGTCCTCATGACCCAGACCGTTTCTGCCCGCAGCCGGTAGCGGGGGGAGATAATCTTACTGCCGGTGAGGTGATTTCCCAGGTTTCTCAGGCATGCCGAATTAACCCGAAAGCGATTCTGGTTACCCTACAAAAAGAACAGGGATTGATCACCGTGTCTTCTTCCCGTCTCACTCCGCGGCGCTACGAAATAGCGATGGGGTACGGATGTCCCGATCACACTAATTGCGATCCCCAGTTCTTCGGGTTTGGCACCCAGGTGTACTATGCGGCGCGTCAGTGGCGACGCTACCAGGCTGATCCGAGTTTATATGATGTGCAAGCTGGGAAACCGGTTACTTTAGGCTTTGGTCCAAACACGCATTGCGGGAGTAAGGAAATAATTCCCCAAAACTGGCCTACTGCTGCCCTCTATAACTACACTCCCTACTTGGCTTCTGCCGATGCACTGGCCGGACTGAGCGACGAATGTGCGCAACCGGGAAACCTGAATTTTTATCAGTTCTACAAAGCCTGGTTTGGGGATCCTCGCCAGGGTGGGGGAGAAGTCTTGACCCGTAAAGCCTTGGCGCAGCGACAGGCACAGCAAAAAACCGAGAATTAAAGAAATCCCGATTACTAATAAATCTTCGTTGTTTACGCAGGAAAATGCTAAAATTGTGGCGAGCGTTTGCAAGTTGACGCTCTGGCGAAGGACGTTATGGGAGGTGTCCTGCGCCTAGGGGAGGATGCCAGGTATTTTCCCCTTACTCGGATCCCTAGCGAGCTGTTCTAGGGACTTGGGGGCTCAGGCAGGAAGCCTGAGCCCCCAAGCAATTCCCTTCGTGCATAGCGGTAGCGATTAGAACCTCGGGGATCCGCACTTAGGTGCAGTTAGTCGGTGGGGTCGGGATTTTTTAGGGCTGCTAGGGGAGAGTCTAAAATTAGTGCTTGCAGGTAGAGAATAAAACCGAAGCCGAAAAGCGGCATTACGATTAGGGCACTCCAGAAAAGACTGGGACGCAGGTACAGAGCCGCTAGCGGCAAAATCGCGAAAAGTAGGGCGCTGAGGGTGCGGGGCAGGCGTCCGATGGCCAGCAGCGCGGCATTGCGCAGAGATTGCGTAAATGAGGCCGAGAACTGGGAAGTATAGGCAAAGAACCAGATGCCAATGGCAGTTATTATCGCCATGCCGAGCAACACTCCGGCGCGCATAACTAGATGCCAGGTAGGAGAAGTTGGCAAATATTTAATTAGCTGTAGTTGGTAGGCTCCCACCAATAGCAGGGCAACCAGCAATATTCCCCCGCCGAAAGCCGCAAGGAAATCAGCGCGAAAGCGACGCCAAAAAGTAAATCCGGGTCGCGCGCCCTCTTCCCGTACTATCTGCAATAAGACATAGAAACCTGCGCTAAGAGCAGGGCCGATTGTGACCACCGGCAGCGATGCTATACAGATAAATAGGCTAATCATCGCCACATCAGCAATTAGGGTGAGTAGTGAGGCCAAGGGGCCGTAATGAGAGAAAAATCGGTTCATAATTCCTCAGTTATTTCGTCAGCAGATAGGGGTAGCTAATCCGTGGGTGCCGGACCGGTAGAGTCGCCTATCAACAAACTGCCTCGCAATAATCTTTGCGGTCTTTCTAGTGGTTCCTTATTTATCTGGGAAAATAGTAGATGACAGGAAGTTTTTGCCAGTTGCTGAATAGGCTGCTCAATGGTAGTAAGTGCGGGATTGGTGTAGCGGGCAAATTCGATTCCATCAAAACCAGTAATGGATACTTCTTCCGGTATTTTCAGTCCCGCATCGATCAAAGCTTTTTGCGCGCCGAGAGCAATTACGTCACTGATCGCCACTACTGCTGTAAAAGGAATCTTACGGGAAAGCAGCCGCGTGGCCATTTGGTATCCGTAACTAAAGGAATAGGGATCATCGCCATCTCCCCCTCTTACAATCAGCTTTTCCTCAGCCGTGATTCCCTGTGCGTTTAATGCAGAAACAAAAGCTTTTTCCCGGATTGCTCCCACAGAGCGTTCGCCTTGATCAGGGCCGAGAAAGGCAATCCGATGATGCCCGAGACCAGTGAGGTGAGAGACAATCAGGGAGATCCCGTGCGCTTCATCAACGCTAACTGCGGCCACGGAATTATCCCAGTCAGGGGCGGGGGGCACAGTGCAAAGGGTAAAGGGGAGGGGGAAGCTATTAAACACCGCGGTTGATTCGCGGGCTTCCCCGCCTAAGAAAAGCACCCCCGCGGCTTCAGAGTCCTGGTAGGCACCCCGCCCGATATTAACTTCATCCTCTTCGTGGGGAACTCGCAATAGCGACATTTGGTAGCCGCGGGCGCGGATTGCTTGTTCCAAGGGATCAAGTAGCGAAAGGAAGAAAGGGTTGGAGGGGCCTTTCATTACTACTGCAATGTTGTTGATATTTTGGGATCTTAGATTCTGCGCATGCCTATTAGGCTGGTAGTGCAGCTCCTCTGCAACCTGTAGGATTCGCGCCCGCGTCGCAGGGGATATTCCACTCTGATTGTTGAGAGCGCGAGAGACCGTAGTGATCCCCACCTGGGCGGCGGCAGCGACGTCCCGGATAGTCACGGCGGGCGACGGGTGCGACATGGAAATAAATCCTTAAATGAAATAAGTGTTCGATAGCTGTTAACGATAACAGGGATTGGGGTGGAAGTATTTTTCTTCCACCCCAATCCCTGAGTGAAGGTTTTAGCCTTTGACGGCTCCGGCGGCGACTCCCTGAATAATGTATTTCTGCATGAAAATGTAGAAGATAACAATCGGGATAATTGCCAGTACTAGCATTGCCATTAGGGCGCCCATGTCTCGGTTACCGTTTGAGCCCAGCAGGAACTGCACCACAATCGGGATGGTACGGTATTCGCTGCCCGGTCCTAGAACCAGGTTAGGCAGTAGGAAGTCGTTCCATACCCACATGGTGTTAAGGATGGCCACGGTAATCGCAGTGGGCTTTAGCATCGGCAGTACTACCCGGAAATAGGTTTGCACCGGGTTACAACCGTCGATAGTGGCGGCCTCTTCAATGTCGATGGGAATCGATTTAACGAATCCGGCGAACATGAAGACGCTAAGGCCGGCACCAAATCCCAGATAGAGAACCATCATTCCCACAGGATTATCTAGACCCAGGATGCTGGATACCTGCACGGTGGGGAACATAACCATCTGGAAGGGGATCACCATCGAGAATACAAAAATGTAGTACAGGGCGCTGGTCCACCAACGCTTTACTCGAGTGATGTAGTAAGCGGTCATCGCACAAAGCATGACGATAATCGCTACCGATCCAATAGTGATTACGAATGACCACAATATCGAACTAAAGAAATTCGACAGTTGTAGACCGGTCGCGTAGTTCTCAAGCCCTACGAAAGTATCTCCTAGCGGTAGGCCGAAGGGATTGTTCGACAGCTCAAACTTCGACTTGAAGGAGTTCATAAATACGAACAGGATTGGCCCTAAGAATACGCAGGTTAAGGCAATCAAGATGATATATAAAATCACCTTGCCAATTGGGCTAACCCCGGGATTATCGGTGCCTTTAACGGGCTTCTGCTTAGCAACAGGCTGCACTGGGGCAGCGGCGGTAGTGGTGCTCATGCTTCAATCTCCCTTGAACGAGTTGCCCGTAGCTGGAACATGGCGATGGCCACCACGACTACTACGAAGATAACTGCTTTAGCTTGTCCAACGCCTTCCATACCCACCTGGTTAAACATGGAGTTAACGATATTGAGGGCGACCATCTCAGTTTTACCCGAGGGCGCACCGGCAGTTAACGCCAGGTTCTGGTCGAACATTTTGAAAGTGTTCGACAAGGTTAGGAAGAGGCAGATAGTGATAGAGGGCATCACCATAGGAATGGTGACATTGCGTAGCACTTGCCAACGACCCGCCCCATCAATTTCTGCGGCCTCGGTGAGTTCTGGAGGAACGTTTTGCAGACCGGCAATATAGATGATCATCATGTAGCCGATTAGCTGCCAGTTGATCAGAATAATTAATCCTGCGTAGCCGTATTTCCAGTCTGTAACTAGGGTCGCGCCATAGTTCTGCAAAAAAGCGTTGATAATAATTTGCCAGGTGTAACCCAAGACGATGCCGCCAATCAGGTTAGGCATAAAGAACACGGTACGGAAAAAGTTAGTACCGCGTAGTTTGCGGGTTAATACCCAGGCGATCGCGAACGCAAAGAGGTTTACGGTAATGACCGAGACTATTACTACCAATACGGTAAACAGGAACGCAGAGGTGAAAGTATCTCGAGAATCAAAAACCTCTAGATAGTTCTCAATTCCGACAAAAGTCGCATCGGTGATAGTGGTGAATTCGCAAAAAGATAGGAAAAAACCAACGATGAACGGTATCAGAAAGGCGATCAGAAAGGCTGCCAAGGTGGGCAGCACAAAAAGTGGAAAATAATATTTTAAATTCGACTTCATTGTCTATCCATTTCCTTTGACCGGTGGATAAAAGATTTAACAAAAACTGGGTTTTACTGATGATAATCGAGCTGTAACCGAGTTGGTGTGCGTCTTAAAAGACGGGGAATGTATGGCTGGCAAGGGGAGGTGGCAGATAAGAACCGGGCGGTTCCCATCTGCCACCTTGTCCCCTTGTAGGGCATTCGCCCTCTTTTATCTAACCGAGGTTATTTCTCAGTTATTTCTTTTCGGCGGCCCAGCCGTCTTGGAAGTCCTTAACTACCTTGTTCCAGTCCAGGTTGCCGATGGCGTACTGTCCTAGATCCTGGCCAAAGTCGTCCTTAAACTTCTGTGACGGGTAAGTGGTAAATACCCACGGCACTGTCTTGAGCTGGTCGTTTGTTAGCGAAGCTGCGACTTCCTTAGCCAACGGGTCATTCGGAATCTCATCAGCGGAGAAAGCCTTGAACGGGGCGATAAAGCCTAGGTCTTCCACCACGGCCTTCTTGCCCTGGGGATCGGAGAAGAGCCAGTTGATGAAATCAATGGTGGCCTTCTGATCAGCTTCCGAGGCCTTAGCGTTAACCGCCATGAAGGCTTCGGTACCTACGCACAGACCCTGCTTTTCTTCACCCTTGTGACCGGTGTAGATAGGCATCATCTTAATCTTGTCTTCCTTAACTACGTTGCCTTTCTCTTCGGCGACCTGGCTCCAAGCCCAGTTACCGTTCTGCACCATAGCGGCTTTACCCTGCGCGAACTCAGCCATAGAGTCGGCTACGTTCTTGTTAGGAGTTAGCTTGCGGTCAACAGTGGAGTTATCCAAGTAGAGGTCGAAAATATTCTTGAACTCTTTGTTGTACTTGAATTCTGCCTTGTCTTTATCGGTTACCTTGTCGTCCTGGTACTCGTAGTACATGGGAATGTTGGACAGGTGGGTCTGCCAACGCCAATCTTCACCTTTAGCCAGCGAAGTGGAGGCAAACACGCCCTCAATTCCAAGGTCAGCCTTGTGGGCTTGCATATCCTCAACAACTTCTTTTAGTTTGGCGAAGTTATTGATTTCATCCATCTTGGTAGCTTTGGCGCCCGGCATCGCGAAGTACTTGTCCATAATTTCTTGGTTGTAGACAATGCCGTAACCTTCTACTGCCAGCGGCACCCCGTAGATTTTGCCGTCTTCGCCCTTTAGCGCCAAGTTGGGATCATTGAGATCCTTAGCAAACTTAGTGTCGGTGAGATCTGCAGTGTACTTCTGCCAGCTCTTCAGGCCTACGGGACCGTTTACGTTAAACAGGGTAGGAGCATCAGATTTAGCAACTTCGGACTTTAGCTGTTGTTCATAGTTTCCAGAACCTACAGTTTGGACTTTGACCTCTACACCCTTGTCTTTGGTGTAGGTCTCAGCAATCTTCTTGAAGGCCTTTTCCTGCTCCGGCTTCCAGTTCAACATATAAACTTTGCCCTTGCCATCGCCAGCATCGGAGCCTGAAGAGCAGGCTGCCAAGCCGGTTAGCGCAAAAGCGCTGGCAACAAAGGTTGCCAAAATACGAGTTTTCCTTGACATTAACGTCCCCCTTTGGACCGTCGATCAATAGGTGCGGGTCGGCTCCCGCCCTCCGTCGGAAACGTTTCCGACGAACATCTCTACATTATCAGGTAGTAACTCTAAAAGAAAGTGCCAAGTTAAGAATTGTTACCTTCTTGTTAACTTTTCCCGGTAAATTGGCCCGGTTTGCCAATAAGCGGCGGCGACGCGGGGATTCTCCTTCCGCGCCGCCGCCGGGCATTGCAATTTTTAGTTGTTTACTAGGCCGTGCCGGGCTTGTCTAGAGAACGCGCACGTACACGGGGTTCCCATACACTTTGGCAATCTTGACCCGATCACCGGGTTTCGGAGCGTGAATCATATAGCCATTACCGAGGTAGATCCCGACATGGCTGGAGTAGTTAACCATATCGCCCGGCTGTGCCTGAGACCTGGAAACAAACTTTCCGGCTCCGCGTTGGTGTACTGCCCGCCGCGGCAGCTTAATCCCGGCAGCGTTCCGATATACGTAGGAGGTCAGTCCCGAGCAGTCAAAGCCTTTGGGAGAAGATCCTCCCCATACGTAGGGAACCCCGATGAACTGCTTCGCATAAGCAATAATTTGCGAGCGAGAAGCATTGCTGCGAGCAGCCGGTTTCTGGTCGTTTCCCTGTTTCGCAGCTTTCTTGGTAGCTTTCGGCTGGCTTTCCTTAGCGGGTTTGCTGGTAGAAGTTTGTTTCGGAGCCGGAGAACTATTATTGGTTTCCTTTTGCTCCTGGGCTTGCTTCTTAGCTGCTTCTTCCCGGGCTTTCTGCTGCTCTGCCTCTTTACGGGCTTTTTCTTCCGCAGCTTTCAGGGCAGCCTGGGCGGCAGCCTCTTCGCGAGCCTTCCGCTCAGCTTCGATCTGTTCTTGGCGCTCTTTCTCGGCCTGCTCGGTTACCCCACGCGCGGCCGCTAACTGCTTAATCAGTTCTCCGCGTTGCGCCCCCAAATCGGAGAGTTGCTTCTCCGAGGCAGCTTTCAGCTGGTCAGCTGCATCCTTCTGGGTTTTAAGTTCGTTAGCAGCCTGTTCTCGTTCTTGTTGCGCCTGAGTAGCGCGTTCTTGCAGAACGCTAGCCACTTTAGCGATCGAGTCAAAGGTCCGCATCTGGGAATCCGCCTTCGAGCCGAATAGCTCGACGGAGACCTTCCTCATTTCCACAGTCTGCAGACCATCGGCATTCAGGTAGGGGGTCAGCGAAGAAAGTGATCCCTGGGTGGTGTAGACAGTACGCGCCAGACCGGCTAGAGCCTTGCGCGCCTGTTCCACCTTTTCTTGTGCCTCTTGAGAGTCCTGGGCAGTTTTATCTGCTGCCTGTTTGGCAACTACCAGGTTAGAGATAGCGTCGTTATAACTGGCTTCAGCTTCCTCAGCTAGGTCGCGAGCGTCCTGAGTCTGGGCGCTGACCTGGGCAAGTTGTGCCTCGATGGCGGCAACCGAGTTAGCAGCATTAGTTTCTGCAGCTTTAGCTGCCTCGACCTTGTCGTCAGCTGGTGAGGCGAACGCTGCAGGTGCAAATATCGAAGCAGACGCCGCTAGCGCGAAGCTGGCCGAGATGACCAACGCGCGTCTTCCAGCTTTTTGTCCCGCAAATTTGTGGGGCTTCATAGCTTTCCTCCTAGAGCGACTTTGGGAGTTATAAGTCGGACTAACTGCCACGATACCGCGCTTTGGCACCTCTAACAACAAAATTCACATTAACCACACGTGTCACAGGGATGCTTTTGCGAGGGTTTCTTGGTTGAAATTGCTGCTTTTCAAGGGAATATACGGAATTTACAAAAGGAAACACGCGGAGAATGCCATAAAGTGAAATATGTCACTAGTTGGGGTTGTTGGCGTTTTCCGCGTGTTTTGGGAGCAGAGAATTACTCGATTATCTGCCCGTCGAAGAAGTCAGCTACTAGGCCAAAATACTTCCTGCCATTTTCTGCTTCCCACTCTTTCATCCGTTCCCTTGAACGACGGATTTCTTCCTCAGCTTCCTTGCGTCCTACCCAATGGGCGCCCTCTACGGATTTGCCCGGCTCTAGATCTTTGTAGACCTCGAAGAAGTGCTGAATTTCCAGACGATGAAACTCAGAAATATCTTCAATCTCAGTACGCCAAGAGGCACGCTGATCAGCGGCAGGAACGCATAGAACCTTATCGTCACCGCCGTTCTCATCGCGCATCCGGAACATTCCCAGCGGACGGCAGCGGATAACGCAGCCGGGGAATGTGGACTCTTCCAAGACCACCAGGGCGTCTAGGGGATCTCCGTCCTCGCCTAAGGTGCCATCAATGAATCCATAGTCATCGGGGTAGCGAGTGGAAGTAAAAAGCATACGATCTAGACGGATGCGGCCAGTACCGTGATCAACCTCGTATTTGTTACGGTTACCTTTCGGAATCTCGATGGTAACGTCAAATTCCATATCTCTTTCCCCTTTCCGCCCAAATAGGCTAAGTGTGCGACAATCGGGGCAAAAGTGTTACCGCCGAAGTCGTGGCATCTGCTTTATATTTAAGAATACGTGGAAAATTCATAAACGAGGGGAAGAATGCGAAAATCTGTACTATTACCGCTAATTCTCCTGGTTGCGATGGTAGTAAGCGGCGTCGGTTATGGCGTTTTGGACGCCTACAACCTAGTGCCAGGGATTCTTACCTTAGAAAATGAATCTTTAGAGTTACCGGAAACGGTGGAAATCAACCTTACGGACGCTAAAAGTAAGGAAGTGCCAGGAGTTAATGAACAAGCTGCTGAAATTACGGCGGCACAAGTTCAGCCCCTTATTAAACAGCTAGTAACTCAAGCTCAAAATGGATCGCAACCGGATCCCGCTAGCACTGCCCCAACTGGCAAAACGCCGGTAGCGACGGGAGCTAGGGTCGGAGCAGTAGTAATCGATACCGCTAGTGGAAAGACTCTTGGCCAGGTTAATGCAGACCAATTAATGACCCCTGCCTCTTCTAGTAAAGTCGTGGCCGCGGCCACCGCCTTGAAAACCTTGGGGCCCGACTACCGTTTCACTACTTCTACCCACTTGGCAGGCGAAAAACTATTTTTGCGAGGAAACGGAGACCAACTGTTATCGGCAGGTTCTGGTAATCCCGCTGCCATTTCCGGACATGCCGGACTAGCAGACCTGGCAGCCCAAACTGCGCAACAGCTAAAAGAAAAGAAAACTACATCTGTGCAGCTATTTTTGGATGAGAGCGCCTTCGGGGATCAAGGCCCGCTTCCAAACTGGCAAGCCCAAGGCAATGAGAGTTACGAAACCAAACCTACTCCTCTAGCGATTAACAACGGATTAGCTAACCCCGAGCTCTCCTACGGATACCTGCCCGATCCGGCGCTTTCGGCAGCCGAGCAGTTCGCGGCGCGACTGAGAGAACAGGGCATTAATGTGGGGCAGATCCAGCGTGGTGCCACCCCTAAAGAGGCTCGAAAAATCGGGGAAGTAAAAAGCGCTGCTTTGCATGAAGTTATGCATGAAACGCTGAAAGAATCGAACAATATGCTGGCAGAAGTGCTTTGTCGCGCCTCGGCAGCGAAAGCTGGAACCGGTACCAACTTTCCGGGGGAAATAAAAATTGCCCAAAAAGTTTTAGGGGACTTAAAACTTGAGGGAGCTGCCTTCGCCAATCATGATTGCTCCGGGCTATCAACTGAAAACAAAATCAAACCGCAACTACTAGCTGCTCTAATCCAGCAGGCAGCTCGCGGCAATGATCTGCAGTTACGCCCCCTGGTTGCGTCCCTTCCTATCGGTGGGCTCGATGGCACCTTGCATGATCGGTATGTGCAACAAAACGGAGCCGGCAATGTGCGGGCAAAAACCGGTTCTTTACAGAACTCACGGGCGCTCACCGGCCTGGTGACTACCAAATCCGGTAGAACCCTCACTTTTTGCGTGATCGTTGATTCCTTTAAGGAGGGAACCGGCGGAATTGCGCGCGGTGCCATCGATAACTTCGTAAACGGACTAGCAGGTCTGTGACCCGGCAACCGCGAGGAGCGTCAGGACGGATAGAAAGAGCCGTCCTCGCGCAACTAAAACGTTTAGAAAAAACCCATCCGCAGGCAACTTTGCTGGTGGCATGTTCTGGCGGTGCTGACTCCCTGGCTCTAGCTGCTGCTCTTGTCCGTTTGGTACCATCCCGCGATTTTAAACTAGTCGCTGCCACCGTTGATCATGGTTGGCGCACAGAATCGGCAGCGCAGGCACAAAAAGTGCAAGAAATACTTACCGGTTTAGGCTATAGCCAAGTTGAGCTGTTAACCCTTTCTCCAGCCCAAACAGCCGGAAAAGGCAAAGAAGGCGATGCTCGCAAAGGACGCTACCTGGCATTAGAAGCAGCAGCCAGCCGTTATGGACTAATGGGAAAAAATGTTTTTATCCTCTTGGGGCATACCCGCGATGACCAGGCAGAAACCGTGCTCTTAGGGTTGAGTCGCGGAAGTGGGGCACGCTCGATTGCGGGAATGCGTCGCTGGGATGAGGGCGCCGGAGAGCAAAGTAGTAGACGCGCCGGCTATCTGCGACCACTTCTGGAGCTACCCCGTCGTGACACCGTAGCTGCTTGCCATGAAGAGGGACTGCCTTTTATCGATGACCCCTCTAACTATCCCGGCGGTCCAGTTCGAGCGGCAGATGGTACGGCTCTGCGTCGCTCTGCTTTGCGTTACCAGGCTCTACCCGCCCTCGAGAAAGCCCTGGGGATAGATCCGCGCCCTGCCCTTGCCCGCACTGCCGCCTTGTTGCAAGCAGATTTGGATGCCCTCGACACTGTAGCTGCCAACTGGTTTACGCAGACCCACCGGAAAGAGGGGAAAGCAGTAACACTGGAAACTAAAGCGTTACTTGCCCAACCGACAGCGATTCGCAAACGGGTGTGGCGGATGGCGGCGCTGGCGGCGGGTGCGCGAGCCTCGGACCTGCGAAAAGTCCAACTTGATGCCGTGGATTTTTTGGCTACTCACCGTCGAGGCACCGGCCCGATCCAGCTGCCTGGAAAGGTCAACTGTACCCGGTTAGCAGGAACCTACGAACTTATCTTTCGCGCGCAATCGAAAGGATAGACTGGGAAAATGGACGCAAATGATATGGGCGATGCGCTGGAGCGGATATTAATCAGCGAGCAGCAAATCGCGGACAAGCTGCAAGAAATGGCCACCCAAATCGATCGCGACTATCGCGGACGAGAAATCTTACTGGTAGGGGTACTCAAGGGAGCCACGATGGTAATGGCGGATCTGGCTCGCCTGATTCACACCCCCTTAGAAATCGATTGGATGGCGGTCTCCTCCTATGGAGCTTCCACCAAATCCTCCGGGGTGGTCCGGATTCTTAAGGACTTGGACTCCGACCTCGGGGGACGGGATGTGCTGATTGTCGAGGACGTGATTGATTCCGGGTTGACTTTGGATTGGCTCACCCGCAACCTGAGTTCCCGTGGCGCGTCCTCGGTAGAAATTGCGGCGCTGCTGCGCAAACCCGAGGCGGCGAAGGTGGAAGTGGACGTGAAATACGTAGGATTCGATATTCCCAATGATTTTGTAGTGGGATACGGCCTGGATTATGCGGAAAAGTATCGAAATCTCCCGTTCGTGGGTACTCTCGCCCCACATGTTTACCAATAAGCGGTCAGTCAGGTTAAAAGCCAGCGCCACACTGGGAAAAGCGATACCTCGCGAGTAATAAAATTCGGCTGAGGGTGACCAAAATAAGCAATTAAGGGGCAAAGCGTTTAGGCTTGTCTCTATAAATAACGCCGCCACGCGGCACCGGCTAATAGGGTATGAAACCGATAAATGGCGAAGAAGAAAAAAGAAAATAAGAAGTTATGGCTTAAATGGGGCATCCCGGCGATGGTGATAATCGCCGTATTTTGGGTGATTTCCCTAGTAATGGCGCCCACCGTTGTTGATACCTCCGAGGGGATCGCGCTGCTTAAAGGGAAAACCGTTGAGCGGGCGATAGTCAATGATGGCACGCAGCAGGTAAAGCTAGAGTTATCGAAGAAGTACACGCCCAAGAACTTGGGGAAAGATGCCCAGGTGATTCCGCAAAGTGCCACCAAAGAGGTCACTTTTACCTTTGTACAACCCCAGGCGGAGCAGGTAAACAAACTAATCCAGGAGGGGAACCTAAAAAAGGGGTATAACTCGATTTTCCCGACCGGTTCTTGGTGGTCAGCGCTTTTACAGATGATGGTTCCGCTGCTACTGTTCTTCGCTCTGATCTGGTGGGCGATGTCGCGCATGCAGGGTGGCGGAATGCTGGGATTTGGAAAATCCAAATTTAAAAAGTTTGATGCCTCCGCTCCCAAGATTACTTTCGCCGATGTAGCGGGAGCCGATGAAGCGGTAGAGGAACTGCGTGAAATTCAAGAATTTTTGGCTAACCCGGCCAAGTTCCATAACCTGGGAGCTCGGATCCCTAAGGGCGTGCTGCTATGTGGTCCGCCCGGAACCGGTAAAACCTTGCTGGCCAAGGCAGTAGCCGGGGAAGCGAAAGTTCCTTTCTTTACCCTTTCCGGCTCGGAATTCGTAGAGATGTTCGTAGGGGTGGGCGCTTCGCGGGTGCGTGACTTGTTTAGTCAGGCTAAAGAGTCCGCCCCGGCGATTGTGTTTGTTGACGAAATCGATGCCGTGGGGCGTCACCGTGGCACCGGCATGGGCGGGGGCAATGATGAACGCGAACAAACCCTAAACCAGCTGCTGGTAGAAATGGACGGCTTTGACGAAAACACCAACGTGATCTTAATTGCTGCCACTAACCGTCCCGATGTACTTGATCCCGCCCTGCTGCGGCCGGGACGTTTTGACCGGCAGATAAACGTGGATGCCCCGGATATTAAGGGACGGAAAGCGATTTTGCAGGTGCATGCCAAGGGCAAGCCTATGACCACCGATGTGGATCTAGAACAGATCGCGAAACGTACGCCTGGCTTTACCGGTGCCGACCTAGAAAATGTGCTTAACGAGGCAGCCCTGCTCACTGCCCGCTCCAATGCGGATTTGATTGATATGCGGGCAGTTGATGAAGCTATCGACCGGGTAATTGCGGGGCCACAAAGACGTACTCGGGTGATGAATGACCACGACAAGTTGGTCACCGCCTATCATGAGGGCGGACACGCGCTTTGTGCCGCCGCTTTGCGGTATACCGATCCGGTCACCAAGGTTACGATTTTGCCGCGCGGACGCGCTCTGGGGTACACCATGGTGATGCCGGTTGAGGATCGCTATTCGCGTACCCGTAACCAGCTTTTAGATGAACTGGTGTACTCCATGGGAGGACGGGTAGCTGAGGAGCTAGTGTTCCTAGATCCTTCCACCGGTGCTTCCAATGATATTGAAAAAGCGACCGCAACGGCTCGTCGCCTAGTAACCGATTTCGGGATGTCCGACAAGGTGGGGCCAGTAAAGCTGGGTAAGGATGATAGTGAGCCTTTCTTGGGGCGCGATGGTATCTCCAGTAGAAACTATTCCGAGGCAGTAGCCAGCACCATTGACGAAGAAGTTCGTAGCTTCCTAGATAGTGCCAACCGCGAAGCCTGGGAAATCCTTACCCGTAACCGGGGGATTCTTGACGATCTGGCTGCCCGGCTAATTGAAAAGGAAACCTTACTAGAAGAGGAGCTAGACGAGATCTTCGCGCCGGTACAAAAACAGGCTGAACGCGCTATCTGGTCCTATGGCAAAGAAGGGGCAGTACCGGAGGCGGTTTTCGGTAAACCGATTGCTGGTTCCCAGACTCCGGCGACAGCTCCGATTCCGGAAAATGTAGTAGCAGAAGGCGAGTAACTAGTGGGTTATAACCAGGCCGGAGTGGAAAAAGCGATTCGAGATTTGCTGATCGCTATCGGTGAAGATCCCGATCGGGAAGGTTTGCAGGAAACCCCGGCACGGATGGGCAGAGCCTGGAAAGAAGTAATGTCGGGGATGCGCTCGGATCCGGCAGCGCCTCTAGAAAAACAGTTCCACGTGGACGATGAGGAAATGGTGATGGTGCGGGGGATTCCCTTCTACTCCCTGTGCGAACATCACCTGCTACCGTTCTTCGGGGTGGCTCATGTGGCCTATATTCCTCGTGATGGCCGGATCACCGGGCTATCGAAACTGGCGCGGGTAGTAGAGGGTTTCTCCCACCGGTTGCAGGTACAAGAAAGACTTACTGCGCAGGTAGCGGATGCTTTAATGGAGAAACTGGAGCCGCAGGGCGCGGCGGTAGTTATCGAGGGCGAGCATCTTTGTATGTCAATGCGCGGAATTAAGAAACCAGGTGCTCGGACTACCACCTCAGCTCTGCGCGGAGTCATGCGTTCGGACCCGCGCTCCCGGGCAGAAGTGCTTTCCCTAATCCGCGAAAACTAGTTAGCTTAAGCGTTTTATCGGGTTAAAGAATGGAGAAATGCTACTTTTGCCTACCTCCAGACCAAAAGGACGATTAATGCCGGGTAGGCTAGAATCATGACAATCCGCCAGATTCCCGACTTTTTATCGCCCGGACGCACCAAAGTCATGGGGATCATTAACGTCACTCCAGATTCGTTTTCTGACGGCGGAGCCTGGTTTAATCCCGAAAAAGCGATTGTCCATGCCCTGGAGTTAGCAGCGGCAGGTGCCGATATCCTCGATATCGGGGGCGAGTCCACCCGGCCGGGAGCCCACTCTCTAAGCCCTACGCAAGAGCAAGAACGGGTATTGCCGGTGATTAGCGGTTATCTGAAAGCATCCCGGAGCCCGCTCCCTATTTCTTTAGATACCGTCAACGCGGAAACTGCTGCCGCTGGCCTAGCAGCCGGAGTGCAGATCATTAACGATATTTCTGGAGGCACCCTAGATGCCAGGATGCTGAAAGTGGTGGCAGAAAATAATGCCTACTATATTTGCCAACATATGCGCGGGAACCCCAAAACTATGGACAGCCTGTGTGACTATGGTGGGGACGTGACCGGTGGAGTTTGCCGAGGTCTGAAAGAACGTATCCAGGCTTGCGAAGAAGCCGGGGTTAATCTGCAGCGACTGATTTTAGATCCCGGTTTAGGGTTTGCGAAAAGCGCCGAGCAGTCTTGGGAGCTCCTAGGAAACCTGGAGCAGCTTGCGCAGCTGGGTTATCCGTTGCTTATCGGAGCCTCCCGAAAACGTTTCTTAGAAATGGCGGTTCCTGCTAGTTGGGAAGATAGCCTGCCCGCGGGGGTTAAGGCGGGAGCCAGACGGCGTGAGGACGCTACCACTGCGGTGAGCGCTCTTTGCGCGCAGGCCGGAGTTTGGGCAGTTCGGGTACATAACGTTGCGGCTTCAGCTAGTGCGGTTGCCGCCGGGCAACTGTGGAGGGAAGCAGCATGTCGCTAAGCGAAGAAGAAATCAGTGAACGTTTGCAATATCTTGACCACATTAGTTTGGTGGGGATCGAGGAACGCGGACTGCATGGGATGCTCGACCATGAACGCCAAGATGGCCAACTTTTTCTAGTTGACGCTGATATTTACTTAGACCTGCAGGCAGCCGGGGCTAGCGACCAGATCGCAGACACCGTCGACTATTCGCGGGTATCCGCCCTGATTAGCCGGATTATTACCGGCCCGCCCTGCGACCTGCTAGAAAAAGTGGCTACCCAGATCGCCGAAGAAACTCTGGAATTGGCGAATGTGCAGGCAGTACGGATTTGTTTACATAAACCTGAGGCTCCGCTGGGGTTAGAAAAAGAGGACGTATCGGTAACTATTTGGCGAGGCCTAGAGAATCTACTTCCCGAGGAAGAAGCACCTTTGGAAGAAACCGCGCCCCTATCTCTGTCCGAGATTGCGGCGGAGGAGGCGGTGGAACCCGGCGAAACCTCCCCGGAAAAAGTAGCTAGTCCTTTGGAACAGGCTCCAGATTCCCCCAGGCAAGTGGTTGTAGCTATGGGCGGAAATCTCGGTGAGGTCTCCGATACCTTCCGGGAAGTAATTGCGCAATTGTCGAAGACCCGCGGGATAGGGGTAGTAGAGGTATCTCCGCTGGTACGTACGGCACCGGTGCTTAGTGAAGAACAAGAAGAACAACCGGATTACTTGAATGCGGTAGTAATCCTGTCAACTGTGCTTTCTCCGCGGGCGCTATTGCGGGTATTGCAAAATCTTGAGGACGAGCACGGCCGGGTGCGAAGCGAGCGCTGGGAGGCGCGCACTCTGGATTTAGACATTATTGATTATCAAGGTGTCACCAGTGAGGATGAACGCTTGACTCTGCCACATCCGCGGGCAAGTCAGCGCGCTTTTGTGCTTTTGCCCTGGTCACTAGTAGCCCCCACAGCAGAACTCTCCGGCGTTGGCGAAGTGGTAGTTTTGGCAGACTATGCCCCGGATCGGGATGGAGTAAAAGAGATCTACCCCGATTGGGTAGACAATAAGCATCCGCTAACCGAAGCCGGCACCGGATCTATTCCCTTGCCGCGCTGGTCGGCGATTTCTCGTCCTCAGGCTGCTCCCCGGGTGCTAGATGATGCTCGCGAGCTGCATCCTACCGGAGAAATCTCGCAAGTGGATAAGGCGAGTTCACCGCTTCCTGCGGCTGCCGAGGAAGCGCGTTCTCCGCAGGTTCCTCCGCTTCCAGTTCCTGCTGCTAACTCTCCGGCACCCACCCCTCCAGTCTCTTCCCTGCCCCTACCGCGACTCAGTAATGATCATCCCCAAGCAGCAGTGGTGCTAGACGAGGAACCAGTAGAAATACCTGGGAAGCCGGAAACAGTAGCGCCAAAACCTAAGAAAAAGAGCCTCTGGCAACGGATTAAAGCTTTCTTTATAGGGGAGAAAGCGGATCCCGAGCAATTTATGCCGAACTTTGAGCAGGTAGACAACCCGATGGATCAGACGGAAGGATCTGAGCATTCCTGGCAAGCTTTGCCTAATACTCCCGCCCCGGCGCCGCCCCCCTCACCCGCGCAGACTACTGGCGCTAAAACGGTGATCGCAGCGGAAAATGCTCTTGCCAAAGACCTCGATACTGATTCGGGCGCGGGGAATGCCCGTGAAACCGAGGACGCCGGTGACGGTCAGCAAGTGGTGTCCGAAGATGAAGCGTCGTCCCTAGAAGGGGCGGAGGTCGCGCGGAGCGAAGAGCCCACTGAGAACATTGAGTATGGCAGTGGGCGTCACGCCGGTAGGCTAGTTACCGGTCCGGTTCCGGTTCTAGAAGAGTCCCCGCAGCCACTCCCGCTAGATATTGCGGCGGATCAAGTTAGCGATAGCAACGAAGCTCGCGGGGAAGATGAATCTCGGGTGGAACGCAAGTCGATTCTGCGTCCGACTACTACCGGGGCGATCCCGGTGGTTAAACCGGAAACAGACCGCACCGAGCAATCTACTGCAGTTTTCGATCCGCTAGCGGACTCCGAGTAAAAATATGCGGCCACTGCGAAAACTTATCCTGTTAGTCCTGGGGGCAATTGCCCTATTGGCGGGGTATTTCCTCAGTGATCTGGCGGTGAAGATGGGGGGTAGCCCCCTGCAGTTCAGCCCGATTCTCACGGTGCTGATCTTTTGCGGGGCGGTGGTGCTTGCGATTTTTGGGCAGGCCGTCAAACGTTTGCGCGATGGTAAACCTTCCTGGATACAGCTAGCGAAGGCTCCGCTGGTGGCGTTGGTAGCCCAAGCCTCCGCGGTGTGGTCCGCTTTGTTCTTGGGGTATTTACTGTCCCAGTTGATCCTGGCTTACCAGTTGCGTCATGCGGAAATGGCCGGTTCCTTTGCGGGGAATACTATAGCTTTAGCGCTGGTGAATCTGCTGCTATTGGTGGTTTCCCTGTTAGTTGAATCCTGGTGCATCATTGATGACGGTGAAGATGGCTCCGAGGGGGCAAATCCCGCTCCCGGTGGCGTTAATCCGGCTTCCGCCTGAAGGCGTGGGGTAATCTGAGGGCATGAGTCCAGAACAACGCCAGCGCTCTTCCGAGCGGGTACGCCCTTCGCAAACAACTTTTTGGGTACGCCGGCTAGTAGCGTTACTAATTTTGGCGGTGTTGATTGCCTTAGTGGTGCTGATCGTTCGTTTTGCCTGGTCATGGATGCAGGCTGCCGATGATAGTCAGCAGCGCGCCCAAGCTGAGCAGGCAAAGAAAGAGGTCGTCACCCAACCCACCACCTGTAATCTAGCCAATATTAGTTACAAGTTGGAGCCGGAAAAGAGCGAAAACCAGGTGGGAGCAGGCGTTAACTTCAAAGTTGTTTTACATAACACCAAGGGAAATAAACCCTGCACTATGAATGGGGCTATTGACAAGGTAGGCGTAAAAGTTATTACCGGCCAAGACACGGTGTGGGAATCCTGGAAATGCCAGGGGAAGGTGGGAGAGCAGCCGCTGCTGCTAGGAACCGGCATGGAATACGACACCACCCTCAACTGGGATGGGAAAATTAGAAATGGCTGCGAGAAGGGCGATATGGCGCAGGCCGGCACCTATCAGGCAATTCCGGTGCTAAATGGTAAAGAAATCACCGACGGTAAAGAAGTCTTTACTTTGAAGTAATCTGCGTCTCAGGCAGAGCCATAATCTAGGCGCGATCCACGCCGATATCGTATACCTAAACTTCCTCCTCAGGCAGGGCGATCATAACCGCTTCTGCCAGGTTAGTTACCGGATGTAGAGTCATTCCTTTGGGGGCAGTAACTTCATCGGCTCCCAGGCGGGGAATCAGAGCGTGGCGAAAACCTAGCCGCGCGGCCTCGGATAGGCGCCGCCCGCACCCCACGGTGGCGCGAATTTCCCCGGTTAGGGATACTTCTCCGATAGCCACCATTTTTTCTAGGGGAGGACGCGACTGGGCAGCGCTGGTAATCGCTAACGCCACCGCCAGGTCTACTGCCGGTTCATTGGTTTTGGCTCCCCCTACAGTGGAAACATAAACGTCACAGTTAGATAGCGCTAGGTGCAAGCGGGCTTGCAGTACCGCCAGGGTCATAGCCACCCGCGAATAATCCAGTCCCGAGGTGGTACGCCGGGCCGATCCTCCCGATACCAGTGGTGATACTAAGGCTTGAATCTCAGTAGGCATCGGGCGTCGTCCCTCTAAGGTAACGGTTACGCAAGTACCGGGCACCCGCGAGGAAGTTTGCGAAAGGAATAATCCGGAAGGATCCGCTAAGCCGATAATTCCTTGCTCTACCAGCTCAAAACAACCAACTTCATCAGTGGCACCATAGCGATTCTTAACCGCCCGCAGCAGCCGCAAACGGGTATGACGATCCCCTTCGAACTGGGTAACTACGTCAACTAGGTGTTCCAGAACGCGCGGGCCCGCAATCCCGCCGGATTTAGTTACGTGTCCGACTAGCAGGATCGGAATTCCGCGGCTTTTGGCGACCTCAATTAAAGCCGAGCAGACCGCACGTACCTGGGTGACATTTCCGGCTTGCCCACTGACCTGGGCGGAAGCAATAGTTTGCACCGAATCTGCAATCACCAGCGAAGGGGAGCATTGGTCAATATGTCCCAGCACGCTTTCCAATTCGGTTTCCGCAGCCAGCAATAAATTATCTGCCAGGGCACCAATCCGCTGACCCCGCAGGCGCACTTGGGCGGCCGATTCTTCTCCCGTTACATACAGTACTGACTTGTTTTTCCAGGTAGACGCAACTTTTCCGGCGACGTCCAACAGGAGGGTGGATTTACCCACCCCCGGTTCGCCCGCCAATAAAACCACAGATCCCGCCACTAGGCCACCGCCGAGTACCCGGTCAAGTTCCCCGATCCCAGTGGGGATAAATCTAGCATCAGCAATATCAACTTCCCTGATGGGCAGAGCCTTTTGGTGGGGAGTTTTGCCGGCGATCTTATTGCGAGAGGGTGCAGGCTCGTCTGCCGGGATGCTTTCTTCGAGCGTTCCCCAAGCTTTACAGTTGCGACATTGCCCCAACCATTTACTGGATTGCCACCCGCACTCGGAACATTGATAGCTAGTCTTTACCTTGGCCATGCCTTAACTCTAGCGCGGCGAACCTGTGAAACATTCGAGCGGGGTAGGCTGGAAGCAGAACGCATAATTATCTACAGCTGGGGACAAGAGGAGGACGTAGATGGCGAAACGGGATGCTGGCGCATCTGGAGTGCTAGTTATCGGTTTGGGGCGTTTCGGTTCGGCGGTAGCTGCCTCTTTAGAGAGCCTGGAGCGCGAAGTCTTGGCGGTAGAAAAGTCCCCGCGGATCGTTACCCAATGGCAGTCTCGTCTGCCCGTGGTGCAAGCCGATGCCACCAGTGCCGAAGCCTTAGAGCAGCTGGGAGCCACTGATTTTCAAGCTGCCGTAGTGGGGGTAGGAACCGCCTTAGAGGCATCGGTGTTGATCACCGCGAACTTGGTGGATCTGGGAATCGGGTCGATCTGGGCAAAAGCCACTTCTCTAGAGCATGGGTCTATCCTGAAACGAATTGGAGCTCACCACGTGGTCTACCCCGAATATGATGCCGGGGTGCGCACCGCGCACCTGGTGGGTGGCAAGATGCTGGACTATATCGAGATGGACCGCAAGGGCTTCTCGGTAGTGAAAATGCGTCCGCCCAAGGCCTGTCACGGCTTTACTTTGGCAGAACTAGATACTCGCTCTCGGTATGGGGTCACGGTGATTGGGGTGCTCTCTCCTGGTGAGCCCTTTGAATATGCTGCTCCCCAAACCCGGGTAGACGCAAACGACATCATTATTGTCTCCGGCGATGCTGAACTCTTAGAGCAGTTTGCGCAAATGCCCTAACCTGCGTTTTGGGATCAGAGCCGACTTTACGGCTTTTTTAGTAATTTCCGAGGGCGTGGCGCGGCTAATCGTGTAGGTATTTTAACCGGGGTCGGTACCCGTGCCCCGCCACTAACTTCTATCCAAAAAACTTTAGGCGCTTGGCCAAACTATCCGATGATAGGACGTTCTTCGGGCATTCTGATAACTCTGCGGCGCTCGCGCAGCGCGAGCGCCGCCGCCACGGTCATAGTGCCAGTCCTGCCCGCAAACATTAGTAGTACCAGCGCATATTTCCCGATAATCGGTAAATCGGGGGTGATTCCGGTTGATAATCCCACGGTGGCGAAAGCAGAAATCACTTCGAATCCGATAACGTCCATAGAATAGTCGGTCACCGAAAGTAAGAAGAAAATAGCGGTTACCACCATGATGGATCCCAAACCGGTCACGGCTACCGACAGGCGCACCACCGAAGGGGGAATGCGGCGATGGAAGGCTTCTACGTCGCGATCCCCGCGCGCCTCCGCCATAATCGCCAAGATCATCACTGCCAGCGTGGAGACTTTGATACCTCCCGCGGTGGAGGCGGAGCCCCCGCCAATAAACATCAGTACGTCCAGCAGGAACCAGGATCCTCTGGTCATTTGTCCCACGTCAATAGTGCTAATCCCGGAAGAGCGGGAGTTCACTCCGAACAGAATCGAGGTTTGCAGGGATTCGGAAGTGCTCATGGAGCCGAAAGTTCCCCGGTTATTCCATTCTGAACAGGCGATTACTACCGCGGTAAATAGCCAAACGGCCAGGTAGGTAGTGATAGTTAGTTTTGAATGCAAACTAAGTTTATGGGGGGACCGCCAGTTTTCTTTGAGGTCTAACATGACTGGGAATCCCAGAGCCCCCAGGAAAGTTCCCAGGATTACCGGGGTGATCATCCACCAATCCCCCAGGTGGGCATCTATTCCCTCAGGTAGGTTGATTAGTCCCGCATTATTGAAAATGGAGATGGACTGGAACAGAGCGTGCCAGATCGCGGAGCCAACCGACTCGTTCAAGGTTAAGAAGCGAGGTAGTAGCGCGATGAAAATAATCGATTCGCAAGTCAGCGAGGTGACGATCACCGTGCGGATCAGGGCACCGACTTTGCCCAGGGAAGCAGTTTTCTCGATGGCAGCCAGCATCCTTTGGGTCAGCCCAATATGGCGTGATACCGCTAGTGCCAATATCGATGCCAGAGTCATTACCCCTAGACCGCCAATTAGGATCCCCAACATGATCACGATTTGTCCAAATAAAGACCAATAGGAAGCGGTGTTGACCACGGTAAGGCCGGTTACACAAACCGCTGAGGTGGAAGTAAAGACCGCGTCTACCAGGGGAGCGGGTTTGCCGGTGGTGGTGGCAATCGGTAACGAAAGCAGTAGCGTCATGACCAGGATGATTGCTGCGAACACCATTACTACCAGCCGAGCTGGGGAGGTGCGGGCAAGATGGTCTATCGATTCTCTGACCTTTGCGCGTTTGGAAACGCGCCGCTGTTTTGCCATTGCACCTCCTTTAAATAGAAATATTTCCTGCCTTGATATTATCCCGCTGCCTCTACTTTCGGTTAGACCCGGTAGGCAAGATTCTTTCCGCAGCGGCAATACCGAAAAATATGACTTCCAGTAGGGTAAATCAGTACAAAAATAACTAAAATAACTTTAAAAATTGGCGGAAATCTATGGTTTTTTAGTGACTTTCCTGTGACAGTTGAGAAAACTGGGTCTCTTGGGGTATTTTTATACATGGATGCCTGAAACTCTAGAATTTTTCTAGGTCAACGGCTTAAGCTTATAAATATTCCCTAACCGGCATGGATTCGAACTTAGGACGGAACATTATGGCACAGCAGCAAGCTCCGCGCTTCGTAACAGTGGCAGAAGTCGCGGAACTAATGCGCGTGTCTAAAATGACGGTCTATCGCATGATCCACGCCGGTGATATCCCCGCAGTTCGAGTCGGTAAATCTTTTCGGGTACCGGCTGCGGCCATCGACCAGATGATGGGGCAGGGTTTTGGTGACTGGGAACAATCCTCAGGCGTAGCCAATAGTTAACCGCTGCTTAAGTTGTTGTATAGTAGTGCGAGAAAAATACCTTAAGGTAATGTCTGCGCCGCGCGCGCACCAAGAAGCAAAAGGAGAACCTAGTGGGCTCGGTAATCAAAAAGCGCCGCAAGCGCATGTCTAAGAAAAAGCACCGTAAGCTGTTGCGTAAGACTCGTCACCAGCGTCGCAACAAGAAGTAGCGGGCAAAAATGCAAAATGGATCCAGGAATAACCTGGATCCATTTTCTAATTTGTCCGTCCGTCTTTCGGCGCCCAACAGCCGTTTGTAAGACAGCGGCGCTAAGCGGTGAGCCGCTCGGCTTCCTCGCGACTTTCTCTAATCAGTTCGCGGCGTTCCTCCTGGGTAAGACCGCCCCACACTCCATAGGGTTCCTGAGCCGCCAACGCATACTCGCGGCACTCCGCGATCACCGGACATTGAGCGCAGATCGCCTTCGCAGCGTCATCGCGCCGCCGGCGAGTTCCTCCGCGTTCGCCCTCGGGATGAAAAAATTGTTCGGTGTCGAGGTTTCGGCAAGCCCCTTGGTATTGCCACTCCCATAAATCAGCCACCGGTCCCGGAAGTCGCGAGAAGTCGCTCATTCGATGCTCCTTTGTGCTTGGTAAGTTATGGCTCAGTATGGAGGAGATAGCTTACGATTCTCTGAAAAATAGACTATTCTCCGGTGAAAAGAACGTAAATAAAAGATTAATTTGCAGTTCAGCAGGGTGAAGACAGCGGGTTAGCGCTCAGCGAACAGGCTCAAATTCGAAGCGGAAGGACAATACTCTGGGCGGGGTTATCAGCCATCACGGCTCGCGGCAGGGGTAAAAGCTTGCCGCTGTAAGGTAAAACGAGTCACATCCTCGGGCAAAAGTGCTGGAATTAGGGTTAATAGGCGAATGAAAGTGGCGGGAGTCCGGCTTTTCGCGCTAACCTTAAAAAGGTGATTATCGAACACCTGGATGCCCTCGAAGGGCTAACTTATGATGACGTTCTGTTACTTCCCGAAACCACCGATGTTATCCCCTCCGAGGTCGATACCTCCAGCCGGCTAACTAAACGGATTACCTTACATACCCCGGTAATATCTGCAGCCATGGATACGGTCACCGAAGCCAATATGGCGATCGCGATTGCGCGTCAAGGGGGAATCGGTATTGTTCATCGCAACTTGCCGATTGCAGAGCAAGCCGCACAAGTGCGCCAAGTTAAACGCTCTGAATCCGGGATGATTACCGATCCGGTTACTATCGGTCCTGATGCCACCCTCCTGGAACTGGATAAAGAATGCGGCCACTACCGGGTATCCGGCTTGCCGGTAGTGGATGAGGATCGCAAACTCCAAGGAATTATCACCAACCGGGATCTGCGGTTCATTCCTGTCAGCAAGTGGGCCTCGGTGAAGGTACGCGACGCTATGACCCCGATGCCGCTTACTACCGGGCGAAAAGGAATGCCCCGCGAGGAAGCCCGGGCACTACTAGCTGAAAAAAAGATTGAAAAACTACCGCTAGTAGACGAAGAAGGCCGCCTGACCGGCCTGATCACTGTAAAAGACTTCGTGAAAACTGAACAGTACCCCAACTCCACTAAGGACGAGGAAGGCCGCCTACGGGTGGGCGCCGCCCTTGGATATTGGGGAGATACCTGGGAGCGCGCCGAAGCCCTCGCGGAAGCGGAAGTTGACGTGCTGGTAGTTGATACCGCCAACGGGGGTGCAAAGCTCGCTCTGGAAATGATTAAGAAGCTGAAAGCCTCTCCCACTTTCGCTGATATTGACATTATTGGCGGCAACGTGGCTACTGCCGAGGGCGCGCAGGCACTGATTGATGCCGGGGTAGACGCGGTAAAAGTCGGGGTTGGCCCCGGCTCGATTTGCACCACCCGGGTAGTTGCCGGGGTGGGGGTACCCCAGATTACTGCCATAAACCTGGCTGCCCAGGCCTGCTCGAAAGCGGGGGTGCCCCTGATTGCCGATGGCGGTCTGCAATATTCTGGCGATATTGCCAAGGCTATGGTGGCGGGTGCCGATACCGTGATGCTCGGCTCCTTACTAGCTGGCTGTGAAGAATCACCAGGTGAACTGGTGTTTGTGAACGGTAAACAGTATAAGCATTACCGCGGCATGGGTTCGCTGGGAGCAATGAGTTCACGCGGACGCAAATCATATTCCAAGGATCGTTATTTCCAGGCGGAAGTAACCAGTGATGCCCAAATTGTTCCCGAGGGAATCGAGGGGCAAGTGCCATACTCCGGGGCTATCTCGGCGGTGCTCTATCAACTAATCGGGGGCTTGCGGCAATCCATGTTCTATACCGGTTCCTCTGATATTGCCACTTTGAAAGCACGGGGTCGTTTCGTGAAAATTACCGGAGCTGGCCTGCGGGAGTCCCATCCGCACGACGTGCAGATGACCGCAGAAGCCCCTAACTACCACTCGGCAGTTAAATAAACCACGTATTATTTGAAACGAAAGTTCCGGCAACGCGGGCAAGGTAAGGAGTAAGCGGTGAGTTGGATTGAGGGTCCGTTTATGGGTTTCGATACCGAAACCACCGGAGTAAAACCCGCAACTGATCGCATTGTTACCGCTGCCTGTGTGGAATGGCGGCATGGGCAAACTCGGGAACAAACCTGGCTAGCTGATCCCGGTATCCCCATCCCGGAACCAGCCCAACAGGTTCACGGAATTTCCACCGAGTATGCCCGTCAGCATGGACGCCCCCTAGAGCAAGTGGTGACGGAGGTCGCTCAGGTTCTTGAGGCTTGCGGCCGAGCACAAGTTCCGGTGGTCATCTACAACGCCTCTTTCGATTTGCCGCTGCTAGATCATCACCTGACGCGTTTGGGGTTACCCACTATACGTGAGCGGGTAGAATTTTTGCCGGTCATCGATCCTCTGGTGCTGGATCGGGCATTGGATCGCTATCGGCGCGGCAAACGTACCTTGGGGGCGCTCGCGGAGTTTTACCAGGTACGCGGGGAAGATAACCTGCATGATGCCCTAGTAGACGTGCGACAAACTATTGCGGTTTTGCGGGCGCTGGGTGCCGCTTATCCCCAATTAGGGCAGATGGATTTGCGGCAGCTGCAAGACTATCAGCGGGATCAGCATCGCGAATGGGCGCAGCATTTTAACCAATTCCTGCAGTCCAAAGGGCGCAACCCCGATGTAAACGAGGAGTGGCTAGCGTGAGTGAACAGCCCGGTTACGGTTATCGCGGCGAGGGGGAGCCGCAGGCGAATCCGCACGCCTCTGCCCCGGGTCAAGGACGCTATTTTCCTCCCCGCTCTGCCAGCCACCAGCCGTCATCACCTGTGCAGCCGCCACTGCCTGCGGGCGGGATTCCCCAGGTTCCTTCCCCAGGGGCTCCGGAGCCACATCAGTACCAGCAACCACCGCGAGTGCGCTCCGTAGCACCCCGTCCAGCCGTGCCTCCGCGTCAAAATATGCGGCCTTCCCTACAAACCGCTCTGCCGGCTGAAAACTATCAGCCAGCCAATCCCGCTCCGGTTCCGCCGGCTGCCGCCCCTAATCCCGCTTCCACGCAGGAAAGTCCGGGTGCTAACTCGCCGGTAGCAGCAGGGGACTATGACGCGCCCGCCTCGGTTTACGGCGCCTTGCCCAGCAACCAGGTGGCACCGCAAAGTAACTTCACTTCCGCGCAGCCTAGGGCAGTCAATCCTAGCGGATCAACCTCAACTATGCCGGAGGATGCTTCTCCTGCTTCCCTGACGTCAGCCAGCTTGGGCGAAGCAGAGCAAAAAATACCGGAAGCAACCTCCTCGCGACGCTCCCCACTGTGGCTACTGTATGGACTGGTAGTACTGGTTTTAATCGCTTTAGTTAGCTGGCAGATAGTGCGGCTTAGTACCGGAAAGGTGCCTTCGGCGGTTCCCTTGGGTTCGCAGGCAGAGGCTACTGAAACCGTGGCCGCTCCGGAGCCAAAACCGGTGGCCACCACCCAAACTGAGCAGGTCAAGAAGGTGCTAGCCGCGCAACCGGTGACGCCGGCACAATTGGGAGGAGACAAGAAGCGGGTAACATTCCGTTCGCAGTCCGGAATTGTAGTGTGCACCATTGCGGAAAAACTGGAAGAAACCCCGCCTCCGCTGGTGCCTTTAGCGGCAGATAGCTCCGGTGCCCTGGCTAGCGGCAGTGGGGTGGTTTGTGCTACCGCCAGTAACTTCGATGCTGCCGGTAACGTCGGAAAATGTCAGCAGGGTGATCTGCGCCTATCCGTGCTGGGGGTATGGGATAACTCCTCTGGTATCGGTGGGTGCGTAAACGGCACTACCCCGCTGTATGAAGATGTTAAATCTGGTCAAAGGGATAACAGTGGTAAACGCTTTGATCTGCAGTCACTGGGGCCGGGTCAATACACTCAGCTCGGTAAATATGCCTGCACTTTCGGAGGTACCGACGCTACCTGCGTAAATGTTTCTACCGGGAAAGGATTTACCTTCACCGATCTGGAAGGATATAAGTTCTTTTAAACCTTAGGCGGGATCCAGTAAACCGAAACGTTTAAAGGCGGCCGCTACCCCGTCCTCTTCAATTGGGGGAGCAATCCAGTCGGCGATCTCGCGGAGTTTTTCTGCTCCGCCCGCCAGGCACACCCCGATACCTGCCTCCCGTACCATTTCATAGTCGTTTACCGAGTCGCCGATCGCGAGCGCCTGAGCCGGGTCTCCTCCAAAATACTTGAGGACCTCACGCACCGCGGTGCCTTTATTGACCCCTTTTACCCCTATTTCCACCACTTCGCCTATGCGCACATCAACTGATCCGGGGATAACCATGTAGCGATCCCCGAACAGCCGGTGGGCTTCTTCGAAGTTGGAAGGCGCTTCGGGGGAGAGATAGAACATGCATTTACCGGCAGAAGTGGGGATGCCGGTAGCTAGGTAAGGCGTGATCTGTTCGAGGTAGGCAGCCCAGTCGCCGGTGGCAGCGCGGTCAGATTTTCCGGAGAGGCGGAAAAAATCCAGAAAATTTTCGGAGGGATAAAAATGGTCTTTACCTTGCCAAATCCAAGTGGCGCCGCTGCGGCGGAAATAATCCGTCCACTCGGCGATGCCTGTCTGGTCTATCGAATGATCGGCCAGTACTTGGTCTCCCAATTCTACGTACGCGCCGTTGGCGGTAATCAGGCCGGAAAAGGGCAGGGAAAATAGGGAGGGATAAAGCTCCGGATAGGAGCGTCCAGTGGCGATAAATACTTTGTGCCCGTTCGCAGTGGCGGCGGTGATAGCTTCCTTTACCTTGGTGCTGATCACCTGGTTGTGGTCGATTATGGTTCCGTCTAGATCTAAAAAAGCGAACTTGCGCATTGCTGCTCCTTGTAGGGGACACCTGCCAAAGGGGAAGTCTGACAGTTTCCGGGCTACTTCCACTCTATGGGGAAAACCCAGGTAATGCGGGCTTATGCGGGTCTGCCTAACAAAAGTGCATTAGCTGTTGAATCGGTTGACGGCGCGTTTTTGGTGAGTGCCGAGTGCGGGGAAAGGTTTTTCCTCCTGACCAAAAACTTGAAAAAGACCTTTCCCCGCACGTCCTCGAGATCAGGAGTTTTCTTGCTCATTTTTAAACTACAGCGACCTATTGACAGCAGGGTGCAAGTGAAACAAAATTTTCCTTGTAGTTAAGAAGACTATATAGCAGCTGTTTTTAAATGTTGAACGCCTGTTGTAATCCAAAGGGAGGGAAGATCATTGACTAATAACGCTCTTGACAAGCGAAAATTATTTGTGCTGCTGTGGCCTGTTTTCGCGTTGCTATCTGTGTTTATTCCTATTCCGCTACCTCCTTTTATTTTCGCCTTGGTGCTGGGAGGTATCGCTTCCTGGCTGGTAATAAAAAGCGCGATGGCGGCACGAATCAAAGTTATGGTTGTAGCTGCCTGGTGTCTTGCGATTGGCTGTTTGGCTTATGCCGTTGCCGCGTTTGGAGCCATGGTTGATGCCGCCGATTTAGGGGCTGCAGACCCAATGTGGACGAAGGGTCTACTCCCACTTATCGTGATCGGAATGCTCATTTTTGTTGCGGTCGATATTCTGCTTTATAAAGTTCCAACCACCTGGAACCCCTCTGCTAAGTCACTTGACGGTGCCTTTTAGGTGAATATCGGGTGCGGGGAAAGGTTTTATCCGAGTAGGTAGACACGCCTGCCATCACATTTTTTACCTTTCGGATACCTGGCTATAAATCAGAATTGTTTTTCGGGCTTTGTGTTGAAAATTAGTATTTGCCACGGGCAAATACGAACTTTGGGCAGGAGGAAAAACCTTTCCCCGCACGACCCCAGGTTCTGCACGTTTCCTAGAAAAAAGATCAGTAACTACCGATTTTCCGCTAGTTTAAGATGTTGACCAGGTTGCAGTTAGGGGTAGCAATTGGCAGATAGGGGAACAATTTCGTAAAAAATTTTTGGTGCCCCGAACAGGATTCGAACCTGCGGCCTTTCGCTCCGGAGGCGAACGCTCTATCCACTGAGCTATCGGGGCTGGACTTCAATGATTCTACACATTTACCCCGGAGCTTACTAAATCAGCGCCCGCTAATTAGACGCTGATTACATTTAGGGAGGCAGACGCTAAGGAAGGCGGGTGCAATAATATGAACATGACTTTTGCTAGCCCTTATGCGCACGGTTTCGCTCGTGTCGCGGCCATTACCATTCCCAGCCATCCCGGCCAGCCGGATCGAAACGTACCGGAAATCGCGGCAGCAGCTCGCAAAGCTGCCCGGCAAGGCGCCTGTGTCGCGGTGTTTCCGGAGATGAGTATCTCCGGTTACACCCTCGATGACCTGGTATTTTCTGAGCGTTTGCTAGCGAGTGTGGAAAAAGGAATAGAACTGCTGGCCAAAGCCACTTCGGATTGCGCCGAGCTAATCGTGGTGGGAGCCCCCTTACGGATAGCGGGGCAAATCTATGATTGTGCGGTGTTTTTGGCACGCGGAAGAGTCGTTGCGCTGACTCCGAAAGTTTTTCTTTCTAGTGAAGCTTATGAAAAACGCTACTTTACTTCCGGCGCGCACCTGCCCGCAGATACCCGTTGGGAGGCTCCCCAGATTCCGGGAGCCAGCGAAGCTCCTATTGGGAACGGGATTATCCATGTCGAGGACGTGGCTGGCCTAACAGTCGGGGCGGAAGTTGGCAGCGACGCCGTAGCGGCACGTTCTCTGGCGCTGTCCCTTGCCTTGCAAGGGGCAAGCTTAATCGCCAACCCGGCGGCTTATCCTGCCACTTTGGAGGGCGGCGAGCAGCAACAACTGCTGGCGGGCGCCACTTCCCGGCGCGGGATTTGCGCCTATGTGAGTGCAGGAGCCGGCAATGGAGAGTCCTCCTCCGATGCTGCCTGGGAAGGGCGAACCTTTATTTACCAAGACGGCTCTAAGCTAGCGGAAACTGAGCCTTTCCCCAGTGAAACCCAGATTGCCCTGGCCGATATTGATTTAACCACCCTCGCCAATCGCCGGCGGCGCGAAAGCAGTTTCGCGGATGCCAGAGCCGGGCAACCCGAAAAACCCTGGGAGATAAAGATTCGCCTAGGAGTGGGAGCCGCCGGAGCAGCTATCTCCTTTGACCCCTGGGCAAATGTTTCCAACGCCGCCACCTTGAAGGATCCGCAGGCTGCGCTGTTCCCCGTTCCGGCTAGGTTCCCTTTCTTACCCGCCGACCAGGAGGGTATCGACCGCGCCTGCCAACAGGCGTTCCAGATTCAGATTTACGGGCTGCAAAAACGTTTGCAGGCCGTCGGCAACCCCAAGATGGTGTTAGGCGTATCGGGAGGACTAGATTCTACCCAGGCTCTTTTGGTGTGTACCCAGGTGGCAGCGCGCCTCGGCCTCGATAAATCCCAGATCTTGGCCTATACCTTGCCCGGTTTCGCCACCTCGGCAGGCACCAAATCTCACGCATATCAACTGTGTGAATCGCTCGGGATTAAGTGCGAAGAAATCGATATCCGCCCCGCTGCCCGGCAGATGCTCGCCGATATGGGGCATCCCTTTGCAGAAGGTGCCGCTCAATATGATGTGACCTTCGAGAACGTGCAGGCGGGGTTGCGCACTGATTATCTGTTCCGGATTGCCAACCATAAGGGCGGATTGGTGATTGGAACCGGGGATTTATCGGAGGCGGCTTTAGGGTGGTGCACCTATGGGGTGGGCGACCATATGTCGCATTATTCGGTTAACCCCGGAATCCCCAAAACCATGCTGCAATACATGATTCGCTGGGTTTGCCGGCAAAATCTGTTCGGCGAAGCCTGCACGACAGTGCTGAAAGATATTTTGGCGCAAGAAATCTCCCCGGAACTGATTCCGGGAGGTGGGGAAAAACTGCAATCCACCCAAGACACTATCGGTCCTTACGAACTGCACGAGTTCTTCCTCTACCACCTGCTTCTAGGGCGCGAACCCCGCGATATTGCCTACCTGGCGTACCAGGCATGGGCAGATAAGCAAAAGGGGCGGTGGCCGGCCGACCTACCGGAAGCGGATCGTCACCAATACGATCTGGAAACTATTTTGCGCTGGCTGCGCGAGTTCTTGCGTCGCTTCTTTACTTCCCAGTTCAAACGGACTTGCGTGCCCGGCGGGCCGGGAATAACTTCCGGGTTTGGTCTCAGTCCCCGCGGTGACTTCCGGATGCCTTCGGATATTTCCGGGCGGATTTGGATTAAGCAGGTAGAGGAAATGCTCGCAGAGTTAGCGGAAAACCAGTAGGGGTTACACAGGAAAGTGTCCTGCAGCCACGATAGCTGCCGGCAGGGTCGGGCTGCGTCCTCGTCGCAAAATATTTAATTTCACCCTGGTGGATCCGCGCCGCCAGCAGTGAGCTAAATACCCCAAATTAACTAAGTGGGAACGATGCGATATTTTGGAAACAAAGAAGAAAGCGGCGAAACTGCGGTAACTTCCCAAAACCGGGGCAGTTATCCGGGATAGTTTTCGCCTAAAAAATGGTGAGTCTCTGCCCAAATCTAGGAGGAACAGTGAGCGAACGCGAAGCAACATTGACCCCGGAAATACTATCTGAACTGCGTGAAGAGTTTAGTACGGATCCTCACGGCCAGTTAATGCAAAACGCGGTGACTAACTCCGATATTGATCAGGTAGCACAAAATCACCAAGTGGTGGCGTATGCAGATCGCTCCATGTCCCACAAACTTGATGCGTGGCCGGTGGCTAACCAGAAGAAATCGGGGCGCTGTTGGCTGTTCGCCGGTTTAAATCTGCTGCGTTCCTCCATGATCAAGCGGTTAAACGTAGAGAATTTCGAATTCTCTCAGACCTACCTGTTTTATTGGGACAAACTAGAAAAAGCTAACTACTTCCTAGAATCCCAGATTGAGCTGGCCGATCGCGATCTGGATGACCGCACAGTTGCCCATCTGCTGTCTGATCCGATTGGGGACGGCGGCCAGTGGAATATGTTCGTGGCGCTAGTCGACAAATATGGGGTAGTGCCTAAGTGGGCCATGCCGGAAACCGAATCCTCCTCCAACTCAAAGAAAATGGATCGGACCCTGGAACGCTACCTGCGGGAAGGGGCGCTTGCGGTGCGAAAAGCCGCGCAAAATAATCCCGAAACTGTTGGGGAGGTAAAGGCGGGACTGCTCAAAGGAGTCCACCGGATTCTTAATATCCATTTGGGGACTCCGCCCGCAAAATTCGTATGGCAATACAACGATAAAGACAATAAGTTCGAGCGGCTAGGGGAAGTGACTCCCCAACAGTTCGCAGATAAATATATCGTTAACGACCTGCGCAATTATGTGTGCCTGGTTAATGATCCGCGCGAAGCCAACCCCTATGGGAAGACCTACACCGTCGATCGCCTAGGTAACGTGCTGGGCGCCGCCCCGGTCCGGTACCTAAATGTGCCGATGCCGGTAATGAAAGATTGCGCGGCCACGGTATTGCAGGCTGGCAAACCGGTGTGGTTCGGTTGTGATACCGAGCAGCAGGCTGACCGGGATCTGTCGCTATGGGATAAGAATCTCTATGACTATGGCGCGGTCTATGGAGTGGATTTTGGGATGGACAAGGAAGAGCGCCTGCTTTCCCACGAATCTCTAATGACTCACGCCATGCTATTTGTAGGGGTAGACATGCTAGATGGGGCTCCGCGCCGCTGGCGGGTGGAAAACTCTTGGGGCTGCGAAGACCGCGCTGACGAGGGTTTTTACACTATGAACGATTCTTGGTTTGACGAGTATGTTTTTGAAATCGCGGTGCACCGGGATCGGCTTCCCGCTAAGTATCGGGAAGTTATCGATTCCGAGGACGCCCCGGTAGTCTTGCCAGCCTGGGATCCGATGGGATCGCTGGCCTAAAGACCAGTCGGCATAATAATCCCGCCGTAAGGTGCCAGGATAAACAGGGCTATGGAGAGGGTAAACAGGGCAATACAATCAAGCCACCAGGAACGAACCGCACACCAGGCGTTTGGGGAGCGATCTAGCAAGCGGTAAACCCCCAGCAGCAGCAACATTAGTGAAAATATGCGGCAGGCGAACACCGGATGCCCAATAAATCCCACAATGGCAATGCCAATAATCCCGACCACTAACGCGACGGTGCAAGCGCGGCGCCAGAGATGATTATTCGACAAACCCATAGCCTTAGTCTAACTGGGCGGGTGGGTTAGAACGTAGTCAACCGGTTAGGCTTAGAGCTGTGTTCAAGTCCTATCGTGAAATTTTTGCCTATCCCGGGGCACTGAGTTTTTCTATCGCCGGGGCGATCGCGCGTTTCCCGATGGCAATGGCCGGTCTTTCGACCCTGCTAATGATTTCCATCCTTTACGGGGAGTATTCCTTGGCGGGGCAGGTGAACGCGGTAGTGGTGATTACTATGGCAGCGGCCTCGCCTATTCAAGCGCAGCTGGTGGATCGGCATGGGCAAGCCAAAATTTTGCGGCCTCTGGTGGCTGCCTCCCTGGTCTTGCTGGCTGCTTTGGCCGTGGCGGCTATTTACCAGGCACCTCGGTGGACTCTCTACGTAATTGCAGCCTTATCGGGGGCGACTACCGGCTCTTTCGGGGCGTTTGTGAGGGCGAGGTGGACGCATCTTTTAGCCGGCTCTCGCAAATTAAACACCGCCTATGCTTTCGAGGCGGCCCTTGACGAAGTAATTTTTATTTTCGGCCCCATTATCGCCACTGTCCTGGCCACAGTAGTACACCCAGCAGCCGGAATAGTTGCCTGCCTACTCACCTCCGGGATCGGGGGTTTCTGGTTCTTATCCCAACGGGAAACGGAACCTATTCCCCGCGGTAAAGCCGATTTTTCTCCCGAGGAAGCAAAACCCCTACTCAAATCGACAGCGATGGTGGTTTTAGGGATTATTTTTATGCTCTGCGGACTCACCTTTGGGGCTTTGGATCTAACGGTGGTGGCTTATTGTCGCGAGGTAGGTTTGGCTGAGATCGCCGGAATTCTATTGGCTCTGTTCGGGGTTACTTCTTTTTCCGCGGCCGTCATCTATGGAGCCAAGGAATGGGGAGTATCGGCTTTGCGCCTATTTGTGGGGGGAATCATCCTGATGGCGATAGGTTTTTCCACCCTGTTTTTCGCGTCTAATGTCTGGATCTTGGGGCTATGCCTGGCCTTAACCGGCGCCACTTATGCGCCCACCATGACGAATGCGACCAATATTTTAGCTAGTTTGGTTCCCCCCTCTCGTTTTACTGAGGGGATGGCCTGGCTGAACACCTTCTTTACCCTGGGGATTTCGGCAGGTGCCTGGATTGGGGGCAACGTAGTGGATGCCGGTGGTGCGCGGGCAGGTTTATGGGTAGTGATTGCGGCCGCCTGGGCGATTCTGGCGGTAGTCTTGGCGGGTTCGTTGCCCCTGCGCAACTCGCTGCGCCGTGCCTATAAACGCCGGCTGGTGGCGGTAGACCTACACCTGGCTAAGCCGGATTCGCAGCCGGATTCGTCCTCGAAAAATAACTAAACGAGGGGCTCGTTCTGGTTTCTGCTCCTGGAGTTAGCTAAATCCTTGGCTTGCGTTAGGTGTTTTGGAGCTGAAAATCTGTGAGTTCGTGCCAATTAATTTTTTGTTTTAGCGAGTGTCCCCAACCGAAATCACCGGTACTGTGTTGCGCTTGCCCAAGGATGATACTGGGCGCTACTCCTATTTTCCCAGCCATTTCCTTGACTAACTTAAGATCCCGTTTTTTAGGTAAGGATTTCTGATAGGGCTCCGGAATCAAAGTTCGAGCTGCAAAAGCATCAGCTTCTTCCTCTGCCTGAGAATCATCATCACTGATAAATAGCTGTGTATCACTGTGAAGCAGCACGTGACCGATTTCGTGAAAAAGAGTGAACCAAATCTGGTCATCGGTTTTATACAGTGTTGATAGCTGTATGACTGGGGAACCGTTGACCCAGCGGGTAACTCCATGTATCCCCAAGCCGGTAATGGCAGGAATAATACAAAGCGCCACCCCAACTTCTTCTAAGTAGCGCCGCGCTTGTGGCAGGGCTTCTTCATTCCGGCTGCAAGTTAGCTCACGAAGCTGGGGCAGTAGAGCTTTAAGTGCAGCCTTATCTAATGGGGGAAGATTATTTGGGATCTGTTTTTCCCCCAAGAGTAGCCAAGATGCGAGGGTGGGGAGGTCTTTTTCACGGGAGGCTGCCCTGCGGCGATACGCCATACTACTTTTTGTCCAGCTGGCGGAAAATGCGCTAAAACTGGCGACTCCTAAAAAGGATAGTAGTTGCGAAACAGTTGCAGCCTTATCTCTGGCATTTGCAGTAATTACCCCGACTTCTCTGAGGTAGGTTAACGGGAAACTTTTTGCTACCGCGTAGGAGCTTTCTGCCTGGTTGCGCTGTTGTTCACGAAGTAAAGCATCCTGGTAACCGGCCTCGTAGCGGTTCCATATCCGGGCGGGAACCCCGGTTACCCGCTCTAAAGCAATTGCGATTGCCGGAGTTAAGGCCGCTTTCCCCTGCAGTAGCTGGCTGACATGCTTACGGGAAACTCCCAGGCGCCGCGCTAGTTCAGCCTGGTTAATCTGGGTTTCGTCCATCCACTCTTGGATAAATTCTCCCGGAGCGGCAATAAAATTATATTCGTTATTCATCTCGCTCCCTCCTTTTCTTTAGTGGTAGTCCTGTATGTCTACCACTTCGACTACTATTTCGATTTGCTTTGTCGTGTTTTCTGGTCGCACAATCAGTCGCCAATTTCCGCTAAGGCGAGCCGACCAGTGACCGGCAAAATTACCGGTTAATCTTTCCCATTTTCCAGTTCCCTGCAATAGGTCGTTCATATTTTCTGCGTACTGTAACTCAGCTAAGCGAAGCCTGAGGGTATTGGCTATCTGACTACCGTATGCGCGTTTTCGATTTGCCTGAGTGCTACAGGATTTCTGCAACTTGGTTGAGGAAAATCGAATCAACATGAATAAATGTTACCAAATAGGTAACGTTTAGGCAAGGGTCTATGTGCTCTTTTTCCTGCTGGTTGTGGTGTTGGGTAGCTGTAGCGGGGTAGTGACCGGACGTTAACCGAAGAAAACTGGGGGATTGCGGGTAGGCTGGCAAGGTAACCAAAGCGAGGTAGCGTGACTGGTGACGGTGACGTTAGGCAATAAAGGAAACCGTGGTGAGTGAAGTAGGTAGCCGGCGGCGGGCGGCGGAGCATTTCGTGCAACAGTGGACAGGTCGCGGCTACGAGAAGGGCGAAACCCACAGTTTTTGGCTCTCCCTACTGCAAGATGTGTTGGGGATGCGTGAAGTTTCCACTAAGTGCCGTTTTGAGCAGCGCACTCGCACTCGCGGATTTATCGACGTGGTGATTCCATCGGCGCGCACCATTGTGGAACAAAAATCTTCCGGCGTGAACCTGGATCTGGGAGAGCTGCGCCAGGGACAAATAGTTACCCCTTTTGAACAGGCGAAACGCTATGCCGATGCGCTGCCGAATCGCCAGCGCCCAGATTTTATTATTGTTTGTAACTTCGAGCATTTCCGGATTCATGACCTTAATAAAGAGGATCCGGCTGGCGATTTTATTGAGTTTTCTCTAGCGGAACTGCCCGAGCAGTCTTATCTGCTGGATTTTTTGATTGACCCGGCATATTCGCGCACGGAAAAGGAACGCCAAGTCTCTATCCGCGCCGGACAGCTGATTGGCAAATTGCATCGCGGGCTGCTGGAGCAATATCAAGACCCAGATTCTCCCTGGTCGCAGCACTGTCTGAACGTGCTGTGTGTGCGCTTGGTGTTTTGTCTTTTTGCCGAGGACGCGGGGCTTTTTGGCAAGGACGCGTTGCTGCGTTACCTGCGAGGTTTTAACGCTTCTCAAACCCGGGTGGCGCTGCAACGCCTTTTCCAAGTGCTAGACACCCCACTTGAGCAGCGGGATCCCTATCTGGAAGAAGAACTCGCGGCTTTTCCTTATGTTAATGGGGGACTGTTCCGGGACTCCGCTGCCGGCGCTCCTCACTTCAAGGGTGCGGGGGAAAGTTCGGGTGAGGAAGGTACTCAGACCGTATTTCCCTCTTCGTTTGCGGGGGAACCGGGACGAAGTTTAGAGATTCCGAACTTTACCGAGGAGCTGTGTGACCTGCTGCTTAATGAGGTATCGCAAGGAACTGACTGGTCGCAGATTTCCCCTACCGTGTTTGGGGGCGTTTTTGAGTCGACTTTGAATCCGGAAACTCGTCGCAGCGGAGGAATGCACTACACCAGTCCGGAAAATATCCACCGGGTAATTGATCCGCTTTTCCTTGACGGTCTAAAGAATGAACTAGAGGGGATCCTGTCTGATCCCGGGATTTCCGATAGGTCGCGGCGGGCGAAACTGCGGGCTTTCCAAAATCGTTTAGCCAGTTTCACCTGGATGGATAGCGCCTGCGGGTCCGGGAACTTCTTAACCGAAACCTATATTGAGGTGCGGCGCCTGGAAAACCAGGTGATTGCGGAGCTAGAGCGCGGGCAACAGGCTTGGGAGTTCGAGCAGGAGGGCGCCGCGACTAACCAAATAAAAGTGAATCTGGGACAGTTCTACGGGATTGAGATTAATGATTTCGCGGTCGCAGTGGCACGCACCGCGCTGTGGATTGCCGAGCTGCAGGCTAATGGGGAAACAGCCGCGATTTTGCAGCGGGAAGTAGCGGATTTACCGCTGCACGATGACTCCAATATTGTGCTCGCAAACGCGGTGCGCATGGACTGGGAGCAGCTGCTACCTGCGGAAAAGTGTTCATATTTGATTAGTAACCCCCCGTTTATCGGCTATTCCAACCACACCCCGGAGCAAAAGCAGGATCGGGCAGACCTATTTGGTAAGCGGGGGGGGGTGCTGGATTATGTAGCCTGCTGGTACCAGAAAGCCGCCAACTATATGCAAGGCACCGAGATCCGGGCAGCCTTCGTATCCACCAACAGTATTTGCCAAGGCCAACAGGTTACCCCGCTATGGCGACCGCTATTTAAGCAAGGGATTCGGATTAACTTCGCCCATCGCAGTTTCGTCTGGGACAACGAAGCCGAGAATCAAGCCCATGTGCACGTAGTAATCATCGGATTTTCTTATCAGGATGACGAACCAAAATATCTTTTCGAGCATTCCAAAGAGGGAGAATCCCGCCGCTACCAGGTAGGACATATTAACGGCTATCTAACAGATGCCCCGGATGTGTTTGTAGACAAGCAGATGAAACCGCTTTCTGATGTGCCATATATGGCCAAAGGTTTCCAGCCTACTGACGGCCAAAATCTATTGCTTTCCGCCCAGCAACGCGACGAGCTACTAGCTAAAGAGCCGGCAGCCGAAAAGTGGATTCGTCCCTTCTCCATGGGAGCAGAATTTATTAAAGGCATCGACCGCTATTGCCTGTGGCTACCGCAGATTACTGGGGCGGAACTGAAAAAAGTGCCGGAAGTGCGCAAACATATTGAGGCCTGCCGCGCCTGGCGTGAACAGCAAACCCCGACAGGTGATGCCTATAAGCTGGCAGATCGTCCCCACCTGTTGCGTCCCTGTGGAAAATTCCGAGACGGAACCTATCTTGGGTTCCCAAAGGTGTCTTCAGAGCGTAGACGCTATATACCGATTGGTTTTGTGACTGATGGGATGATTCCGGGAGACAAACTCTATTTTGTTCCCACCGCTGATATTTACCATTTCGGCGTCCTCACTTCCCAGTTCCATAACGCTTGGATGCGAGTGGTCGCCGGCAGGCTGAAAAGTGATTATAGCTACGGGAATACCACCGTCTACAACACCTTTATTTGGCCAGACCCTACCCCGCAGCAAAAGCGAGCAATCGAGGAGGCCGCCGCCCTCGTCCTCGAAAAGCGGAAAGCCTATGCCCCGGCTACCTTGGCGGAGCTGTATGACCCGGATAATGATTTCCTCTATCCGGAGTTAACCCAGGCGCACGCCCAGCTAGACCGGGCAGTAGAAGCTGCCTACGGGGTGGACTTTGCCGGTGACGAAAGCAAAATCACCGCCCACCTGTTCACCCTCTACCAGGCCGCCACCACCCTTAACCACGGTAAAAAGCCCAGGTCCGGCGAGAAAAACCGCTAAGAACCGTTAAACCCGGCGTACAAGCAGAGCCGCCTGCTGCTACCGCGACTTATATGTAAAGCAGTTTTACATATCGCGAAAATGTGTAAAAAAATTGCCGAATTTTTTACACGTGTTCTATTATTGCGGTAAATTCTAGGTATGTCTGTCAACCCCGAGGAGCCCTACCAGGACTTGCCGCCCCTACCTCCTGCCAGGGAGTTACAAACAGGTCAGGTGGTTAATAGGGTGATATCTGCCTCTCGCGCCCTTGCTACTGCGAATGCATCGGCTAAACGGCTTCCGGACCCGTCAATATTGATACATGCTATCCCGCTTTTGGAAGCTAAAGCTTCGAGCGAAATTGAAAATATCGTAACTACCAATGATGAACTATTTCGGGCTGCTCATAATGTAGAACCGGCATCTCCGGCGGCTCGAGAAGCCCTGCGATATCGGGAGGCTCTGTATGAGGGGTATAGCTACATAGAGAAGCACCCATTTTCAGTTAATCTAGCAAAAATTGTGTGTTCAAAAATTATTGGGTTTGCAACTGATATTCGCGCTTTACCGGGAACTTTCATAGGTAATCCAGCAACCAGAGAGCATGTGTACACACCGCCGCAAGGTAAAGAAACTATTCTTGAGCATCTTTCCCGTTGGGAAGTCTTTGCCCATGAGCGAGAATCTGGGCTGGATCCCTTGGTGAAAATGGCGCTGCTTCACTATCAGTTCGAGGCGATACATCCATTTTCCGATGGGAACGGCAGAACCGGACGGATTTTGAATGTGCTGTATCTGGTGCAAAGCGGCCTCCTAGATCAACCCATTACGTACCTTTCTGGGTACATAGTGGAACATAAAGATGAGTACTACCGACTGCTAAATGGGGTAACGCAAAAAGGGGCTTGGGGAGAATGGATAGAGTTCATTCTCAACGCTGTTGACGTAACTTCAAGGTGGACCGACTCTCTAATCACCAGTATTTACAACCTGCTGGACCAGACAATCTCCGAGCTGAATCAGACCAATCTGCCGGCAAGAGATTTAGCATTCCTGCTTTTTTCCAAACCCTATCTACGGTATGCAGATTTGGTTTCTGGGCTGCAGGTAAGCCGTCCCACAGCCGCTAAATGGGCGAGCTCCCTGTCAGAAATGGGAATGATTGAGCGGATAAAAGCAGGAAAGAGCGTAATCCTTATTAATCACCGTTACTTGGATATTCTGTTTACCACTCCATTGCCAAAGTAAGTCCTAACCAACCCTGTTTATCGGCCGCGCCCTGGATGTAAACCGTATTTTTAATGACAGTAGCGAGCTGGATAAACGCTCTATGTGTAAAGCAGTTTTACATATCGGGAAAACGTGTAAAAAATTACCGAATTTTTTTACACGTTCCCGGTTCTATCCAGCCTGCGGGAAAGGTTTTGCAAGCTTATAGCGGCTTGGCGATACTTTAAGGGAAGATACCTAGATGCTTGAGAGGTTTCCGATGCTCACTTGTCCCGAACCTGCGGAAAATCCCGTGCTGTGGCCCGGGGGAGCCAAGCGAGAGGAAGATGGGCAGCTTTCTTTTGCCGGACAAAAAGTAACTGAGCTGGCTCGGCGTTTTGGCACCCCCTCCTACCTATTTGACCTAGATGATTTTGCTGCTCGCGCCGAAACCATTGCTTCGGCGATGGCGGAAGAGTTTTGGGAAGGTTACGGATTTTCCGGTGCCAGCGTCTACTACGCGGGCAAAGCTTTCCTGTGCACCGCTTTAGGAGAAGCTATCGCCAGGGCGGGGATGGGGATTGACACCGCCAGCCTGGGAGAACTTACGATCGCACTCAACCCGGCGATGGGAGCTGACCCGAAGAAAATCGGGCTGCACGGGAATAATAAATCTGTCGAATGTCTGCGCCTGGCGCTACGCAGCGGGATTGGACGGATTATCGTAGATTCCCTTTCTGAAATCGACCTCTTGCAATCCCTGTGCGAAAGCGAAAATACTACCGCCGCGGTGATGGTGCGGGTAACCACTGGAGTGCACGCCGGGGGGCACAGCTTCATCGCCACTGCCCACGAGGATCAAAAATTCGGCCTCTCCCTGGCATCCGGAGCCGCCCTCCAGGCGGTCAAGAAAATTATTTCCGCCCCAAATCTAAAGTTGGTGGGGCTGCATTCCCATATCGGCTCCCAAATCAAGGATTTAGCATCCTTCCAGGTGGCCGCGGAAAGACTGCTGACATTCCGCGCCCAGGTGCAAAAGCTAGGTGAAGCCGTCCCTGAGGTCGATCTGGGTGGGGGCTTAGCAATCTCCTATCAGGGAGAGGAAGTGCCCAGCGCCAGTGAATATGCGCGCTCCCTGGCGGCCTCGGTAAAGAAAGCCTGTCAGCAGGCAGGTACCGATATACCCCATATCTCGATTGAACCGGGACGTTGGCTAGCCGGCCCGGTATGCGTCAGCCTGTACCAGGTGGGAACGGTCAAAGACGTGCAGCTAGAGGACGGCAGTATCCGCAAATACGTGAGCGTAGATGGGGGCATGAGCGACAATATTCGCCCCGCCCTCTATAACGCTGGCTATGTGGCCACCTTGGCCTCGCGGGTTTCAGATGCGCCTGCGGTCAGCTGCCGGGTAGTGGGAATGCATTGTGAATCCGGAGATATTTTAGTGCCCGAGATTGCCCTGCCTGCCGATATTTGTGCTGGTGATTTGCTGGTAATTCCCGCTACCGGAGCCTACGGGCGGGCGATGGCTTCCAATTACAACCTGGTACCTCGCCCCGGGGTAGTGGGGCTGAGCCGCCAAGCGCCGCCGCGCTACATAGTAGCGCGAGAAACCGTAGCTGACCTGCTGCGACTTGATACCGGAGCCTCCGGCTTATCTCAGTGAAAAATCTCGGGCGCGCCTGAACCCAAATACCCGCTAGAGTAGAAAGCCCCGGACGGGTAAAAACGCCCGCTCGGACAAGGTGAAAAGAGGGTGTAAATGAAGCAAGCGGTGAAAATAGCGGTCCTCGGGTGCGGAACCGTAGGTGCCCAGGTGGTGCGCCTACTGCAAGAACGTGCCGCCGATTACCAGGCGCGGTGTGGAGCCCGTCTGGAGATTATTGGTATTTGTGTAAATAATCTGGCTGCCCCGCGCCCCGATTTTATTAGCCGCGATCTGCTTACTGACCAGGCGGAGTCCCTGATTGATCAGGCGGACCTGGTAATTGAGCTAATCGGGGGAATCGAGCCGGCGCGCACTTACATTACCCGCGCCCTCGAAGCTGGTAAATCTGTGGTAACCGGCAATAAAGCCCTACTCGCGCAACACGGTCCGGAACTTTTTGACCTGTCGCGGCAGCGCGAAGCCGACCTCTACTATGAGGCCGCAGTCGCAGGCGCTATCCCTGTGGTCTACGGCCTGCGCGAATCCCTGGCCGGGGATCGCGTGCAGGTAGTACAGGGCATCGTTAATGGCACCACCAACTACATGCTTGACCAGATGGCAAAGAAAGGCTGGTCATTCGAGCAGGCACTTTCCACTGCGCAAGAACTGGGGTACGCCGAAGCAGATCCCACTGCCGATATTGATGGCCTAGATGCCGCCGCCAAATGCGCCTTGCTGGCGCAGCTGGCTTTCCACACTCGGGTTTCCCTAGATCAAGTAGCGGTGAAAGGGATTCGCCAGATCACCGCAGACGATATTGCCGACGCCAAAGAATCAGGACGCACTATCAAACTGCTGGCAATTGCCCAGTTGGCGCAAGATGAACAGGGACGCGAATGCGTATCCTGCCGGGTAGAACCGGTATTGGTGAAACCAGAAAATCCGCTCGCTAGCATTGCGGGAGCCTTTAACGCGATTGTGATTGATGCTGAGGCCGCAGGCAGATTAATGTTCTACGGTCAAGGTGCCGGCGGGGTGCAAACTGCCTCCGCAGTACTCTCGGACGTGGTAGCCGCCGCCTTCCACCTGGTGTCTGGGGGCAGTGCGCCCCGCGAATCCGCCTATGCAGACTTGCCACAAATGCCGGCCGGACAGGTGCGTTCTAAGTACAGTATTCGCCTAGAGGTCGAGGACGCTACCGGGGTATTAGCCGAGGTGGCAGGAATTTTTGCTCGCCAGGGGATCTCTATCGAGCAAGTACGCCAACGCAATGACGCCGAATCCGCTAAAGCGATAGTTTCCCTATCAACTGCTTGGGCGCGGGCGGACGCCATAGACTTAACGGTAAAAGATTTGGCCGCCGCGCAGCCGGTGAGCCGAGTAATCCAAGTAATCAGTATGGAGGGCTAATAATGGCGCATCTGTGGCAGGGAATAATCAACGAATACCGCGATTGGCTCCCCGTAAGCGACGAAGAAGAAATAGTTACCTTACAAGAGGGCGGCACTCCGCTGGTTTATTCGGAGGATCTGTCTAGCGAGGTAGGGGCGAAAGTCTATATCAAGGTGGAGGGCATGAACCCCACCGGATCTTTTAAAGACCGCGGGATGACCATGGCGATTACCAAAGTAGTATCCCAGGGACAAAAGATGGTGGCCTGTGCCTCGACTGGAAACACCTCTGCTTCGGCGGCCGCCTATTCGGCGAAAGCCGGCCTGGAATGTGCAGTAATCCTGCCTGCGGGGAAGATCGCTGCCGGCAAACTCGCGCAAGCGATAGTGCACGGGGCGCGGCTAGTGGCAGTGGATGGCAACTTCGACCAGTGCCTAACCATTACCCGCCAGCTCACCGAAAGCTATCCGGTAGCCCTAGTTAACTCGATTAACCCCTACCGCCTGCAGGGGCAAAAGACTGCGGCCTTTGAAATCGTTGACTTCCTGGGGGATGCCCCCGATATTCACGTGCTGCCCGTAGGGAACGCCGGAAATATCTCCGCCTACTGGATGGGGTACAACGAATATGCTGGTCGGCGTACCGCGGCCTCTTTAGAAAAAGAAACCAAGCTAGGTGAGGCGCGCGCGAGCAGGGTACCGCAAATGTGGGGGATCCAGGCCAAAGGGGCAGCTCCCTTCGTAGCCGGACACCCGATTGACAATCCGGAAACCGTGGCTACTGCGATTCGGATCGGCAATCCCGCCTCTTGGGATTACGCTTCGGCAGCCCGGGATGATTCCCACGGTTTCATCACCGCCGTGACTGATGAAGCTATTTTGGCGGCGCAAGCCCGGCTCGCGGCCAGCACTGGAATCTTCGTAGAGCCTGCCTCGGCGGCTTCGGTAGCTGGACTTTTGCAGGCCGCTAGCCAGGGTAAAGTCCCGGGGGAGGCCACGATTGTGTGTACGGTGACCGGTAATGGTCTAAAAGATACCGCCACTGCTCTGGGGGATCGCGATATTACCCCGCAAGTAATTGAGCCCACCTTACAGGCCGCCCTCAGCGCCCTCGATCTGAAATAACGGGAACTGAGCAAGATGCGAATCGTAAAGGACGAAGCAGAAGTAAAAGTTCCTGCGACCTCGGCAAATCTGGGGCCGGGATACGACTGCATGGGGCTAGCGGTTTCTCTGCACGATCGAGTACGTTTCCGAGCGACCGTAGGAAAAACCCAGGTGCATGTGCGCGGGGAAGGAAAAGACCGGCTGCCCACGGACGAAAAACATCTAGTAGTGCGAGCTATCCGCTTGGGGCTAGATGCGGTAGGAGCATCCCAAGTGGGGATCAGTCTGTGGCAAGAAAATCAGATTCCCCAATCGCGAGGCCTGGGCTCTTCCGCTTCCGCGATCGTTAGCGGTCTGGCCATTGTGCGGGCGATTATTTCCGACCCACAGGCTCTTGATAACGACACCATGCTGCGTATTGCAACTTACCTGGAAGGACACCCCGATAACCTGGCGCCGGCAATCTATGGAGGGATAACCCTGGCGGGAATTCATGGTACTTCCAGTGAAGAAGCCGCCACCACCAAGGAACTTACTTCGCCTTTTATTGAAATGGGGCAAGATGACGAGGACGATCAGGAGGAAGAAACTGACCAGCCCGTCCTGAACGCAGATTTTCCGCAGACTTGGGCAGTGAAAATCGAAAATCAATACGACTTATACCCCACGGTATTTATCCCGGATTTTGAGTTAGATACTTCCCAGGCGCGGGCATTACTGCCTGAACAGGTGCCTCACGCTGATGCTGCCCACAATGTGGCTAACGCGGCACTTTTGGTGACTGCCTTGCAAGATCATCCCGAACTATTAATGGCCGCCACCACGGATTATTTACATCAAAACTATCGGAGAGCCGCCATGCCGGCTTCTTTGGATTTGATGTATTGGTTGCGGGCGCAACAATTGCCGGCAGTTATTTCCGGAGCGGGACCATGCGTGTTGGCACTGACTAACGTGGGGGATCAGGTTAAAGCCCAAGCCGAAAAAGTGGGTTGGAAGGTTCGTACCTTAGAGTTGGATACCCGCGGGGTGCGGGAACTTTAAGGTGCTAGCGGCAGATTAAGGGGTTAGCACTAGTTAACTGACATGGCCAGGTTCACTAAACACAAGTTTCCGGCCTGCCGAAAATCCTGGTAAGCTAATCTCACGAAGGCAAAAGCACCTAGTGGGTTTACCGCCAGGAACGCTCAGTTCTGGCCTTCAAAATCGAGGCCTATTTTTCTCGATTCTTAATATCCAGGCGCATCTGCGTCAACCTATATTCAAAAGGAAAGTTTGTGAGCACAAACGAGAATGCTAACGATCTGCGCACTATGAAGCTGGATGAGCTAAAAGCTCTAGCTACAAAAATGCAGTTGCGGGGGATTTCCCGGCTGCGGAAGAATGAGCTGATCGAAATGATTAGTCAGGCTCGCTCCGCCCAACCCATCAGTGATGTCGCTGAGGATGCTGGGAAGGCTACTACCAAGCAAAAGGGCTCGCCCAAGCGGACAGCGGATACGCGCGGTCACAAAGGACAACCTCACGCTGCGGTTCGCCAAGAATCAGATGCTAAAAAAGATGCGAAGGAGCAGCTGAAACAAGATTTAGCCGAGCACGCCAGCAAGAAAGATAACCAAAATAAGGGGCGGAAAAATAAGGGGGAGACCCCGCATTCGGTCGATGAGATTGCCTTGCCTAGTGCAGAAGATGAGGATCGCGGGGAAGGACGCGGCCGCGGACGGCGCAACCGCCGGCGGGATCGGAATCGCCGTCGCGATGACAACTGGAATGACAATCGCGGTCGGGGCAAAAACGACAATAACGACGAGGATACTAGCGAAGAAAACGGGGAAGAACTCTTGCCGATCGCCGGGGTTCTGGATGTACAAAGCAACCATGCTTTTGTCCGTACTTCGGGTTATATAGCTGGCCCCAATGATGTTTATGTCACCCTCGGCCAGGTACGCCGTTGGGGACTGCGTTCCGGGGATGCGGTACAGGGCGCAGTCCGTCCTCCTAAAGAGGGCGAAAATAATCGCCGGCAAAAATACAACGCCCTGGTGCGACTCGACACTGTGAATGGAATGAGTGTCGAGGACGCGCGGACGCGTACCCAGTTCAAAGATTTGGTGCCGCTGTACCCCAATGAGCAGCTGCGTTTAGAAAACACCCCCAAGAACATTACCCAGCGGATAATCGATTTGATTGCTCCCATCGGTAAGGGGCAGCGGGGGTTGATTGTTTCTCCGCCTAAAGCCGGTAAAACCATTATTTTGCAGCAGATCGCCAATGCGATCACCACTAATAATCCGGAGTGCCACCTGATGGTGGTACTGGTAGATGAACGTCCCGAAGAGGTCACCGATATGCAGCGCACGGTGAAGGGAGAGGTTATTGCTTCTACCTTCGACCGGCCAGCCTCCGACCATGCCTCAGTTGCCGAACTGGCCATTGAACGGGCAAAGCGCCTGGTAGAGCTAGGTCAAGATGTGGTGGTGCTGCTAGATTCGATTACCCGCTTGGGGCGTGCCTATAACTTGGCGGCTCCGGCCTCGGGACGGATCCTTTCTGGTGGTGTGGATGCTTCGGCGCTTTACCCGCCCAAGAAATTCTTTGGGGCGGCGCGCAACGTTGAGAACGGTGGTTCGCTAACTATCCTGGCCACCGCCTTGGTGGAAACTAACTCCAAGATGGACGAAGTTATTTTCGAGGAGTTCAAAGGTACCGGCAATATGGAACTGCGGCTGTCGCGGCAGCTGGCTGATAAGCGCCTGTTCCCGGCAGTCGATGTGAATGCTTCGGGTACTCGCCGGGAAGAACTGCTGCTGAATAAGGAAGAACTGCAGGTCACCTGGAAGTTGCGGCGGATGCTTAGCACCTTGGAGCCACAGCAGGCTACCGAGTTTGTGCTTTCTAAACTGAAGAATACTAACTCCAATGCCGAGTTCTTAATGATGATCGCTAAAATGAGCTCCCAGGTTTAACGGGAAAAATAACGGATTTTAAATCTGACACTAAGCGTGGTGCCCCGACCTTTGGTCGGGGCACCACGCTTTCTGCGAAAACTGTGGTACGAACTACGAATGTAACGATTTGGTAGCGAAACGATTGCATATTGGTTTAGACTGATTTTCGCCTGGTTGAAATCAGGCAGGTTATTGTGTCGACTGAATGGGAAAATCGTGGGACGTCATTGCCAAGAAAAGAAACCATTCCGCCATCTGCTCTGGCAGGCCGGATTAGCCACTGCGGTAATCGCAGCAGCGGTCGGCACCTCGGGAGCAGTAGCTCTGCATTCTTCTTCCCTACCCGCCGGGCAACCGCAACCAGAAATGACGGCGCAAACCATTTCCGCTACTAACCCGGCTCTACAAGCCGAGGGCGAACTGGGACTGCAGGTTATTAACGCCAAAGTAACGCCCGAGACGGCAACTGTGGAAACTGCCGCGGGATCTCCTTCCGGGGATTCAGCGGTAGCAGCAGGTGCGTCCTCTTCAACAGCTCAGTATTCTTTACCGGCGTTACGCCGGGCGGGAGTAGTTAATTGGAGTGGCTATAAGTTCACTTACTATTCTCAAAAAGTATTACCTGGTGGGGGACTGCGGATCCCCGGTCGCCATGTCAATGCCGACGGATTCGTAGCCGATGCTGATGGATACATTGTGCTAGCGAACGACGCCCCCAAAGGCACGGTGATTAACACTCCGTTTGGAGCACCTGGCAAGGTCTATGACCGGGGTACTCGGGGTAACCACTTCGACGTCTACACTTCCTAAGCTTCTGCTATTTTTGTTAAAGTCAGGGCGCGTCCTCGTACCTGTTCTTGAGCTGATAAACAGGCGAAAGTGAACTGCATAGCGCTCTCATCTAGGATAGAGACGATGAGTTTGCAAGCCGTAGTAGAAAAAGTAGCTAGTGAGCCGGCAGCTAAAAAGTTCTTTTCCCACCCCGCTAGCGCGCAGTCTCTATACTGTCCTGCCGGGGTAAGGCCGGCGCTGACGGCAGCCGCGGCGCAAACTGATCCAAGTAGCGGAAGCTTCTTCCCATTGCTTGCTTCATCAGCAAAGACAGACCTAACCGCCAAAACTGAAGCCGTAAATACCCAGCGGCGTGGCCTAATCCTGTACGTAACCGCCTCGGGTCGCTCGGCCGAACAGGTAGAGGCAGAACTGACCGGTTATCTGCCCCGAGTTGTCCGCTTCCCCTCCTGGGAAACCCTGCCACATGAACGACTATCTCCCCGTGCCGACACCATGGCGCAGCGGATCGCTGCTTTGCGCCGCCTTACCCATCCGGAAAAAAGCGGTCCCGGGCAGGCTATTTCTATTCTGGTAGCTCCCATTAGGGCGCTATTACAGCCGGTAGTAACCGGTCTAGCCGAGATTGAACCCCTAAAAATTCTAGAGGGCGAAGATTATCCTCTCGATAAATTAGCTACCCGCCTCCTCGACCTGGGATACGAGAAAACCGATTTGGTATCTACGCGCGGACAGTTCGCGGTGCGCGGAGGAATCGTTGACGTATTTGTTCCCGGGGAATCCCACCCCCAGCGCCTAGATTTCTTTGGCGACACCCTAGAGGAAGTAAGTTATTTCTCCCTCTCTGACCAGCGCAGCCTAGAAAAAAGTCCCGCCGGAATCTGGGCTCCGGCCTGCCGGGAACTGTTACTGACCGACCAGGTGAAGCAGCGCGCTAGGGAGCTGCAACCCTCCCTACCAGGCGTGGCCGATATGTTAGAACTGATCAGCCAGGGGATCGCGGTTCAGGGAATGGAATCTTTAGCCCCGGTATTGGCGCCGGGACTACAAAGCGTGGTTTCCTTGTTGCCAGGGGATACCACCATCGTGATTGACGAACCGGGGAAAGTAGCCCGCCGCGCCGCAGATTTACTGGCAACCTCTCACGAGTTTGAGCAGGCTGCCTGGCAAGCGGCCGCCGGAGGCGGAAAAATCCCTATCCAAGCTGCCCGCGCCCTCCAAAGTCTCAATGATTTCAATCAAGAGGCTCTCGATAAGGGGCTTGGCTGGTGGGAGCTGACCGGTCTACCTAGCGCGGATATTTTGGCCGCCGAAAAAGAGGAGGAACCGGCTGCGGAGACCGGAACTTTCACGGAAGAATTTAGCGGTGGCGAAGAAGAAAATGGGTTGAGCGAAACTACCCGACCCACCTATGTTTACAACGGTCAAAGCAGTCTGCAAGCACGGGCAGCAAAAGGCTACCGCGGTCATATCGACCAGGCAGTTAAAGATTTAAGTCAGTATCTAAACGCCGGTTGGCAGGTGATTGTCTCTTGTTCGGGACGCGGCTTGGCCAGCCGGTTTGCGTCCAATCTTTCCGAGACGGGACTCCCGGCCAAAGCGGTAGCAACCCTAGCTACCTCCTCGGATATAGAAAAGGGAAGCGTACTGGTTACCGCCGGTAAAATCGCCGCTGGTTTCGCCCTGAAAGGCTCCCGGTTGTTGATATTAGCGGAGGCGGATTTGACTGGCCGCTCTCCGCGCTTGGCGCAAGCTCCCCGCAAACTGGCTAGTCGGCGCGGGAAAACCATCGTAGATCCCCTTGCTCTAAAACCCGGGGACTATGTGGTGCACGCCCAGCACGGGGTGGGGCGCTTCGTGCAGATGATCAAACGCACTATCGGTAAAGGTCAAGACGCGGTTACCCGGGAATATCTAGTGTTGGAATATGCTCCTTCGCGGCGGGGTCAAGCTGGCGACCGGCTCTACGTGCCCACTGACTCTTTGGATTTGGTATCCCGTTATGCCGGCTCAGATACCCCGCAGCTCAACAAGATGGGGGGAGCCGATTGGGCCAAGACTAAGAACCGCGCTCGCAAAGCCACCCGGGAAATCGCGGCGGAACTTATTCGCCTCTATGCGGCGCGGCAAGCCACTACAGGTCATGCTTTTGGTCCCGATACTCCCTGGCAAAAGGAACTTGAGGATGCCTTCGAGTATCAGGAAACCCCTGATCAGCTTGCCACCATTGATGAAGTCAAGGCAGATATGGAAAAACCTGCTCCCATGGATCGCCTGCTCAGCGGAGATGTGGGGTTCGGGAAAACCGAGGTGGCGGTGCGCGCGGCCTTCAAAGCTATCCAAGAAGGGTTCCAAGTGGCACTGCTGGTGCCGACCACACTGCTAGTAAAACAACATTTTGAGACCTTCTCTGACCGTTTCGCGTCTTTCCCGGTGAAAATCGGGCAACTATCGCGTTTTTCCACCCCGGCCGAGGCGCGAGAACTCAAAGACCAGCTACGCGGCGGCGAAATAGATTTGGTGATCGGAACCCATAGTTTGATTACCGGAGAAGTAGGGTTTAAGAACCTGGGGCTGGTAATTATCGACGAAGAGCAACGTTTCGGAGTGGAACATAAAGAAACTTTGAAAGCCCTGCGCACCAATGTGGACGTGCTCTCGATGTCGGCTACTCCGATTCCCCGTACTCTGGAAATGGCAGTTACCGGGATTCGGGAGCTATCGACTTTGTCGACTCCGCCCGAAGAACGCCACCCGGTACTCACTTTTGTTGGTGCTTACCAGGACAAACAGGTGAAAGCGGCGATCCGGCGCGAATTACTGCGCGATGGGCAGGTGTTCTATGTGCACAACCGGGTAGAATCCATCGACCGGGTAGCGGCGCATCTTTCCGAACTGGTTCCGGAGGCTAGAATCGCGGTGGCGCATGGCAAAATGCATGAAAAGCAACTGGAACAGGTAATGGTTGATTTCTGGAATCACCAGGCTGACGTGCTAGTTTGCACCACGATTGTAGAAACGGGGCTAGATATTTCCAACGCCAACACCCTGATTGTTTCCGGGGCGCATCGGATGGGACTCTCCCAGCTACACCAGTTACGAGGACGAGTAGGGCGCGGGCGGGAACGCGCCTACGCCTACTTCTTCTATCCAGGCGATAAGCCACTAACTGAAACCGCTCAAGAACGCTTACAAACCATCGCCGCTAATACCGATTTAGGGGCAGGAACAGCCGTTGCCCAAAAGGATCTGGAAATTCGGGGAGCGGGAAACCTGCTGGGCGGGCAACAGTCCGGACACATCGCTGGGGTAGGGTTTGACCTGTATATTCGGATGGTCTCCGAGGCGGTGCGCGGTTTCAAAGAGGGCGCAGAAGCGGAAGAAGAAGACAGCGAGGTTCGAATCGAACTGCCGATCGATGCCCATATTCCCCCCGAATATATGGATTCGGAGCGGCTGCGCCTCGAGATGTACCAAAAGCTCTCCAGCGTGCGTAAAGAAACCGAGTTGCAGGCGGTGCGGGAAGAAATGACCGACCGCTATGGGGTACCCCCGGCAAATGTGGAGCTACTGTTTACGGTGGCTAAGTTGCGGATGCAGGCACGCGTCCTAGGAATCAAAGAAATCGTGGCACAAGGGAGGTTTGTACGCTTTTCCCCGATTAGTTTGGCGGATTCCCAAATTTTGCGGATCAAGCGGCTGCATCCGGGAACGGTGATTAAACCGGCGGTGCGCCAAATCTTGGTGCCCGCTCCTAAGGGAGAAAAACTGGGACAAGGCGCTCTGCATGATGAACCCTTAGCCCAGTGGGTGGCTAAATTGCTGCAAAATGTACTTACTCCTTTTGGAAAAGTAAAAACGGACGCACAAAAATAGAGCTGATCGCGCCCTCTTGATAAGCTAAACCTAGCTATTAGCTTCAGAAAGACAGTCTTATGAATAACAAAGTGCTTCGAGTTATTGGTATTTGCGCCGGCACCGCCCTGCTAGGGGTGGGGCTTAGCGGATGTTCTTCCGCTGAAAAGGCGAAAGATAGTTTCCCGGTCGAACAGGTAGCAGCCGAGATTAATGCGGCTACCCCCACTGATAATCAACGGGAAAGCTATATGCAGCAAATGCGGACAGAAGTACAAAATCAGTTGGGAACCGGAGTATATCCTCAAGCCGTTTGGGACTCACTAGAGCGCGGAGAAATACCCTCCCAATACCTTGCCTCGTGGACAGCATCCATGAAGGTTGCCCGAGAAGAACTACGGAATCAGCCCGGATATACCGATGCTGATATTAATCGCTGGTTAGCTCAGGGAAGCAAAGAAGCGGGCATGCGGAATGCAGATTTTTCTACGGACACCCTAGATTTCTGGCGACTACAGAAGTTGTCTAGCGATCGCGAACAAGGGAAGTTATCCCCGGATCTAGTGAAGAAAATTCAACCGAAACTCCTGGCTGCTCAAAAACAGGATGCCAAGCAGGCTGCGGGATTGAAAACCAATCCCCTCTTAACTCAGGTGTTGGCGACGGCAACCGGAGTACAGGTCTTAGAACCGGATCTGGGTCCAGGCGTGAAACTGCAGGGCTTTGCCAAGGTGGAGCAAGCGTTGCAAACTCAAATGCAGCAAGGTCTGCAGCCGGCTAAATAAATAATGTTTATCAAAATTCTACACTAAACCCGCAGTTAGCGGCCATTTTAATGAGCGAACAGCGGTTATGAGCGCGCCTTCATATATAGTGATAGCGAGCGTTGGCGAGTGATAGCGAGTAATAGATATGGCATTTTGTGGCACGAAAAGCTAGGATATTTTCGTGTCAAGAAGCGGGTTTGGATCAATCAGGCGACTACCTAGTGGACGCTACCAAGCCCGCTACACCTACAAATCATACCCAGTAAAAGCACCGCTTACATTCGACAGCAAAAGGGAAGCCGAGGACTGGTTGACCCTCCAAAAAGCAGCAATCCTTACTGGCGACCTAGAGCTGAACAAGATTGCCTATGGCAAGGAGGCGCAAGCGAAAGACGTGCCTTTTAGTGATCTTGCGGACGAGCGGTTAGAGACAAAGAAAAAAGAAGTAACATATTCCTCCTACAAACAATTCAAGTCATGGCACAAGATACTTAGCGACTACTTTAAGGGAAAGACTATCCGACAGATAGTCGAAAAAGACGTAAAAGAATTTATAGATACCCAGATGGAGCGAGTCAGTAAACAAACGGTGTTGCAATACGTTGTCACACTAAAAGGAATTCTTGACTTAGCGGTAGATAAGGGAATTATTTCCGAGAATCCAGCCAAAACCTCACTGATCCCCAAAGGAGGTTCCAAAACGCGCGCCAAGTACACTCTAGAAGATGGTGAATTAGAAAAGCTGATTACGGTAAGCACGGAAAGTTTTAGGCTGGCCATCTACCTTGGGGCAGTGCTAGGGCTTAGAAGGGGGGAAATTAGGGGTCTTAAAACCTCCGATCTAAAAGACGGGGTGCTTTCTATCCGCCGGTCTTGGGGTGAAGTATCTGAGGGCGTGTCCGGGTATAAACCCACGAAAACTGAGGGGTCTAATCGGGACGTGCCAGTGCCGGATTGGCTAGTGAAAAAATGGAACGAACACCTATCTAAGTTCGCGGCAGATGAGGTGGTCTTCCCCGGTAGAGATGGCAGTCCTATAAGTAGCGATGCGTTCCACGATCGATGGAGCAAGGCCAAGAAGGATGCAAAGGTAAATCCGGAGATGCACTTTCACGATCTTCGCGGGTACGCCGGGACTGAGTTCGTAAAGAAAGGCGCAACTGAGCGGGAAGTAATGGCCTTGCTCGGTCACACCTCAACCCAGGTGTCTATCTCATATCAAAAAGCTACGCTTAGCGCGCTTAGCGAGGTGATGGAGGGGCGGCGGAAGTAGGCTCAGTCCCACCACATGACCCAGCCACGAGGGTGATTTTCGATTTCCTCAGTCCCGTAGACTTCATCGGGCGGGCAGTCACTATCCAGACCCAGTTTTTCTTGGCACCCACACCAGATATTAAATGCTTCACTGCTTCGGAGATAGCGATATTCGCTAGCCTGGCTGTCGGCAATAAGAATGGTATCCACGCTGATACGTTCATCCACGCGGGAATCCCCGACCATATAGCCGGATAGATAAACTTTTTCAGGGTTAGCCGCGCAAGCAGCGAGCATAGACCCCAGCGATGGAGAATCGTTTTGGCAATATTCTAGGGCTTTTGTTGGCAGTATTTTAAGAAGCTTTTCGGCATCCTCGCCGCTCAGGTTATCAAACCGCTTAAAGTCACCAATGCTCATGCCGGGATTAACATACTTTTCCATAACGTCTGTAACCCCGGTTTTCTTCGTCCAGCCAAGCGGGCCGTAATAACCGTTCGGCAAATCAGGACTATTTTCGCGCATCCGCTTCAAAGCCTTATCGCCCGCCTTACCGAGATCGGCAGGGATAGTCGGTTTAACCAGCCCGGTATCTGTTTCTACCGTATCTAGACCTAGCGATAGCCCGGATTCTTTGCGCGCCTTTTTCGTGAACTTTCCATCTTTTGCGCGGGGATGCTTGTTCTCAAAGTTGTTCATTTTCAGTCCCACCACATCTCCCAGCCGGGTTTTTCTCCGCCACTGCTGTAAATCTCATCGGGTGCCTCCCGAGCATCCAAACCTAGTTTTTCCTGGTATTCGTGCCACTTGTCCCGAGCCGCTTGCCCAGAAAGCCGAGTGCCTTCCACGGCTTCAGGGTCAGCGATATGGATGGTGTCTACACTTACCCGCTCATCCCATCTGGACTCATCAATCGTGTAACCCGAAAGCGATACTTTCCCAGGGTTTGCGGCACAAGCAGCAAGCATGGTGCCTAAAGTGGGGGCATCGTTTTGGCGGTCTTGGTGAACGATAGAGGGGAGTGTTGCAAGCAACTTTTCTGCCCCTTCGCCATCCAAATTAGAAAATCGCCCGTAATTGCCCATGCTGGTGTCAGCATCCATGTAGCCCTTTAAGACTTCGGTAGCCCCGGTTTTATCTGTCCAACCGGCAGGACCATACAAGTAGTTATCTTCATCGTCCGGGATAGCCTTTTCCATCTGTTCTAAGACCTTATCGCCCGCCGCTCCCGTACCTTCCGGGATGCTAGCTTTAACCAGGCCGGTATCTTCTTGTTCCCAGTCACCAGGCCCAAAGGTTAGTTCCAGGCCGGATTCTTTGCGCGCTTTTTCTGTAAACTTGCCATCCCCACTTCGAGGGTGCTTCGATTCAAAACTGTTCATACCTTGTATTGTTGACGGGAGAGTTTTTGCGCTGGGTGCCCGCGCCCTACATAGGGGGCATGAGTAAAACAGACAAAATCTCGCCGCTAAGCGGTGCAAGCTATATTCTCGAAAAACTGCCGGAAACCGATATTTATCGGTTAGAGCAACTACTTATTCTTGCCCAAGGCTACTCGCTGGCCTGGGATGGGATAAATATGTTCGACTATTCTGTAACTAAATCTAAAGACGGTTACCGGATACCGAAGTTCTGGAGCTATATCGAAGGCAAGAAAGGTTTTTACCCGTTAATCCGTGACTTCGATAATGACTGTTTAGGTGAAGACCGGCGGGCAACCTTGGACGCGGTATTAAACGCGCACAGCCTGCAAGAGGTAGACGAGCTTAAAAGCGTGCTAGCCAGGATGGAAGGGGTGCGTTCTGGCACGGTTGGCTATGAGGTCTTCGGTAAGGCTTTTGCTGCCCTAATCGCTAAAGACCGGGATACTTCCCTAAGTAACGGCCAGGACATACTCAGCGAAAACATGGAAGAAGTAACCGAGCTGGTAACGCGCCTAGGCGAAGAAGTAGGGCAAGGCGGCCCGCTCGGGGCCCTGGCGATTATTCGCGCCCTAGAGCAGCAAATCCCGATTATGCAAGACGAACTAGTAGATGGCCTGGAACCGAAAGACTGGGCAGGGGTTGCCGCAGCTATGGGATACTACAAGCCCTACAATGCTAGGCGGCGATTCACTCCGGAAATCCGCGAGCGTAACAACCTTAAAAAGCAGGAAGAGCGGATTCGGCTGCGCCAAATCGAGCGGGCATACCTGGCGGCGCAAAATGGCTAACGAAGACTTGGATGCGCGTATTGAAGAGCTGGATGAAGAACTTTCTCAGTGGCAATCCCATATGCAAGCAGTGATCGATTGTTATGGGCTGAGAAGTGGGGGAGAGGCACAAATAGATGGGCAGACTCTTACCGATCTGGCAGGGCTGTTCACGGTGCGGATGCGTGACTTAAAGACCGCGATCAATGCTTTTCGCGCTCCGGAACAATACGCTCGCTGTCGCACGGAAAGTAGTCCTTGGGGGCAGTACCTGGGATAGCGTACTGTAACTGTAACATTGTTAGAGTACGTTACAGTGGGACAACCCTAAGCTGAACTTAGGGTTGTCCCTTTTGGGCTTAAAACCTTGGGGGGGGTTGCGATTAAGCAAAGTTAAATTATCTTTCTTAGGTCGTAAATGGTTTCTTCCATCTGATCGAGTTGGATACGAAGGGTATTCATCTCGTCCAATACTGCGTCTAGTCGCTCCACCCATTCATCCTTGTTATAGACGAAGTAGTTGTCTTTAAACCCGTATAGCCCGGCGCAGGTATTCCTCAGGGTCTTTCCCTGTTTGGCTACCCCAAGTCCGCTATCGCGCACGTTGAACAACAGGCGCAGTTTTTCCTCATTCACACTTTTCCCCTTCCAAGTTAGGCTCTCGGATCATCCAGCTATTCCTAGCGATCCGGTCATTGATTTTGCGTTGGTCTTGAGCTAAGTAGCTATGCCGGTATTGCTTTGGTAAAACCTGGGCAATATCGGTGACATTTTGCAAGAACTCGAAAATCTGTTTTTGGGTAATCGGGGCTTGTAGCGCAGAAAGCCCATCGGTCATGTAGCCCTTGCCTGCTTGGTAAATAAAATATTCCTCGATCCGCTGGCCATCGCGAGCTAGCGTTAACGGGTATTTATCGCTACTTAGCTTTAAGCGGGTATAGCCTGGCTCGGTAGAATCCAGAGCCTTAAGGTGTTCTTCGTCTAAGAAAGTCACCCACACGCCAGTTCTAGCCCCGGCCTTGGCAAACGGGGTGAAAGGTATGTAGCCATTAGCGGTCACCTTGGGTGCCACGCCGATTCCCACGCCGCCAATAATCGCTTTAGCACTAATCCAAGGCAGTCCGATCCCCTCAAGGCGGTCAGCAAACTTTGCCTGCATTACTTTAATGCAGGCATTTTGCCCCACGGCCACAACCGCGTGCCGGTGCGGAGTTTGGACAATCTTCCCGTTATAGGGAGCAACAGCACCCTTAGTCACAAATACGTCGCAGACTGGACGCGGCCAAGGATAAAGGGCAGGCTTTGCGATAGGCCTCATTGCTTTCTTGCGCATCACACCACCCCCGAAAACTTTAGGTAGTCTACTGATTCTCTAGTGAACCGCCATGATTTACCGATCTTTACTGCCCCCGGCAATCCTCTAGCAGCCCACACTCGGACCGCATAGACAGACACCTTGAACTTCTCGGCAATCTCCTTGGTGGTGTAGATTTCTTCTTTTCTATCCATGCCACCTATGTAGGGCGCGCCACTTTTCCCGCTCATCACCACGTCACCAGATTTTTTCCATCGAAAATGCAACTAATGTTTTCCCCACCTACCAGGCAAGACAGTTTCTCTTTGGGCTTTGGTGCCTTTAAGGCTTTCAAATAGTCCTTACCGGCTTTATCCTTTACGGCTTTAATGTCGGCGCTACGTGCCGCCCGTATAAACCGGGCAGAAGCATCTTTGCTATCAACGGCTTTGCCGAGCTTTACTTTCCCGCCCTGCAAAGAACATTCCACGATCTTTGCGGTGCCTTTTTCTAGGCAAGAATAACTATCGCCCTCATCAAATACCGCCTCTACTTTTGGGTCGCCAGCCAATACTCGCGGGACTTGACGCTGCGACTGTGCAGAAGAAAGCCCCACCGTTATAGCTACTAGCAATCCGGCCACCACGAAGAAAATAGTAAAAAATCGGATCCGTTTATCAGTCATGCCTACCACGTAGGGCGCGTGAAAAAACCAGGGGCAAAGGATCCCGAAGAACCCAATGCCCCTGGCTATATAAGACAGCGCCGAAAGCAATCATCATTGTTGCGTGAGCGCTGCCAGCTCTTAATTCTCGCTCTTGCGACGGGCCACGGCGAAACTGCCAGCAGCGCCAGCTCCACAAGCAAGCGCGCCAAGTGCGGCTAGTCCGATTACCGAACCAGTTTGAGCTAGGCTATCGCCATTTTGGCCTTCTAGTACGGTCTGGTCGCCAGAAGTAGGAGCGGAAGCGTTCTCCCCCTTAGCTACTCCCGGCACCTCACAAGAATCACTCACCAGGCCCTGCTCATTTAGAGCATCCATGATCGCGGCTTCAAGGTTAGCCGAGTTAGACCAAGTTTTAGCCTCGAAAGCTCCCTTAATGTACTTGTAGGCTTTATCGAAGTTAGCTCCCGGCAAGAACTCATCAAACCCGGCCTTCACATCGGCCTTGGCTTCTTCAGAGCCAAAGTTCCCAAAAGTGACTTTCTCTCCCCAGGAAGTAAGTAGCTCCTTGATCTTGCCCTCGTAGAACGCCTTGTCGTGGCATTTGTTCTTTACTTCCTTTTCTGCCCCCGGATCGGCAGGCTGGGCTTTTTCAGTGGGCGCAGCATCTTTGCCCGGTTCGGCCTTATCTCCCGGCTGGGGAGTCTTCCCCGCATCCTTGCCCTGGTCTGGAGCAGGCTGTTCCTCGGTAATCGGGGCAGGGTCTTTTACCTCTACTGCAATCGCCGGTGCGGCTACCCCCATCGAGAGAGCAAACCCTACCGCAAGAGTTGGTACAACTTTCTTCAGAAGCATATTTTTAACCACCTTTATTGTCGACTTTGGTGCTTCCACTGTTGGTAATGCGTCAAAGCGCATCGGTGACTATGTAGGGCGCGATTAAATATCCCAGAAAATGAAAATGCCGCTTTCTGCCGGGCACGCAAAATAGCTGGTTTTTAAGTCCTCCGCTAAGGATTTGTAGTCGCAGTAGGAATCCAGCTGCAAGTAGTCTTGCGGATCAATAATGGTTTTCTTCGCGACTTTTCGCGCGTAGTCAGAAAAGCTCTTGGCGTGGATCGGTTTTTCTCCACCGTCCAGGTCGAAATCGCGGATAGTTACGCCGCTACCGGTTTCTTCGACTTCGCAGCGACCCCGCAAGTCTTCTTCAAACGCGACGTAATCGAAATGGTCTATCATCGCCTGGAATTCCTCGGTGAAATATGCGTAGACTTCGGCAAAACCTATCCAGCCCTCGTGCCTTCCTTGGTAAATCAGATTGAAGTCTTGTACTTCTTCGTCGTCTTTAATCCCACGCGCGGTCATATAGGCTTTAAGTGCCGCCTGATATTCTTTCTCAGCCTTTTCTGCCGGGGAATGTCCAAAGTTTTCTACTGCCATACCTACCTCGTGTGGCGCGCCTTAAGAATCCAAGAACACGTACACGCCGTTTTCCGATTCGGCTGAAGAATAGTCGTTCTTTAAGTCCTCACCAAGTTTGCCGTAGTCGCAGTAGGCATCCAGCCAGTTGTAGTATTCCGGCTCGATAACGGTTTCTTGAGCTACGCTCCGTGCATAGTCCTCGAAGCTGGCAGCCTTAATCGCTACCTTGCCGTCCGGGTCATCATCGAAGTTCCGAACAATGACCCCACTGGCAGTTTCCTCTACCTCGCAGTTGAGTTTTAGATCGCGAGAAAAACTGTCATAGTCAAAATAGCGGTTCAAAACGTCGAACCCTTCAGACTGGTATGCGTATTCGGAGGCGAAGTCTTCCCAGGAATCGTATTCGCCTTGGTAACGGCTCTCAAACTCTAAGGCTTCGCTCGGGTCAGTAATGCCGCGCTCGTTTATCCAAGCGCAAAATGCTTTCTCGTTACCATCTTCTTTGGCTGTGCTATAAGCCTTGCCCCACCCGCTAGCTTCTTCGACAGTTTTCGGGGCAATATATAGTTCCCCGTCGGTATCGGATACTTCCAGGTTTTCGTGCTCGCGATCAAGACAAACATCCACCGGCATAAGCCCTTCGGTGCCGGTGAGATTAACCCACTTGCCGGTAGTTATCCCTTTGCGCCTACAATCCACGCAGTCCACAAACACTTTCGGGGTATCCAAATCAGACGGGCTATCATCTAGCCCCAAAGTTAGCCCGGCTTCAGCTCGGTATTTTTCAGTAAACTTCCCGCCCTTGCCGCGAGGATGCTTGTTCTCAAAATCATTGTTGTTGCCCATGCCCCCTATTGTTGGCGGGGCTTAAATCTTGTATGGCCAATCGGGCTGGCGCACCCCATCCTTAAACGAAAACGCTCCAGTGCCGCGACCTTTTCTGTCGTATGTTTCCCAGGCAAAGTGGTTGGGGGAGTCATCGGGTTGCCTGGCAAGGTTTAAGGACTCTCTGCTGAACTTGACCCCATTTTCGTAATATTCGATGTTAATCTGCCGGATTTTTCCGTCCTCGGGTGTCTTTTCCCAATACCCAATAAACCTTAAAGCCCCGCTCGGATAGTACCCAGAATAGCTATCGAGAACTCCTGTGCCTCCAGCTGCAAAATAGGCTTCAACATATTCTTCGCTAGTTGAGTAATCGCGTTTAGAAACAGCCCCGTTCTCAAAGTAGGACTCGTACTCAAGCGTACCTGTGCCATCGTGTACCCGTTTAAGGTCTTTATCAAGGTAAACCATATACTTAATCTGCCCGCTCGGGTAATACTCCACTTTCGCAAACGCAGCAGTATCGTATTCCCAATCCCCGCCTAATTTTAACGCCTGACAAATAGAAGGAGCTTCTTCGGCGGTAACTGGCACTATCTCTCTGTCCATTTTCCTCTCCTTGTATTCGGCTGTCTACACAACCCATGTAGGGCGCATGGCAAAACCTGCCCGCCTACGTTTTCACCGCTGCTTGCCGCGCCCTACGTAAGGGGCATGGACAAAGTTTTTATTTTCAACCTGCCAGCAGTAGCAGAAAAGTTAGCAGGAGATTACGAAGTTATTAGCGGCACTAACTTTAAGGAAGCAGCCCGCAAAGCATCCCCGCCGCTAACCGATGCTTTAGCATTCTCGATCATCAAAAACCAAGACAGCTACGGTTTCCCGGCAGATAAATGGGTAAAGCTCGCGGTAGCAAAACTTGGGCCCGTACTGGTCGTAGGCTCCGGGAGCCTAGCCGGTATTGACGGGGCTACCTACTGCGGAAGCGAAGATGAAGTCCACGACGCGCTTTCCGAAATGGGCATTGCGGTAAGCGCTCTTAAACAAAGCGAAGACTTTTCCGGCCTATTCTTCGACGAGCAAGCCCCTACCCCTGGTAGCAGCGCAGGCAAAGCTGAGCAATACGAATACCCGGCAACTGGTTTTGAACTTCCTGGCATCGACCCCACCCCCGAGACGGCCCCGGAAACAGGATTTGAGCTGCCCGGAATATACGAGCAAACCCAAGCCCCCGGTAGTGGCGAGCAGGACAAAACCCCCACCACTACACTGCCAGTTACCGAGCCAGCCCCAGCAACCAGTTTTGATTTACCTGGAGTAAGCCCCGCACCTACGCCTGGCTTTGACTTGCCTGGAGTAAGCGCAGGGCCCGATCCTGTGCCCAGTCCAGCCAGCTTCGAGCTACCAACTGACGCAATGCCGTTTTCCAGCCCGACCCCGCAAGGAAGTCTCTACGACGATATAGACCTAAGCCTTCCCGAGCCAGTATTGGACGATACTGCCCCTGGCTCTAGCGCAGGCAATGCCGAGCAATATGAAGCCCCTGCCCCCGAGTCATCCCCAAGCTGGGATACTGCCCCTGGCGGTAGCGAAGCCTATGAAGCCCCTAGATTAGAGCCAGCTCCAAGCTGGGAAGAACAGCCCGCCGAGACTAACTGGAAGCCCACAATGGGCGCAGCCGAGCCAGTACGGCCAGCTCCTGCACCACCCATAGCGCCCGCTGCCATAGCACACACCACAAACGGCGGGTGTCCTACCATCATCGTATTCGGAGCTAAAGGGGGAGTAGGCAAAACCACCACCTCCATACATTTAGCCCAAAGAGCGGGCAGGTTATGCCCCGATATGCGCATCACCCTAATAGATGCAAACCGGGGACAAGGTGACATTCGAACCAAACTGCGCACCCTAAACGTGCCCACCATCTTCGACGCTTTACCAGAAGAAGGAAGAGGCGCAATCATCACCCCGCCAGCCCTCGATAAAGACCGGCCACCACACTTAGAGCCGTTAGCGTTCGCGCTAATCGCCGCACCGCCCTCCGAGCTATCCGATCCCACCCAGGTAACCCCCGAGGTTTACCAAAACGCGCTCAGCGAGGCCAGAGAAGTATCCGACCTGGTGATAGTTGATACGCAAATTTCAGAAAAATACGACACCACCAAGCTGTTTGAAAACTTCCTAATCCCGCTACTGATAAAAGACGAAAACATTTGGGGAGTAGGAGCCACCGAAGATTCACCAGAATCTATCAACAACTTGCTTGAACGGCTACACCAATACCGGGCAAGAGGGGTAAAGGCAGCAAAAATCTTTACCCTCATCGCCCAGGCACACGCCCACAACACCCCCGAGGATTTAAGAGACTTCGAGGAAATGTTTGACCAAGCATCAACTTTTGCTGGTGCAGTGCCCTACAACAAAACCATTTACAACCGACTATCAAGCGGAATCCTATGTGAAGGCTTGCCCCCGGTAGCCGAACCCTTAGATCGGATACTCTACGCCGTCACCGGGAAGAACGCATTCATCACCAGAAAAGAACCGGAGGCAAAAAAGAAAAAACGTCGCCCCCGCTTTGGCCGTGCCAAAAAACGCCGCAAATAACGCCAGCCACGCCAAGGAAAAACCAAAACGAAGGGGGACACTTGAATAAAAACCTATACGAACGTTTCTTTGACGAACCGATATGGGCATCTGGCCCAGACAGCCCAGACCTTACCCCACATGAGTGGAGCCTAGAGTTCTCCAAGTGGGGACAAGCCGCCTGCTGGTACAAAGCCGCCGAAAATCTAGACACCGACGGCGAGGTACTAGCCCTACCAGTATGGGCATGGCGAAAACCAAAAATACAAATGCCTCGGACCAAACGCGGCTACCTATTCCCCCTAAAAATCATGTGGGGAACCCCCATCGTTGCCCCCTTCGACGGGCCAACAGCAGCCACCTGGTCCATAGACGCGCTAGGAAACTCCGAGGAAGGAATAGCCGAAATAGACAGGTGCGGCACCGTAAGCGGCACGGACTCATTTTCACCCGCCCTCATAACCACTCGCGAGGACCTACTAGAAAAAGGAGAACTAGCCTATTGGGAACTCTACGAAAGAATCCGCCGCTGGACAAGGGCAAGGACAAGCGATGCGTTAAACAAAATCTATGCCGAAATCCCCGGAATCAAAGTATCGAGCACCGACCTAGAAATCGCCGCCACCGAGATCGAAACCGGGCCGAGAAACCCGATGAAGAAAATACTCACCCAAATCTGTGACCCGACCAACCCCGGCTTCACCGGAGCAGACCCCTTAAGGGTAATCAGCACCGAAATAAGGCGCACCGCCCTAGAAGTAATGCGCCTGCAACTAGGAGACACCCAAAAAGGATGGAAAATACGGCGGGTAGCGAAAGAAATCGGTACAGAAAACATTGGGGAAATATATGAAGAACTACGTACCCGCTACCCCTCCGACAACACCGGGTTAGCGGCAATCCGCAAAGCCCTAGATTTTGCGGTGGCCTCCTCCGAACAGATCAACGCCATAGAACGTGAGGCATATCTTGGGTGACAAAGACACCACCAAAATCCGCTCCGCCCTAGCGGCAGCCCGCGCCACTCGCGGCCAGGCTCTAGCAAAAATAGCTAGGGGGGACATGAGTCTTTGGGAGTTCATCGAAAAATCCAAAACCTCCCGCCCCCTCGCTAAATGCCGCCTCAAAATCCTGCTAAAAGCGGCAGTAGGCCCCGCCCGCGCAACCTGGATCATGGACAGGCTACTTGAGGCCAGCGCAACCGGGAAACAAAACCCCACCGTCGAATGGCTATATGACGCTAAATCCTCTAGCGCCCGACTCGGCCTACTCGCGGCGCTACTTACCGAATCTGTTGGTACGCCCTGGCCCGGTTACCCGTTTGCAGACCCACCCCAAAAAATCCAGGAAACCTGGAACATCTATCAGGGAGCGAACAGTGTCAAAGGATAGACTAGCCGAAATATTTAACCTGCCCGAAAAAGAACTAGACTACCAACTCGGGCTATATATCGCTGGTAGGAAAGCCAAGCGGAACAAAAACCTAAAAGTAATCCTGCGGTACTATCCCGAAATTGTAAGGCGCGGCCTAGAAGGCGAAGCCTACAGCGAAGTGCTACTAGCTGAAACCGAATACATCATGGCGCTAAAAAAGAACCCCGAAAAACTAAAAAGCATAAGAAACCTAGAAGCCATGATCTTCATGCAAACCAAAACCGCCCTCAAAGCCTTCGTAGAAAAAGCCACCACCCCCGCATCCGGCATGGTATCGACCTATAGGCGGGCCCTAATCATCAAAGCCGTACTAGCCGACCTAGCCAAACAAGGCACCCCTCTAGACAAAGACCAAGTACTATCCCTAGCCAGAGCAAGACAACTGGCAAGCCGAAAAGATAAATCCCGAATCGGCAAGGCCGTTTCATGGGATGACCTAATCGCGTTCTCCGAAGCTAGCGGGGAACTACCAGAAAAAACTACAGGAAAGCATAAAGAAAAAATCGACTTCACCCCCGCACTGGACTTCTTGGAGGAAAGTCTTATCGAGTTTGCTGCCGCCCTAATCGCCACCCAAAAAATCATCACCAAAGAAAGGCTCGACTTTCCCCGGCTATGCGAAAAAATAGGGGCAGACCAGACGGTGACCGAAAAAATACTTAGAGCGGTATTGGGATAGGGGATGGCGATAGCCTGGACGGGCGCGCAGCAATGATCGGGCAAGACGATAGCCCCGCGACCAATCCGAAAATAGAAATCCCAAAAGCCAAAAACCAGAACGATAACCGTTCGGGTATGGCGATAGCCAAGACCGGGCATGGCGGTAGCCTGCTAGAGAGTATTAATTACAATTTTTATAAAAATACGCTATTAGGGGCTTCGCCCCTGCTGTTCGGCTCGCCTACTCACTTGCAGTCGTAACTGGTTTTGCTCTCGGCTCGCTTCGCTACGCCTAACGCAAACCCGACCACGCTGCCAACGTGAGATGACGTACCAACCCAGCCACGCTGCAAACTCCCTAGACCCCCTATTCTTTATAAAAATTCTCCATTAAATAAAAACCAATAAATAACTCTTTGATGCTTCGCATCGAAAATATCTTTTAGCCCTATCAGGCTATGGCTATCCGCCCGTTACCTTTCCGCCCGAGCGCCGCTCCTTGTGCTTTGCACGTTCTGCCCGATTACTTTCAGCCCGCAGGGCTGGCAATGCTCTCCGTAAGGCAAGCATTGCGATAAAAACTATTAGACACACTCCGTGGGGACTAATAGTTTTTGCAAAAAGATTGGCACGCTCTGCCGGTCTTTTTGCCCGTGGCGCTTCAGCGACACTTCCGACCAAGCTACAACAAAAATAATCCCTGGCCCTTTGAGAGAATCGAAAACCTTAGCCAGGGTTATGTAGCAGGGAGGAATAACTCTCTAGGCTCGCAAAAACCTTTATTGGGGACTTTTAGAGCATTTTTATGCAAAAAACCGCGTATTTATACTCCTAAAACGCCCAGAAAACGGCCTTGACGCATAGCCAACGATAGAAAAGGCCAGCAAAAGACAAGGAGCGAGCGTGCAAAACCAGACTTTTATTCTTTCCCCCACTGGTGGACAGATCGAGGACTACTCCCAAGTAGCCTCGGCTCTCTCGGGTGCTACCCGCAACCTGGTGCAAACCAAGCTGCCTGGCGCGTACAGTCACGCAGGCACGGGCGCTTTCGTGGTGGCAAAAGAAAAAGAAGGCGTTACAGCTTATATTGTTTGCGGGTCGAAAAAATCTGCTCGCGCCGTAACTTCCACCTGTGAGCTTATTGGGGCTAGGTGCGAAGTTACAGACGATCTTGATTTATCTAGGCCCCATTATGCTCATGCTTATACGCCCTCCCGTAAAGGAGCTATGAGTGCTAACCCGCAAGGCGGGGTGGACTTTGCGGCCATGATTTCTGCGATTGCCCCGGCTTTAGAGGAGGGGGATTGGGTGGCGTTTTCTTTCCGTGCCCCGCGCCCCTTTGAAACCACCTTGCGTGACAGGTGGGAGGGAAACTTTATTGGCCACCGCATGAAAAGTGCGCTCGATACTTCTAGAACTAACTTCATGGTAACTGTATATGCCGGGGGGTATGGGTCAGTAGAAGACTTGAAGAATCTTTGCACCCAGGTTATATCTTCCTTGCCTGGTTTTTCTTTCCGGGTAGAAGCTAAGCGGCCAGCCAGGGTGTCTTATTGGTGGGTGCCGTTTGTCGCTAGCCTTGCCTGGTTAGCGGGCATTCCGTCTCTCAACTATTTGTTTTCCTTGCTTTCTTTCCCGTACCGCCTCGGGGCTGATCTTAAAATCCAGATAGCCGCCGCGCTACTTAGCGCCTTGGCCTTAGCCCTTGCCTATTTTGGGTTTTTACCAACGCATCTGTCCCGGATTAAAAGGTGTGCCGCTAGGGGATTTTTGCCGAGGCCACCATATAGGACTCCGCCGCTAATAAAACCAAAAGGTGACACCACGATGGAGGAGGGCGAAAACGGAATGATGGTGCAAGCAAGGGATTCTTCTTTGCTTAATGCTTACCCGTTTAGAAAACGCACCCTTATGCTTACTTGTGCGCAAATGTGCCAACTGATTGTGCCGCCGAAAGGTTCTAAAGCTAAGGGGTCGAAGACTGCTGAACGTGCGGTGCCGCAGGTGCTAAAGAATCCGGCAAATGGTTTTATGGCAGGTATTAGCGAAGATGGTAGCCCGGTTTATTTATCGAGTGATGATATGCAAGGAGGTCTTGCCCTACTTGGGGACGCGGGTAGTGGTAAGTCTGAGCTGCTTCGCCAATACTACGCGCATCTGCTTTCTAAAAATGATGGGCGCACTACGATTATTATTTTTGAGCCGAAACTAAACGATGGTGCAAGGATTTTATACCTACTAGCAAAGAACGCCGGTTGGGACGTGTCATATATTGCGCCGACTTTCCCAGGTGCTGAACAGATTGATTTTTTTGCCGGGGCGCATGATTCTTATGAGAGGGCTAACCAGATGGTTGAAGCCTTAACGTATGCAATGGATGAGGGCTCGATTGGGGCAAGGAACGGTGCGGATATTCGCGCAGCGCTCGCGCTTGGTTTTGAAACTAGACCGGAAGATATTGAAGCGGCCAATAAATCTTTAGAGTTTAAGATTTCTGCCTACAAGTCGGCTATTGATTGCGCCGGGATTTTAACTTGCCAAGGCGAGGGCGGTCAGGTGGCGGCTAAAGCACTTTTTGAAGCCTTGAAAGATCGGCTTGCCCGTAGCCCGGAAAACAAAGGATTGGAGCGAGCGGTTAAAGCCATGAGCGAGCTGTTTGACCTTCGCGGGAATGCTTTCCTTGAGAGGGCGAACTCGGCGGGCACAAAGATTACTGCACTGATTCCGCTCTCTCATGCGTTCTATCCCGGTGAAAATGCCATGACGTTTAAGAAGGCAGTAGATAAACCACGGGTGCTGGTTATTTATACCGGGCCAGGGCAGACAGGGGGCACGGGCGGGGATTCAACCTCAAAACTTATTACCTCGATGGGGGCGTTTTGCCTGCGTTCTTTTATTGCCGCTAACCTATCTGGCTATGGAGACAGTGTAGGTGGGGTAAAGCAAGGAAAAGTTTATCTGCTTGCCGATGAGCTGAGCCTACTCGCGGGCTCAGACCCGGCACTTATCACTTGGTTTAAGGATCAGGGGCGATCTTACGGGGTGAGTGTAGCGTATGCTACTCAACAAGCCGAACAACTCCCAGAGCGGGTTAGAACCTCATTTTTCGGGCTTACCACCTTGGTGGCTTTCCGCACCACCAACAGCGCGGTTGCAGAGAACTTAGCCGAACAGTTTGCACTAGAGTCTGACCCGTGGATTAAGGATGATTTTAAGCTGCTCGGGCGTTTCCAGTGTGCGGTGAAAACTACTTTGCACCGCGACCCGCTGCCATCTTTTACTATGCGTACTCAAAAGATTGAGGTGCCAGGTGAGTAAAGTTGGAACCCCCGGCTTCAGCGCAGGCGTAGCCGAGCAAGACTTTGAAGAACTTTTTGGGAGCGGCACAACCGAGCAGGATTTTTCGGGGCTGTTTGCAGAAAGTGATGAGAGTAGTTTCTTTGACAGCCTGTTTGACGATGATGATGAAGCCCCCGGCTTCAGCGCAGGCGTAGCCGAGCAATACGAAGCCCCCGGCTTCAGCGCAGGCGTAGCCGAGCAATACGAAGCCCCTGGCCCTGACGCAGGCAAAGCTGATACTACCCCCGGTAGTAACGAAGTTGAGCAAGACAGCGCCGAGCAAAACCAAGCTCCCGGCCCTGGCACAAGCAACGCTGAGCAGGATTTTGGGGGTCTTTTTGAGACAGCCCCTAAAGACTATTGGCTAAAACATTGGGCGTGGGATACTCGCCCCGACCCGATATACACCCCGTTTGTTAAAGGCTCAGGCACGGTTTTCTTAACGCATAAGGAACTAAAAGCCTTAAAGTCTTCCGGGTTTATTGGCAGGGTTAAGGGCATGGCGAAGCCGCTAGAAAAGGAGAGCCACGAGATTATTGGCTACCTAGATTCTCGCGCACTGGATGTGGCTAAGGTTGGATCAGTTCTTTGGGGATACAAGAACGTAACGCTCGGACAGCTTAAAACCTTAACTTACGTGCCTCATCTTGACACGCTACTTAAATACTTGTTTGCCCACACCATGATCTCTATTGCTCCAAATCCATTAGGTGAAGCGGTATCTACGGCTAAAGATTTAACGGTTATCCGCGCGCGTACACCTCGGCGTTGGATGCGCCGGACAAAGAACATTCCTGCTCCCGCATTTTGGAGAGCCTACCCACTTGGGCGAACCGGGGGAGTATCTACCGGGGTGCGCCACGACATTGCCACAACCGAATTTTTACTTCGAGGAGCATCCCTATTTGACGCGGTTATCCCGGAAGGTATTTGCACTATGGATATGCTGCTAGGCACCGGGGCAGGGGCAAAAAGTGACGGCACCGGAGTGTTCGCAGTAACCGCTGACGGAGGATTTATCAAAGATGGACGGCTGGTAATGGTGGAAACCACACTCACCGACAACCCGGAGCGCACCCACCAAAAAATCAGTAGATACTTGCGCTTAATGAACCGGGCAGGGCTATTTGATGCCCCTAGGTTTTGCCTGTTCCTGTATGGGCCGAACCTATCAGAGGCAGGGCCGGCAAAGCATATCGCTAGGGACGGTCTATACCGCCAGTTTAAAGAAATCCGAAAAGAATGGGGCGACCACCCGGCCTTAGAGCGGGTAGGAATGGCTAGCTGGACCGATTATTTTACTGAGGGCTATAAGGCGACCCCCGACTTAGAGAATCTAAATGTTAAATGCGTTAGCGGCAAAGAGGGGAGTATTAAAGACCTGTGCCCGCCAGTAGAAAATGCCGGCCCGCTTTGTGCCCGGCTTAAAGGACTTTATATGCAACCGGTGCAGTCCCGAGACGAAACAGTAGATTTTGGGCTAACTGCTGCCTGCGCCACCTCGCAAGGTTTTAGAGATATTGGGGTAGAATTTTCTAACAACCTTGGTATTGAACCCACGATTTATAGCGCACCCTGGGGTTGACGCTTACGCATAGCCCATAGCGAGATGAAGAAAGAAGCAGAACTAGCAGCACCCGCACTTATCCTCGGCATAGTAGTAACTCTTGCCCTATCGGCGTTAATATTTATGTCCAACTTCTATATGGACCGGCAAAAAGAAATCGAAGTGTCTAACAACCCGGCGATAGTAGCGGCCTGGGACACCGGCAAAGGCTATACGTGCCTTACCAAAGACACCCTAGAGTTTAGGAAATGCGAGAAAAAAGGCGAGAAAATAGTCTTAGGCAAAAAGACCGACTGCCCTAACGAAAATGCCGCGTTCACTAAGGCGGGTATGGGAAAATACTTAATCGCAGTCACTACCAAGAGCGAGGACTTCAACTTTTTTGCTACCGCCAAAGCCCCGCCAAAAAACAAGGTACTAACCTGTTACGGGCACGAAACTAAGGCCGACTGTACCTGGGACGGAACGGAATTTCACTTCTCCGGGGCTGAACCCAAGTAGTCTTTAACCAGTCGCATCGCTTTGGCGTAAGCGGTAGCCGCTCCGAGATGAACTGCTGAAGATGAACTATCCCCAAAGCTACGCTGATTCGCCAAGTGCATTTGGGAATACTCTTCTTGTTCCAGTCGTTTTAATTCCTTAAAAAGTTTGTTCAGTTTATTTTTCAAAAGTCCCCCTAAGTCTATGCGCTTGGGGTAACCGGCTAATTGGAGTTACGTGTGGCGACCGGTTACCCCTTGGGTCAGGACTGCGCTGGCCCTGGTTTAGCTCGCCACATCTCTCACGTAGGGCGCATGAGGATTTTAAGAAAAAGTGACCTCAGTTTCGATACCGCGCAAGCTGCAAAGTAAATATGCGGCCTGTACAAGCGGGCGCAGATGTTTGTAGTTGGGACCGTCAGGGTAAAGAATCTGGTTAAAAACTTCGCCGCTATAGTCCAGTGTTTCAATCATCGAGGCGAGAGAATCCAGAAACGAAGTAAATAGGTCTGCCACGCCCTCTATTACCGGCTCAGGAGGCTTGGCTTTCCCGTTCAACCAGCGGCGAGCAGTGCGTTCCCCAACCTCATATTTTCTTGCAATATCGGCGGCGCTTAGCCCCATGATGGATGCTTGCAACGAAAAATCAGCGAACATTTTTTCTCCTTAAAGATTGTGCTTCTTTGCTATTTCCAAAAACTCTTCTTCAGTACCCTCTGGTGCCACCTTGTATTTGTAAGCCCGATGGAAATGTTTATCGGTAGTGTGTTTTTTGCCGCTCAGTGTGTATGCCCACTCGCCTTTGATAATCGCCAGAGCCTGTTTTGTCATATATTCCCCGTTGTTTCTGGTGCCTACCCATTCCTCGAAGTAGATTTTTGCTAGGCGAGTTTTAGTGGGGGCTTGCTTCTTGGCGGGCTTAAAAGACTGCATCTTGGCTAGCGGCTCATGGTCAGTAACGTTTTCTTCTTCTATACCGTAGAAATCGGTTTGGTTGAAATGCTTAGAGGTGCGGTGCCATTCTTTGCACTCAAGCAAGTATCGTTTAAGGGCTGTAAGCGTGCAGCTTTGCAGTTCTTCGCGCGAAAAGACGCAACCATCGGTATCTAGCGCAGTATCGGTTAAGTCTTTCTTGTTCCATTTCGATATTGGACGCAAATCTTCCCTATATGCCGCTACTGCATTGTTGCTCATCGAGTGACCAAAATATCCAGCCATGTTTTCTCCTTACATCAGGTGGCCGGGACTTATTCCCTGACCTTGTTTTCGGTTTGCTGCTTTGCGCGTGGGGCAACCGGCCATACGGAGTTTTGTGGCGACCGATTGCCCCTTGTTTCAGGACTGCGCAAGCCCTGTCACTACCGCCACATCTCCTATGTAGGGCGCGGGTCGAAATCTAAAAAGTCAGGTCACACCTTCTGGCCGCCGGATCAACAGACAGCACCAAAAATTTCCATGACCTGCCCATTTTCTTCCAAAGACGAAGCGCGGTGCGCACAATATACGATTCCCTCTCGCCAAGTTCCCACTCGATGCTTTCCCCACCATCACCGGCTGCTTGATGCCAAATATCGACTTCTCTCCGGTTTTTAATAGTGAAGACGGCTTGCAAGTCTTTGGCTGGAAAATTTAAGCCAGTGTCGCGCCAAGAGAGCAGTATCAACGTGCCGAGGTTAAGTGCGGCTACCTGCTGCGAGGTGGTAGAAAGTATCTGCCGCGAGACGGTCAGATGATTTATACACAAGTTTTCGTCCATGTTTTGTGCGCGTGGGGCAACCGGCTGTATGGAGATATTTGTGGCGACCGATTGCCCCTTTTGGAAACCCAGGACCGCGCAAGCCCTGTGTCAGTCCGCCACGATCCTTATGTAGGGCGCGAGGATTTGCTTGAGAAAAGGAAGTGCCGCAAGACCTGGAAAAAATTGGAAGAAAATCGCCAGGTCTTGCGGCGTTGCGCTTGGAATAGCCAGTGTTGCACGGGGATAAGCGCTCCCCCGCGTGGCGAGCCGAGTATTCCTTGCTCCAGGACTGCGCGAGCCCTGTACCTTTTCGCCATGCACTTGGAACAAGCG